>SXGT01885520.1_pt1 | contig 31592 bp, 17 predicted proteins | sample 3176221 | NCBI WGS metagenome assembly SXGT01 (sample SAMN11356862, study PRJNA531348) | freshwater metagenome | isolation source: freshwater sample F1-120 | place: China: Fuxian Lake, Yuxi | collected 2017-12-25
AGGAGAGGAGAGGGTGGCCGCAGGCCGGGAGATGAGTGGTCGCGGGGGCGCGGTTCATGGTGAGGGAGAACGCTACACCAACAACGAGAGGCCAACCACCGCCCACTCCGCACTCCGCACTCGATTTGGACGCTTATCACGCCATCGGGCGCATGGGCGAAGCGCTCTCCATTCATGCCGATGAAATTTTCCAGAGCTTCACCAATGACCGGCAGCGCTCGCTGGCGGCGCTCATGTTCAAGGCCCTGACCGTCCGCGAATCGGAGAAACGTGGCATCCGCCGTCCGCAACGGCTGGGCCGCCTCGCGGAGATCGTCGGCGTGCCGCTCGCGGAGTTGCTGCCCATCGTCGAGGCCTACCGCGCCCACGGCGTGACCTTTCTGATGCCGCCGCCGGAGGTGGATCTGCACGAGAGCACCATCATCGACATCTCGCACGAGAGCCTCATGCGCGTCTGGGTGCGCCTGCGTGATTGGGTCGAGGAAGAGGCGCAATCGGTGAGCATCTTTCACCGATTGGCCGAGAGCGCGGCGTTGCATGAGAAAGGCAAAGCAGGGTTGTATCGCGATCCGGAGCTGGGCATCGCCCTGGCCTGGCGCACGGAAACGAAGCTCGGCGCGGCGTGGGCCGAGCAATACGGCGGGGGTTTCGATCCAGCGATGGCTTTCCTCGACCGCAGCCGCGAAGCGTCCGAGCGCGAAGAAAAAGAACGCGAAGCCAATCGGCAGAGGGAGCTCGAGCGCGCCCGGCAATTTGCCGAAGCGCAGGCGAAGGTGGCGCGGCTCTTCAAACGCTTCGCCGGCAGTCTCGTTGTCGGTTTGTGCTGTGCGGTGGCTCTCACGATTTGGGCCTTGAAGCTACGCCAGGCGGCTCGGATCAATCAGAAGCAAGCCGAGGGGGAAAAGCAGCGCGCCGAAAAGAGCGAAGGCAGCGTGCGACAGGTCATTTATGCCGCCAATGTGAACCTCGTCCAATCCAGTTTCGAGCAATACAATTTCGTGAGCGCCAAGAAATTGCTTGAAGAAACCAGCACCAACTCATCGCGCGGCTTCGAGTGGTACTACTGGCAGCGACAATTGCATCGGGAAGCCCGAATCCTCCGAGGCCATGTTGGCGTGGTCAATGTCGTCGTTTTTTCCCCGGACAACCGGCGGGTGGCGACCGGGGGCGCAGATGGGATGGTCAAGATTTGGGAAACCGTCAGCGGCAAGGAATTGCTCAGCTTTCCCTCAGCTCGAGGCCAGGTCCAGACCCTCGCCTTTTCGCCAGATGGTGAACGAATCCTTTCCAACACCGATTTCCCACCTAGCGGAGGTGGAGGTGGTCAGGCCACGCTCTACATCTCCAGCGCCACCACCGGCAAATTGTTGCTGGTCTTGAAAGGCGCCTGTGGGTCCTTTTCCCCGGACGGGCGGCGGGTCGCGACCGTCGTGCAAGGACAAACTGTGATCTGGGACAGCTTCACGGGCGACCAACTTTTCTCGATCGATGCGTCCGATCCACCGACCAGAGTCAAGTCGGTGTACTACTCACCCGATGGCCGTTGGCTCATTTCCAACGATGGAATCATCGGTGGAGCTACCCACGGCGTGAAGCTCTGGGATGCCGCAACCGGCCAGGAGAAACTGGACATCCGACATGGCTCGGGAGCTTGGGTCGAGGCCATCATCTCCCCCGATAATCAGCGGATCGCCAGAATTGAACAATTCGGCTCGGTGACGCTGTGGGACGCGACGACCGGCAAGCGTCTCGGGATCCCTCGCACCGCCCCCATCTGGATGTTTTCGGCCGCCTTCTCGCCTGACAGCCGTCGTGTGATCGGCGGATGCGCGGACGGCTCCGCGAGGATTTGGGATACCACCACACTTGAGGAAGTAGGCGCGCTTCGAGGCCACACTAGTTTCATCCAGGACGCAGTCTATTCGCCCGATGGCCGCTGGATCGCCACGGCGAGCAATGATGGCACAGCCCGGATTTGGGAAACTGCGAAGCAGGAGGAAACATTGACCATGCAGAGTACCGGCAGTTGGGAGCTTCGAGGGGACATCTCACCAGATGGCCGTTGGATTGTGACGACCTACATAGACGGTAAGGAGGCCACGATTTGGGAGGCGGCCACCGGCAAGAAGCTGCGTACCCTCTCGTCCGAGAATGGTGACCAGTTGCGGTTGGCAGCCTTTTCGCCGGATGGCAGCCGCGTGGCTGCTGCCGGTTATGATACTGGAGAGCTGTTCGTTTGGGACGCCACCACCGGCCAGCAACTGCTCAGCATGGCGGGTGAGGGAACTAGAGTTGCCCCCGTCGTCTTTTCCAGGGATGGCAAACGCATCGCCACGGCCGCCTGGTCAGGCCAAGTGACCGTCTGGGACACGGCCACCGGCAAGCCACTGCTTAGTTTGGACCACAGACAACGTCCCAATCCTCACGGAATGAATGGAGTGGCGTTCTCTCCAGACAACAAACTCATCGTCACCGGCAGCGCGGATGGTACGGCCAAAGTGTGGGACGCCATAACGGGTGAAGAATTGCACACGTTTCATGGAATACTAAGCGGCGACCACCAAGCCGGGGGAATCGGCGATCACCAAGTCAGTTTTCCCCCGGATGGCCGGCTCATCGTCTCCGGTGGTAGTGACTGGGCCAAGGTGTGGGACGTAACCAACGGCCAGCTACTATTCACTCTGTCCGGGCATAGAGAAGCGGTGCGTTCCGTCAAGTTCTCGCCGGATGGAAAGCGGATTCTTACCGGATCGGGCGATGGCACGGCCAAACTGTGGGACGTGGCCAGTCATCGTGAACTGATGACTTTCAAAGCTGGCACCCATGTTGCCGGTGCCTACTTTTTTCCGGATGGGCACCGCATTCTCACAACCACCGCGGATGGAAATGTCAGGATCTGGGAGGCCGCGACGCCGCAAGAGGTGGCGGCGTGGGAGCAGGAGGAAAAGATTGGGCTGGAGCGTGTGGCTGCTCTCGAGCGTGAAAGGAAAAAGGACCCCTTCGCGAGTCTTGAAAAAGTGGGCGAGATGGAAGAACAGCTGGATGACGACAGCCGTGGCGCCATCCGAGAATGGCTCGCGCTGGCACCCATCCCTTTTGCCGGCGACATCCATGCGGCAGCGGACAAGGAACAACTTCCCCGCGAAGCCAGCCTTCGCCCGAAGGAAGGCGACCGCGCCGCCGTGGGCAAAGCCGACCGCACCTGGAAAACCGTGCGCCAGGAAGAAGACGAAATTGATTTCGAGAAACTGGCCGGACCAGAAACCGAGAACACCGTGGCCTACGCCGTGGCCTACGTCTTGAGCGACACTGCTCAGACCGCGCAGATGCTCAAGTTTGGCAGCCGGGGCGTGAGCAAAGTCTTCCTCAACGGCGAGCCCGTCCGCGAACCGGCACCCAATCCGATCCCGTCCGGCTGGAACCCGGAGCATCAGCGCGCGAGCGTGGAATTGAAGGCCGGCCTCAACGTGGTGCTGCTCAAGGTCGCGTCCGCCGAAGGCAACTGGAAAGGGAAGATCTGGTTGAAAGACACCGCCGGCAAACCGCTCAAAGGAATCAAAGTAACTCTTGATCCGGAGGGGAAGAAGTGACCTTAAAAACGTCTGTCCGGATTCACAGAAGGAAACAGAGAGAACGAAGGGACAGCAACTTCGACAGACATTCCCCGACGTTCTGCGCTCACCGGGTCAGTGAGTCCGGGGGACCGAGAAAATTCTGCCAAATCCTGCTCACTTGGTTTCCTTCGTTACCTTCTGTTCAAACCAACTGCTGTTTTCAGGTGGAAGGGCACCGCAGAGGCGGGAAAGGCGCAGAGGGAAGTATGGAGGAGTTGGTTCTTCTCTGCGTTCGTCCCGCCTTTGCGGTGGAAAGATATGAGGTCCACCCGATGTTGCGCTCACGCGAACACCTGCATGTGATTCTACACCGGCATTGGACACTGGAAACCGGCCACCCTCCCCGTCATGAGTGGGGCATCGAGTGTCACCACAGTCAGTCCTTTGCCCAGTAGTCGAGGACGAATACGTCGTCAAGGAGCGGGCCGACGAGCTTGCCGAATTCCTTATGAGCAGGGTGGGGGAGGTAAATGTCCCGATCCTTCTCGCTTCTGAACGTCAGGACAAACGCGTGAGTGCAGCCTTTGTTCTTGCCCTCTGGACTGTTGTTCGTGCCGTATTCGAATTTCTTGATCTCAGGAATTTTCTTCTCCAGATCGCGGAAAGCTGTTTCGACCTGCTTGACCTGCTCCTTGGTGGTGCCTTCCTTGAATTTGAAAGCGACCACGTGCCGGAGACGGGGCTTTTTTTCGTCGGATTTGGCGGCGCTGGAGGTTTTATCCGACTTTTCTGCCTTCTTCTCCGCGGCGATGGAAGCGGTGGAAAAGCTGCAGATCAGAGCGGCAATAAGAATGAGATATTTCATAGTTGGTAAAAATGCGTTGCGGGCCGGACGATAGGACGGGTCATGGCGGAAAGCAAGAGAGCGGAGGGGGAAGTGCAGCGCAACAACCCTGCTAGAAATCCAGCAATCTTGCGGCTATTGATGTGTCTGTCCTATGGGAGGTGTTCTGCTCATTCTTAGACAAGGAGATTATGAGAGTGAGCACGATCAAGATCAAGGCACTGCCGGACAGGACGGAGGATTGCACGCCAAGTCCACCCGTTGTCACGCCAACACACCATCGATCACCTGACCGTGAACATCCGTCAGGCGGCGTTCGGCGCCGTTGTGATAGTAGGTGACTTTCTCGTGGTTTAATCCGAGCAGGTGGAGCACGGTCGCATAGAAATCATACGCGGTGCAGATGTCCTGCACCGCGCGGCGTCCGAATTCATCCGTGGCTCCATGGCTTACACCTCCCTTGATGCCAGCCCCCATCATCCATGTGGTAAATGCGTCGGGGTTGTGGTCGCGACCTTGCGTTGTGGCCTGGCGCGTGGGCATGCGTCCGAACTCCGTCGTCCAGATCACAAGCACATCCTTGAGCAGGCCGCGCTGCTTGAGATCGGTGAGCAGGGCGGCGGTGGGTTGATCAAAAATCGGGCAATGCCGTTCGTAATCGGCTTTCAATGTTTTATGCGCGTCCCAGTTCAGCAAACCATCGACCGAGGAAGCGCGTGACGCGCAGTAAAGACTGACGTAACGAACGCCTTGCTCCAGGAAGCGGCGGGCGAGCAGGCAATTCCGCGCGTAAGCTGCTTTGAGTGGATTCGGATCCTCGGAACCGTAGAGGTTGCGGATGTGTTCCGGTTCGCGGGACAGATCAGTCACTCCGGGCGCGGCCAGTTGCATCCGCGCGGCCAGTTCGTAAGCGGCCATGCGCGCCCGCAGTTCACTCTCCCCTGGATGCTGGTCCGCGTGCTCTGAATTGATAAACCTGAGGAATTCGCGCGTGTCCTTCTCCTCCTTTTCGCCGATGGACTCAGGGCGATACAGATTTCGCAACGGCTGGTGCGCCGCCATCGCCACTGCCTGATGTTGCGCGGGCAGAAAGCCATTGGACCAGTTCGCCTTGCCGTTCGGTGGTTCTCCGCGGACATCCTGCATGGCCACGAAGGTGGGAAGATTGTCATTCAAGCTCCCAAGAGCATGGCTCACCCACGCTCCTGCCGTTGGAAAACCCTCGCGCGTGAAGCACGAATTCATGAAGACACAGCCGGGTCCGTGCGTGTTGGTGCGGGATGTCATCGAGTGGACGAATGCCATGTCGTCCACATGCCGCGCCATGTTGGGCAGCATCGACGAGAACATTTTTCCGCTCCGGCCTGCCGCGACAAACGGCCATGGCGATTTCATCAGTGGCCCGTTCTTGCCCTGGAAGCTGGAGAAATTCTCCTCACCGGGCAGCGGCTGGCCATCGCGCTTTTCCAGCTCCGGTTTGTAATCCCACAGATCAAGATGCGACGCCGCGCCCGGGCAGAAGATTTGCAGCACCTGCTTTGCCTTCGCGGGGAAGTGTGTCTGTCCTGGCTGTCTCACCGCGCCGCTGGCGGCCAGCGCGCGACCGAGCAGATCCTCCGAGAGCAAATGAGTCAGCGCCACGCCAGTGAAGCCACTGGTCATGCGAGAGAGAAACCTCCGACGGTTAAGGTCGAAAAGCTTCGACGCTGCTCGACCGGAGTGGATGGGCACTCTCAGGCCGCTGGCTTGGGTGTTGGAATTCAAATTTTTGTGAAAAGCGTCATCGCTCATGAGTCAGGCGGTTGCGCGGCGTGATGATTCTGATGGCGACGTTATCCATCCGAATGGATGAATTCAAGCTCGCATCCCGGAATGGCGGGTTGGCTCAAAGATTTACTCTCCGGTTTTTCAGTGTGTCCTCTAATGCTTCGAACTTGGGGCGGCGGCTCATGTTGCGGGAATCAGTCATTGCATCACGTCCACGGCCTTTCTTGCCGAGTTGTCATCGGAGACGGCCTCAGGCTGGTTGGCGCTTACGGTCGATTGGAGGATTGCGCCGCCGGAGGTGGTCGGACGGACAGTGATGGAGACGCTGGCGGTCTCCGCACGGGAGAGCCGCCCGAGTAAGCATACAACGTCTCCATCCTCGAACAGGCATGGGCCGGAAGGCGAGGTCACGCTCACAAATTCCCAGCCATCCGGGAGAGGTGCCGTGAGTGTTATGCCGGTGGCCTCGAGTTCACCGCCGTGCTGCACTTCGGTAGTAAAGGTGAAAGGCTGGCCAACTTCAGGTTGCTCCACTGGTATCGTGAGGACGACTCGCAAGTTCAAAAAGGGCGGCGGCGGCAGTCGTTTCAGGAGCCACCACACGGCATTCTTGAAGAGCTTCTCGCGCTGCACTCCGGCTGTCAGGCCAGCGCCGTCGAACGCCAGCACGTTTTGCGTCACTGTCCGGGCGCTGGTCGCGGCCTCCTCGTGTGCGAGCAGCATGTCCGCGTCTCCGGCGCGCGCCAGCACGATTTCTCCACTGCCAGCGGCAACCGTCACGTCGTAATCGGACACGAGCTTGAATCCGCCCGCTACGCCGAAGGGACCGTTGGTCACCAGATGCCCTTGCTCGCTGATCTTCACGGATTCGCTCGTGGCTTCTGTGTTCGCAGGTTTGAGGTGCAGCAAGCCGGTCCAGATGGATTGAACGTTCGCGGGGAGCGCGGTGGTGACGCGGGCGAGGTCATTGCCAATGAGGTAAAGTGGAATGCCCGCGTTATGGATTTGCTGGAAGATCGTCACGTCGTTGGCAGACAGGCCACCCGTCGATTCGCCCAGGTCGTCCCATATCACCAGGTCGTAGGTTTCCAACGCTTCAAACGTCAGTCCCTCCTGGTTGAAGACGTGCGAGCAGAGCTCCAAATCCGCCAGCCAGGCTTGAAGCTTCGAGATTTCCGGCGCGGAAAAGTTCTGCACGATGGCGACCCGTTTCTTGGAAGGGTCGCACACGTCTTCGACCGTGATGTTCGCGGACTGTGAAAGGATCTGAACACCCGCATTGTCCGTGGCGCGGGCTGTCAGAACGTGATTGCCATTCGGAACATTCGTCCATGTCATGGAGAACGGAGGTTGCGCCGCGCCGCCGATGAATTGTTCGCTGGCGAAGAATTCCACTTTGGTGATGGAGGCGTTGGTTGGAGAAATTTCCGCCTTCACGAAAATGTCGGACCCGGTTGGAAACCGATCGAAGTTCTCCGGAGCGACGATGCGAACGACCGGAGCTGGGAGTGGCGGCGCAATGGTGACGTCGTGAATCACCGCCTCGCCGGAGCCTTGGACGATCACGGCATTCACCGGATTGCTCAGACGAAGAGAGAAGTTCTCATCCGATTCAACGATGGAATCGGCGAGAATGGGAATGTGCACCCGTTGACGCCGCGCTTCCGAACTCAACTTGAAGAAGCGCGTTGCCCCCGAGACGGGCAGCACGACGCTGTGTTCGCCGCCTTGCACGGCGACTGGCAGCGCGCTCCTGGGCCACACGCTGGAACCGAGGCTGCCCGTCTCAAACAACTCGAACACATTCAACGCATCGGTCCAGCGCATGTTGAATTGGCCGCTGCCTCGGTTGATCTCAAGCTTGGGAAGGCCGGGAAATTCCAATTGTCCGCTCAATGGTACATAATCGTCGCTCGACGTCGCAGTGCCATCCGCCGTGGCGAATCGAACGGTTACCGGCAAGCTGTTCGAGCCGCGCAACTCGACTTCGAAGACTGCTTCAGCATTCCCGCTGGCGGGTTCCTGGACCGAGATCGAGTTCACGTAGAGTTCCGGTGGTTTCGTCACCGCCATTTGGAAACTGCGCGTGATCGTGTCCTCGCCGCCGTTGGCGGTGCCGCCATTGTCCTTCACTGTCACCGTGATGGTGGTGAAGCCGCTGACGTTGAGAACCGGAGTGAGTGTCAGAGTGGCCGTCGAGTCCGGACTCGTGTAGTTGACAATTGGATTGGGGATCAACGAGGGATTGTCTGAAGTGACGAAAATTGTGAGGTTCTGAGTTTCATTCGACGGACCGGCGCTGATCCCGGTCAGGTTTACCGTCTGCGGTGGCGAGCCAGCCTGCAGCGTGAGCTTGCCAATCGAGTCGAGCATCGGCGGATCATTTACCGGAGTGACGGTCACATCGACTTCCATGCCGGTCATGAGTGCATGGGCGTCGGTGACTGAAAAAATGATCTTGCCCGTGCCGTTCGCGTTGGCAGCTGGAAGAATCTTTAGTGAACGGTTGGTCCCGCTGCCCTCGATGGTGATGGCAGACGATGGGATCAGGGCGGGATTCAGTGACACAACAGTAATGTTCAACTGATCTGCCGGTGTTTCCGCGTCACTCACCACCATGGGTAGCGCATCCAATCCGACATCCTCGAACATTGTGAGTTGTTCCGGGACGGTGATGTTGGGCGGCGTCGGCTTGATTGCACTTGGCGATTGGCGGCCTGTGTTTCCGAGATTATTGCGGTACTTGGGCCAGGCGCTCTTCGCGAGTGGCGCAGCACCCTTGATTGCAAAGAGCTTGTTGCTCTGTCCGAGCACGACTGGGCCGCCTACGATCACAGTTCCGTTCGTCCAGATCGTGGGCGACGAGTAGAACTGGCCGCTCATGCCGGTGGGGAATTTCCATTTAAGCGATCCATCTGAATGGATTGCGTGCAGGAATTCCTCTCCCGAACCCGGAGAAGCATCATTAGCTCCGACGTAGATCGTTCCGTCGGCGGCGATGGCGGGCGTGGATTGGAATTGCAGCGTGCGCGCGTACACCCACTTTCGTTCTCCGCTGGAGCTGAAGTTGTAAAGCCCCGCCGTCGATCCGACATAGATCGAGCCGTCGTTGCCGATGACCGGATCAGGAAACTCGTAGCCCACGAAAATGTTTTGAGTCTCCGAGCGCCATGAGAGTTTTCCATCGGGGCTGATCGAGTACACGTAGCCGACATCACCGGCGATGTAGAGATCGCCGGTGGCCGAGATCGCCGGGCCGGACCGAAACGCGTTGCCGACGGGCTGTTCGAGCGTCCAGCGAGACGTTCCGTCCGGATTCAGCGCCTGAAGGTAACGGTAGTTGTCAAAGTACACTGTGCCTTTGGCATCGACGGCTGTAGGTGCTGATCCGAAATTGTTTCCCGTAACCTGCCACTTGACCGTGAATGACGAGTCAATGGTAAGAAACTGGGTGACGTTTTCTCCTGGCCCGATGTAGAGAGTGCCATCCACGCCGATGGCCGGCTCGTTGATCTGTAGAATCGCGAAGGCCGAACTTTTCAACTGTTTGCCCGAAGAATCGTACGCCAGAAGATTCGGCCCGTTTGCCACATAGATGATGTCATTCTCCGATACGACAGGGGATGTGGTGGAGCTTTGCGGCAGGTCGGCCGTCCATTGAATGTGTCCGGTTTGCTCCACCGCCAGCAGCTTGGAGCTGCCGGGCGCTCTCGGATATACTTGGACATAGATGGTGCCGTCGCGACCCAGCGCGGGATTCGAGTAGATATATCCGTCCACAGACAACTCCCAGAGTTTGTCGCCGGGCGCGGGAATGGTGAGCGTGGCTTTCTGGCTCGTGGTAGATCCGCCCGAATTGGTGACAACCACGTCGTAATCGCCCGCCTGCGTCTTCTGGATGTTGGCGAGCGTGAGTGTTCTGCCGGTCGCATCTCTGATGGCCGCATGATTGAATCGCCACTGGTAGGTGAGCGGAGCGGCGCTGGCAGCGCCAACCGTAAAGGTGATATTCGCGCCAATGTCGCTTGTCTGGCTCTGCGGCTGCAATGTGATGATCGGCGGCGAAGTCGCCTCGTATTCGACGATGTAGCCAAGAATCAGAGAGCTGTTCCCTTCATCATTCCATCCTGTGTGCCCGAAAATTCCAATCCCGAGATAGTTCTCCTCGTTGTTTTCAGTCCCGACACTTCCGCAGCAATCGTCTGGTTGGTCAGAGGCGAGTAAGGGTGCTCGAATCCAGTGGCTGAAGAGCAGGCCACCGTTTTCCAAAGGAATCGGTCCTTCGTTGTTCACCCAATTCCAATTCTCACCTGGAGCGCGCGAGTTCGGAGATTGAGACCCTCCAATCCAAAACTCCTGCACTGAGGAGCTGACGAGTCCGTTTCGCGCTACAAATTCCCGTCGCATACCCTCGACGAAGGCGTCTTCCTGCGCGCTGGTGATTGTCACAAGATGTCCGTTTTGGCCACGGAACATCCTCTGGTCGGACGCAGTCTTTGCGGAATTCCAGGAAATCCCCCGGGCTGAAACAATCTCGTAATGGTTGCCTGATGGACCTTGCACTTGGGCTGATGCGGCCGCGAACAGCCCCAGGAGCGATGCGATGGCCAATACCGGGCAGGATATCGAGCTAGCGATTGAGCGCAGGATCCTCATCGGGAGAACGTGATTCACGGGTTTCAAGAGTGAGTATGACGGAATTGAGTTTAGGTGGAAACGTACTTTCCAGGGGGGCAATGGTGGTTGCAGTGAGTTGTCCCTGCGGACGGCGACTGTCCGCGCGCTCGGGAAGCGCCCGCCCCGTGCATTCTCGAGTTGGCGGTAGAGGAGTGCGGAATTCCGACGGAGTGTGAAATCACCGAGCCAGTCAGGAGTCTCCGTCGCTTCGACCTTCCCAAGTGGTTGTGACTGTTTAATGACTGAACCAGCGACAGAGCCACCCACTTCGATCTTCATGGCCCAAGGGCTGTTCAGGCGTTCCGGCGGACTAAAGTCCGCGCGCCTGTTGCCAAATCACGGTTTAGATGTTCGCGAGTCTTCCGGTCGAGTCGCCCAGTCGCTCGACGTTCCGCGCTCCCATCCGGTCGGCCATCGAGAGCAGGAGGTTGCTCATGGGGGCGCTCTTGTGTTTTACGTAACGTCCGGGCGTGAGGGTGCCGCCTCCAGCACCCGCGAGGATCACAGGAAGGTTCGTGTGCGAATGCCGATTGCCGTCTGCGTTGCCGCTGCCGTACACGATCATGGAATTATGGAGCAGCGATTTGCCATCGACATCCTTGGTCTGCTCCATCTTCTCCAGGAACCGTCCGAATTGCCTGCCGTACCACAGATCAATTTCGGCGACCTTGTCGATCATCTCCTGTTTGTTCTGGTGATGTGTCAGATAATGATGCCCCTCGATGATGCCCGCTTCCGGAAAGGTGCGGTTGCTGCCTTCGTTTGCGAGGAGGAAGGTTGAAATCCGTGTAGAGTCCGTCTGGAAGGCCAGGATCATCATATCGAACATCACCTGGATGTATGCCTCGAAATCGGTGGGAATGCCATCGGGCGTTGCGATGGATGGGTCGGGCAATTTGCCGAAACGTTCCGTCTTTTCGATCCGCTTCTCGATTTCACGGACACTCACGAGATACTCGTCCAGTTTATGTTTGTCGCGCTGGCTCAACTGGCGCTGCATCGTTCGCGCGTCATCGAGCACGAAGTCCAGGATCGAGCGTTGCTGCTGCTGGCGTCGCTTGAAGCTGGCCATGCGTTCGCCGTGCGCGCCCGATCCGAACAGTCGTTCAAAGAGCAGACGCGGATTTGGCTCTGGAGCCACCGGGGTGTTTTCTGAACGCCAGGAAAGATTGTACTGATAGGCGCAGGAATAACCGGAATCGCAATTGCCGGATTTCCGGACGGAATCGCACGTCAGTTCAAGTGAAGGAAACCGTGTGAGATGCCCGATACTATTCGCCACCACCTGGTCGATTGAAATGCCGGCGCGGATATCCGAGCCCGCCGTCTTTTTCACCCGGACACCCGTGAGGAAGGAACCGCTTGCCCGCGCGTGATCTCCTGCGCCGTCGGGGCCGGGAGTGGCATTGACATGATCCATGCCGCCGAGAATCTGCATCTGATGCTTCACGCCTTGCATCGGCTGCATGGTGCGGTTCAACTCGAAATCACTTCCCTCACCCTTTGGCCACCATGTCGGCTGGATGGCGCCATTTGGAAAATAGACGAATGCCATGCGCAGCGGAGCGCCAGAGGCCGTCGTCGCCATTGTGGAAGCGGACTTCACACTGGCACTGATGGCGTTCCATGGCATGAGCGACTCAAAGGCCGGCAGAGCCATGCAGGCGCCGAGCCCGCGAAGGAACCGCCGGCGGCCCAGGCTATGATGACGTTCGAAGGCTGTGTTTTGGGTGGGATGAGTCTTCATGGTTTTCCTTTGATCTCTGCTCGCTGGCTGGTTGACGGGGAAGAAAGTGCGGTGGCTGCATCCGGGTTGCGCCGTTTTTGAAAGGGAGCTGAATCGATAATGCCGGAGAGCAATGCCCAGAATTTCCCGCCTTCGCGATCCATCCGGCTGACAATCTGATCAACCGTCCCTACATCATAGTATTCCAGGCCTCGACCGAGCGCATACGTGAGGAGTTTCTCGCTCAGGCAGCGGTAGAAGTCGAGGCGATGATTCTCGACCAGGGCGCGTTTGACCTGGCGAATGTCGTTAAAAGATTCGCCCGTGACCAGTTTGCCCGCGGCGTCGATGGACTGGCCTCGCTCCTTTTCCCGCCACATGCCCATGGCGTTGAAGTTTTCCAGTGCAAGTCCCAGTGGATCCATGCGGTTGTGGCACGAGCTGCAGAGCGAATTCTGGCGATGAATTTCCAGGGTCTCACGGAGCGTCGGCTGACGATCCTTGAACTCCTTCTCCGCCTCTTCCAACAGGGGAACGTCAGCAGGTGGCGGCGGAGTGGGAGTGCCCAGGATGTTGTCCAGGATGAACAGGCCGCGCTTCACTGGCGAAGTGCGAGTGGGATTGGAGGTGGCGATCAACGTCGATCCGTGAGTCAGAACCCCGCCTCGCGGATGATCCTTGGGCAGCGACACATGCCGCATCTCTGCTCCAGTAACGTTGGTGATGCCGTAATGTTTGGCCAGTTTCTCGTTCAAGAAGGTGTAATCGCAATCGATCAATTCGAGAATGCTCCGGTCGCCGCGCACGACATGGGCGAAGGCCATCTCCGTCTCACGCTTCAAGGCGCGCCGCAGCTCACCGTCGAGCTCCGCCGTTGGCCGGTTGCCAAATCGTCTGCGTCTCTGATCGATCAACTGCTGGCGCTCCTTTTCCTCCTCGGGCGTGAGTTTCGTCTTACCGCGCAACTCATCCAGGCGCTGGCGGTTTCGTTGCACATTGCGATCCTCGCCGGCGTCGCGCGTCAGGACGGCGAAGGCGTTGATATCGATTCCTTCGACATCCCGAACCTGGAGCCATTGGCCGACAAAATTTTCCACGAAAGAGTCTGAGCGCCTGTCGGCGAGCATCCGCGCAACTTGAGCATCCAGATTCTGACGAAGCTGCCGACGTCCAGCCAGGCGGAACAGTTCCTCGTCCGGCATGGTGGACCACAGAAAATAAGAAAGCCGTGAAGCGAGTGAGTGTTCATCCAGCAGCGGGTGTGTGGTCTTGGAAGTTGCAGGCAGAACCTCCTCCACTTGGAAGAGAAATTTTGGCGAAGCCAGCACCGGAACCATCGCCTGGGCGATGCCGTCCTCGAATCGTTTTCCTTTTTGCTCGTATGCCCGCTCGGCAATCGTCACGAGTTTTTCAAGTGTCCTGTCATCCACAGGCCGACGAAAGGCGCGCGCTGTGAACCGGCTCAACACTTCGCCGGCATACTTCCGACGCTCGCGACGCGACTCCGGCGGATCTTTCAAAAAGAACAATGCAAAGTTCCCCGGCCTCACCCAATGTTCCTTCTCGGTCGGTCCTTCGATGCGAACGGTGTTGATCCGTAAATCGAGTGAGTTTTTTTTCTTTTCCACCGGCGTCAGAGGCTGGACAAGGAAACTCAATCGCTGGTCGCCCGCCGCCCATTTCTCCTCGATCACGAACTTGAACCTCTTGCCACTCTGCCAGCCAAATTCTTCGGTGAGAAGTTGCCTGTCGCCTGCCTTGAAGATCACCCGGGCCCGACCCGGATCGAAATCAAACTGCCCTTGCACCTGCAACTCAATCGCGATGCGATAATTCCCCGAATTCACCGCCTTAAAAGTGTTGGAGACTTCCGCTTCCTCGTAGAATGAAAGCTTTTCTCCGTTGCCGTTACCGGATCCTTTCCGAAACATCGAACCTGTGATCGTCTTCTCCGCGATCATTCTTGGCACTCGCGGCACTGCGGCTGCCGTGATGGTTTCCGCCGCCTGCATGTACTTTTCCAGCAGCAGAGGTGAAACCGTCAGCACATCCCCGATATTGTCGAAACCGTATCCCGTGTCGTCAGGCGGAAGTTCTTCCTCGACCTTGTAGTCGAAACCCATGAGGTCGCGGATGGTGTTCCGGTACTCGTTCCGATTGAGACGACGCAGAGTGACACGTCCCGGATCAGGGTTGTTCAAATCCAATCCCAAAGCGTCCTTCTTGATCCAGCTTTCCAACCTGGCGATCTCTTCAACGGAGGGGCGCTGATTCTTCGCCGGCGGCATCAACCCGGCGCGGACATTCTTGAGCGTTGCAACCCAAAGCTCGCGTTTGTCCATCAGCTCCCTTTCCGATCCGAACTCGTCGAATGAAACTTTGCCTTTGTTCGCGCCTTCCGCGTGGCACTCATAGCAATGCTCTTTTAGAATCGGTTGAATGGATTGCGAAAAGTAAGATGCCTGGGCCCCAATCGCCCTGGGTGGCAGGCAGCTCGCGACACCCGTCAAAAACGATGCTAGGAACAAAACTCGGATAGAATTCAAGTGCATGGATGATTTCACTCGGCACGGCTGGCGATGGTCGATTATCGTCATCTCAAGATCCTAAAACGTTTTGACACTGGCGATTGAAGGACAATAACACAAATCACTCGGGTTTGTGAATGGTAATTTCGTATGCTTCCCACTCATTACCAGTCGTTGATGTTTGAATGCCTCATTGTACGAAGCAGTCAATTTTCGGTGGCGGAAAACAATCACTCGCACAGCCCGCGTTAATCCTGAAATCATATCATGAAGAACCATCAATCCCACTCCACTCGCCGACAATTCATCCGCGCGGCCGCCGGCACGGCTGCCGTCTTCTCGATCGTTCCGAGATATGTCATCTCGGGCAGTGGCCAGACGCCGCCGAGCGAACGCCTCCGTATCGCCGGCATTGGCATCGGCGGACAGGGCGCAGGTGACATCAATGCGGTGGCGTCGGGGAATGAAATCGTAGCGCTGTGTGATGTCGACACGAAACGCGCCGGCGAAACATTGCAAAAATTTTCCCGGGCGAAGCAATTCCGCGACTTCCGGAAAATGTTCGACGTAATGGAAAAAGACATCGACGCCGTGGTTGTCGCCACGCCAGACCACACACACGCCGTGGCGGCAATGGCGGCGATCAAACGAGGCAAGCATGTCTAGTGTGAGAAACCGCTCGCGCAGTCCGTCCATGAAATACGCGCACTGATGAAGGCCGCCCGCGAGCACAAGGTGGTGACTCAGTTGGGCAATCAGGGGCACTCGAGTGATTCTATTCGAAGGTTTTGCGAGTGGATCTGGGATGGCGCCATAGGGGATGTGCATACCATCAACGCCGGTTGCACCGCGGTGAATTCGGGAGTGGATCAATTGGCGCGTCTGAAGGATCGGCATGATGTTCCGCCCACGCTCGACTGGGATCTCTGGCTTGGGCCGGCGCAGGATCGCCCGTACCATCCGGCGTATCTCCCATCCAATTGGCGGGGGTGGGTGCCGTTCGGAAACGGGACCGTCGGGGACTGGGTTTGCCATGTAGTTGATCCCGTCTTCTGGGCGCTGGATCTTGGCGCTCCAACCAGCATCCGGGCGGATGTGAAGGATTGGGATCCAAAAACTCAAGGCGACGCTTATCCGAAGGGCGAGGTCATCACATTTCAGTTTGCGGCCAAGGGCAAGCGGAAGCCTGTCACGCTGAAATGGCATAGCGGCACCGAGAGAATTCCAAAACCTCCTGAGCTGGAAGCGGGAGAGAAACCGGTGGAAACCGGGGCCGTCGTCGTTGGCGACAAGGGGACAATTATTTATGGGTCACATGGAGCGAGTGGCGTGCGCCTCATTCCCGATGCGCGCATGGAGGCTTACCAGAAGCCCAAACCGACGTTGCAGCGCGTGAGGAACCATCAGCAAGATTGGTTGCAGGCGATCCGCTCCGGTGGCAAGGCGGGGGCCGATTTCTCCTACGGTGGCCCGCTCTCCGAACTGGCCATGCTGGGAGTTATCGCAATCAAACATCCCGGGGAAACGCTCCAGTGGGACGCGGATCAAGTTCGCTTCAGCAACCACAAGAAAGCCAACGACCTTCTTAATCCGCCCTATCGGAAAGGATGGAAATTGTAACTGAGGCGCGGCGGGCGTGAGCGACGTCATCCGTGGCTCACGAGTAATCAAGGCTGCTTGACTTGTGTCTTGTTCATCGCCGCCGCCAGCGGCAACTGATAGGCGGCAGCTTCCTGGGAGTTGCGGACGTAGAGCCGGTCGCCGACGACCACCGGATGGTTCCAGGTCTTTCCTTCCAGTGCCTTGAAGGAAGCCACCTCGGCGTGCTGTTGAGGATCCGCCTGCAGGAGTGCGACATGCCCTTGTTCAGCGGCCACCAGCAGCAGGCCGGAATTCTCCAGCAACAACACCTGTCCCTTGCCGTAGCGCCCTCCTTTCCATTTACGCTCGCCGGTCTTGAGATCCACGCAGGTGAAGATCCCGCCGTCGATGCCATAGACGCAGTCCTGGTGACCCACGAAATCCGTGAAGTCCGGTTTCAGATTCTTCGAGGTCCACAATTCCTCGGCTGCGAGCTGACCGTTGGCTTTGGCAACGCGAATTGCCCTCGTGCCGGCGTTCATCCCGGTGGGCAAAAGGATCGTGTCCTCTCCCACGACGTGTGGTTGCAGGGCCCGGTAGTTCATGAACTTCCACCTGTAGTTCAGTCGTTCCCTGCCAGTGGCCGGATCCAGAAAGAGCAAGCCATCATTCGTCAGCATGAGCACCAACTCTTCCCCGGCAATCGAATTCAACTGAGGAGAACTGTAGGAATCGTTCCCTGCCGCAGCGGACCAACGGAGAGCCCCCGATGTAACATCAAACGCGAGCAACCCCTTGTCCCCAGAACCTCCAGCGTAAGCGATCACGACGGAGCCGGCGACGAGAGGAGATGAGGAGAATCCCCACCCCGGAGCCTCGCGAGCTGCGATCTTCGTCAAGTCCTGTTGCCAAACGATCTCACCCGTCGCCGGATTCACGCGCAGGAAGATCCCCGTGGCACCGGTCACGAACAGGCCATCCTTCGAAAGCGTTGGGGTCGCTCGCGGGCCGGGGCCGCCGAGTGGTTCGTCAAAGCGGGTTTCAATCTGCCGGTTCCAAATCTCGCGGCCTGTTTCGGCATCGTAACAAACCACGGTCTCCATCGGCCCGCGCTGTTCCTGTGTGAAGAGGAAGTTGCCCGCGACCGCGAAGGACGACCACGCCGGTCCTACCGGAATTTTCCACAATTGTCGCGGCGGATGGGCCGTCCAGTTGGTCGAGATTTGTGAACCCCGCGAACGCGCCGCCCGGTCGGCACCGCGGAAGCCGGGCCATTCGGTATTCGCAATCGCTCGCTCGATGCTGGCGATGGATGGGCGATTGGTCGCGGCGGGGAGTTCCGGCTTGCGAGTTGCGAGCATTGAGGCTTCAGGCGTTTGCGCCCAACGCCAGCGCACATTGAAAACGTAATCACCAGTCATTCCGTCGGCGCGGAACAGGATTGAGAAGCCAAAGCCGGCCAGCGCGAATAGCAAAGCCGAGCCGGTCCGCATCGTGGGGCGCTGCTTGTTGAGGAACATTGTGCTCAACGCGAAAATGATCATCCCCATCGGCAGCGTGAAGTAGGTCGTTCCCGCCCCCCGCATGGTCGGATCAACCAGCATCAACGTGATGGCAAGGGCGCATATCAATCCCAGCAGGCCGAACACCCGTTCCTTCCACGTCGCGCGGCTCGCGCTCAGCCACCAAATCAACATCAGCAGACAACACAGTAGCGGGCCAAACACGGCGATCATCCAGTAGCTCGACGCTCCGCCTTCCAGAAAGGCCGGACCGAATCGCGTGACGAACATGAGCAAGACCAGGAGCACGGCGGGCCAGGTGCGAAGAGTGCGAAACTTCGCGGGGGACGTCGAATTGTCGCATGCGCCGACTTGCGGAGCCGTGTTGGGAATCTGATTGTTCATCGGTTCATTCTTCGTTTAGCCAGTTCGTTGAATACCGATTCTGGAGGAAGCTTTCAACAAGCCTTGAGGAAGTTCGGATGATCCACCATCGCCAGCGCCTGGCGCACGGGCTCTGTCTTCAAGGCTTCGAGGCCTTGGTGCAGGGCCGGATCTTCCTGGCATTCGGCGTCGAGCCAGGCTGCGCGTTTCGCAGAAGGCTTCGCGAGGGCGAGGGCAAACATTGCTTCTTCATTGGAGGGAGACATGGATCGGTTTGATCGGCGCTCTAAATCTAAATTGATGCGTTTTACGTGAATTGACATCAAACAATGATCAAGGCACGGTTGCGCCATGAGAACGACACTAACCCTGGACGATGACATTCTCGAACTGGCCGCCCGACAGGCCAAGCTGCGGGGCGTTTCGCTCGGCAAGACCGTGTCGGACCTGTTGCGCAAGGGATTGAACGCCTCCACCCCCGCCCAGGACAAGGGTGGCCTCGTGGTGTTCCACCTGCCGGCGGACTCGCCCAAGGTGACCACGGACGACGTGCGCCGCATCGAAGCCGAGGGCGTATGAAGGGCTACCTGCTCGACACCAACCTGCTGATCGCGCTGCTCTGGCCAAGCCATGAGAGGCATGACCTCGCACTGAAGTGGTTCACCCGTCATCGCGCCAAGGGCTGGGCGACGTGCCCCTTCACCCAGGCCGGTTTCGTCCGCATCGTGTCGAACCCCGCCTTCTCCCGCGACGCGGTCCAACCGCGCGAGGCCATTCACGTTCTCTCCGCCAACACCGTGGCCAAGGACCACGCCTTCTGGCCGGATGAACTGTCCGTCGCCGAAGCGGTCGCCTTTACCGGTGTGCGGTTGATGGGGCACCAGCAGGTGACGGACGCCTACCTCCTTGGCCTCGCGATCCGGCGCGGTGGCGTACTGGTCACTCTGGACCAACGCATCGCCGCGCTCACGGAACCGAAATCGGCCGAGCGGAAAGCGCTGGAGACCGTGGCCTGAAACTGCCTTGAAGTCAGCGGCGCGCTTCTCAACCCGTTTCTCAGTTGCCGGTTCAGACAGAAGTCCTTCGCGGTTTGGATTCGTTTGGAAATCATCATGTACGTGGGGCCACGACTCCAGCCGCCCGCTTTCCTGGCCGCGACACACGCGTCCACTTCCTGCGCCAGCACCGCGAGCGGCATCGGGCCGCCGCGCAGGACGAGGGTGTGGAATTCCTTGATCGAGAATTTCGCGCCCAGGGCGGCCTTCGCCTGCTCGCGCAGTTCCAATATCCGAAGCTGGCCGATCATGTAGGAACACGCCTGGCCCGGCCACACGATGTAGCACTCCGTCTCCTGCGGCGTGAAGCCGTAGTCGATCACTTGCTGCCGCGTCCATTTCTTTGCGTGCAAACCGGTGTCGGCCACGAGTCGGCGCGCTCGGAAGAGTTGGAGTTGCAGGCAGCCGAGCCGCCCGGGCAGGTCACTCTCATACCAGCCGTTTTCCGTCGTCAGTCTCTCGGCGCAAAGCGCCCAGCCCTCAATGTAGGCGGCGTTGAAACCGAACACTCCGAGTTTGCGGTAGCGCGGCAGTTCCTGCGATTCCTGCTGGTTGGTGAGCTGGAAATGATGTCCCGGCACGGCCTCGTGATACGGGGTGGATTTCATGCCGACACCGAGCCGCGTCCCGCGAGGTCAAACCGGGGTGCGTCTTCTCCTAAACCAAAACCGACCAGGAGGGCCAGCCGATGCGCGACCACCAGTCCACCAGCTGCGTCGGAACTCTCCAATCGGTGCAGAGCTTTGCGCCCTTGCTGCGTCAGGAGGCCAGGCGTCGGGGTGTTGGCAAAGCTCGGAAGATTGTGTTCATCGGGGACGGGGCGGCGTGGATTTGGGAACTGGCCAGAACCCACATCCCGTTGGCCATCCTCATTCTCGATTTCTACCACATGATGGAATACCTCCACGAACTGAGCCAACTGCTGCACGGCAAGGACACCCCATGGGCTGGTCGAATGAAGGACCAATGGAAGGAGCAGATGCAAAAGGACGAAGTCCAGGCCGTTATCGATGGCCTGAACAAGAAAGTCGCCCAGTTGGGCGAAACCTCCGCCGATACGTTGGAGAAGATCCACGAGGGAATCCGCTACTTGGAGAACACCAAGGACAAGATGATGTATGGAACATTTCGAATGCAGGGACTCTTTTACGGCTCGGGCGTGGTGGAGGCCGGCTGCAAAGCCGTTGTTGGCAAGCGCCTCAAACAGTCCGGAATGTATTGGTCAGAATCCGGCGCCGAAAACATCCTGGCGCTGCGCTGCGCCCTGATGGGCAATCGCTGGGACGAGTGCTGGAACAAATCAACAATTCGCGCCAGTTCCAAACCCAGGCCGCCGCATGAAGAACCTCGGTGGTTACAAATTCGTCTCACACTCATTCGAGTTGCTGGTTTTTCTTCATGCCTTCACGCGGCGATGTTGAGCTGTCTGGCGCGGCCTTGCAAGCAGCGCAAAGAGCGGCAGCCGGAAGACAATGCCTCCCAGTTGTCGGTGGAGCGCGACTGTGCTGAAAGCCAGTCGCAGCAGTATCGATGGCACGCCCTCACGCCAAACCTGCTGCGGCTGGTGCTGCGCACACAGCCGCGCTCCTGGCCGACAGCCAGGTTCACCGACAACTTGTGGATGCACTGGGCGGAAGATATTCCTCGTTCGGCACTGCCCAACACCCCGTGCAATGCTCGCCGACCGTGAGGTGGTGAAGCGCATCACGATTGAAGCGAAAATCGAGTTCTGGCGTTGTGTCATTCAGCAGGCTACGAAGAGTGGGCCGACGCCCCCGACCCTTTACCAGCGAAGATGATGAAATGAAGAACTACGACGCCGTCATTATCGGCAGCGGACACAATGGACTGGTGGCGGCGGCGTATCTGGCGATGGCCGGGCGCTCGGTGCTGGTGCTGGAGAAGAACCGCACGTTCGGCGGCGCGACGGCCTCGCAACGCGTCTTTCCCGATTACGATGCGCTGCTCTCGCGTTACTCCTACCTGATTTCTCTCTTTCCCGATCGCATCACGCGCGAGCTGGGTCTCGACTTTCAGACGCGGCGACGGCGCACGGCTTCTTTCACGCCCTACACGGATTCCGCTGGCCGGGCGCAGGGGCTGATTCTTTCCAATGAAGACGAGAGCCGCTCGCGGGAATCCATGCGCCGCATGACGGGCCGCGACTCAGCCTGGGCACGGTATCAGCAACTCCTGTCGCTGGAGACATCCATCGCAAAGCTCATCTGGCCCACACTGCTGGAGCCGCTGCGGTCGCGCGCATCGTTCGAGTCGCAGCTCTCCACGGACGAGCAAAAGGCGGCGTGGCGATTTTTTGTCGAGCGTCCGCTGGGCGAGGCCATCGAGCATTTCGCCGATCATGACGCGCTGTGCGGTCTGCTGATGACGGATGGAAAAATCGGCGTCTTCTCACACCCGCACGACGCGAGCCTGCTTCAAAACCGCTGCTTTCTCTACCACGTCATCGGCAACGAAACGGGCGAATGGCGCGTCCCCGTCGGCGGCATGAGAAGCCTCGTGGATTCGTTGCTGAATCGCTGCCGCGCCCTCGGCGTGACGCTGCTTGCGGAAGCTCCCGCGCGGCACATCGAGACGGGACGCGAGCGGCACCGCGTGACCTACGAGTGCGAGGGGCGCGAACGCTGCGTCGAAGCGAAGCATGTGCTTGTGAATGCCGGGCCGGGCACGCTGGCCGCGCTGCTGGGCGAGACCCGCAAGCCGCGCGAAGAGGACGAGGGCTCGGTGGTGAAAATCAATCTGCTGCTCCGTCACCTGCCGCGATTGAAAGCGGAAGGTATCAGCGCGGCGGAGGCGTTCGCGGGGTCGTTCCACATTGATGAAGGCTACGCGCAGATGCAGGCATCGTGGGCGGCCGCGCGCGATGGACACATTCCGAATCCCGCCCCCGGCGAGACCTACTGCCACACGCTCACGGATGATTCCATCCTCTCGCCGGAGCTGCGCGCGCAGGGCTTCCAGACGCTGACGCTCTTCGGCCTCGACATGCCGTGGCGGCTCTTCACCGCCGACCACGACGCCCGTCGCGCCGAGGTCGCGCGGCTTTATCTGCAAGGTCTCGACCGCCTGTGCGACGAGCCGTTCGCTGACTGCATCGCTCGCGACCGCGACGGCAAGCTCTGCCTGGAAATCAAAACGCCGCAGGACTTGCAGCGCGAGATCGGGTTGGACCAGGGCAACATTTTCCACAACGCGCCGTCGTGGTTCTGGGCCAGCGACGAATCCGAAGTCGGCACCTGGGGCGTCGAGACGCCGCACGCCCGCATCTACCGCGCCGGCTCCTCCGCGCTTCGCGGCGGCGCAGTGAGCGGCATCCCCGGCCGCAACGCCGCGATGTGCGCGCTGCACGACAAGCCATGACTTCGCGCACCTCGCTCGGCTGCCTTCACGGCTCGGTCGTGCTCTTTGGACTCTCCGGCCTGATTGGCAAGGCGGTTCATAGTCCCGCGCTGGTCGTGACGTGTCTGCGCTCGCTCGTCGGTTCGCTGGCGCTGGCGGCGTTTCTCGCGCTGCGCCGCGAGGTCGCGCTGGCAGCGTGGCGCGGACGGATGGGCGCACTGCTCGCGAGCGGCGCGTTGTTGGCCGTGCATTGGTGGACGTTCTTTGCCGCCATCCAACTGGGCACCGTCGCACTCGGCTTGCTGACGTATGCCAGCTATCCGCTTTTCGTCACGCTGCTCGGCTGGCTGGTGCTGCGCGAGCGTCCGAGCCGCGCCGATGCGTTCGCTTGCGCGCTGGTTGTCGTCGGTCTGGTGCTGGTGGTGCCGGACTGGAACTTCGGCGGTCAGGCGCTCCTCGCGCTCGCGCTGGGTGTGTTTTCCGGTTTCACCTTCGCGGCACTGACGCTGTGCAACCGGCGATTGGCCCAGACCGTGCCGCCGCTGCCGCTGGTTACGGTCCAGTTGGCGGCCGCCGGACTGCTGTTGCTTCCGCTGGCCGCCGCGCAACTGCCGCAAGTGGCCGAGCGCGACTGGGCCTGGCTGGTCCTGCTGGGAGTCATCTTCACCGGCCTGGCGCACGCGAGTTTCACCGCGTCGCTGCAACGGGTGCGCATGGCTGTCGTCGGTGTGGTGGCGGCGTTGGAGCCGGTCTATGGCATCGCCTCCGCATGGCTGCTCCTGGGCGAACAGCCTTCACTGTTGATGCTGCTCGGCGGCACGCTCATCATCGGCGCCAGTCTCGTGAGCTTGTTTATGAAACCTATTGTAGTCATCATCGCCGTCTTGCACGGCATCGTCGTGCATCCGGAGGCCTTCGGGCAGGAACTGCCCTCACCCCAGGCCTAATCGCGAACGAACTCCCAATGCCTCTCATCAAACCTCCGTCCCCTACCTGCTGAATAAATTCCGCGCCCCGGCACCAGGCTCGGCCACGCCCTGTCTTGTGACCTTCTCGTTACCGGCTTCGGGAAGCACCGGCGTGCGTCAACACGGACCGTTGGAGAAATCCATTGGACTGAATCAGCAGCCTTGCCAAACTCCCGCACCAACCAACGCCATGAACACACACATGCTCCAAGAATCAGCATCACGAACAATCGAACTCCTCTCCCGCCGGAGGTTTCGCCGTCGCGCCGCCTTCAGCGCGTCGCTGCTGCTGCTCGTCGCGTCCATATTGTTTCCCGACCGCCTGCTGGCGGCGGAAGCGAACGCGGCTGCGACAAATTACGTTGCGATCAAGGCAGGTCATTTCGTTGACGTGGTTCGCGGGGAAGTGTTGGAGCGCCAGATCATTCTCATCGAGGGGGACGTGATCAAGTCGGTCGGGGCTGAGGGCAGCGTGACGATTCCCAGCGGCGCGACGATCCTGGATCTGAGCCAGTCGTGGGTCTTGCCCGGGCTGATTGATTGCCATGTGCATCTGGCCTCGGATCGCGGCGGCGTGGCCGCCGTGGTGACTGCGGTGAGCGAGGGGGTTGCCTTCCACGCGTACGAAGCGGCGGTGAACGCACGCAAGACCCTCGACGCCGGTTTCACCACGGTCCGCAACCTCGGCGATCGCGACGGCGTCACGCTCGCGCTGCGGGATGCCATCGCCACCGGCAAGCTTCCCGGACCGCGCATTCTCGACGCGGGCACGTCGATCTCCACGACCTCGGGCCACATGGATCCGACGCTCGGCTTCCGCGAGGAACTCCACGAGGCTCTCGATCGGCACGAAAACACCTGCAATGGCCCTGATGATTGTCGGCGCGCGGTGCGCCAGCAGATTGGCCGCGGAGTCGATGTCATCAAGTTTGCCACCACCGGCGGCGTGACCAGCCGGGCGGGCCTGGGCCTCGGGCCGCAGATGTTTGAAGACGAAGCCCGCGCCCTGGTGGAAACGGCGCATCTCTACGGCCGGAAAGTCGCCGTGCATGCCCATGGCCGGGAGGGAATCCTCACGGCGCTCAAGGCCGGCGCGGACTCGATTGAACACGGAACGATGCTCGACGACGAAGCCATCGAACTCTTCCTCAAGCACGGCGCCTACTACGTGCCGACCCTTTCGACGATCAACGGTTACATCGAGCGGTTGCAGAAGGATCCGAACGCCTACGAACCCGCCGTGCGCGAGAAGATCGAGTGGCGCATCAAGGTCACGGGCGAATCGTTGCGCCGCGCCTATCCGCGCGGGGTGAAGATCGCCTTCGGCACCGACGCGGGCGTCTCCAAACACGGACGCAACGCCGACGAGTTCCGCCTGATGGTGAAACACGGCATGCCGCCCGCCGCGGCCCTCAAAGCCGCGACGGTGAACGCCGCCGAACTCCTGGGCCTATCCGCAAAAGTGGGGAGCATCGCGCCCGGCAAATTTGCCGACCTGATCGCGGTCACGAACAATCCGCTTCAAGACATCACCACACTGGAGCAGGTTCCCTTCGTGATGAAAGGCGGCGTCGTTTACAAGAGCCAGATCAACGCCAGACCGCGCTGATGATCGCGGAGTCTGAAGGCCACCGGAATATGGTGAATCGGCCGATCAACATTCCTGGGAGCGCTGGCGTCCCGCCGGCGAGTTCATCTGACAAAGTGGGCAACACCAACGAAGAACAACTTTCCGCCGGACGGTGGAAACGGAGCCTGCGCCGTGTTCTCATCTGAGCTTCGGAGGACTCACACCTCCCTGCGGAATTCCGCGTTCCGGCACCATGCTCGACCACGCCCGGCCTTGAGCTCTTCCCGTTACCGACGGCTTCGGGAGGCACTGGAGTTTATTGAGGACAGCTTTCAAACTGGACGCCGTATGTTTTTTGCCCGATCACGAACTGCACCAGCACGGACAACACAGTGATCCATCATGGAAACCGATATTCTGAAAAACTCATTCAAGCAGGCCGTTCGTGAAGGGCGTCCCCAGACCGGGCTCTGGTGCAGCCTGTGCAGCAACATCGTCGCCGAAGTGATCGCAGGCTCGGGCTTCGACTGGATACTGATCGACACTGAACATGCACCAAACGAACTGCCGACGGTGTTCAGCCAATTGCAGGCCCTTGTCGGTGGCACTGCCGCGGCTGTGATTCGACCGGCGTGGAATGACACAATCCTGATGAAGCGCTTGTTGGATGCGGGCGTGCAGAACCTGCTGATTCCGTATGTTCAGACGGCGGAGGAAGCGCGCACAGCGGTCGCCGCCACGCGTTACCCACCGCAGGGAGTCCGAGGGGTGGCTGTGACGCATCGTGCGAATCGATACGGTCGCGTGAGGGATTACTTCAACCGCAGCAACGATGAAATTTGCGTGATGGTTCAGATCGAATCGCGTCTGGCTCTGCAAAACCTTGAAGCCATCGCAGCGGTCGAAGGAGTGGATGGCCTGTTCATCGGGCCGAGTGATCTCGCGGCGGATCTCGGCCATCTTGGCGAGCCCGGCCATCCTGAAGTGCGGGCTGCCATTGCGGATGCGATCAAGCGAATCCGGGAGGCAGGCAAAGCGCCGGGAATTTTAGCCCCGGTCGAAGCTGACGCCCGATACTGGCTCTCCTCGGGCTGCGTGATCCTCGCAGTCGGAAGCGATGTTGGATTGCTCGCGCGATCGAGTGAAGCACTCGCGGCGAAGTTTAAGACCTGAACCTGAAGCGGGCAGTTTTGCGCCAGAATTTCAAGCTGGCAGCTAAACTCCCGGCTCGCTTCTGAGTGACTTACGCAGGATAGCCTCACGATTCACCGCGACACGGTGCTGCCGGTTTATGTGGCGCGTGAAATTTCTGGCCCAACCGTTATTCCGGATGGATCCGCGAACTCCTGGATCACGACTCCATGTGAGTTAAGTGCATCACGGTGCCACCACTTTGCCACCGTTCTTCTGTTCGACGGTGCCGGTGTTGATGAACTGCTTCGGGTTGATGGTCAGCGTGCCTCCGGCCACGTCCGCCGAGATCAAGCCTTGGTTGATGAGTGTGCCGTTGCCATTGATCGTCCCCATCCTGCCCCGCACCACGACCGTCGGCCCCAGCGTCAGCGTCGCGTTGGCCGCGATGGTCACGGTGTTCTGAACGCCAAATCCTACGAACTCATCCCTGAAGATGATGCTGCCACTGCTGAGAGTTTGATCGCTTTCGAACGTGATGTTCCCGGAGCGGTCCAGCAACACGTTGCCATTGAGGGTCAGCCCGTTGCGGATCAACACCTGTGGAAGAAGGCCCGAGTTCACGTCCAGATCGCCATTGAGGGTCACGCCATCCAACACGCTCTGGGATCCGACCGTAAAGTTGCTTGCAATGGCGAGCCTGGCCCCGTCGGTGGCCGTCACGGTCCCGCCTCGGATCGTCCCGCGATCCAGGGTCCATGACCCGGTGGTTGCGTTCAGCTTCAAAGTATCGCCGGTCAGGTTCAACACGCCTCTCACAGTCACCGTGCCACCCGTACGATTGAAGATGCCCAACTGAGCCATGGTGAAAGTTCCGTCCAGATTGACGGTCGCTCCGCTGGCAGTGATGGTTCCGGTGTTGCTCCAGGCGTCCGCCAGTGTCACTGAGCTCGTGCCCGTTGCGTTGATCACTCCGGTGTTGTTCCATGTCCTCTCTAATGTCAGTGAGCCCGTGCCTGCCGCGTTGATCGATCCGGTGTTGTTCCAGGTCGCCGCACTCACGGTCAGTAATGCGCCGTTCTTGCACTCACTCGTGCCGACGTTGGTAAACGCGCGCGGATTGATCGTCAGCCGGGCGCCCGCAGCATCGGCTGAGATCAAGCCCTGATTGATGAGCGTACCGGCTCCTCCCAGCGCCCCCATCTTGCCCCGCACCACGACCGCAGGTCCCAGGGTCAGCGTCGTATTGGCTGCGATGGTCAGGTTGTTCAGCATACCGCCAAATCCCGCCTCCCTGAAGATAATGCTACCGCTGCTGAGAGTTTGATCGCCTTCGAAAATGATGCTCCCGGCCTGTTCCAGGAACACGCTGCCATCGAGCGTCAGCCCCTTGCGGATAATCACTTGAGGCCAGAGTCCGGTGGTCACGTCCAGATCGCCACGGAGTGTCACGCCATCCAACACGCTCAAGCCCGCGGCTGCAAAGTTGCTCACAATGGAGAGCCTTGCCCCGTCCGTGGCCGTCACCGTCCCGCCTCCGATTGTCGTGCTTTCGATGGTCATGTTCTTGCCGAATTGGATGCCGCCGGGGATTTGCAGGATGCTGCGATTGACGACCAATCGCTCATTGGAGAGCAGGCTTTTGATCGCAGTCGTTGCCTCCGGATGTGTCACCGTCACCTCCACTGGAAGATCGTCACCAGTTCCAGGCTGACCGTCGTTGCCCACGGAGAAGAGTTTGAACGAGCCAGTGTTCAAGGTGGCTGCATCCACCGGCCCATCAAAGTAAGCGGAGAGATTGCGCAAAGCCCTTCCTCCACCCACCGGCGAATACTTCGTGACGTGAGGGAGTGTGGTGTCTGGCAACAGCGTGATCGTCATTTCTTCCGTCCAAGTCGAGTTGCCACCGGTATCGACGGCGCGGGCGCGCAGGCGGAAGGACTTTGTGGTCACGGTCAGTCGTGGCGGGATGAAACGAAACTCAAAAGGAAACGCACTGTCGGTGAAAACTTTTTCTCCATCGAGGTGAAATTCCACGTGGCGCACCTGCACATCGTCGCCAACGTTCGCCGTGACGCGGGCCGGCTTGCCTTCCTCGACGCTGTTCCCGGTAAAACTCGTGGTGACCGAGATGGTCGGCGGCACGCCTTTCGAGTCGTACGGCTGGTAATTGACGATCTGCAAGCCCGCCGTGTCGTCGGCGACGTAAACCAGGCCATTGAAGATCGAGACAGCGCGGGCGTTGCCGGGTGTCGGGAACGTCGTGATGAAAGTGTTGACCTCTCGCGGATTGCTCAAGTCATAGAGGGAGATGTCGTGCGTTCCGTCGTCGGAGAAGTTTGGATCCACGGCCGCCAACCCAAGGCCTGAGCCGTTGGCGACAATCTGTCGCCAGCCAAACTGCGCCGTGTTGGCGGCTGTGAGCAGGACCGGCTTGGCTGGAGTGGTCACGTCCAGGGTATTGTAGCCTTTACCGTGGACGGTATAGGCGATCCCGCCACCCACAAACAGACGCCGATTCGGAGTGGACACAAACGGCGAGGCGACCGAGCCCACCAGACTCAGAGCGCCCTCGAGCAAGGAAATGACGTGCAATCGGTCGGTCGTCAGCGCGTAGAGATAATCGCCGTCCAACGCGAGATCCTGCACCGCGCCGGTCACGCTGACCTGACTCAAATTCACCCCATTTACCAGATCCACGACGATGATTTGTCCGGACGCCAGCCCCACATATCCAATACCCGCGCCGGCCGTGACGGCTTGGGCGACGCCGAGATTCAGCCGGTGAACAATCCGCGCGGTCGCTGGGTCTGCAATATCAATCACCAGCAGGCCTGTGCTGCCATCCGCCACCGCGACCAGATTGCCGGAGAAGGCGGCGCGTTGCGCGGTGCCAGGCGTGTCGATATGCGCGACGATCGTGGGCTGCCGGAGGTTGGAAATGTTTACCACTGAGATGCCGCTCGCTCCTTCCGCCGTGATGGCCAGATCGTTCCCGGTGGAGATGTCGATCACAGCTCCCGGCGTCTGGACGGTCGCGATGACGCCGGTCCGCACGCTCAATCCATCCACGGGGTTCAAGCCCTGTTGAATCTCGGCGTTGTCCGGAATTCCATCATTATCGGTGTCGGGCCTGGCTATATCCGTCCCCATGATCATTTCCCCATCATCCCGCAGCCTGTCACCGTCGGTGTCGAGCGAATGGTCCGGCCAGGTGAAAACAACGGGCAGTTCAACTCGCCCGCCGCTCGACGGTGTGGCGAATTCAGCGAGTCCAACCCGCAGTGTCTTCGCCTCAAGAACCCAGATTCGATAGGGCGTCTCGGGAGCTAAAATTACGTCTTCCGGAAGAATAATTCCATCCGCGCCAGCCGTGCCTCGCAGCTCGATCGAATTACGGGCGAGGTTTTCAATCGCGAAATAATGCAATCCCGTCTGTGGTTTCCGTTGCGCTGGGGCCTGGGCCGGGCTGGCGGAGATTTGGTTCGCTTGGTCAGTCGCAGCGTGCTGAGCAAGAACCGAGTGCAGGCCGACATTGCTGGATGAATGAGCGTTCAGAAGGCTCCCTCCTCCTTCCTCATCGTCATCACCAGGCGGCCACGGGCACTCGCCCTTTCGAAGAATGCAGCGCGCCGTGCTGGCAAGGCAAATTTCGAGGCAGGACTCGTAACTCACGATGTCGCCAGAAATCAGGCAGTCTTGACAACCGAGCTTACAGGCCACTCGATATTGTTCACAGTAGTGCGCCCTGCCTTGAAGCGAGACGGATAGAATCTTGCAATTGTCTTCATCGCTTCCTCCGGGGAATTTGCCCGGCTCACAAGGAGGCTCACCCACTTCACCCCCGCCTGCGCCAGCTCTTGGGTCCGTGCCGTGCCAGCCCGGCTGGCGCACGCCTACGCCGGGATCGGTCTCAATGAAAAGTCCATCGGACGTGACGGTCATCGGCCCTTGGATTTCCCATCGACCGGTGTCGTGATTGAAACTCAACAAGGCGCTTTTCGCCCCTGGCGACAGCTTCTTACCGGTCGTCGGGTTCGGCAGATTCGGAAACCTTACTGGGATCGGTAGATCAAAATTGCTCGCCCCGTCCGTTTGTATTGTGACAACCAACGGCATCTCCAATCCCGGCGGCAGCGGTCCAGGCAATCGATCCGGAGCCACGGCGGCGATTCCCACTTTCCCGCCGCGCGTGCCGTTGTCGTTGAAAAGCGAATTAGCCGGCACCGTGATGGAAGTTCCCGCCAGCGCCGGATTGTTCGCCGTGACACTGGCCGGAAACGAAATGGTGGTATCTTGCGACACGCTCACCGTTTGCAGGCTGTCGGAGACGATCAGCGGCAGATAAATGTTGCCGGTGCCGCCCGCCAGATTGTTCGTTACTCCAGCCACGGCGTCCCACGCTTTGCCCACGTAGGGATAAAACGATTTGTCCGGGTAATGAATCCCCGCAGCCACATCGGTCAAAGTCCGCCCGTCGATATGCACAAAGAACCGTCCCGGCGGCACAGGGCTGAGCGTGAAGCTCCCCGTCGCATCCGTCACGGCGCGCAAGGTCTGCTCCATGCCATCGACGGTAATTGTCACGCCGGCCAGGGGCTTGTTGACTGGAGCACCTCCACTCGCCGCCGGAGCCAACTCCGAAGCAAATACCTCCCCAATCACCGCCGTCCCCGGCAGCGTGGACAGGCTCAAGGTATCGAAGCTGATGACCGCCTGCCCCCCTGGGTTGCCATCGTCATCCGCGTCCACGGGCATTCCCGCCGTGTCTTTCAGGGCGTTGCCGTCGAGCACCACCTTGACCCGTGCGCTGCCTGGCAGGGGTTCGAGATAAAACAGCGTCGCTTTGGTGCGGTCACTGGACAGCTCGACACGGGATAAAATCTGACGCCCGCCAAACGAGGCATAGAAATCTTTCGTGCCGATGACGGTATCCGTCGAGAGCGGG
>SXGT01772992.1_pt1 | contig 31586 bp, 30 predicted proteins | sample 3176221 | NCBI WGS metagenome assembly SXGT01 (sample SAMN11356862, study PRJNA531348) | freshwater metagenome | isolation source: freshwater sample F1-120 | place: China: Fuxian Lake, Yuxi | collected 2017-12-25
CCGGTGGTGCTGGCCTGGCTCGCCGAGTTGGGGGCGGACCCGGCCAAGGTCAACCCCAATGGTGGAGCCATCGCCCTCGGCCACCCCATCGGCTGCACGGGAGCCCGGCTGATGACCTCGATGCTGCATGAGCTGGAACGCACCGGCGGTCGCTACGGCCTGCAGACCATGTGCGAGGCGGGCGGCATGGCCAACGCGACCATCATCGAACGGCTTTGAAACGGAGCGGGCAAGCATGAAGGCAAACGGCATCACGGCGGTGGTCACGGGCGGCGCATCGGGACTGGGTCTCGCCACGGCGCGGCGGCTGGTCGCGGAGGGCGCGCAGGTGGTGATCGCCGACCTGCCGGGCTCGAAGGGAGCGGAGGTGGCGCGCGAACTGGGGGCGAATGCGCGCTTCGTGCCGGGCGACGTGGTGGACGAGGCGCAGATGACCGCGGTGTTCGAGGCCGCGGCGTCCGCCGGACCGCCGCTGCGCGCGGTGGTCCACTGCGCCGGGCGCGGCGGTCCGGTGCGCGTGCTCGACAAGGAAGGCAACCCCGGGTCGCTCGCGCGCTACGAGGAGATCATCCGCCTGAACCTGGTCGGCAGCTTCAACGTGCTGCGGCTGGGCGCGGCGAAAATCGCGAAGACGGAGCCCGTGGAGGGCGAGCGCGGCGTGTGCATCCTCACGGCGTCGATCGCGGCGTACGAGGGGCAGATCGGCCAGATCCCCTACGCGTCGTCGAAGGCGGGCGTGGTGGGCATGACGCTGGTCGCCGCGCGCGGCCTCGCCAGCCGCAAGATCCGCGTAATGACCATCGCGCCCGGCATCTTCGACACGCCGCTGCTGGGCAAGCTGCCCGAGCCCGTGCGCGCCTCGCTGGCCGCATCCGTGCCGCATCCGGCGAGGCTCGGCGCGGCCGACGAGTTCGCGGCACGGGCGCTGCACATCAGCGAGAACGCGAGGCTGAACGGCGAGACGCTCCGCCTCGATGGCGCGCTGCGCATGGCGCCGCGTTAGCCGGGCTTCCCGGCTATTTCTTCTGCGCTGAGAAGAACGCGGCCACCGACTGGTCGTGCTCCGGCGTGTGGTGCGCCAGCGCCTGCAGCGCCGCCGAGAGTTGCAGCGTCTCGTCGAGCCGCGCCGTCTGCGCCTGGCGCATCAGGCGCTTCGCCATGCGCAGCGCGGGCCCCGAGTTCACCGCGATGCGCGCGGCAAGCTCGCGCGCGGCTGGCATCAGGCCTTCGGGCGGCACGATGCGCGTCACCAGGCCCATCGCCAGCGCCGCCTGCGCGTCGATCATGTCGCCGGTGAAGCTCATCTCCGCTGCGCGCTGGTAGCCGATCGCGCGCTGCAGCAGCCATGCGCCGCCGTCGCCCGGGATGATGCCGAGCTTGACGAAGCTCTCGGCGAAGCGCGCCTTCTCGGAGGCGATGCGGATGTCGCACATGCAGGCGAGGTCGAAGCCGGCGCCGACGGCCGCGCCGTTCACCGCGGCGATGGTCGGCACCTCCAGCCCGTGCAGCGCGAGCGGGATGCGCTGGATGCCGGCAAGGTAGCCCTGCGAGATCGAATACGGGTTGCCCGAGGCGATGCCCTTCTTGTCGCGCATGTCCTTGACGTTGCCGCCGGCGGAGAACGCGCTGCCGGCGCCGGTGAGGATCACCGCCTTCACCGACTCGTCGGCGCGCACCTTGTCGCAGCAGGCGACGATCTCGTCCCATTGCGCCTGCGTCGAGAGCGCGTTGCGCTCGGCGGGGGCGTTCAGCGTAAGGGTGACGACCGCGCCGTCCTGTTCGTAGAGCACGAAGTTGTTCAACAGCTTCTCCTAGTAGAGGCCATCCTGGCCCTTGATGTCTTCGGGACGATGGCCGCCGACGCGCGCGCCGATGCGGCCGCGGTTCGCCATGCAGAGGATGAGGGCGATCTCGTCGGCCTGCGGTGCGTCATGCAGCGTCAGCGTCATGCCGTCGTAGAACGAGCGCACGTAGAGCGCGTCCTTGTGGTTCATCGGGATGTCGATCATGACGCCCGGGCCGGCGCGCTTGGTCATCGACGAGATCCACGACTTGCCGCCGCCGGTGGCCTGCCGCACCGGCTCGGCGAACACGTTGGTGAGCAGCGCGTTGACGTGCTCCTGCTCGCCGGCGAGCCCGGCGATGCCGCCCTTGCCCATGCCGGCGCACTTGAACGGCAGCATCGCCTGCACCGCGCGCGCGGCCATCGCCGCGCCGACATCGCCGCTGGCGTCGATCAGCGGCTTCAGGTCCTCGACGCTGCGCCCGGCGAAGGGATTGGCGAGCACCGCCACCACCGCGACCTTGCGTAGCGGTTGTTCGCCCTGCGCGCCCGCGGTTTCCTCGGCGAAGGACAGCCAACTGCGGATCTCGAGCTTCATCTGCGTTTCCCCTGGATCGAAGCCCGCAACTTACCTCAAAGCCGGCGCGGCGCGAAACGGTGTTGATCTTTCGCGGGCGTTGGCAGACGATGATCCGCATCGGCATCGCGCGACGGAGCATCGACATGAAACGGTTCGCCTGGCTGTTCCTCGTATCGCTGGCCTTCGCCACGCAGGCGTGGGCGCAGGCCTGGCCCAACAAGCCGGTGCGGTTGGTCGTTCCCTATCCCCCGGGTGGCGCTTCCGACCTGCACGCGCGGCAACTCGTCGTGAAGTTCACCGACCTGCCGCAGCCGGTGGGGGTCGAGAACCGCGCCGGCGCGGGCGGCAACATCGCGTTCGAGTACGTCGCCAAGGCCGCGCCGGACGGCTACACGCTCTTGTGGGGCGCGGGTTCGATGACCGTGTCGCCGGCCCTCTACAACAAGCTGCCGTTCGACGTCGTCAACGATTTCGCGCCGATCTCGCTGGTGGTCGAGATCCAGAACATGCTGATGGTGCCGGCGGGCGCGCCGTGGAAGAGCGTGCGGGAGCTGGTGGCGGCCGCCAGGGCGACGCCGGGCAAGCTGAACTACGCGTCCTCCGGTTCCGGCGCGACGCCGCACCTGTCGATGGAACTCCTCAAGTCCATGGCCGGCGTGGACATCGCGCACATCCCGTACAAGGGCGACACGCCGGCGCTCACCGACCTGCTGGCCGGCCGCGTCGACATGTACTTCGCCACGGTGGCGGGCGGCATCCAGCACCTGCGCTCGGGCAAGCTGCGCGCGCTCGGCGTCAGCGCGAAGAAGCGCGCCGCCGCGCTGCCGGACGTGCCGACGCTCGACGAGGCCGGCGTGCCCGGCTACGAGATCGTGTCCTGGTTCGGCATCATGGCGCCGGCCGGCACGCCGCGCGAGATCGTCAACGCGATGAACGGCCACATCGCCAAGGCGATGGCGCAGCCTGACCTGCGGGAGAAGTACATCGCCATGGGCTCCGAGCCGACGACCAACTCGCCGCAGGAGTTCCACAACCTCATCCGGGAGAGCGTGGCGAAGTTCCAGAAGATCGTGCAGTCGGCGGGGATCAAGCCGGAGTAAGCCCACGAGGCACGCGCGGCAATCCACCGTGCGCCAGCTATCCCGGGATTCGGCTGGCGGCACGACCGGCATGATCTGGCGGATGTTCTTTCTCCGCGAGCAGCCTATCGCGCAGGATAGGTGCCTCGCGGACGCTGAAATCACGCTACCGCCGGCAGGTGCGTTGGACCTCGCAAGATCCCCGCTTGCTGTATGCATATGATGTATATATTATTGCAGTATGCGGTTCCAGTACGACCCCGCGAAAGCTGCGGCGAACCTGAAGTAGCACGGAGTTTCGTTCGCCGACGCGGAAGGCGTGCTTGAGGATCCGCTCGCGGTCACCGTCGAGGACCCGGATGCCGAAGACGAGCCTCGCTTCGTCACGGTCGGACTGGGAAGCGCCGGTGAACTACTTGTGGCCGTTTGGACAGAGCGTGACGACGAGTTCCGCTTGATCTCGGTTCGTCGTCCTACGCGAAGGGAGCGGAAGCACTATGGGAACTGAAAGATCGGAATACGACTTTTCCAAAGGAAAGCGCGGTGCGGTCATCCCGCAGAAGGGCAAGACGCGCATCTCCATCTTCATCGACAACACAGTGCTCGATGGGTTTCGGGCGCGGGCCGAGAAGTCGGGTACCGGGTACCAGACCATGATGAATGATGCTCTCCGGAGGTATTTGTCCGAGACCGACCAGCCCGTTACCGAGCGGGCGCTGCGCCAGATTCTGCGCCAGGAGATGCCCGAGTACCTGCGAGGTCTGACCGGCGGCTCAAGCGCGACCGCCCTCAAGCGGACGGCGCGTTTGCCGCGACGTTGAACCGCCCGACTGGATCGGCGGTTGGGGTCATCGCGACCTGCGCATAGGTCCCCGCGAACGCGGGGCATGGGCCGAGGATGAAACGACGCACGTTCCTTTTCGCTTCGGCCGCAATGGCGGGTGTCGCGGGCCTGCTCGCCATCGGCTGGGCCGCACGGCCGAAGCGAAGGCCGCCCGACCCGCTGGAGATCCGGTGGGCGTGCAAGCCCGTGCAGAGCGCCCGTTCCGGGATGGAGAGACTTCCCGATGGACGCACGAAGTACTGGATCGAGCACGAGGTCGTTCGCGGGGTCACGCCGAAGATGCTGGTCTGGTGGTTCAAGCACCTGGAGGGCGACATGCTTTACGAGGGACGGCGCCTTGACCGCTATCGCGTGTGGCATCCGCGGGACCACCTCTCCATCGAGTACGCGAGGCGAAATGCCGACGGGTCGATCGGGGTCGGCAGCGTGATCCACCTGACGGAGATGTTCGGCGCCAATCCCGACTACCTGACCGATGTGTTCACCGAGATCACCAAGCTCGATGAGCAGGGTTTCGCCCACCGGCCGCGGCACCTCGGGCTCCAGCTCGCCCGGATGGACTACGCGTTCGAAGCGGTCGAGCCGGGCACCCGATATCGCAACAGCCTGACGATCGGCGCGGATGGATTCGCCGGGCGGATGATCAACCCGGTGATCCGGGCGCTGGTGTTCGATGAGGCCCGGGGCCGTGCCTGGATCAAGCACAACGTCGAGGAGGTGGGCAATTTCGAAGCGTTCTTGCCGCAACTGTATGCGGCGGAGGCCGGCGCTGACTCCGGAAGAAATTGACATGTAGTGCTGAATAACGCTCAATAAGTGCGTGAAACGGCACATCTACGCCTTACTTGCATCCGAACGGCGCCGCCTCGGCCTCTCCCAGAAGGAATTGGCTGCGAGAGCGGGTCTGCGCCGCGAGAAGGTCAATCGGATGGAAAGCAAGCATGAGGACGTCAGTCTGGAGGACGTTTCCCGTCTGCTCGACGCCCTCGGGTTGGTGCTGGTCGTGCAGAGAAGGGACGAGGCGGTCGCGCACAGTCTTCCAGCGGCGCGAGCGCCACGGGAGTCGCGTCGCCTGGTTCCCCAAGCGTTCGACAAAGCGGCGTTCATAGACGGCTCGAAGGCCCGGATTCTGCGCTGGGGAAAATTGCCGGCGTGATCGTTAAGCCGAAAGTCGGAACTCCATGAAATCGAAACGCTCGCCCGCTACCTCTAAGCCGCCGCACCTTCGCGTTGGCCTGAAGGATGTCAGCCGGGAACAGTTCTCCGCGGCGGTCAGTGAACGCCTGGGAAAGCAGCGCGTTTCGATCATGCTGGACGGCGCGATCATCGCCTTCTTCAAGGCCAAAGCCGGAGAGCGCGGTTACCAGACGCTCATCAATCAGGCGCTCCACCAAGTGATGACTGGCGAGCAGATTGAATCCACGCTTCGCCGGGTGATCCGCGAAGAACTGCAGCCAGGACCTTAGCCGCCCGGTTTCGCCGGCAGCAAACCGGCATGTTTCAGGACCTCCACGCATTCGGCGAGCTCCGACGCGTCCGGTTCCGAGAGCGGTGGACGCAGACCGTGCGTCTCCAACCCCAGCAATCCCGCTACTCGCTTGAACAGCGCCACGTGGTGGAAGCCGCGAGCGAAGTAGCGGCCCTGCAGCGTGTGCGCGAGTTCGCGGATGATGCCCGCCTGTCGCTCCGCGCCCGCCAGGTCGCCGGCGAGCAGCGCTTGCATGAAGCGGCCGCAATGCGGGTGCGCCGCGTCCTGCACCAGCAGCGGCCGCGACGAGCCGAGCGTGAAGTTCACCGCGCGGCCGGGGAACAGGCGGTGCCCGTGCAGCAGCGTCTCCTCCAGCGACGTGGTGACGCGGATGCGGTCGCCGACGCGTGCCATCATCTCCGCGTAGTCCTCGGGGCGCGCCGTGACCTGCACGCCGACGAGGTGGTCGATGCCCAGCAGGGCCTCGACCTGCGAGGCATCGAGGTGGTAGCCGAGTTCCGCGAGCGTGGTGCTGTAGGCGAAGAAGCCGATCTCGATCCCCGCGGCGACCTCCTCGTAGTAGGCGCGCACGCCGGGCGCGGTGCGCGGGCCATAGGTGGGTGGCCAGAGCATCGCGGCGGCCGCGCCCGCGGCCTTTGCGTGCCGGCCCAGCGCGATCGCGTTGCGCGCCGACGGATCGGAAATTCCGACCACGACCGGGACCTTGCCGGCGACCTCGTCGAGCACCGCGTCGGTGACGCGCTTCCTCTCATCCAGCGTCAGCGTCCAGAACTCCTGGTGGATCGAGTGCAGCGACAGGCCGCCGACACCGGGCTTGGCGAGCGTGGCGTGGGCGTTGCGCCGCAGCGCCGCCTCGTCGATCGTCCCGTCGGGGTGGAACGGCGTATAGCAGGCGACGAAGTAGCCGCGCAGGTTCACGCGCCGGCGTGCCGCGCGAGGAACGAGAGCAGGTCCGCGACGCAGCGCTCGTGCAGGTACTCGCAGATGCTGTGCCGCTCGCCGTCGTAGACCAGGTATTCGCACTGCGGGATGTGGTCGCGCAGCGGCCGATAGGCGTCGCCCGCGCCGATGCGGCCGGCGCCGGGCACCACCGCGAGCGTGGGGCACTGGATGCGGTGGAGCTGGTCGCTCCACTCTTGCGTCGACATGTACCCCACGAAGCGTGCGATCCACGGCACGTCGTTGTTGCCGAGCGCGTCGAGGAAGGCTTCCGCCATCGGCGTGCCGACGAGGTGCGGCGGGAAGCGGTCGTCGATCGTCGAGGCGAGGAACGCTCGCAGGCCCATGGCCGCGACCTTCGGCAGCCAGCTCGCGGCCTGGCTGTTCTTCAGACCCGGCGCCGAGCCGAACAGCGCCAGCGTGCGCACGCGATCCGGATACAGCATCGCGAGGTGCTGGCCGACGTAGCCGCCGGCGGAGTTGCCGACGACGTGCGCGCGCTCGACGCCGAGATGATCCATCAGCGCGACCACGTCGCCCGCCAGCACGCGCAGCGACAGTTCGGAGTCCGCGCCCGGGACCTGCGTCCCGCCATGGCCGCGCAGGTCGGGGCGGATGACGCGGTAGCGGCGGCAGAGGGATGGCACCCACGGATTCCAGCGCGTCGCGTTGCCCATCGCCGCGTGGATCATCACCAGCGCCGGGGCTTTCGCCCACGGATCGGTGAAGTCGTCGACGAAATAGTTGAACTTCAGGCCGTCATGCTCGAGAGTCGCTTGCATGGGGCGAGGCTACCCCGTTCAGGATTCGAAGATGCCCTGCGTTTCGCAGATGCCGCGCAGGCGCTCGAACTGTGTCACCGTGACGCCCCGGTAGCCAAGCGCCAGCAGGCCCTCGTCCTGCAGCCGGCGCAGCTCGCGGTTCACGCTCGGGCGCGCGGCGCCGAGCATCTCGGCGATCTCGGCCTGCGTCAGCTTCAGGGGGCTGCCCTGGTCCCCGCTCGCGACGGCCAGCGTGCACAGTTGCCGCGCAAGGCGCTGGCGCAGCGGCACCAGCGCGAACTCGTCCACCGCGCTGTAGGCCTTGCGCAGCCGGTAGCAGAGGATGCCGGCGAAGTGCCGGTACAGCGAGGGGCGCGCGTCGAGCACGTCAAGGAAGGCGGCGCGCGGCAGCAGCAGCACCTCGGTGCGGCGGTGGGCTCGCGTGTCGTGGACCGCGCCCAGTCCGTCCAGCGCGGCGACCAGTCCCCAGGCGCTGCCCGCCTGCACCAGCGAGAACACGATCTCGCGGCCGTCCGCCGCCAGCGTGGCGCTGCGGATCGCGCCGCGCAGCACGATCATCACGCCTTCCGGCGGGGTGCCGCGCGCCGCGATGAGTTCACCGTTGGCGTACTTGCGCGGGCGACTGATGGCCGCGAACGCGACCTGCGCGTCGCGCGGCAGGTCCGCGAACCAGCGGTTCGCCTGCAGCGCCGCGAGGCGGGCCTGCGGGTCGGGCGGGGTTGGCATCGTTCGCAGATTGTAAGGTACGTGACATTTCGGCGGCAGGCCGGGGCCTAGACTTTGACGGTCATCAATTCCCGAGACCCGCGACGATGCTTCCCGGCCCGTTCACCGAACCCAGCGCCTGGCGCGCGGCCGACCTGCGGGCCGACCTGTCGTGGACCGTCCACGTGTCGCCCGCCGAGGTCGCCGAACTGCGGCAGGCGGTGGCGGCAGTCCGCGCGCGCGGGCTACGCGCCGCCGACTTCGATCGCGACGACTTTCCGCTGCCGACGTTCGGTCCGGTGCTGGCGCGCGCGCAGCGCGAGCTCGAGGACGGCCGCGGCTGCGTGCTGTTCCGCGGCCTGCCGGTGGACGGCGATGTCGAGGACGCGGCGCGCCTGGTGTGGGGCATCGGCGCGCACCTCGGCCGTGCATTGAAGCAGCACCAGCGGGTGAACGTCGGGCGCTACCGTGACGATCTCCTTGGCCACATCGTCGACCAGGGGCTCGACTACAACGCGCCCAACGTCTTCGGCTCCGCCACCAGCGCGGAGCAGATGCCGCACACCGATCCGGCCGACGTGGTCGGATTGCTCTGCGTGCGTCCTTCGGAGAGCGGCGGCATCAGCCGCATTGCGAGCGCGGTCGCGGTGTACAACGAGCTGCGCGCGCGCCACCCTGACCTGCTCCGCATCCTGTTCGACGGTTTCGCCCACGACTTGCGCGGGCAGGAAGGCAAGGACGCGGCGGCGCCGCTGACGCCGCTGCGCATCCCCGTCTACAGCCATCACGCGGGAAAGCTGGCCTGCGTGTTCAATTCCAAGACGGTGCTGGCCGGCGAGAAGAAGACGGGGATCGCGCTCACGGCGCCCGAGCGGGAGGCGCTGGACGCGGTCTGCGAGCTCGCGCTGCACCCTGACTTCGAGATCGAGATGCGCCTTGCGCCGGGCGACCTGCAGTTCCTCAACAACTACACCATCCTTCACAGCCGCACGGCGTGGACCGATCCCGACCCGGCCACGGGACGCCTGATGCTGCGCCTGTGGCTGAAGGTGCCCAATGCCCGCGCGCTCGCGCCCGGGGTCGCCGGCGGCTACTCCTCCGGCGCGCACTACGATGTGGAAAGGCAGGTGGCGGCATGATGGACATCCTCCGTTCCCCGGTGACTGACCGCTCCGCGTGGCGCGGCCCGAAGATGCAGCGCGATCGCTCGTGGATCGCCCAGCTCACGCCGTCGCAGGCGCAGGAACTGGAGCGCGAGTCCATCGACGGCACCAACGTGGCCGCGGTGATCGACGAGGCGCGCGAGGAAGTGCTGCGCGGCCGCGGTTTCGTGCTGCTGCGCGGATTGCCGGTCGCGGGCAGGAGCATGGAGGCGATCCGCGCCATGTACTGGCGCCTCGGCCTGCGCCTCGGCACCGCGGTGACGCAGAACCTGAAGGGCGACCTGATCGCCGAGATCAAGGACCACGGCCTCGACGTCAACCAGCTCAACGTGAAGCCGTCGATGACCAATGCCGACCAGCGGCCGCACACCGACCCCGGCGACATCGTGACGCTGCTCTGCATCAACCGCGCGCAGTCCGGCGGCATCTCGCGCATCGCCAGCACGATGGCGATCTACAACGAGGTGCTGGAAAAGCACCCGGAATACCTCGAGTGGCTGTACCGCGGCTTCCACCATGACCTGCGCGGCGATGCTTCCGAGGCCGCGCCATACGGTTGCACGCCGAGGCCGATTCCGGTCTACCGCTACCACGGCGGACAGCTCTCCTGCGTGTTCAACGCCAGCACCATCAAGGACGCGCAGCGACGCATGGGTGCGCTGGTGCCCGACGCGGAGATGAAGGCCATCGATTACATGGTCGAACTCGCGCGTTCGGACGAGTTCCGCCTCGACATGGACTTCCAGCCGGGCGATCTGCAACTGGTGAACAACCACACCGTGATGCACTGGCGCACCGGGTTCCAGGACCCGCCGGAAATCGACAAGCGGCGCCTTCTGCTGCGGCTGTGGGTCACCGCGCCGGATGCGCGCAAGGTGGATCCTGAGATGGCTGCTGGCTACATCACGGGTGCAAAGACCGGCGCCCCAGCGGCAACGCATGCCTGAGGCGCTGCTCGGCGGCCGGCTCGCCGACTGGGCGTCCTCGCTGCGCTACGAGGACCTGCCGGCGCCGGTGGTCGCGCAGTCCAAGCGCCTGCTGCTCGACACGCTCGGCGTGGCGTGGGGCGGCTCGGGCGCCGACGGCATCGAGCCATTGCGCGCGATGGTCGTGGGGCAGGGCGGCGCGCCGGAGAGCAGCGTGCTGGCGTTCGGCGGCCGCTTGCCGGCGACACAGGCCGCGTTCCTCAATGGCGCGATGGCGGCGGCGCTGGATTTCGACAGCGTGCACGACCAGGCCGGGTCGCACTCCGACATCGTGGTGATCCCCGCGGTGCTGGCGCTCGCCGAGCGCGAGCGTCTCTCCGGTCGCGAATTCCTCGCCGCCTATGCCGCGGGGAGCGAAATCCTGGTGAGGCTGTCGCTGGCGGTGCAGGCGAAGCCGGGCTGGTTCTATTCGTCGGTGCTTGGCGTATTCGGCGCGGCTGCCGGCGCGGCGCGCGCGCTGCGCCTCGATGCCACCCGCACCCGCCATGCGATGGGGACCGCGCTGAGCCGCGCGGCCGGCACGCAGCTGACGCTGGTGGAGCGCAGCCTGACCAAGCGCCTGCAGTCGGCGTTCGCGGCGCGCGACGGCGTCGAGGCGGCGCAGCTTGCCGCGTGCGGCGTCACCTCGCCGGCGCGCATGTTCGAAGGCCCGGGCGGATTCTCGGAGCTGTACGGTGCGGTGGATGCGCACAAAGCCCTCGACGGCCTCGGCCGCGAATTCCTCTTTCCCGCGCTGACGCTGAAGCGCCATGCGAGCTGCTATTGCAACCATGCGGCGATCGAAGCGACGCTCGACCTCGTGCGCCGCCACGGGCTGCGCGCCGCCGAAGCGGGCGAGATCACCGTTCGCCTGACGCCTTTCATGGCGCGGCTCGTCGGCGCGCCGTACGCGCCCGGCGACAATCCGCAGGTCTCGGCGCAGTTCAGCGTGCGCTACTCAGTGGCGAGCATCCTGCAGCGAGGGCGCTTCACGCTGGATGACATCCTTCCTGCGGCGGCGACCGATCAGGTGGTCTGCGCGCTCGCCGGGAGAGTCCAGGTCGAGATCGATGAATCGAAGGCCGGGCGGTTCCTGCCTGCCGCGGTGCGGGTGCGCACCACTTCGGGGAAAGACCTCGAAGCGACGATTGCGACGCTCGCCGGCACGCCCGCCGATCCGTTCACCGACGCTGAAGTGCGCGCCAAGGCGCTGGCCTGCTTCGGCGCCGGTGCGCGGCCGATGGCGCCGGATGCCGCAACCCGGATTGCCGAGCGAATTGCCGGCCTCGAATCGGTTGGCGACATGCGAGAATTCCTCGCATCGACATGAGGAGCACCGACCTATGAAGACGATCATCCGCCGTGCAGTGGCGATCGCGTTGGCTGGCACGGCAAGTCTTGCCTCGGCCCAGGCGTTCCTCGACAAGCCGGTGAAGGTGGTGATCCCCTACGCGCCCGGCGGCGGCACCGACAACCTCGTGCGCACCATCGCGCCGAGCGTCGGCGCGGCGCTCGGCCAGCAGATCGTGATCGAGAACCGCCCCGGCGGGAACACCTTCATCGGCACCGAGATGGTGGTGAAGGCGCCGGCCGACGGCTACACGGTGATGGCCACCGATACCGCGGTGCTGGTGAACCCGGGTCTCTTCAAGTCGAAGATGCCGTTCGACACGCTGAAGGGCCTCACCGGCGTGACCATGATGGCGTTCGCCCCGGTGCTGCTGGTCTCGCACCCGTCGGTGCCGGCGAACAACTTGAAGGAGCTGCTGGACCTCGCGCGCAAGCAGCCCGGCAAGCTGAACTACGCCTCGGGGGGCTCGGGCACGTCGACGCACCTCGCCGCGGAGATGATGAAGCAGTCGGCAAAGGTGTTCATCGTGCACATTCCCTACAAGGGCTCGGCGCCGGCGATGACAGACCTGCTCGCCGGCCAGGTGCAGATGTCGTTCTCGGGCATCAGCAGCTCGCGCCCGCACGTCGATGCCGGCAAGCTGCGCGCGCTCGCTGTCACCGGCAAGCAGCGCAATCCCGCGATGCCGAACGTGCCGACCTTCGAGGAAAGCGGCGTGCCCGGCGTGGATGCCGACAGCTACTGGGGCGTCTATGCGCCGGCAGGCACGCCGCCCGCTGTGCTCGCCGCGATCCAGAAGGCGTTCGCCACCGCGCTGAAGGGCCCGGCCCACGCCGAACGGCTGGCGACGCTCGGCTACCTGCCGATCGCCAACACGCCGGAGGAACACACGAAGCAGATGCAGGCGATGATCGCCCGCTGGACCGAGGTCATCGACAAGGCGGGGATCAAGACCGAATGAGCGCGAAGGCTTCGCCCGTGCTCGTTGCCGTCGTCACGGGTGGCTCGAACGGCATCGGCGCGGGCATCTGCAGCCATCTCGCCGCTTCGGGCGCGACGACGATCAACGTCGACGTCGTTGTCCCGAAAGCCCCGCCCGCGGGGGACTATCACTTCTTCCAGTGCGACCTGACGGACGCCGCGGCGACGCGCGCGCTCGCCGCGGACCTGGCGAAACGCTTCGAGGTCAACGCGCTGGTGAACAACGCCGGCTTCCCGACCCCGGGCACGCTGGAGGAGATCACCGACCGGGATTTCGACCACGGCGCGAACCTGCACCTGCGCGCGGCGATCATCCTGTCGCAGGCCTTCCTGCCCGGCATGAAGGCGCGGCGCTTCGGCCGCATCGTCAACATGTCCTCGCGCTCGATCCTCGGCAAGAAGGCGCGCACCGTCTATGCCGGCACCAAGGCGGCGCTGGTCGCGTACACGCGCAGCTGGGCGATCGAGCTCGGCGGCTTCGGCATCACGGTGAACGCGATCTCGCCCGGGCCGGTGCTCACCGAGCTGTTCCTCAAGTACCAGCCGCCAGAGGTGATCGAGAAACTGGTTGCAATGACGGTGGTCGGCCGCGCCGGCCAGCCCGACGACGTGGCCCGCGCGGCGATGTTCTTCCTTTCGCCCGACAACAGCTACGTCACCGGCCAGACGCTGCACGTGTGCGGCGGTTCCAGCCTCGGAGGTGCTCCATGGTGAAGAAGGCAATCCTCGTCCTCGCGGCGCTCGCGTTCTCGGCCGCCGCCCATGCGCAGTGGCCGGAGAGGACGGTGCGCGTCGTCGTGCCGTTCCCGCCGGGCGGGCAGACCGACATCGTCGGACGCATCATGGCCGACCAGTTCACCAAGCTCTGGGGCCGTACCGCGATCGTCGAGAACCGCGTCGGCGCGAGCGGCACGGTCGGCAGCGAGATGGTCGCCAAGTCACCGCCCGACGGCTACACGCTGCAGATCGCCGCGATCAACACGCACGGCGCCAACCCGGCGCTGTTCGGGCCGAAGCTGCAGTACGACCCGGTGAAGGACTTCACGCCCATCGCCTGGCTGGTGTCGACGCAGAACATCCTAGTGATCAACAGGGACCTGCCGTTCCGCTCGCTGAAGGAGATCCTGGAATATGCGCGCGCGAACCCCGGCAAGCTGACCTTCGGCACCGCGGGCAGCGGCTCGTCGATGCACCTCTTCATGGAAGTGCTGAAGATGATGGCCAAAGTGGACATCACGCACGTGCCGTACAAGGGCAGCGCGCCGGCGGTGCAGGACCTGATGGGCGGGCAGATCACCATGGTCTTCGACTCGATGCCCGGTTCGTGGCCGTTCGCCGCCGCGGGCAAGGTGCGGCCGATCGCCATTTCGAGCGCCAGGCGTTCCTCGACCGCGCCCGACGTGCCCACGGTCGCAGAGGGCGGCGTACCAGGCTACGACTACGTGTCGTGGCTCGGCCTCGTCGGTCCCGCGGGCATGCCGCGCGAGCTGGTGGCGCGGCTGAACGCCGACACCAACCGCATCCTGCAGCTTCCCGAAGTGAAGGAGCGCATGAACCAGCTCGGCACGCTGCCGGTGGGCGGCACGCCCGAGGAATTCGGCGCCTACATGAAGCAGCAGGTCGAGACCTGGCACAAGGTGGTCAAGGCCGCGGGCTCGAAAGTTGAGTAAGTTGGGTAAGGCGGGCAAGTCCGCGGCGAAGGTCGTCGCCATCCTCGGCGCCGGCCGCATGGGCGCCGACATGGCGCTCGCATTCGCGCGCGGCGGTTGGACCTGCGAGGTCGTCGAGACCGACGCGGGCTGCCGGAAACAGGCTCAGAAGCACTGGCAGCACGAGTGCCGCCGGCTGCGCATCCCGCGCAAGGCGATCCGGCTGCATGCGTCCAGCGACGAGGTGGCATGGCGCGACGTCGACCTGCTGATCGAAGCGGTGACCGAGGACCTGGAGCTGAAGCACCGGCTGCTGCGCGAGCTGGAGCCGAAGCTGCGCAAGGACGCGTACGTCGCCACCAACACGTCGGGCCTGCGCATCGGCGACGTCACCAGCGTGCTGAAGCGCCCGGAGCGCAGCGGCGGCATCCACTTCATGGTGCCGGCGCACGTGATGCTGCCGGTGGAAGTGACCAAGGGCCCGAAGACCTCCGGGGCGACGCTGAAGACGTTCATCGCGTGGGTGGAAGCGCTGGGCAAGGTTCCGGTGGTGTTGAGGAAGGACGTCCCCGGCATGCTGATCAACCGCATCCAGCACGCCATGTACCGCGAGATCTACCACCTCATGGACACGGGCGTGGTGAAGGCCGAGGACGTCGATCGCGCGGTGCGTTTCGGCTTCGGCTTCCGCTACCACCTGCTCGGGCCGGTGGTGTCGCGCGACATCCAGGGCATCGGCGTGCACTACGCGACGGCGAAGAACCTCTATCCGACGCTGCATAACGGCACCAAGCCGCCGCGCGTCGTCGAGTGTCTCGTGAAGCAGGGGCGCCTGGGCGTGCGCACGGGGCGCGGCTTCTACCGCTGGGACCCGAAGACCACGCCGCGGCGGCTGCGCCGGCTCACCGAATTGCTCGAAGCGCAGTTGCGCCGCACGAAGCGCATCGGCGAACCCACGGAGTTCTGAAATGCGACTGCCGGTTGCAGACGAAGCGACGACGCCGGGGCTTGCCGAGGCGTATGCCGAAATCAAGGCGACGCGCGGCTTCGTCTCCAACGCGATGCGCGGCCTCGGCCATGCGCCCGAAGGCCTGCGGGCCTACGCCGCGGTAGGCCGCTACGTGAAGTACGAGACCGACCTGCCCGAGCGACTGCGGGAGCTGTCGATCCTGTGCGCCGCGCGCGGCGTGGACTACGCGTGGACACACCATGCTGCGTTGGCGCTGCAGTCCGGCATTCCGCAGTCGGCGGTCGACGACATCGGCGCGGGGCGCGTGCCCGCGGCGCTCGCCGAACCCGAGCGCGCGATCGCGCGCTTCATCGCCGGGATGTTCGGCGCCGGCGTGAGCGACGGGGATTTCGCCGCCATGAACCGCCACTTCACCCCGCGCCAGGTCACCGACGTCGCCATGTCCGCGGCGTACTACAAGGCCTTCGGCGCGATGGCCATGGCGATGGGCGTGCAGATCGAGTCGCCCGAGGTGCTGCAGGCGGAGCGAGACTGGCAGAAGGGCAGGACCTAGCCGCCCGTCGGCTTCGGGCTGACAGTGGCCCGGAAAGCGCGTCAAATACCGGCATGTCGCTGCGCTCGCTTGCCGTCCTCGTCCTGTGCGTCGCCGCCGGCGCCTTTTCCCCGTCCTCGCAGGCGCAGCGCCCGCTGCGGGTGGAGGACGTCCGCGCGCCGATCGTGCTGGTCGACCTGCCGGGCCAGGCGCCGACGCGCACCGGCGTGATCATCGATCCGGCGGGTTTCGTGGTGCTCGCACCCGACGGCATGGTGCCGGGTGCGCCGATCAACGTCCGCCTGCGCGACGGCAGGGCGTTGCCGGCCAGGCTGGTCGGCCTCGACCCCGCCGCGCACGTGGCGCTGGTGAAGGTGGAGGCCTCGGACTTGCCCGTGCCGCGCATCGGTGACGTGGAGGCGTTGAAGCCGGGCGACGCGGTCGTCAGCATGGGCTATGAAACGCCCCCCGTTCGCGGCGTGCTCGCCAGCAACGACCGCAGGCTGTCCGTTGGCGCCGCCTTCTCGTACCTGGAGTCCGACCTGGGCAACAACGACCACCCTGTCTTCAACCGCGGGGGTGAGCTGGTCGGGCTGACGCGGCTCTACTCGACGCACGACAAGCGCGCGCTTTCGGTGCCGATCGGATTCGTGATGTCGGTGCAGCAGCGGCTCCGGGAGCAGGGAAAGTAGCCGTGGCGGCGCTGACGCCGGAAGAGCAGGACAACGAGGTCAAGCTCGACCTTGCCGAGGCCTACGAGGAGATGGGCGACCTCGAAGGCGCGAAGGAGTTGCTGCGCGAGGTCCGGCAGGGCGGGAATCCATTGCAGCGCAGGCAGGCGCGCGCGATCCTGTGGCGCCTGCGGGCCGAATCGACCGAGGACCCCGCGGCGAGCCGCGACCGCGACGTGGCGATCGTCTTCGCCCGCGCGCTGGTGTTTCCGCACGAGGATGCGATCGGCGCGGCGCTGCTGTTCGCGAGCGAGCGCGATTGCGCCTTCGCGGACGCGTTCGGCGATGTCGTCCTTCTCGCCCGGTTCGAGGACGGCGAACTCGCGCGCGGCCTCGAGGCCTTCGTCCGCGCCGGGCTCGGCGCCGCGGTCGCGATGCTGGAGGGTCATCGCAACAAGGGCATCGCGGCGGTCGCGAAGGCGGCCCGCGCCGGCGTCGCCGAGGCACCCGCGCAGCCGCGAGTGCCGTCCGGGATCGCGTTCCGCGCGCTCGGCGCGTACCTCGCGGACACGCAGGAGACGCTCGGCTTCGCCACGCTGGTGCGGCTCTGCGCGCATCCGGCGGACGAGGAGGCGTTCCTCGCCGCGATGCGCCGGTGGCCGGGGACGATCCCGCCTGCGCTGGTGCGCTTCCTCGGCACACTCGCGGACCCGCGCACGCTCGATGTCCTCGAAAGGCAATGGCGCATCGGCAACGGCGCCACTTTCCCGGCGCTCGCGGAGGCGCTGGCGCGCGTGCCTTCGGCGCCCGCTGCCGCGCTGCTGGTGCTCTGGCTGCGCGATCCGAACCGCTTTCGCAGGTCGGCGGCGCGGGCAGCCATCGTTCCCGGAAACGCGGAGCATCGTGCGGCGCTGCTCGCCGCCTGCAGCGAGGACGAGGCATTCGCCGTCGAGGAAGGCGACCTTCTGGTGAAGATGCACGGCGCGCAGGGCGGTGCGCTGATCGTGAATGCGCTGGGTTCGCGGTTCCGGCACGTGCGCGAAGCGGCGGTGGGCGCGCTGTCGGGCGCCGGCGGCGCCGGATCTGAGGCGCTGGCGACGCAATTGCTCGATTTCCTCTCGGCAGCCGAAGACGTCGAGGCGCGCGCTTGCGCGCTCGCCGCGCTGGGTGCGAGGCCGGAGGCGGCGGCGCTCGCCGCGCTGGGCGATGCCCTTGCGTCGGCGGACTGGGAGGTGCGGCGCGCCGCGGCGGCGGCGCTCGGGCGGCGCAGCGAGATCGCGGCGCTGCCGCTGCTGGCGCGCGCGCTGGGAGATCCGCATCCCGTGGTGCGGCTCGCCGTGCGCGGAGCGCTCGACGCGTTCGGCGGCAAGGGCGAGGAAGCGACCGTGGAGGGGCTGCTCGACCTTGTCGCCGGTGACAAGCCGCTGCCGGCGGAGTGCGCCACGATCGTGCTCGAACGCCTGGCCGCCGGAGCCGCCGGCGAGCGGGTGAATCGAGCGCTCGCCACGCGCCTGCAGAATGCCACGGGCTCCGGGCGCGACGCGTGGGTCGTCATCCGCGCGCGGCTGGAGCGCGTCGCCGCGCCGGAGGAAGCGCCCGAGGAAGCGAAAGATACCGGCGCATTCGAAGAGATCGTACGCAGGGTGCGCGCCGCGCCCCGGCTGGCGGAGGGGCTGGAGGCGGAGGTCGCGCGGATCTGCGCCCTGTTCGGCGCCGAGCGCGTCACGGTCTACAGGGTCGGCGACGACCGCGAATCGATCATCAGCCTGGTCAAGCGCGGACTCGACTCCTTCAAGGAACTGAAGCTGCCGATCAGCAGCGACTCGCTTGCCGGGCACGCCGCGAAGACCCGGGCCGTCCTCAACGTGGCCGATGCCTACGATCGAGATGAGATCGCCCGCATCGACCCGGCGCTGCGTTTCCTCGAGGAAGTGGACAGGCGAACGGGCTTCCGCACGCGGCAGGTGCTCGCCGCGCCGGTGCTCGAGCAGGGTCCGGGCACGCTGCGCGGCGTGGTGCAGCTCATCAACCATCGCGGCGGCAAGCCGTTCCCGCCCGCGGCGGAAGGCCTGCTGCGCCGCTTCTGCGACGCCCTCGCGCCGGCGTTCCAGCCACCGAAGCCGCGCGAGCTCGACGAGGACGATTTCAGCCAGGCCAACGACAACGACCTGGTGAAGCTATGCAACAAGCTGATCGTCGACGCGTGGGAGAAGGGCGCGGATGCGCTGCATTTCCGGCACGGACCGGGGCGCCGGAAGACCGCGTGCGATTTCACGGTCGGCGGCAGGCGCGAGCCCTGGATCGAGATTCCCTCGTCGTACCGCCGTCCGCTCACGCTGCGCTACAAGCTGATGTGCCGGCGCGCGCCGGGGGAAACCGTGTCCGGCACCCGGGCCGGCGACATCCAGCTGGGCGACTTCACCGCGCTGGAAGGCATCGCGAAGGTCGAGTTCTTCCGCGGCGAGGCGGACGCGGACGATATCGTCATCCGCCTGCCGCGCGTCGCTCCTGACCGCGGCGAGGATTCGGACGACATCGGCGACATGCTTTCCGGCCTCGACGACGAGGATCCGCCTCCAGCTTCGCCCGCGACGATCGCCGCCGCGGATCCCGCCGCCGTGCCGGCGCCGATCACCGACCAGGTCTACTTCACTGTCACCGCGCCCCGGACCGTGCGTGCCGCTTCGCCATTCGTGCTCGACGTCTGGGCGCATCTCGAGGGCGACCGCGCCGCGGTTCTCGCGCGCGCGGCCGAGGAGGCGGCGGGCGGCGCGGTGCGCTCGAAGACGAAAGGCTCGGCCGCGATCGCGCGCGGCGCGCGGCTCGGCATCCGAGTGAGCGTGCCTGACTTCGCTTTCGCGGACGACGACGTGCTGGCGTGGACGGGCGCGGCGGGCAACGCCACGTTCGGCATCGTCGTGCCCGCGGACGCTTCAATCGGCGTGCACCTCGGCACCGCGACGTTCATCGTCGAGGGCCTGCAGGTGGCGCGGCTGCACTTCGAGATCGAGGTCGCCGGGGCGGAAGGGCCGCGCACGGAACGCACCCTGCGAGAGCGCCGGCCACGCACCGCGTTCGCTTCCTATGCATCGGAAGACCGCGACGAAGTGCTGGCGCGCATCCAGGGCATGCAGAAGCTGCTGCCCGACCTCGACGTGTTCCTCGACATCGTGTCGATCCGCTCCGGCGAGGACTGGGCGAAACGCCTCGAGCACGAGATCGCGCAGCGCGACGCGTTCTATCTCTTCTGGTCGGCGGCCGCGAGCCGTTCGCAATGGGTCGAGCGCGAATGGCGCGCTGCGCTGCGGCTGAAGGGCCTGGAGGCGATCGACCCGGTGCCGCTCGAGCCGCCGCAGAAGGCGCCGCCCCCGGGCGAACTGGGGGCGCTGCACTTCAACGAGTGGACGCTGGCCTATCGCGGACGCTAGCGTTCGCGATCCACACGGGGGGCGCTGAGGCGGCGCCCCCGGCCGGGGATCACTCCGCCTTGATGCCGGCGTCCTTCACCACCTTGGAGAACTTCGCCACGTCGGCGCGGATGCGCGCGGCGAACTCGTCGGGCGTGCTCGATTGCGGCTCGGAGCCGCCGTCGACCATCGCCTTCTGCACGTCGGGCATGGCGACGATCTTGACGATCGCGGCGTTCAACTGGTCGACGATCGGGCGCGGCGTGCCGGCGGCGGCGAGGATGCCGTACCAGGACGAGAGCTCGTAGCCGGGGACGCCGGCCTCCTCGATGGTCGGCATGTCGGGCATCGACGCGGCGCGCTTCTTCGAGGTGACCGCGAGCCCGCGCAGCTTGCCCGACTTGTGGTGCGGCAGCAGGCCGACGATGGTGGAGGCGTACATGTCGATCTGGCCGCCCATCAGGTCGGTGAGCGCCGGCGTGTCGCCCTTGTACGGCACGTGCACGATGTCCAGCCCGGCGAGCGACTTCAGGATCTCGATGGAGAGCAGCGGCGTACCGATGCCCGAGGAACCGTAGGTCAGCTTGCCGGGGTTGGCCTTGGCCATCGCGACGAGTTCCTTCACGCTGTTGACGCCGAGCGTCGGCCGCACGACGAGGAAGTTCTGCGACGAGACGATCTGCGAGATCGGCGAGAAATCCGTGAGCACGTTGAACGGCAGCTTCGAGGAGAACGCAGGCGCGATGGTCAGGTTCGCGGTGCCGGTGAGCAGCGTGTAGCCGTCCGGCGCGGACTTGGCGACGTAGTCGAAGCCGACGTTGCCGGAGGCGCCCGAGCGGTTCTCCACCACCACGGACTGGCCGATCATCGGCGACAGCTTGGCGCTGATCAGGCGGCCGAGGATATCGGTGGCGCCGCCGGGCGGGTAGGGAATGATCATGCGCACGGGTTTCGTCGGCCAGGCCTGCGCCAGCGCGGCGGTCGAGAAGGCGAGCGCTGCGATGAACGTGGAGAAGGCGGCGAGCGGGCGCGCGAGGGTCATCGGCGGGCGGGTCAGGGTCATCGGGAAGCTCCTTTGAATTCGAGTTCGCGCAGCGCCCGGCGCTGGATCTTGCCGGACACCGTGCGCGGCAGGCTGCGGGTGAATTCGATTCTGCGCGGATACTTGTAGGGTGCAACGGTTTGTTTCACATGCTCCTGCAGTTCGGCGGCGAGGGCGTCGCCCGCCAAGTGTCCGTCACGCACCACGACGAACGCCTTGACCACCTCGCCACGCACCGGATCGGGGCTCGCGACGACGGCGCACTCGGCCACGGCGGCGTGCTGCGACAGCGCGTTCTCCACCTCGGTGGGGCCGATGCGGTAGCCCGCCGAGCTGATGATGTCGTCCTCGCGGCCGGTGAAGTACAGGTTGCCCTCCGCGTCCCGGGAGCCGCAGTCGCCGGACAGGTGCCACCTGCCGGCGAGCAGCTCGAGCACGGGGCGCTCGCCGTTCCAGTAGCCGAGCATGAGGCCGGCGTCGCCGGCGCCGAAGGCGATATGGCCCTGCACGCCGGGCGGGCATTCGTTGCCGGCGTCGTCGACGATGGCGACGAGGTTGTCCTGCATCGGCTTGCCGATCATGCCGTTCTGCGGCGCGATCGACGGATCGGTGAGGGTCGCGGTCGGCGTCTCCGACTGGCCGTAGCCGACGTAGAGCGGCGACCCGGCGAAGGCCTGCCAGCGTTCGGCGAGTTCCGCGGTCATGGCTTCGCCCGCCGACAGCGTCCAGCGCAGCTTCGGCAGCGCACGCTTGCGGGCGTTCGCCATGATGAGGCGCAGTTCCGTGGACACGGCGCCGTAGCAGGTGACGCCGTACTGTTCGATCAGGTCGAGGCGCGCGGCGGGTTCGGGCGGCTCCTCGACCATCAGCGGCACCGCGCCGCGCATCCACGCGCCGAAGAGGAGCACGCTGCCGGCGCGCGTCCAGCCGGTGTCGCTGGTGGTCCAGATGACGTCGCCGGGCCCGAGGCCGAGCTGTCGCCAGGGTTGGGTGCCGCGCACGCGCACGCCGCGCGCCGCGTGCATCACGGCCTTCGGCGGCCCCGAGGAGCCGGAGGTGAAGTACATGAGCGCGGGGGCGTCGGGGCGCATCGCCGCCACCGGCGGCGCCTGTGCGTCGGCATCGGCGATGGCATCGAAGTCGAGCCAGCCCTCGGCGCGGCCCCGGGCGACCTTCGCCGCGAGCGCGACGCCGTCGAAACGGCCGGCGAACGCCGCATCGACGATGGCGCCGCGCGCGCCGCATTTCGACGCGCGGTAGGCGATCTCTTCGGTGCTCGCCTGCGTGACGCAGGGCACCGGCACGAGTCCCAGGTGCATGCACGCGGTCATCGCCACGTGCCAGCGCGGTACGCGCGCCATCACGATGAGCACGCGGTCGCCCTGCGCCAGTCCGGCGCAGGCGAGCGCGGCGGCAAGGCGCTGCGATTCCACCGCGATGCGCTCGAAGGCCCACGGCTCCACCCGACCGCCTGCATCCACCGCGAGCACCGCGGTGGCGCCCGGTGTTTCGCGCGCGCAGCGGTATGCGACATCTGCTGCGAAATTGAACGGCTCGTTCCGCACTTTTGCGTTGCCCGCCCCGTTGACCGGGTGCAAGCTTACAGCCATGGACGCTGTCGAAGACCTGCTCGATCTTGGATTGCGCACCCGTTTCGAAGACCTGCCGCCGGCGGTCGTCGAGCGCACGCGCCTCGCGATCCTCGACACGCTGGGCGCCGCTGTCGCCGGTATCAGCGGCGAAGGCGTGGCCGCGCTCGCCGGGCTGGTCGGCGACTGGGGCGGCGAGCCCGAGGCGACCGCGCTGCCGCTCGGGCGCAAGGTGCCGATGCCGCAGGCGGCGTTCCTCAACGGGCTCGCCGGCCGCGCCTGGGACCTCGACGACGTGCACGAACAGAACACCTGCCACGTCAACGTCAACATCGTGCCCGTGGTGCTCGCCGTCGCCGAGGCGAGGGGCGGCGTGAGCGGCCGCGAGCTGATCGTCGCCACCACGGTCGGCGCCGAGATGGTCTGCCGGCTTTCCAGCGCGCCGCGCATCAGCTTCTCCGAGACCGGCAGCTCGATGAGCTACCAGTGCGGCTTCTACGGCGCGGCGCTCGCCGCCGCGCGGCTGCTCAAGCTCGACAAGGACCGCGCCCGGCATGCGCTCGGCATCGCGCATGCGCGCGTCGCCGGCAACCAGCAGGGCTACGTCGCCGGCGCGATGACCGTGCGCCTGATGCAGGGCGTCGCCGCGGAAGGCGGGCTGCTCTCGGCGCTGATGGCCGAGCGCGGCATCACCGGCTCCTCAGAGATCCTCGAGGGCAAGTTCGGCTACTACCCGGTCTACCACCGCGGCAGGTACGAGCGCGGCGCGCTGGTCGACGGTCTCGGCACCACGCGCTGGCTGATGCTCGAGCCCTCCATCAAGCCGCCGTACCCGTGCTGCAAGTACACGCACGGCCCGATCGAGGCCAGCGCCGCGGCGATGAAGGCGCTGGGCATCGGTCCGGCCGACGTCGAGTCGATCCGCGTCAAGGTCACCAACCGCGAGGTGCACGACCTGGTGTGCCTCACGCGCGAGCGCAAGTGGAATCCGCAGTCGCTGACCGACGCGCAGTTCAGCCTGCCCTTTACGGTTGCCTACGCGGCGGTGCATGGGGGCGCGGGGATCGAGACCTTCCAGCCCGCCGGGCTCGCCGACGCGGCGGCGCGCGCGCTGCTGGCGAAGATCGAGGTGGACCTCGACCTCGCCTCGCAGGGCGAGGGCCGCGGCACCTTCCCGATGCCGGGCGTGGTGACGATCCGCGCGAAGGACGGCCGCAGCGTGACGAAGGAAGTGGTCTACGTGAAGGGCCACCCGGAGAACCCGATGAGCTTCGACGAGGTGGCGGAGAAGTTCCGCGCCTGCGTCGCCCTCGGGCGCCCGGGATGGGCCGGCATGGAACGCGCCATCGACCTCGTGCGCGGGCTGGAGAAGCTCGACGATTCCGGCGCCATCGCGCGCCTCGACTGACCGCGGCGAGCCCGCCGCGCCACAACACGGGAGCATCACTCAGATGAAGATCGCCCTCATCGGCGCCGGCAACATCGGCCGCGCCCTGGTCCGCGACGTGCTGGACCTGGAGAAGGACGCCACGATCCTCGCGGTGGACTTCGATGCGCGCGCCCTCGAGGCGGTCGCCGCGCTCGGCTTCGGCAGCCGCGTCACGACCCGGCGCGCCGAGGCGGAGCGCGTCGACGAGATGGCCGGGATCATCCGCGGCCACGACGTGGTGGTGAACTGCACCTACGGCGCGAAGTGCATGGAGATCCTCGACGCCGCGATCGCCGCGAAGGTGCCGTACATCGACGTCCACGGCACGCTGCTGATGGAGGAGCGCTTCTCGCGCCACGAGGCGGCGAAGGCGGCCGGCGTCACCATCCTGATCGGCACGGGCGTCAGCCCCGGCCTCACCAACATGATGGCGGCGTGGGGCGCGCGCCGGTTCAAGGGCGACGTGGCGATCGAGTGCGAGTACGCCACGTTCCGGCCGATCAACCCGACCGAGGGCCTGCTCGAGACCGCGCTGCGCCAGTTCCGCAACGGCGTGCAGGCGCCGATCTTCGAGGACGGCAAGGTGTCCTACCTGCCGCCGTTCAGCGGCCCGAAGCAGGTGCGCTTCAAGGGCGTGGACGACCCGGTGGAGCTGGTCTACACGCCGCACTCCGAGCCGCAGACCATCCCGAGGTTCGTGAAGAACGCGAAGCGCGTCACGGTGCGCGGTGCGTACCAGGCCAGCATCATGACGCTGCTGAAGTCGCTGTATGAATTCGGCCTGATGGACCCGGTGCGCAAGGTCACCGTGGACGGCAAGCAGGTGGACTTCGCGCCGCTGTTGCGCGAGGCGCTGAACGGTGATGGCAGTCCGAAGCCCAAGGGCGTGCGCACCAACTATGTGATGCGCGTGCGCGTCACCGGCGAGGGCGGCTCCCATGAGATCACCCTCGGGCATCCCCCGGGCTGGGACCCGCTGCCGCAGGGCCGCATGACCTCGCTGCAGCCAGCCTACGCCGCGCGCCTGATCGCGAAAGGCGAGTTCGTGCATCCGGGCGTGGTCGGCGCGGAGTTGTTCACGGACGCGCAGGTGGAAGGCTGCCTCGCGCACCTGCAGTCGCGGGGCCTGTGGCTGGAGCGCACGGCGCCGAAATGAGGGTTGGCACCGACATCGGCGGCACCTTCACCGACTTCGTCGCCATCGACGACGCCAGCGGCGAGATCCGGCTGGAGAAGACGCTCACCACGCCGAAGGATCCCGCCGAGGGCATCTTCAACGGCCTCGACCTGCTGGCGACGAAGGACGGCGTCACGCTGCCCTCCTGTTCCACGCTGGTCCACGGCACGACGCTGGTGATCAACGCGCTGATCGAAGGCAAGGGCTCGGTGACGGCGCTTGTCGCGACGCGGGGCTTCCGCGACGTGCTCGAGATGAGGAACGAGCTGCGCTACGACGTCTACGACCTGCAGATCGAGTACCCGAAGCCGCTGGTGCCGCGCGCGCTGCGCTTCGAGGTCGGCGAACGCACCGATGCATCCGGTCGCGTTCTGCAATCGCCGGGGCGCGCGGAGGTCGAGGCGCTGGTGGCGGCGATGCGCGCCGCGAAGGTCGCGTCGGTCGCGGTCTGCCTGATGAACTCCTACGCCAACCCGGCGAACGAGCGCGCCATCGGCGCGCTGCTCGCCGAGTTCGCGCCGGAGCTTTCGGTTTCCCTGTCGAGCGACGTGCTTCCGCAGATCAAGGAGTACGAGCGCACCAGCACCACCGCGGCGAACGCCTACGTGAAACCGTTGGTGGACGCGTACCTGGAGAAGATCGGGCAGGGGCTCGCCGGACGCGGCTTCGCGGGCGAGCTGTACGTGATGCAGTCCGGCGGCGGCGTGCTGTCGGCCGACGTGGCGCGCGAGTTCCCGATCCGGGTGCTGGAATCCGGTCCCGCAGGGGGCGTCGCGGCGGCGCGCTGGTGGGGTGCGCTGGTCGACGAGCCGGACCTCCTGTGCTTCGACATGGGCGGCACCACCGCCAAGCTGTGCACGGTGGCGCGCGGCGAGGCGCTGGTGAGCGACGAGTACGAGGCGGCGCGCGTGTACCGTTTCAAGCGCGGCTCTGGCTCCGCCATCAACGTGCCGGTGTTCGACCTGCTGGAGATCGGCACCGGCGGCGGCAGCATCGCGCGCATCGACCACCTCGGCCTGCTGAAGATCGGCCCGCGCAGCGCGGGCGCGTCTCCCGGCCCCGCCTGCTACGGGCTGGGCGGAATGGAGGCCACGGTCACGGATGCGGACGTCGCGCTCGGTTACCTCGATCCGGCGTACTTCCTTGGCGGCTCGATGAAGCTGCATCCCGACCGCGCGCTGGCGGCGATCGGCGAGCGCATCGCGCCGAAGCTCGACGGCATCCCGGCGATCGAGGCGGCGTTCGGCATGCACGAGCTGGCGAACGAGGACATGGCCTCGGCCGCGCGGCTGCACCTTGCCGAGCGCGGCGAGGACGCCGCCGCGATGACGATGGTGGCGTACGGCGGCGCGGGGCCGGTGCATGCCTACGGGCTGGCGAAGAAGCTTGGCGTGAAGAAACTCATCGTGCCACCCGCTGCGGGCGTCATGTCCGCGCTCGGCATGCTGGTGGAAGACCTCGCCATCGACCGCGTGCGCACGCATCGCGGCGCGCTCGCCGTGGCGGTTCCGGCGGACCTCGACGCGCTGTATGCCGAGATGGCGGCGGAATCCGCTGTCCTGCTGAAATGCAAGGCGGAGGCGCTGAAGCTGTCGCGCATCGCCGACATGCGCTATCGCGGGCAGGGCTACAACGTGCGCGTGCCGCTCGGCGACGGCGGCGCGGATATCACCGCCATGCGGGAACACTTCGAGGCCGAGTACAGGCTGCACTACGGCCGTGTCTACCCGGATGTCGAGATCGAACTGGTCAACCTGCGTCTCGTCGCGCGGCTGCCGGCGGCGCGGGAGTGTGTGCCGCCAAAAGCGGCCGCGGCGAAAGGCGGCGTGATGGAGGCCAGGAAAGGCGTCCGGCGCGCGTGGTTCGGCGCCGCCGGATTCGTCGATTGCCCGGTATTCGACCGCTACCGCCTCGCGGCCGGCCATTCGCACCGCGGCGCGGCTTTCGTCGAGGAGCGTGAAACCACGACCGTGATCGGTCCCGGCGGCGGGTTCGACGTGAACGCGTATGGCATGCTGGTCGTGCATGTTGCATGATGCGAAGGCCGCGATGAAGACGCTCAACGCCCTCGAGATCGAACTGCTCTGGCGACGCCTGGTCACCACGGTGGACGAGGCGGCGACCACGCTGGTGCGCACCTCGTTCTCCAGCGTGATCCGCGACTTCCACGACTACGCCTGCGCGATCTTCGACCCGGCGGGCCGCATGCTTGCGCAGTCCACGCACTCGACGCCGGGGCTTCTAGGCATCCTGCCGTTCACCATCCCGAACTTCCTCGGCCACGCCGGCTTCCGCGCCGCGAAACCGGGGGATGTATGGATCACCAACGACCCGTGGCTCGCCAGCGGGCACCTAATCGACATCACCATCGCCACGCCGGTTTTCCGCCGCGGCGAACTGGTGGCCTACGTGCTGGTGGTGGTGCACCACCTGAACGTCGGCGGGCGGCTGGCGACGCTGGAGAGCCGCGACGTCTACGAGGAAGGGCTGAAGATCCCGATCCTGCGCCTGTACCGCGAAGGCGAGCCGGAAGAGGCGGTGTTCGAGTTCATCCGCGCCAACGTCCGCGAGCCGGACAAGGTGATCGGCGACATCCGCGCCGAGGTGGCGGCGAGCCACGCGGCGGCGAAACGCCTGGCGCTGATCATGGACGACGCGCAGCTCGACGCGCTAGGGCCGCTCGCCGACGAGATCATCCGCCGCAGCGAGGACAGCATGCGCCGCGCGGTGCGTGCGCTGCCCGAGGGCGAGTTCGAGTCCGAAATGACGCTGTCGGGCGTCGCTGGCTACACCGCGCCGGTGCGTCTCGCGCTGAAGGTGACGATCCGCGACGGCGCGATCCGTCTCGACTATGCGGGCTCGTCGGGCCAGATCCCGCGCGCCATCAACGTCACGCTCAACATGACGCGCTCGTACTCGGTGTACCCGCTGAAGTGCCTGCTCGACCCGGAAGTGCCGAACAACGAGGGCTGCATGCGGCCGATCGTCATCGAGGCGCCAGAGGGATCGGTGCTGAACGCGCGCTTCCCGGCGGCGACCTGGGGACGCACCGTGATCGCGCACATGCTGCCGGAGCTGATCATGCGCTGCCTCGCCAAGGCGGTGCCGGAGCGGCTCATCGCCGGCAGCGGCTCGACGCCACTGTGGTACGGCAATTTCACCGGCCGGCGGCGGGACGGGCGCTCGTTCTACGCGGTGGTGACCTTCAACGGCGGGCTGGGTGCGCGCGGCACGCGCGACGGCATCTCCTGCCTGTCGTATCCGGCGAACGTGGCCAGCATCCCGGTCGAGGTGATCGAGGGCGACGCGCCGATCATGTTCGACGTGAAGTCCTTCGCCATGGATTCCGCCGGCGCGGGACGCCAGCGCGGCGGCGTCGGCCAGCGCGTGGTGATCCGCGTGCCGCAGGACGCCGACATCGACGGCCACATCCTCGCCGGCGTGCGCGGCGGTCGTTTCGGCGTGCCGATCTACGGGCTGGAGGGCGGCGACGAGGTGCCCGAGCCCGTCGCCGAGGTGAATGGCAAGCGGGTGGTGCTCGGCACGCAGATCGAACTGCGCGCGGGCGACGTGCTGGAGCTGACCGTGCCGGGCGGCGGCGGCTTCGGCGATCCGAGGCAACGCGATCCCGCGCGGGTGCGCGAGGACGTGGAGGACGGACTGGTGAGCCGGCAGGCCGCGGCGCGCCTCTATGGAGCGACCATCGAATGAATCGGCTGGACGGCAGGGTGGCCTTTATCGCCGGCGGCGCCGCCGGCATCGGCGCCGCGTCGGCGCAGCTCTTCTCGCGGGAGGGGGCGAAGGTGATCGTCGCCGACATCGACGAGCAGGGCGGCGAGGGCGTCGCCCGGAAGGTGCGCGAAGCGGGCGGCGAGGCGCTGTTCGTGAAATGCGACGTGATGGAGGAGGACAGTGTCCGCGCGGCGGTCGAGGCCGGCGTGGCGAAGTTCGGCCGGATCGATACCCTGCTTTCCTGCGCCGGCGGCTCGCTGCCGGTGGATTCGCCGATCACTGACGTCGACATGGCGGTCTGGGATCGCACCATGGTGCTCGACGTGAAGGGCACGATGCTGGTCTGCCGGCACGTGATCCCGCAGATCATTGCCGCTGGCGGCGGCTCGGTGGTGAACATGTCCTCGGGCGCCGGCCTGCGCGGCTCGAACCCGGCGCACATCTACACCGCCGCGAAGGGCGCGATCATCTCGCTGACGCGCACGCTGGCGGGAACCTACGCCAAGGACAACGTTCGCGTGAACTGCATCGGCGCCGGGCGCATCAATACCGAACGGGTGCGCAAGACCTACGGCATGCCCGGCAAGCCGGGCAGCGCGCCGGACCGGCAGAACGTCACCGAGCAGGTGAAGACCTATCCGTTCTGGGTCGGCGAGCCGGAGGACATCGCCGCGGTGGCGCTGTTCCTGGCGTCGAACGAATCGCGCATGATCACGGGCGCCGCGATCCCCGCCGACGGCGGGCGCTCCAGCTACTAGCGAAGGAAGCATCATGGCTACCCATATCGCAACGATCAGCTTCGACTTCGACGCCATGTCGGGGTTCATCTCGCGCGGCATGACCAGCCCGACGCCGATCTCGCGGGGCGAGTTCGGCCCGGTGGCGGTGCCGCGCATCCTCGCGCTGCTGGCGAAGTACAGGATCCATTCGACGTGGTTCATCCCCGGCCACACCCTGGAGACCTATCCGTCGCAGTGCAAGGCGGTGTTCGACGCCGGCCACGAGATCGGCCACCACGGCTGGACGCACATGCCGCCGAACGACATGACCCGCGAGCAGGAGGACGCGGGGCTGGTGCGCGCGAACGAACAGATCCGCAAGCTCTCCGGGCAATACGCGCGCGGCTACCGCTCGCCGTCGTGGGACCTGTCGCCGCACTCGGTGGAGCTGTTCCTCAAGCACGGCTTCCTCTACGACAGCAGCATGATGGCCGACGACCATACGCCCTACCGCGTGCGGCTCGGCGACGACATCGAGCTGGAGAAGCCGGCGGTGTTCGGCAAGACGACGAAGCTGATCGAGATGCCGGTGAGCTGGACGCTGGACGACTACCCGTACTTCGAGTTCGTGCGCACCAAGCAGACCATCCTGCCGGGGCTGGCCAACGCCAGCCACGTGCTGGAGAACTGGATCAACGACTTCCTGTACATGAAGGCGTCCACCGACTGGGGGATCCTGAACTACACCTTCCATCCGTTCGTCATCGGCCGCGGCCACCGCATGATCGCGCTCGAGAAGCTGCTGCGCACGCTGACGGAGGAAGGCGCCGAGTTCCGCACGGTGGAGAGCGCCGCGCGGCTTTACGACCACAAGTTCCCGTTCAAGGATTAGCCCCCAGATGGAACACTTTGTCGCACGCGATGGTTTGAAGGTCTCGTACACGGTGGACGACTTCACCGACCCGTGGACGCAGCCCGACACGCTGCTCCTCCTGCATGCCGCGATGGGCAACGCGCAGCGCTGGTTCCGCTGGGTGCCGCCGTTGTCGCGCAGCTTCCGCGTGGTGCGCATGGAGCTGCGCGGCCATGGCCAGGGCGGCATGCCCGCGCCGGACGGCCAGTTCTCGCTGCAGCACCTGGTCGACGACGTGCTGGAGCTGTTCGACGGCCTCGGCGTGAAGGCGGCGCACGTGGTGGGCAATTCGGCGGGCGGCTACGTGTCGCAGCAGCTGGCGATCCAGCAGCCGGCGCGCGTGAAGACGCTGGCGCTCTACGGCTCGACGCCGGGGCTGAAGAACAGCCACGCGCTGACGTGGCTGCCGCTGGTGAAGGAGCGCGGGCTGCGCAAGTTCCTCGCCGACACCATACACGAGCGGTTCGATTCGAGCGTCGACCCGAAGCTGGTCGAGTGGTTCCTCGACCAGGCGGGCTCGAACGACCCGGCGTTCATCGGCAGGTTCGTCACGCACATGACCACGCATGACTTCATGGACCAGATCCACCGCATCCAGTGCCCGACGCTGATCGTGGCCGCGGGCAAGGAGCAGATCGGACACGCCAGCGCGTATGCCGACATGCAGCAGCGCATCAAGGGATCCGAGCTGAAGCTCTACGACACGGAGGGGCACAACGTCTGCGACAGTTTCGCGGACCGGTGCGTGGAGGACCTGCTCGGGTTCCTTGCTCGCCACGCACCCGGTGGTCGGGCGGAAAAACAGTTGTAAGCGGCGCGCCTGCGTGATTAGATGATAGCCTGTTGCCGCCGCTCACCGCGCGGCGCCCTTCGCGACCGACCAATCAGGGAGTCCACGATGATCATCGACATGCGCAAGATTGCCGGGGCGGCGCTTTCCGCCGCGATTTTCGCCGCCGGGCCCTGGGCAGCGCCCGCGGCGCTCGCTCAGCAAAAGGTGCTGAAGTTCATCCCGCAGGCGGACCTGCGCATCCTCGACCCGATTGCCACCACCGCGTACATCACGCGCAACCACGGCTACATGATCTACGACAC
>SXGT01403323.1_pt1 | contig 31567 bp, 30 predicted proteins | sample 3176221 | NCBI WGS metagenome assembly SXGT01 (sample SAMN11356862, study PRJNA531348) | freshwater metagenome | isolation source: freshwater sample F1-120 | place: China: Fuxian Lake, Yuxi | collected 2017-12-25
GGAGGGTGCCAAGACGGCGCACGTCTGCTCGATGTGTGGTCCGCAGTTCTGCTCGATGCGCATCACCGAGGATGTGCGTGCCTACGCGGCGAGCAAGGGCGTCAGCCAGGAAGCGGCGCTGACGCAGGGCATGGAAGACAAGCGCAGGGAGTTCGCCGCCCAAGGCGGCGAACTCTATTCCTGAAGCCGCCGACTCAGTTCTGAACCACCGACGAGCTTCCCACGAAGCCGCCGCCGGAGTCCCGGACCAGCGCCTGCAGCAGGTACTGGCCCTGAATGGTGCCTGAGTTGAAGAAGGTGAAGCTGCCGGCACCGCCGGCATCCGTCGTCACGTTCACCAGCCGGCGCAGCGAGTTCCATGCCATGGTGGTGTGCCAGAGGAAGTCGTTGGGATGCCAGCGCGTGCTCTCCGCTCCGGACAGCGCGACCGGCGAGACGATCAGCAGATAACTCGCATTGGCGGGCGCAGCGCTGAGATCGAAGCTGACCTGTCCCGGAGTTCCCAGACCGGGGCCGGTCAGTTGCGCAATCGGGCGCTGCGGACGAACGGCGCAGGTCAGGGCGCCGGGTGAGGGGAATACCGAGTAGTCCGTGGCCTTGTAGCGCAGCCGTGCGCCGGCATCGGGCTGGTAGGGTGCCAGAGCCCCGCCTGCCGTTCCGTGCTGGATCTCCAGCGTGGAGATGTACGCGGGAGAACTGACCACCGTGGCATCGAGCGATCCATCCGGCTTGTGCGCCCGAACCGTGGAATTGCCGAAGAAGGGCGACTCGGCGATCAGGACGCGTGCGTACTGGCTCCAAAGTGCGTCGTCGTAACGCTCCTCGACGGCGATTCCTCCCAGGCCGTTGAGCCCGCCGACGAACAGCGCGCCGTCATTTTCGCTCAGCACGCCGCCTCCGCCGAGCTGCGCGGCGCTGAAGCGCAGGATCTTGTCCCCGCTGCCGCTGAACGTGGGATCGACCCAGCCGTAGAAAACATCGCCGTTGGATGCACGCCGCGCAATCGGGCCGGAGTAGGTGGCGAACTGGGCCAGCGTGGTCGTGCCGCCGCTCAGGAGATCCAGCCGGGTGATGCGATTGCAAGGAAAGCCGCACGAAGCCTCGCTCAGGAGCGCGAGTGACTCGCTCTCGAACACCGCATCGAAGTTGAACGGCAAATTCGCCACGAGCTGCTGCGTGCTGCCATCGATGGCGAGTCGCCAGACGTTGCCGTCGCTGTTCTCGCCGACGAGCACGTGCGTGCCTGCAGGCGAGAGCTTGACAAAGCTCGTGAAGATGGTCGTCGAGAGCGCCGACACGTGCGTCAGCAGCGTGGCCAGCGGATTGCCGGCTGCGTCCACGCGTACGACGCTCAGAGTCGATGTGCCGCTTGCGGCTCGGGCCTCGATGCGCTCTCCGCCCGGCAATGTCGCGTAGGCTGTGCCGGGATCCACCGGGGCGTTGAGCGAGGTGACCAGCTGGAATCCGGGCGCAGCAGTGTCCTGGGCCGGCGAAGTGGCGGGGAACAGGCTCAGGAGAGCCAGAGACAGAGTGGCGATGCGTTGCATGACCTTCGATCTTTCGTCGAGAGGGGTGTGGCCGAATCCGCAGCAAGGCACGGCCCGACGAAAACGCATCCGCCAGAACACGCGCGCACCTTGCTCCGAGGTCGGCGTCGAGGATTCACGCGGCGGATATCCTGACTCATCGCGATGCATCGCCGCGAAGCACGCCTTCCCAGATCATGAATCAGATCATGCATCCAGTGGCGGCCGGAGAATCCGGCGTTCGGGCGACAGGCGCGACTCACAGTGGCGGGACCGTGCAGGATTCACACCTGCTTCCCCGTGCGCGTGTCCGTATGCTGAGAGAGAACGCTACGGATGGGAACCCAAGTCGGCTGGTTTGTCAAGGCATCGCGCGCGCTGCTGAGCGTTTTTATCCGCGCCGCGATGCGGACCGTCTACCGCATCCGCGTGCGCGGCAGCGAGCAGCTGGTGCCCGGGGGCGCGCTGCTGATCTGCAACCACCTCAGCCACGCGGATGCGTTGTGGATCGGCACGGCGATCCACAGGCCGATCGTGTTCCTGATGCATCGCTCGTTTTTTGCGGTGCCGCTGATCGGCGGCGTGGCGCGGCTGTTCGGAACCATCCCCGTGGCCTCGGAGGACAGCGCCGAGGAAAAGCGTCGTTCGCTGGAGCAGGCCATCGAGCAGGCTCGCCGCGGAGTGCTGGTGTGCATCTTTCCCGAGGGCGCGATCTCGCGCAGCGGTCAGCTGCTCGGCTTTCGACGCGGGATGGAGACGATCGCGCGCGAAGCGGGCGTTGCGATCCAGCCGATCGTGCTCGACCGCGTGTGGGGCAGCATTTTCTCGTACCGCGGCGGCCGCTTCTTCTTCAAGCGCCCGCGGCGCTGGCCGTATCCGCTGGACGTGGTGATCGGCGCGCCGCTCGACGCGAGCACTCCGGCGTGGGTTGCGCACGATGCGCTCGCGGCCTTGCAGGCGCAGGCGCGTCATCTGCACTACGCGGACTCGCTGTCGCTCGCCGAACGGCTCCGGCGGCGCAGGCGGCGCGGCTGCGAGGCGTTGGTGGCGCGCTTCTCGCAACCGGTGCTGGAGTTCGGTCCGCACCGCTTCGCGCCGCATGCGCTGCTGGCGGCGGCGCAGGCGCTGACGCAGGTGCTGGCGCTGGATGAGCGTCGCCGCATTTGGCTGGGTTGCGATCTGGAGCGCTGTCCCGCCGTGGTGCTCGCCGCCCTGCTCAGCAGCGCGGAGATCGAACAGGGTCCGCAGCCTTCCGCGTCGGCGGATGCCTGGATTCTCGAAGCGAATCAACTGGAAGGCGCGTCCGCAACGGGTTTGCGCGCCGAGTTGATGCTCTGCATCGCCGCACGGCGCGGCACAGGCTGGGAAGGGCTCCTGTGGGCCTGCGCGGCTGCGCAGCTGGGCGGCATCGCGGCCTGCGAAGTGCCGCAGGCCGGCCATGAGCAGGGCGCGCGCGAGGGCAGTCTGGGACGCGCGCTGCCGGGCAACGCACTGAGCGTGCGCGATGAGAGCGGACAGGCGTTGGAGCCTGAGCAGCGCGGCGACCTGCAGGCCCTGAGCGCCTTTTCTTCGCTGGCCCGGCCGGGCCAGCCGCTGGCATGGGAGTCGCTGGGCCTTGCGGCCCGGCTGGACCGCGACGGCTTCCTGTTCGTGGAACCAGGCTAGCGCGGGCCGCCCTGATTGCGGATCAGCGCCTCGACGGCCTCGGTGCCGCGGCGGCGCACCGTAGTCTCGGCAATGCCCGTGCGCCGCGCGATTTCCGCCCACGACAGCCCGTCCTGGAAGCGCAGGCGCAGGATCGTGCGGTCGCTGTCCTCGAGCTCGCTCATGCTCTGCACGAGGCCTTGTTCGGCTTCCGCATTGACCAGTGTCCGGCTGGGGGTCTGCGAGTCGAGCGCGGCGCGCGCGGCGACGGAACTGGCGACCTCAACCTCGCGATCGACGCTGCGCTTGTCGCGCGCGTGGAAGCGGATCTTGTCGCGCAGCTCGTTGAACATGATCTCGGCGATCCAGGCTTCGAAGCTGGCTTCGCCGCGATCCTCGAAGTCGCCCAGACAACGCGAGGCTTCGAGCAAGCCGGACTGCAGCACGTCCTCGACGTCGAAACGCGAGCGCAGCGCGTCCGGGATGCGGGCCCGCAGCTGGGCTTCAAGTCGCGGACGCAAGGCGCGGTCGAGCTCGATCCAGGCGCACTGCTCGCCGGCCTTGGCCTTGCTCACCCAATGTGCAAGCTCGCCATTGGCGACGCTCTCGGGGTTGCTGTCGGAACTGCCCATCTTCCGTGAGCGTAGCACATGGATGGCCTCAGCGCGCAGGCTCTCGAAACTGCAGCTCCCAGAGGCCGTTGGCGGCGTCCCAGCGCGCCTCGATGTCGCGAGGCAGCAGTTTCTGCGCGGATGCGCGGGCGGTGAGCGGACGGGCGCGGGCGCGCTGCGTGCCGCTGAAATCGAGCAGCAGTGCCTGGCCGTCACCCTCCGGCTGCCACTCGGCGCTGTCCGGCCGCAGAATGCAGGCGATCGGGCCTTCCAACAGCAGTGCGCGCGAATGCCCCGCGAGGCGCGCCGCCGTGCAGAAGTCCTCGCGTCGGGTCGGGGTCGTGCAGAGCGCCAGATCGCCGGCGAGCGCCATACCGCCGGCCAGCAGCACGGGGCTGGAGCGCGGATTGCGGCCGGGTTTGTGCAGTTCGCTGCGACGCAGCAGCGCCTGACCGGCGAGGTACTCCGCGCCCGCGCCGATGCCGATCATGCCGTGCCCGCTGCGCTGTGCGTGCTGCAGAGCCTGCGCGAATCGGTTGCGCCGAGTGACCTCGTGCGTGAGGCTCCACCAATCGAGCCAGCTCCCGCCGCACAGCACGATGCACTGGCTGCGCTCGACGAGCTGCACGGCCTGCGCTTCCTGCTCGAGCGTGGCGTTCGCCGGATCCAGCCGCAGGGTCTCCAGCCTCGAGCCGGCGCGCACCAGCGGATCGCAGCGCGGCAGATCGCCCACATGCAGCAGCGCGCGGCTGCCGCCGGGCTGAAGCAGGCGCGCCGTGGCTTGGGAGAGCTCGACGGGCTCCGCCATGAGCGCGAGCGGCGCGTGGGGGCGTCCCGCGATCAGCAGCAGCGAGAGCAGCGCGCCGAGCATGGGAACTCAGCGCGCCGTCCGGTTGCCCAGACGCAGGTCGATCACGTGCGACAGCGCGGTCAGAACGAGTGCATGGCGGATCTCGCCGCTGCGAATGCGCTCGGGGATCGAGTCGAGCGGCAGGCGGTCGATCACGATGTCCTCGCCGCTGTCGAGCTCCAGCTCGTGTGTTCGCACGGCATCGAGCGCCAGCCAGTGATGGCACAGGTTGGTGTGGAAGGCGGGGTTGGGCTGCACGCAACCCAGGTAGGTCCAGGAGGCGCTGGTGTAACCGGTTTCCTCGCGCAGTTCGCGCTCGGCGGCGGCCGCATGCTCCTCGCCCGGATCGATCACGCCGCCGGGGATCTCGGTGGTGATGCTGGAAGTGCCGAAGCGGTACTGACGCACGACGAGCAGCTCGCGCTCTGGCGTCAGTGCGACGACATTGACCCAGTCCGGCGTCTCGAGCACGAGGCGCTGGAAGATCTCATCGGTGCGTGGATTGCGCAGCGTGTCGTAGCGGGGCCGGAAGATCATCATGTGCGGGCCGTGTTTGCTTTCGATGTGCGTCCAATGACGCGGTTCGGGCGGCTGGCTCATGAAGGTCCTCGTGGAGAAACTCTAGCAACTGGAAGCCGCGTCGGGCGTCCGCTACGGTGAACGGATGTCTCAGGCACCCCCGGCTCGCGAATGGTCCGCGCACCTCGCGCTGGGATTCGTGCAGACCTGCTTCGGCCTGTTCCCGATCTTCGGCAAGCGCGCCTTCGCCGGTGGCGGCTTCTCGCCGATGAGCGTGGGGGCCTGGAGGATGGTGTTCGGGGCACTGGCCCTCAGCGCCGTGGCCTGGCTGTGGAAGCGCGAGCAGTTCCGGCCTCCGCGGGAGCTGTGGGGGCGGCTTGTGCTGCTTGGCTTCCTCGGCGTGGCAGCCAACATGACGCTCTATCTGGAGGGGCTCTCGCGCACGACCGCCGTCAACACGGGATTGATGGTCTCGCTGATACCGGTGGCTACGGTCTGCGTGGCGGTGATCGTCGGTCAGGAGCGCTTCGAGTGGCCGCGCGCCCTGGGGCTGGCTCTGGCGCTGTTCGGCGCCTCGCTGCTGTTCTGGGCTGAAGAGCCCGAGCTGGTCGCGCGCTATGCGCTGGGCAACAGCCTGCTGGCACTCAACATGATCGCCTACGCGGTCTACCTCGTGCTGGTGCGGCCGCTGACACGCGCCCATCCGCCGATCGTCGTGATCGCGTGGGTCTTCGTGGCGAGCCTGATCTGGCTGCCCGTGCTGCTCATCCGCGACTGGGGATCGGCGCAAGGGGGCCTGTCGCTGAGTCAGTGGATCCTCCCGGACAGCGCGGATACGCGACAACTGTGGGCGCTGGTCTACATCCTGCTGTTTCCGACCTTCTTCGCCTACCTGCTGAATGCGTTCGCGCTCTCGCGCGTCAAGGCCTCGACCACGGCGGTGTACATCTACCTGCAGCCCCTGATCACGGCGGGAGCGGCAGCGTGGATGCTGGGCGAGCACCTGTCCGAGACGGCCCTGACCGCGGCACTGTGCATCTTTCCCGGCGTGTGGATGGTCTCACGCCGCTGGAGCAAGGACTCATCCTGATGGAAGCGCCCGCGCAACTCGATCCCGATGCCTGCCGTTTTTCCTGTCTGCGCGCCCTGCGCTGGTCGGATGAGGACAACCAGGGCGTCGTCAACAACGCGATCTACCTGACGCTGCTCGAGGAGTCGCGGCATGCGTACTTCACGGCACTGGGATTGCTGCGCGAGAATCGCTTTCCGTTCCTGCTGGCGCAGACCAACCTGAGCTTCGTGAGGCCGATGCGCGGCGGTCAGGAAGTGCGCATCCTGGTGCGCACGGTACAGCTGGGCACCACCAGCTTTGAGCAGGTCTACGAGATCTGCTGCGCACAGACCGGTGCCTGCCATGCCCGCGCACAGGCACGGCTGGTGTGCTACGACTCCGCCAGCGGCGAGAAACGCCCCATGGCGGAGGATTTTCGCGCTGCGCTGGCGCGATTCGAAGGACTCGCGCCGGCCTAGTTGCCGTCGAGCCAGCGGCGTTCTTCGCCTGGCGCGAGCGGGCGAATCCAGCGCAGTGCCGGTCGCGTGTTCCACTCGTGACGGTAGCGCTGGTGCTCCTCGGTCTGCGGGTAGCTCTCGTCGCTGCGATAGGGGTATCCGCTCATGCCATGGAAGGGCAGCGGCTCCACCTGCAGGGCCTCGATCGTGTTGGGATCGCGGTCCTTGGCCCAGCCGTCCAGATAGATCAGATAATCCCGCCGCAGGCCCTGCGCCACGGGCGGCAGCTCGCGCGCATCGAAGCGCAGCTCGAGGGCATCGCCCGAACCCAGGATCGCGAACATGTCGTCGACCTTGCCCAGAAGCGGCGTGACATCGCCGTAGCGCGTGTACATCCCCGGGTGCTGGTTCCAGCGCGGCTGACTGGCGAGCCGATCCCAGTCGAAACGCTCGGGCTTGTCGGAGTCCGCGGCTCCCAGACCGCTCGCGCCCTCCAGCGGTGCACTGAACCCGCGCAGCCACAGTCGCGAGGAGTGCACGGGCAGCTCGCGCGTGACGAGCGGTGCATCATCGTCATCGACTGCCAATCGCAGCGCATCCCAGTACAGTCGCAGCGTGCCGCTGACGCGCAGGCGGGGATCCGCGCGGTCGATCAGCTCGGTGACATCGATCACCATGGTCTTGGTCTTTCCGGCAGGGAATCCGACCGGCGGCCCTGAGGGACGCCAGCCGCCCTTGCCGTCGGGCACTTCGATCATCGGCGGGATGAAATCGACACCGGGGGCACGCGCGCTGGCCATGTTGGCGCTGGAGTCGCTCCAGAAGAACCAGCCGGTCATCAAGAGGCGCAGGCGCTTGGCGCGCTGCACCTGCTCGCGATCGAAGCTCAGCTCGACGAACCACGGCTTGCACAGACCGGCGAACTGCAGCGGCTGCAGCACGAAGGGCACCGCATGGTCATCGTCGATCTTCGCCAGCTCGCGCGTCCAGTCCCGGCCATCGCTGCCGAGCGCGCGCTCGGGTGACAGCGGTGCCTTGACGGTGTGGGTGTGCGGCACGGGGAAAGGAGGGAACGTGAAGCGCTCGTTGGGGTGGATCTCCGTGTCGGCCGGATGGTCGATCACCAGCAGGCGTGCGTGATCGAGGTAGGTCACCTCGCGCAGTTCCTCGGTGAACTGCATCGAATAGAAGCCCTCCTTGGGTGCGAGTTCTTCGCCCTTGATCAGCACGTATTCATCGTGGTCAGGTGGCACGAGCATTCCGGGTGCGATGGGAAGACCCAGCGGGGTGATGCCCAGCACATCGCTGACGAAGACATAGTGCTGGCCGTTCCAGGTGTAGAGGAACGGGCAGGAGCCGATCTGCGCCGGGGGCTGGAGGATGCTGGAGAAGGCGGCCTCGGGGTCATCGACGTTGCGCTCTCCGGAGAGGTCCAGATCCATCTGGTGGCTCAAGCCACCGTTGGGCCAGGCGATGCGCAGGATGTCGATCGATTGCGCGGCACCGACGCCCAGGAGATCGGGTCCGCCGCGCCAGTAGATGCGGCGGTAGATCGGACCGGCGCGGTATTCGACGATGGCGCCCAAGGCGCGCGCGTTGTCGCGCAGGCCCTTGAGGCTCACCGGCTTGGCGCGCAGGGCCGTCGGCTGGCCGGCGTGGACCCGCAAGCCTTCAGCATCCGCGACGAGCACATCCCAGTGCTGAGCATTGCGCTCATCACCGAGCGTCCAGGCGCTGCCCCCGAGCGCCAGACCGGCACCGGGACCTTCCACACGCACGCTCCGCTCGCGCGCGCTGCCGACGGCCAGACGTACATTGAGCGCGCCGTCCGCAGCCTCCACGAGATCCAGCGCACCGTCGAAGTCGAGATCCACGGCCTTCCAGCCGGTGCTGCCGCCCAGACCGGCGCCCTTCGCTGCGGCAAAGCGCGAGTCCCGGCCTTGCAGCAGCAGTCCCGTGCTGCACAACAGATCGCAGCGGCCGTCGCCATCGAGATCGGCAGCCAGCGGCATGCGCACCAGAGCCTGCTGCGCCTGCGGGATGCGCGCCGTGGCATCGAGGAAACGGCCGGCACGCTGCGAGTCGGCGAGCAGCGCACCCGCTGCGCCGCCGAACAGGAGATCGACATCGTTGTCGTTGTCGAAGTCCTCGGCGAGCAGCCAGTCAAAGCTGACACCCTGCGGGAGGCCGGAGCCTTCCGTGGCATCGCTGAACTGCGGTGTCTTGGCGGGCGTGCCCGGCGGGCCGCCGGGTGCATTCTCCGCGGGCGCCATGCCGGCGCCGTCGTTGCGCCAGATGCGCACGCCCTTGGCGTCGCACAGCACGAGATCGAGATCGCCCTCGTGATCGTAATCGACCGCCAGCAGCGCCCGCAGCGGGGGCGTGAAGCTCGGGCTGAGGATGGGGCGGGTCTCGAAGACGCCGTCCTTCTGCAGCAGGTACTGCAGTGTGTCACCCTGAGTGCAGGCGAAATCCAGATCGTCGTCCTTGTCGAGATCAAAGCACAGCACCTGCCCGGGTGCCTGCGGCAGCAGCGTCCGGATCGCGAAGGCCTGCTGCTCATCCTGCAGCGCGACCAGCAATCCGCGCGGCGTGAGCGCCCACAGATCGAGCTGCGTGTCCTCGTTGATCAGCGCCGACTCCAGTCGCGTGGCACCCGCGAACTCGGGCAATCCGCGGCGGACCGCGGCGGCAAAGGACGGCGTCGCCGCCGGTGCCGCGCCACCCTGCGAGGAAGCCTCTGCCATCGGGGTTGCCGGCCGGACGCGCGCCAGATTGCCGCGCGCCATCACCGAGGCGTCCGGCGCCTTGGCGCCGAGCTTCTCCAGATCGCGCCAGATCACGGCGTAGCGAGCCGCCTCCGTGTCACGGCCTTCCTCCGTGCACATGCGCATCATCCGGTACACCGCAGCGACGTACCACTGCGTCGCGTTCTCGATGCCCACATCGATCACAGCGCGGTACTGCGCTTCGGCGCCCGCGCTGTCACCGAGCTCGCGCAAGCACTCTGCCAGCGCGAGTCGCGTGGGCAGATCCTGCGGCAGGAGCTGGTGCACGCGCTCGAAGAACGGCTTGGCCGCTGCGTAGTCGCCGTCATCGCGCGCCAGCTGGCCCGAGAGGTACAGGCCCGCAGGGCTCTCCGGCTCGAGCTTGCGCGCGCGGTCGAGGAAGCCGCGGGTCGCCTCCAGTCGGTTGTCGGCGTACTCGATCGCCGCCGCGCGCAGCAGATCCTCGGCACGCGCTTCCTTGGCCGCCACCGTCGCTGCGAGCGCCGCCCGCGCTTCGCCATAGGCCTGTGCATCGAAATGCGCGGCGGCGCGGTCGAGCGCCAGATTGCGGCCCTGCTGGTCGGCGGGTTTTTCCTCACCCGAGCAGGCGACGAGGCCGAGCAGCAGGGCGGAGAGGAAGAGGGGCAGGGGCTTTGTCAGCTGGCTCTGTTGGGACATGGCTTTTGAGTCCGCTAGGCTAGTGGGGAGTCCCTGTGATGCAAAGTCCTGGTGCAAAGTCCCGAGGATGCATTGCTTTCCGGATCAAGCCGCCGGCACACTCTTTCCGATCCCTGCCAACATGGCCCCTGCCTTCTCCCGTGCGATCGTGATCGGCGCCAGCTCCGGCATCGGAGCCGCGCTGGTGCGTGAGCTTGCCGCGCAAGGCTGCCGCGTGGGTGCGCTGGCGCGCCGCGGTGATCTGCTGGAAGAGCTGGCGCGCTCGCTGCCGACCGGTGCGGTGCTGCCGCGCGTGCACGATGTGCATGACTTCGACGCGGTTCCCGAGTTGTTCGCCGAGCTCGTGAGCGAGCTCGGCGGCGTCGATCTGGTGGTCTTCGCGGCCGGCATCATGCCCAAAACCGGTCGCGACGAATACGACACGGCCAAGGATCTCGACCAGCTCGCCGTCAACCTCGGCGCCTGCATCGCATGGTGCAATCAGGCCGCGATGACCATGCGCGCGCAGCGCAGCGGCACCATCGTGGGCATCTCGTCGATCGCGGGTGAGCGCGGCCGCAAGGGCAATCCGGTCTACTGCACCAGCAAGGCCGCGATGAACACCTACCTCGAGGCACTGCGCAATCGCCTCGCGGAGTCCGGCGTGCATGTCTGCACGATCAAGCCCGGCTACATCGACACCGACATGACCAAGGGTCTTCCGGGACTTTTCTGGCTGATCAGCGCCGAACAGGCCGCCCGCGCGATCCTCACGGCCGCGCGGCGCCGCGCCAACGAGCGTTTCGTTCCGCGCCGCTGGTGGTTCGTCGGCACGGCTCTGCGCGCGATCCCCTCGTTCCTGTTCCGTCATCTCAATGTCTGAGGCTCTGCGCCAGCTGCTGGCACTCCCGCCGCGCGCCGATGGCACGCCGCGCCAGCGCGCCTGCCAGCACATGGAAGGCTGGGGCATGGCGGTGGGGGCCACCGCCCGCATCTGGCGGCCCGAGACGCCTCAGGAGCTGCGCGCAACGCTTGCCGATGCGCGCGCGCGTTCCGTTCAGCTGACCCAGCGCGGCGGAGGCAACAGCTACGGCGATGCCGCCGTGCCCGCGGGCTCGGAAGTGCTCGATCTCTCGCGGATGTCGCGCATCCTCGCGTTCGACGGAACGAGCGGACTTGCCGACTGCGAGAGCGGCGTCACCATCGAGCAGCTCTGGCGCCATGCGCTGCCGCTGGGCTACTGGCCCAAGGTGGTCAGCGGCACGATGTTCCCGACGCTGGGCGGCGCCGCCGCAATGAACATCCACGGCAAGAACAACTTCGCAGTTGGCACGATCGGCGAGGCGATCAGGAGCTTCGAACTCATGCTGGCCGACGGACGCGTGCTCGAGGTCAGCCGCGAGCAGAACGCCGAGCTGTTCCACGCGGCCATCGGCGGCTTCGGGATGCTGGGTGTGTTCACGCGCATCCGCATCGCCACGCAGCGTGTGCATTCGGGCGATCTGTGGGTGCGCGGGGTGCGCCATGGACGCATCGAGGAAGCGCTGGATTTTCTCGAGCGCGAGCAGGTCAACAGCGACTACCTCGTGGCCTGGATCGACGGATTCGCCACCGGTTCCGCGCTCGGTCGCGGCCTGATCCACCAGGCGCGCTATCTCGTGCCCGGCGAGGATGAACATCCCATAGCCACGCTCACGCTGGCGCATCAGGATCTGCCGCGCTCGATTCTGGGCGTGCCTAAATCCGAAGTCTGGCGCGCGCTGCGCCTGTTCAACCATGCGCCGGGCATGCGCCTGATCAATGCCGTGAAGTTCCATGCCTCGGCGCTGGAGGTCTGGCAGGGACCGCGCCGGCAGGCGCATGCGGCCTTCGCCTTCCTGCTCGACTACGTGCCCAACTGGAAGTGGGCCTATGGTCGCCACGAAGAGCGCGGTCTGATTCAGTTCCAGGCCTTCGTACCCCGCGCGCAGGCCGCCGAGTGCTTCCGCGCCCTGCTCGAGTGCTCGCAGGCCGCCTCGCTGGTGCCTTTCCTCGGTGTGCTCAAGCGCCATCGCCCCGATCCCTTCCTGCTGACGCACGCCGTCGACGGCTACAGCCTTGCGCTGGATTTCAAGGTCGAACCGCGCACGCGCGCAGCCCTGTGGGAACACTGCGGGCGGTTGGCGGATTGCGTGCTGGATGCCGGAGGACGCTTCTACTTCGCCAAGGACGCCACGCTGCGCGCCGATCAGGTGCAGCGCATGTTCCCGCCCGGGAATCTGGAGCGTTTTGCAGAGCTCAAGCGTCAGCTCGATCCGCAGCGGCGCTTTGTCAGCGCACTGTCCCGGCGCGTGTTGCCGGAACTGGCCTGATCATTGGCCTCCGGACCGGCGCTGCCACGGCAGCGCATCAGCGCTTGTCGACCTGCACCAGCCGGTCTTCCTCGACGATCCAGCCCGAGAGCTTCCCGCCCCAGGCGCAGCCCGTGTCGAGTCCGCGCACGCGCGGCAGCCACACCAGACCGTGCACGGCCCAGTGACCGAAGGCGACTGTGCGCGTCTCCTGTGCGCGCTCGCGCCAGAACTCGTACCACGCGCGGTAGGGGCCCTCGATCAAGCCCGACTCGCGCGCAGGCCGCTCTCCTTGCGCCGTGCAGGTCCGCACGGTGACGGCGAAGGACAGCTCGGGTGTTTCCTCCAGCGGATTCAGCCCGCTGAGGATCGCCTCCGGATGCTCCCAGTGCGGATGCAGCCCGGCGTGCACGCAGAGCAGCGAACCGAACTCGCGCACGAAGGGCTGCGCACCGAGCCACTCGATCAGCTCTTCGCGATCCGCCGCCGCGAGCACATCGTCGGTGGTGTCGTAGGAGCGCGGCGGCGTGCGGCCATGCGCCACGCGCAAGAGCCGCACATCGTGATTGCCGAGCACGCACCGCGCATCAAGCCTGCGGGCCAGACGCAGCACGCCGGCGGAATCAGGACCGCGGTTGACCAGATCACCCAGCAGCACCAGCACATCCCCGGCCGGGTCGTAGCGCAGGCGCTCGAGCAGTTGCTCGAGTTCCTCGCGGCACCCGTGCACATCGCCGATCAGCAGGTGGCGCTTCATGAACTCAGCAGCAGTGTATAGCTGCGCCGCTTGCCGTGCCCGCTGCCGATGATCGCACCGGCGAGCTCCAGATGCACGAAGGCCTTTCGCGCTCGCTCCAGACCGATATTGCGCTCACGAGCAAAAGCTTCGACGCGCGCACCGTCGGGGTGCGGTCCCACTCGCGCCAGCCATTCGAGGATCGAGCGCTCCAGCGGGTTGGAAGCCCGGGCTCTGCGGCTGCCGCGGCGCAGGGCCCGCAGAGCCGGGCCCAGCGCGCGGCGCGTGCTGGCACCCACGCGCACATACTCGATCCGCTCGCCTGATTCCTCGAGCACGCGTACCGGCTGCAGTGCAGGGGCCACCACGCACAGGAGCAGCGCGCGCTCGTCGAAGGCGAGGATGGCGAACTCAAGGCGCAGTTCCGGCTCCACGCGCGTGCGCGCCAGCTCCTCGAGCTGACGGCGAGCGGCCGGAGCATCGGCCAGACCGAGCACGTTGCCGCGGTCGTCGACGCCCACCAACAGCCAGCCACCCCGGGTGTTGGCCAGCGCCGCCAACGTGCGTACAGCAGCCAGCCCGCGCGGCAGGCGCTGCTTGAACTCGGTCTGCGCGTCCTCCCCGCGGGCCAATCGCAGCCGCAAATCGCTGGTGCTGGGCGCCTTCAAGCACCCCTAGGCTAGCTTCGGCTTGCGAGCGGGGGAGGAAGGGGGTACAACATTCGGCCCGTTTTTCCCCCTCAACCCCTGACCGAGCAATCACTTGGCACGCTCTCCCTTCAAGACCTACGGCCCCAACTCCGGCAAGAAGCGCACCCTCAAGATGGGCATGGGCTCCGGCAAGGCCATTCTCAAGGCCCGCAACCCCAAGACGGCCGCGAAGGCGAAGAAGAAGTGAGTCGCTTCGAGCGCCATCTTGAACGCGCTCGATGATCACACGCTGCTGGCCGCCGGTGCCGCGCTGATTTCAGCGGCGGCTTGGGGCTTTGGCTCCCTGCTCTTCAAGCGGCTGCTCGCGCATTCGACTGAATCCAGCGTCGCCCCGCCGGTTCCCGCGGCGCTCAATCTGTTCAAGAACACCATCGCGCTGCTGGTTGTCGGCGCCTTCTGGCTCCACGACGGGGCTCCGATCCCGGAGCTGCAAGCCGTGCCCTGGATCATGCTGAGCGGATTGCTCGGCTTTGCGATCGGCGACAGCCTCTACATGGCAGCTCTGCCGCTTGCGGGCGTGCAGACGACCTCGATGCTGGGGCAGTTGCATGTGCCGATGGCGGCCCTCGGGGCCTTTGTCTTCACAGGTCATGAGATCAGCATGCTCTCGATGGTCGGGATGGCCGTCGTGCTGGCGGGTGTCTTCGGCGTGCTGTCCGCGGTACGCGCTCCCGATGCGATCGCGGCGCAGCACAAGCAGCGGGGCGTGCTGCTCGCGTTGATTGCGGCCGTGGTCTACGCCGCCAACGTGGTGATCGGGCACCACGGCATGCAGTCGGTGCCGATGAGCGCCGGGGCCGTGCTGCGTGTGACCTCCGGCATGCTCGGTGCCTTTCTTATCGCTCCCGTGCTCGATCGGCGCGGAGTCGCGCCCGCTTGGAAGGAGCTCGTTCGTCCGCTGCATGAGCCGGGGCTGTGGAAGGGCCTTTTTGTGGCCTCGTTCTTCGGCTCGGCTCTGGCGCTGCCGCTGTTCCACCACGCCATGAAGGAACTGGATCCGGGCGTCGCCGCAGTGCTGTTCTCCACGACGCCGCTGTTCACGCTCCCGCTGGGCCTGGTGATGGGGGAGCGCCATCGCCTCGCAGCCTGGGCCTTCACGCTGCTGGGTTTTGCCGGCGTGGCGCTGGTCGTTGCCGGCTCTTGAGTCCCGCCGGCTCTTGAGTTCAGCCGGCTCTTGAGTTCAGCCGGCCGCTGCGTCCCTGCCGGTGCTGCTCGGCCGCCGGAATCAGGCGTCTGCGGAGGCCGGAGACTGCGGACCGGCCTGCCATCCGCCGAAGTGATCGGCGCCGCTGGCAGTGATCGCGACGATGTCCTCGATGCGCACGCCGAAACGTCCGGGGAAGTACAGACCCGGTTCGTTGGAGAGCGTCATGCCCTCGGCAAGCACGACGCGACTGCCGCCGTCGAAGTACGGATCCTCGTGGCCTTCCACGCCGATGCCGTGGCCCAGACGGTGCGTGAAGTGCTCATAGCCGCCTGCGTAACCGCGCTCGACGAGACGCGCGCGCGCAATGGCGTCGATTTCGCGCGCTTCGCGGCCCGGTCGCAGTGCTTCGAAGGCCGCGCGCTGCGCATCGCGCACGGCATTCCACGCGCGCTCGAACTCCAGTCCGCACGCGCCGTCGAAGGCCCAGGTGCGCGTGGTGTCGCTCTGGTACGAGAGCAGCGTGGCGCCGGTATCGACGAGGATCACGGTGCCGGTCTCGATGCGGCGCTGGTCGCTGTCGCCGTGCGGCAGCGCCGCCGCCGGTCCCAGGAGCCCCAGACACCAGGAATTCGTCATGCCGACGCGCGCGTGAGCCAAGGCCATCAGCTGCGCGATCGCCGCGCCATCCATGCCCGGCGCAAGCTGCTCACCGACGCGCTCGATGGCCCACTGCGTGCGCTCGCTCGCCGAACGCAGGATGGCAAGTTCCGCAGGGCTCTTCGCCGCGCGCAGCTGGATCAGCAGCGCGTGTCCGTCGAGCAGTCGCTGGATCCCGATCTGTGTCCCCAGGCGCGCCACGAAGCCGTGCCGCAGGGCGGGCTCGACGGCCACGCGGTCCACGCCGCGGCGGCGCAGGGCTTCTGCAAGGGGAGCTTCGAAGTACTCGTGCTCTTCCCACGCGAGGATCTCGCCACCCGGGCCGGACTGCTTGTCGATCGAGAGCCGCGCCTTGCCCACCTCGAAGGCGGGCACCACCCAGAAGTGGCTGCCGTCGGCCAGCACGCACAGCGCGAACAGGCGCTCGGACCGGCCCCAGCGCACGCCGGTGAGCCATTCGAGCGTGGCGCCGCTCTCCGCGAGGTACGCATCCACGCGCGCCTGACGCAGCAGACCCGCCAAGCGTGTGCGGCGCGCCGCGCGCTCCTCGGGTGTGATCGCCGGAGGCATCACGAAGGGGTCCTTGAGGCCCTCGAGTCGGGCCCGGGCGCGGGTCAGGGGGTCGCTCGGGGTGTCCGTGGTGCGCACACCGCCGGCAGCACAGGAAGCGGCCGAAAGGCCGGCCAGCGCGAGTGCGCCGCGGCGCGTGATGCGGGGGTCCGAAGGCAGGCTCATGCAGCAGACCCTACACGGGCTCCTGCCGCCGCTCAACTTCAGCACGGGAAGCAGCCGATATCGACTCCATGGTCGATCCCCGGACTCAGACGCTGGTGCGTCAGCACTGCCGTGCGCGCGAGGCTGCTCGGGCCCTCCTGCAACGCGGGCTGGCGGTCAGGGAAGCCGCGACACCGCTCGCGCGGGCGGAGGCGGGCGATGCGGCCGGACTGCGCGCGCTGATGGGCTTTGCGAAATTCGCGCTGCTGCTGTTCGTGCTGTACGGACTGATCTTCAACTTCTCCGTGGTGCGGGGCTCCTCGATGGCGCCGGGCATTCACGACGGCGATCGCATCCTGATCAACCATGTCAGCTTTCTGGTGCGCGAGGTGCAGCGCGGCGACGTGGTCGTGCTCCACTATCCGCTCGATCCGCGGCTGGATTACATCAAGCGCGTGATCGGAGTCCCGGGTGACCACATCCGCATCGAAGGCGAGGCCGTGTATGTCAACGGCCTGCGCCTGCGCGAGCCGTACATCTCGCAGGGCGATCCCGAGAATCACCTGGAGATGCTGATCGGCGACGACCAGTGCTTCGTGATGGGCGACAACCGGCCGCACTCTTCCGACAGCCGCGATTTCGGTCTGGTTCCCGTGGAGAATCTGGTCGGCAAGGTTGACCTGCGCGTGTGGCCCTTTTCGCGCGTCGGTTGGATCCAGTGAACGTCTGCCCTTAGGCTGGGTGGCCTGCATGGGCCGCATCGTTCTCATCGCCGGAGGCTCCCGAGGCATCGGGCTGGCCATCGCACGCGCAATGCTTGCGCAGGGAGACAGCGTGCGGATCGCTGCACGCGCCTCGCCAAGGCTGGATGCGCTGCGGGCGGAATTCCCCGGCTGCGTCGAGGCGGTTGATCTGGGCCGCGCGGAAGAGGTTGAGGCCTGGGTCGCGCGGCAGCCGCGCGTGGACGCGCTGGTGCACTGTGCGGGAGATTTCGCATCCGGTGCTCCCAGCGCGCTGCGCTCCGCTCAGTTGGAAACGCTGTTTCAAAGCAACGTGCTCAGCGCGCTGAACAGTTTCGGTGCGGCGCGCCCCGGCCTGCGTGCGAGCAAGGGAGCGGCGCTGTTCTTCGGCACGGCGGGCCTGGCACAACCGCGCGGCCGACGCACCAGCGCGGGCTACAGTGCGATGAAGAGCGCGCTGTGGGTGCTGGTGCGCTCGTGGGCGCTGGAGGAGGCGGCGCACGGGGTGCGCGTCAACCTGCTTTCTCCCGGGCTGGTGCCGCACGACGATGCGGAACCGGGCACCCATGATGTCGCGCGGCAGGCCGGCGTGCCGCTGGGGCGCGCGGCGGGCCTTGCGGAGATCGTCGGCGCGGCGCGCTGGCTGGTGGGGCCGGACTCCGGCTACGTCACCGGTGTCAATCTTGAGGTGGCGGGCGGCTGGCTTGCCTGAAACCGGCCCCCGGTCGGAAGGAAGTTCCACCGACATCGCTCAAGACCTGCGGGGAGTCGGGTCGATGCTCAGGACGGAATCCGGCACGCCCCTGTGCTAGATTTCCGCTCCCCGATCGAGCCCATGGCCCCCTTCCAAAAGTCCGGTTTCACGCAGTCCCGGCAGGGACTGTTCTCCGCTCAGGAGATCGAGGGGCTCATGCGCGTGGAGTTCGAGCGCGCCCAACGCCATGGACATCCGCTGGTGGCGATGGTGATCACCGTGGACCGTCTCGGCGCGCTCGCGGACCTCTACGGCAACGAATCGCGTGAGGAGATCCTGCGCGCCGTCGAGCAGAGCCTGCGCGATTCCACCCGCGAGAGCGATCTCATCACGCTGCTGCAGGATGACCGCCTGATCGCGCTGTTCCCGCATGCCGAGCCGCAGGTGGCTCCGGTGGTGGCAAGGAAGCTGCTCGGTGCGGTGCGCGCAATGCGCTTTGATCGCGATGGCCGCACGGTGCGGGCCACGATCTCGATCGGCATCTCGCACAATCGCCACAAGGACGCGATCAGCTTCGAGACGCTGGTCGGCGTGGCGGAGGAAGGACTGCGCGTCGCCGATGCCGCCGGCGGCGACCGCTTCATCGAAACCGAGCTGTACCAGCTCTACGAGCGCCAGCGCCGCGGCCCGCAGAGTTCGCCAGCGCCCGCCATCCCGCAGGTCGATTCGACCCCGGCAGTTCCGGCCGGTTCTTCCGGTGCTTCCAAGGCGGCGCTGCTGCTCGGCGAGACGCTGCTTGAGCTGTTCACCTCGCGCGGCATGAGCGTCGGGGCCGATGGCAAGCTCGACCACGAAGCGCTGATGCGCATGCTGATCGCGCTGCAGGATGAACGCGTGCACTCCGGCGCGGGGGCCCGGGAACTGGCCGAAGTGCGTCGCCAGAACGAGCTGCTCGAGCGTCGCATCGCCAAGCTGACCCAGGAACTCGGCCTCACTGCGGACGAGCTGCGCCGCGTCGCGGAACTCAAGTCGGTCGATGGCGGCGTCGCCTCGATCTTCAAGACCGTGCAGGGACTCAAGGGCTCGGAAGCCAATTCCGAGCGCAAGCGCGAGATGATGAAGGAGATCTTCCAGGCCAACGTGGCCTTGAAGAAGACTCTCAAGCCGGATTCTCCGCCGGCCTGAGCGCCGCAGATCCTGTGCTTCAGGCCGGGCGTCGGATGTGCGTCACGAGCCTGCCGATGCCGCTGACCGAGCACTCAACGCGGTCGCCATCCACAAGCGGACCGACGCCCGCAGGCGTGCCCATCAGCACCAGATCGCCGGGGCGCAGCGTCAGGTGGCGCGACAGCCACTCGATCGCGCGCGGAATCGAGACCACCAGATCGCGCGTCGATGCGGACTGGCGCAGCTCGCCGTTGACGCGCGCCTCCACCTGCACGTCCGCAGCGTCGAGGTAGTCGCGCGGCACGAAGCAGGGGCCCAGCGGGCAGAAGCCGTCGAGGTTCTTGCCGCGGAACCAGGGGTACTTGAGCTCGCGGTCCTTGCCCTGCAGCGTGCGGGCCGTGATGTCGTTGGCCACGGTGTAGCCCGCGACATGCTCCATCGCACGCTCCGCGGGGATCATCAGGCCCTGCTTGCCGATCACGACGCACAGCTCGGCTTCGTGGTCCACGCGGCCGGTGTACCAGCCGTGGACATGCACTTCGGCGCCGCTGGGCACCAGCGTCTCGGGCAGCTTGTTGAAGAACATCGGCTCCTCGGGCACGGCCTCCTGGAATTCTGCCGCATGCTCGCGGAAGTTCTTGCCCAGGCACAGGATCTTGCCGACGCGTTCGCGCGGGAAGGGCAGGTCGAGCCCGATCTCGTCAAAGACGGGCTGGGCGCTGCGCCAGTCCGTGGATGCCAGATGCGCATCGAAGGTGGCGCGCTCGAAGAAGCGTTCGCTCACCAGCGCCGCAAGGTCCACCGGCAGACGGTGGGCATCGAGATAGCTGGAGAGATCGAGCCAGACTCCATCGCGCTCGAGCACATAGCTGCGCGTGCCCGAAGCCAGCGTATAGATGCGAATGGTCATGGCAGCCCTCAGCGGGGGAGGGCCTGGCCCAGCGTCAGCATCGCGTAGCTCGTGGCGAGCACCGGGTTGCCTTCGTACCAGCGCGAGGAGTTCTGGTTGATCCACGAGCCGTCGGTCTTGCTCTGCAGCGCCACCAGGCGGCCGCACAGCTGCTTGCGCCAGAGTTGCCGCGTGCCCGCGCCGTCGACGATCTCCTCCTCGCCGTACAGGGCGAGCGCCTTGCCCATGGTGTGGAAGTAGTAGTACAGGCCCTGATAAGCCTCGGTGGGATCCTTGGCGCTGGTGAAGCCCGGGTTGAGATCGAGCGTGTAGTTCTTCGAAAGCCAGCCCATCAGCGCCACCATCCGGGGATCGTCCTTGGGCACGCCGCAGAAGATGTAGCCCTTCAGCAGCGCGTAGCTCATCGATCCGTACGAGCGCGGGATCCGGCGGCCATCCGGCAGCTCGAGGAAGCCTGCCTTGGAATCGCCGGGCGCGTAGGCCGAACCGCCATCGTCGCCGGACACGATCGTGCCCTCGCCGCCCTCGATGCGCGTGTTGTTGCTCTCCGAGCGGTTCTGGCAGCGCTGCAGGAACACCAGCGCGCGCTGGTAGGCCTCGTGGTCCTTGGACAATCCGGAAGCAGCGAGCGCTTCAAGCGCCATCTGCACGTTGGAGAGGTCGGGGCGCTGCTCGTTGCCGTAGCTGTTGCCGCCGTAGAAGGGATGATCGGGAGAGAAGCCCTCAGCCTCGTCGTTCTGCAGCTCGATCAGATAGCGCTGGGCCTTGGCGATCACCGGCGCGTACTCGCTCCTGCCGGAGCGCGCGAGTGCCAGGATCGCGGCCGAGCTGGTGTAGTTCGCCACCTGACCATCGTGAATCGAACCGTTTTCCTGCTGCAGCGAGACCAGCCAGGCGAGACCTGCGTCGATCGCGGCCTGCAGCCGCGCCTCGCGCGGAGCCGGCACCTCCAGCAGCGCGCCGAGCGCCATCGCCGTGATGCCGGCATTCGGCTTGCCGCCGAAACCGAAGATGCCCGGACGGTTTTCCAGGCACTGCGACAGCAGGTACTGCGCGCCGCGGTCCAGCGAGGCCAGTGCGCGAGCGCGATCCGCTGCCTCGAAGCCCGGCAGGGCCTGCGCGGGCTTGGGCTTGGAGGGCGGGGTCATCAGCGGCGTTGCGGCGTTGAACACGCACACCACACGTGCCGTCTCGATCACCTTGCCGCGCGTTCCGTCCCAGGCCTTGTCCGGTCCGCGGCGTGCGAGCAGCTCGTTGCTGATGCGAATGGCCTCATCGCTGTTCTGCGGCAGCAAGAGGTCGGCATCGGCCGGCTCCAGTTGCTGCGTGCCGGCGTACCCGAGCGCCTTTGCCAGCATGGCCTTGCTCTGCGCGTCGGCATGGCGTTGCAGCGCCATGATCGCGAGTGCCGTCTGGCGTCGGATCGCCTTGGCATCGGCGCCGGCATCGTGGATCGAGCCGTCCGCGGCCTGGCGCTCCCCAAGGAAGATCAGGGCGCGCTCCACGAAGGGGCCGTCGACGCGGCGGTACTTGCGGTGGCAATCGGCGAGCGCGCGCAGCACCCATGCGCTGCCCTCGACACCGCCGCCGTAGCTGCCCGTCTTGGCATCCTGCGACGCGCGCAGCCAGGCAACAGCCTCATCGACGGGATATTTGAGATCAGGTGCCTTCGGTGCGGCCTGAGCCGGCGCAACCGGGAGCGTCGGGGCAGCCGGGTTCTGGAAATGGAGAGGCAGCAGCAGGGCGAAGGATGCGATCAGGGAGATCATGCCCGCCTATCCTAGGGTCGGGACACCCCGCGACCCAAGCCCGTGGGAGCTCTTCGGCGCCGTGCCTTACACAGGCTTTTGCGGCAGGAGCTTCACGGCTGTTCCGTAGACCAGGAATTCAGCCGCTCCTTCGGCGATCTCGCAGGAGGAGAAGTGCAGGCCGACCACCGCATCGGCACCGCGGGCACGGGCCTCCGCGACCAGCCGGTCCAGCGCCTGCTCGCGCGCGCCCGCCAGCAGGGCCGTGTACTCCTCAAGCTCACCCCCGACGAGGTTCTTGAACCAGGCTTGCATGTCATCCCCTGCGTGCGCAGCGCGCACCGTGTTGCCCTTGACAAGGCCCAGTGCGGATTCGATCGCCCGGCCGGGCACGGTTTCCGTGGTGGTGAGGATCATCGGCGAACGTTGCGATAAGGATCGTACGCACGCGTGCGCCAGCGTGCACGCGCGATGGCGGCAAAGTACAGGAGCGTGCCCAGCAGCGCAGCCGCAGAGCCCAGCTTGAGCACCGGGGGCAGGTCCGCGTGCATCAGGCGCCAGAGCGCCACACCGCTCAGCGGCGTCAGGCCGAGCGTGATCAGCAGCAGACCTGCGCCGCGCAGCGCGCGCTGCAGCGGCGAGCGCCGCAGGCGCCCCCACTCCAGATCCATCGGTTCGGCGGGACGCGCGTTGCGGGCCAGCACCGCCAGCCGCTGGTGTTCACTCACCACGCGGGCCAGCTCCGGCTCTTCCGAAAGGCGCAATTCAAAGCGCCGCAGCGCTTCTCCGCTGAGCTCGCGATCGGCGTACGCCATCGCGAGCAGGGCATCATCCGGCGGCTGCGGATCGGCGCTCACGCCGCACCTCCTGCACTCAAGTCCTCAAGCAGTTCCTTCGGCAGTCGCTCCTTGAGCCGCCGCCGGGCGTGGAACAGCCGTGACATGACGGTGCCTTCGGCGACGCGCAGGCGCTGCGCGATCTCGCGGTAGGACAACTCCTCCTCATGCCGCAGACACAGGATCTCCTGATCGTTGGCCGAAAGCGTGCGCAGCGCCGTCTGGACCTGAGCGGCTCGATCGGCCTGCTCCAGCCGCTCGCTGACATGGGGGGCACCCGCATCCACCAGCTCCCAGTCCTCGGGGCATTCCCCGCCGTCGGCGTTGCACTGCGAGAGCGAGTGTCGGGCGATGCGCCGCTCCTTGCGCAGGAAGCTGAAGCAGGCGTTGCGCAGAATGCGGTGGAACCAGGGCAGGAACGGCTCCCCGTCGGCAAAGCTCGCCCGTGCCTTGTAGACCTTGAGGAAGGCCTCCTGAGTCAGCTCCATCGCGTCTTCGCGCGAGCCGACCCATGCATGGGCCAGCCGGAAGGCCTGCGCGCGCACGCGCTCCTGCAGAGTATCGAAAGCGTCCTTGTTGCCTTGTTTGGTGGCGAGCATCAAGCGGGTGGCCTCGCAGGGCATTGCGTCGGCGGGATACTCGCGAGCCTGCTCGGCATTCACTGCTGCGAACCTTTTCCGCGGAGATCTCCGGCTTCGGCCAGCACCCAGCGCGCGGCACGCGCGCAGGCCCCGGCGGGACCCAGCCGATCTGCCGCCCGTTCCAGCCCCGCGATCACCCGTCCGCGCTCGGTCTCATCCGACCACAGGCGCGTCATGGCGGCTTCGCAGGCTGCGACGGGGCCGTTGCCGTGAAAGCCGAACTCCGGCAGCAGTTCCTCGTTGGCGAGCAGGTTGATCGATGCAAACCACGGCACGCTGAGGAAGCGGCGCGAGAGCGCCGCCTCGCGCGCGCTGCCCAGACGGTAGATCACCACGGCGGGGACCCGGTGGTGGAGCACGTCGGTCAGGATCGTGCCCGAAACCGACAGCGCCAGGCGCGCCTCGCCGAGCTCTTCGTGGAGTCGACCTTCGCTGACCTGTGCCTGCAGGCCGCTGGCCTCGACATGGCGGCGGCACTGTTCCGCCGCGGCGGCGCCCGCGGCGACCACCACCGGCTCCGCCTGCGGCAGCGCTCGCGCCCGCTCCAGCATCCAGGGCAGGTTGCGTTCGATCACCGAAGCACGGCTGCCCGGCAGGATCAGCAGCTTGCGGGCGCTTGCATCCGGGCGCGTCGCGGGCACGTTCTTGAGCTCATCGAGCAGCGGGTGGCCTACGTGCGCATGCCGCACGCCGTGCGCGGCATGCCACGCGGGCTCGAAGGGCAGAATCGTCAGCGCGCGATCGACGCAACGGCGGTAGGCATGCACACGCCAGGGGGCCCAGCCCCAGTACTGCGGCGCAACAAGGTGTACGACGCGCGCACTCCGCGATTGCGCGATGCGCGCCAGGGGCACGTGCAGTGCCGGCGAATCGACGGGCACGAACACATCGATCGGATGCTCACGCCAATCCTCCGCCACGGTGCGCACCAGACCCAGCCAGTAGCCGAGCGAGGATCCCAGTCCGGACAATCCCATCTGCGCGCGCTCGACCGGCGTGCCCACCAGACGGACTCCTTCGCGACCCAGCGCCTCGCCGCCCAGCCCCGAGAGCTCCAGCTGCTCCACGCCGTGCGCGGCGGCGAGTCGGCGGAGCGCGCGCACCAGATTGACGGCATGGATCTCGCCGCTGCGCTCGGCGGCCGAAACGAAGATGCGCAGGCGGCGCGGCAGCGGAGGCAGCGTCGCGTCTTCGAAGGCGGGGGCGGGCGCGCGCAGGCTGTCGCGCACCTGTTCCAACTCCTGCTCGCGTCGCGCGAGGTAGCCGACGCCGCGCGGCAGCAGCAGCGCACCCTGCGCCAGCGCGCGCAGGCTCTCGCGCGCGACCAGAAGCGACGAAGGCAGGCCCATTCGGAGAGCAGAATAGCGGCCGCAGCGTGCGTATACTGCCCCGACATGCTGCAGTTGATCGGTTTCTTCCTTGCGACCCTGGCGGCCTTGCATGTGCTGCGCCTCCTGCCGGGCGTCGGGGGGATCTTTCAGGTGCCGTTTGTGGGCTTCCTGCTGGCCTCGGTGCTGGTCAGCGTGCTGTTTTCATTCCTCGCCCGCGAAGGCTATGAGCGGGCGCGCCAACGGCGGCTGGAACAGCAGTTTCGCGGGGTGGAGACGCCGCACAATCAAGGCAAGCTGGGAGCTCTGCTGCTGGCACGCGGCCGTGCCAAGGCCGCGCTGCCGCATCTGGAGCGCGCGCTGGCAGGGGACCCGAAGGCGCGCGAAGCGCGCTGGAACCTGGCGCAGGCGCTCGCCGCATGCGGTCAGGCTGCGCGTGCGCGCGCCACGCTCATGCCGTTGCTGGAGGCGGAGGAGGGCTTTGCCTACGGCGATGCGTTGTTACTCGCGGCGCGCTGCGAGCGCCGCATGGGGCAGGCGCAGCAGGCGCTCGAGCTGCTCGCCGCCCACGAGCGGCAGTGCGGCCCTCAGCCCGGTGCGCTGTACGAGCGGGCTCACGCCCTGCGGGCGCTGGGGCGCAAGGCGGAGGCGCGCACGACCTTCCGCGCCGTGCAAGCCGCGACGGCGGCTCAGGTCAAGTGGAAGCGCAACGCCGACCGCCGGATCGAGTGGCTGGCGCGGGTCTGGTCCTGGGTGCTCTGAACCCCGCCCGAGTCACATACGCAGTTCAGGGCGTCAGCTTCTCGAAGCGCTTCCAGGCGAGCAGAGTGGGCACGATCACCAGCGCGAGCAGCACCAGCGTGCCGCCGACGGGCAGCGCCTCGGTGTCGTAAATCTCCACGAAGACGCGCACATCGGCGAGCCTGAAGTATGAGTAGTGCGTCAGGTTTTCGATCAGATAGAGCGACATCTGGAACAGCGCCAACAGCAGCATCGCAAATCCGATGCCCAGCGGATTGGCCCACCAGCAGGAGAGCAGGAAGGTCGGCGCATAGATCGAGAGCAGGAACAGCGACTGGTGCGAGGCGGACAGCACCAGCGGCCACACATCCACGCGCTCGTCGATGTAGCCCGCGATCAACGGAACGCTCAACGTGCTGAGAAATACGGGCAGCACCAGCCAGAACGCGCCGGAGAGCCAGCGCTCGCAGAACAATCGCGCGCGCGATACCGGCCGTGCCAGCCAGATCTCCAGCGTGCCGCGCTGCACTTCCAGAGCCACGGCGAACATCGCGAACAGCACCGCGACGAGGCCTCCGATCGAATTGGCACCTTTGAAGAAGTGTTGTCCGGCGAGATAGGCCGGAAAGCCCGAGGCCTCGATCTCATCCGCCATTTCCTGCAGCACCGGCAGGGGGATCAGGCTGCGCAGCTTGTCGAGGTTCTCGGCGAACTGGGGCCAATAGGCCAGCGCACCGATCAGCAGCAGTTCCAGTGTCACGAAGTAGGCGATGGCCAGCCAGAGTCGAGAGCGCAATTCGCCGAGCATCAGCAGGCCTCCACGCCGTAGAACTCGCGGAAAAGGTCCGTGAGCGAGAGCGAGCCGTGTTCGATCGCGATCGGCGCGGGCAGCGCGCTCTGCTGACCCAGCGCGGCCAGCGTCGCGCGCGGATCGGCAGAGCCCAGCTCGAGGCTGGCGCGCGTGCCCTCGATGCGCACGCGCAGTACGCCGCTCAGGGATTCGAGCAACCCGGCTGTGGGCTCGGAGGCGAACTGCACGCGCAGCACGCGCCGCGCGCGTTCGAGCACGCTGCTGCGCGATTCGTCGCTGATCTTGCGGCCCTGGTGCAGCAATACGATGCGCTCGCAGACGCGTTCCGTCTCGCCGAGATGGTGCGAGGACAGCAGGATCGTCGTGCCCAGGCGCGCATCTTCGCCCAGGATGGCGAGCACCTCGCCGCGCTTTCTCGGGTCGAGCCCTTCGGTCGGCTCATCGAGAATGCGCACGCGCACTGCCGGTGCCATTGCGGCTGCGAAGAGCAGCTGCCGCTTCATGCCGTGGCTCCAGCCGCGCACGCGTCGCTCCAGCGGCAGGCCCAGCCGCGCGCACAGCTCCTGCCCGCGCGACAACGCCTCAGGCGGGCGTCCGCGCAGCAGAAACTCCAGCATGGCCGCACCGCTGAGCTCGCCGTACAGGGCGATCTCGCCTGGCGCGTAGGAAAGCCGCTGGCGCACCGCCAGCCCGTCGCCCTCCAGCCTCACGCCGTCGATCTCGACCTCGCCGGCATCGGCGCGTGTGAGGCCGGTGAGGATGCGCAGCAAGGTGCTCTTGCCGCTGCCGTTGGGCCCCAAGAGGCCAATCACGCCGCCCGGCCCCAACTCGAGGTCGACCCCGGCCAGCGCTTCCTTCGTGCCGAATCGCCGGTGCAGGCTTCGGGCCACGATGCGACCGGCGGTGACAGGAGTGTCGGCGGAGGGGGGAGGCGGAGTGTTCACGGAAAGGGCAGAATGCTCGCCGCGTGGCGGAGTCGATGCAAGAGGCGGAATCGGTGCCCCTGAAGGCACCGGTAGAGATCGTGGAGGTCTGGAAAAACGACCAGTTCGGGCGCGTGGAGTGCGTGCGAACGGACAGCGGGTTGTTCGTCCGCCGCGTGGCCTGCGGATCCTCGATTCCGTTTTCCGGCTGGTTGGCGCGGCGCTTTCTGGCGCGCGAGCGAGCCGCGCTGCAGGCGGCGGAGGGTCTGTCCGGAATCCCGCGCTGGTGCGCAGGCCCCAGCACGCCGTCGGAGGGCTGGCGCACGCACCTCGAGGGCGTGCCGCTGAGCCGCGCCGAACGGCTGCCTGCGGACTTCTTCGACCTGCTCGAGGAGCTCGTCGCGGACCTGCATGCGCGCGGCATCTGCCACAATGACCTGCACAAGGAGCAGAACATTCTCGTCGATCCCGCTGGCTGGCCGCGACTGATCGACTTTCAGCTGGCGAGCGTGCACGCGCAGCGCGGCCGCGTCTTCGAGACGCGCGCTCGCGAGGATCTGCGGCACGTCGAAAAGCATCGGCGGCGCTACACGCGCAAGGGGCGCGGGCCGGGCGGCATGGAGCAGCGGGGGGCGGGCGCGGGCCTGCGCCGTTCGTGGGTTGCGCTCGCGTGGCGAAGGCTGGGCAAGCCGGTCTACCACCTGATCACGCGCGGTCTGCTGCGCACGCGCGATGGCGAGGCGCGGCGCGCGGAAACGCAGGCCTTTCCGCGCTTCGGACCGCCGCTCAGAGAATGTCGTCGCGGTAGATCCAGCGACGCTTCTTGATGTTCTCGCGCCGCAGGCTCACCAATCGCCACAGCTCGCGCGGGCCGAGCACCGCCAGATACTCGCGCGTGCCTTCGGCCCCTGTGAACGTGACCACGCCGCTCACCAGTCCCACCAGCTGGCGCTGTTCTGTGCCATCCGAAAGCGGCGGTGCATCAACGAAGACGCCCGCGCCGACCTGATCGGCGCGGCCGCGCAACTCCGGGGGAATCGTCGTGAGGATGCCCTTGGCACGCGGATCCGCGAGCACTTCGACCTCGGACTCCCAGCGGCCGAGCTCCGTGCGGCCGACGATCCAGACGCGGCCGCCCGGCTTGGGTTCGTCAAAGCTCATCGGTGCCGCCGGCAGACGGATTTCCGTCTCGGCTGTGCACAGCTCCGCGGAGATCGGCTCGATCACGACTGATTCGATGTTCTCGCCATCGCCGAACCAGGCCGTGATCTCCGCGCGGCCCGCGCGGGCCGTACGACCGAGGAACACGATGCCGTGCTCCGTGTTTACCCCCAGCTCGCTGCCCTTTTCCGTGCGGATGATCAGCGTCGGGTCCGAGAGGCGGTGCGTGCCAACGCACGCGCTCAGCAGCGCGGCGCACAGTAAGGGGGCGAAGAACTTCACTCGAATCGTTCGAACCACTGGCGGTAGAATTCGTTTTCGGGATCCAGTTCGCTGGCGAGGCCGGCCTCGCGCTTGGCTTCCGGGTTGCTGAACTTCACCTGTTCGCCGTCTGATTGCAAGCGCGGCCCTCCGCGCCGCCCGGAGAAACTCGGGCGTCCCAGCATGGCGCTGCTGAGGTCAAAGCGGAATTGTGCATTGAGCGGAGCCATCGAAACGGCCTTCTGCAGGTCCTCGACGGCGGTCTTCGCGTCACCGGAGAGTGTCTTGCAGCGCCCGCGGGCCCACCAGGCGCGCGGATCCTGGCTGCCCTCGGCGATGGCGGCGTTCAGGTCGGGCAGTGCTTCCTCGAACTCGAACATGCGCATGTGGTAGAGGCCGCGCTTGAGCCGCGCCTCAGGCCCCATGATCGGGATGTTCTCGATGTAGGTCTTCCAGTCCTTCTCAAGCTGCTCCTGATCCTTGTCCTTGAGGCCCAGGCGCGCGAACAGGAACTTGCGGATGTTCTCCGGAGAGACCATCTTGTCGCCGCCCGGCGCCGGCTCGACCTCAATGCCCTTTTCGAGCGTATAGAGACCTTTGAAGAAGCGGTTGAAGTTCTTCTGGTACTTGCCGTTCTCGAAGTTGTTGAGGAAGTAAACGAAGGACCAGGCGTGCGCGTACTGGAAGCCGTCAAAGGCATCGCGTGAAAGGAAGAACAGCTCAGAAAGCTTGGTGTCCGGCCGATCGCTCAGTCCGCCGCTGCTCTTGCGCTGGCCGCCGCCGCCACCCGTCTGTGCGCCACCCTGCTTGCCCACCTTGATGGCCTGCTGGACGGTCAGCACCCGGTCGGTCTGCAGCTCACCCGGCTTGATCACAAGCTTGCCCTTCGCGTCGCGTTCGACCTTGGAGGATCCGAAGTAATCCGCGATGGCCTCGTTGAGCCAGATCTGCGGCTCGTACTGCTGTTCGATCAGGTAGGTCAGAAGGTGCGTGCACTCATGCAGAGCCACCCAGGTTGACTGGGCCGGATCGGAGTACTCGTGGAAGAAGTTGAGCGTCTTGTCGAAAGACCAGAAGTAGCCCAGCGTGCTCGGGCCGATGCCCGTGCGCGGGTCGGACAGCTCCTGAAACTCCTCGTAGCTCTTGTAGATGTTGACCGTCATCTTCGTCCTTCGCAGCGCAGGCGAGGGATTGATGCCGATGCGATTGTCCATCAGGTTGTAGTAGGTCTCGAGCAGCTCGCAGTAGTAGTCGAGCACCTCGGGCGAAGTGTTGGACTTGAAAATGAAGTGCGGTGTTTCGCGCGTCCACGCATTGCGCCATTCCGAGTGCTTGGCGAGTTCCTCCGTGCGCTCGCGGCTCTTGTCGTGTTCGCGCTTCAGCTCGGCTTCGAACGCGGCCTTGGAGAGCCACTTGCCGCGGTAGCGCACATAGCCTTCAGCGAGCTTCTTCTTCTCGTCATCGTTCTTGGGCACGTAGTCGGACATGTCGCCCTCGATCTCCACCGAGAGGATGCCCTTGCGGTCGGGAACGAGGATTTCGCCGTTGTCGAACGTGAAACGGTAGCCGGCGCCCTCCTCGCGGGCCTTCCGGGGCGTCAGGACCTTGCCGTCCTCGGTCAGGACGCGGTCCGCGGAAGCAGGTGCGGCCAGTGCTAGCAGCAGCAGGAAGCGCAGATGGCGGTGCATGGCGATGCTCAGGTGGTGTAGGCCTTCCAAGCCTCGGTCAGCTTGGCCCAATCGACACCCTGGAAGGCCTGATTGACGGCCTGCTCCAGATCGCCGGTCGCGCCGAGCGTCCGGAAATAAGTATCGAGGATCGATTCCCAGGCAGGGTCCCAGCCCGCTGCTTTCTTCTGCTTGCCCGTGCGCAGGAAGTAGATGAAGGACCAGCCCTGCGCGTAATGAATGCCGATGTCCGTGCCGTGCTCGGCCTGGCTTGAGTAGTACTCGCGCTGGCTCATCTTCACGAACGTTTCGAGCGGGACGAACTTGCCGTCCTTGACCGATTGGGCGATCAGGTCCTTGCGCCACGAGAATTTCTCGAGAGTGAAGCGCTTGTTCTTGCCGTACTGGTAGCCCGAATAGAAATCGCCCGTGCCCTCGTTGTACCAGCTGTGCGGAGCGATGTTCCCGTAGAAGTAGAAGATGTACTGGTGGAAGGCCTCGTGGTTGAGCACGGCCCACGTATCGCCGCGTCCGCCGCCGGCGCGGTCGTCGTAGATCACGAGCTCGCGGGAGGATGAGTTCCAGTAGCCAGCGGAACCGCCGGGGCCGCCGTAGCTGTGGTACTGCTCCTGGTTCTTGCAGACCCGCACGAGGCTCGTCTTGGAAAGTTCGCGCGGGTCGATCTCCAGTTCCTTGGGGTCCTTCGTGGTTTCGACTTCCTTGTCCTGACCGGTGCGCAGGCCCTTGCCGGCCTCGCGGATCTCGAGGATCTTCTCGTAGGGGTAGTCCTTCTCGTAGATGTCGCGGATCGCCTCGAGCCGCTCCTTCAGCTCGCTGATGAACATGCGGTCATCGTTGTTCGAGAGGATGAAATAACGCGGGGTATCGTAGAGCTTCCATTCTCCTGCGAGCTTCGCCACATCGGCCTCGAGCTCCATGCGCCGCTTTTCGCGCGGGGTCAGCTTGGAAGGATCGACGCCGGCGGCGGATTCGCTCGCTGCGACTTCCACCGCCTTGAAGGAGCGGCCCATTTCCGTGAGCGGCGGTTCCCACTTGGGCCACTTCTTGCCGCCAGGTGCATTGAAGATCAGCGCGACCTTGGTCTCAGGCTTGAGCTCGTAGAGCATCGCGTAGACCTTGACCTCCTCCTCGCCGACCTTGCCGACGAAGATGTGCTCCACGGCCTTGAGCTTGTTGACGGTGCGTTCCTTGGTTTCCTGAAGCGTCGCGTTCGAGATCACATTGCTCTTGACGTAGGCCAGCAGGTCCTTGGCGTAGAACTTGCGCTGACCGTTGACCTCCTTGGGGGGCTTGGTGTCGAAGCGCGCGATCCAGCAGTGGATGTCCATCATGCTGGAGGCGCCCAACTGCACGTATTTGTTGGTCTTGGGGTCGTACTTGACGATCAGGTTGCCGTCGCTGGGCTCCGGCGGGATCAATTCCCAATCGGCAGGCACCCGTACCTGAAAGCCCAGATCCGTGCTCTCCTTGTACGGGTCGCCGACCTTGGGCACCTGGGCGAGCGCGGTCGAGCCAAGTACGAGCAGGGCGAGCAACAACA
>SXGT01112288.1_pt1 | contig 31546 bp, 22 predicted proteins | sample 3176221 | NCBI WGS metagenome assembly SXGT01 (sample SAMN11356862, study PRJNA531348) | freshwater metagenome | isolation source: freshwater sample F1-120 | place: China: Fuxian Lake, Yuxi | collected 2017-12-25
ACCATCGCGCTCGAGCCCCCCTTGGCAATGGCGCCGAGCGACTTCTCGTAGATCGTGGTCAGGCCGCCTTCCTTGTTGCCGGGGGACGGGTTGTTGTTGATCTCGGCCCCAAAGATCCCCGTGTACCATTCCCACCACTTGATACGTTCGACCAGCTTCTCGCCGACCTCGCGAGAGACAGCCCGGCGTGTTAGCAAATGCTCGGCTCCATAGATCTCGGGAGTCTCGCCGATGATCGAGATGCCCCCCTGTGCCACGAGCAGATCGGAGGCAACGCCGAGGGCCGGATTGGCGGTGACGCCCGAGTTGCCGTCGGACCCGCCGCAGTTGGTGCCGAGGATCAAATGCTTGGCGGGCAATTCGGTTCGGCGAATGTCGTTGACGCGGGGCAAAAGCTCGGCAATCGCCTTGACGCCGGCCTCGACCGTCTTCGAGATGCCGCCGCACTCCTGAATCGTCAGCAACACCGGGGGCTTCCGGGCCGCGCCGTTGCCGTTGAGCTGAATCAAGTGCTCGCCTTCGATCAGATGGATCGCCTGGCCGGTCTCGCAGCCGAGGCCGACGAGAATGTAGGCCGCGATGTTGGCGTGCCGGGCGAATCCTGCGAGAGTGCGGTCGAGCTGGCGATGGTCCGGCCCGTCGTACTGCATGGCACAGCCGGCCTTGTGTGTGATGGACACAACGCCGTCCACGTTCGGAAACTGCTTGAGCAGGTCCGTCGTGTGGAACCGCTGCGTGATGTACTTGCTGGTGTGGGCCGAGCAGTTGACCGTGCTAATAACGGCGATGTAGTTGCGCGTGCCGTAGCGGTACGGCTCAGCGCGTTCCGAGCCGCGGTCAAAGCCGAGGAAGGTGCGCATTTCCTTGGCCACCACGCGGGCCGGCGTCTCGCTGCAATAGGCGTAATCGCGTGCAAACAGGTCAGCACTCACGTTCTGCGTATGGACCCAGTCCCCCGGTGCAATCTCCGTGCTCGCGAAACCGATGATTTGACCGTACTTGTAGACCGCGTCCCCCTTCTTGATAGGCTGGACCGCAAGCTTGTGGCCCAGCCCGACGCGGCTCGCCACGGTCAGCTTGATGCCGGCTGTTTCGAGCACCGTCCCTGCCGGGATCGGCTTGGTGGCAATCACGACGTTGTCTTGCGGACGCAAATGAACAGCTACCCCGGACAATGGCTGAGACGGCATGTGGATTACTCGTGAAAGAGTTGAATAAGAGAAGCACCGCTGTTCAAATTACGGCGCTGGTGGAATGATGTATAGGCCAAACCAAGAGAATTCGCGGGCGAAATTGACAACGGGAACCGGCAGCTGTAGGCTTTCCTTCTCCAGCGTGCCAGCTTTCCTTGGGTGAACCTATGCCTCTCATAACCTGCACCGGCTGTGACAGCAAAATGCGTGTGCCCGACACCGCCGCTGGCAAGCGTGTCAAGTGCCCCAAGTGCGCGGCCATTGTCCAGGTGCCGGAAGCGGAGAAGCCTGCCGAACCCGCCAGCCCCGAGCCGGGCTCTTTCGGCATATCGGAAGCGCCGCCGCCGCCCCCTGCCCCGCCGGCGAAGGAAGACCCCGCCAGCGAACCGGATGGCACGGAAGTGAGCGCCGGGCAACCGAAGCCATCGTCGTCCAGCGGCGCCAAGCCGCCGCCGATCAAGCCGAGCCGCTCTCGCTCCAGCGTCGATGACGATGATGACGAGGAGGAACGCGAGGAAACACCCAAGAAACGCCGTAGGGATGCGGATGATGACGATGACGATGATGATGATGACGATGAAAAAGAACGGTCTCGCAAGAAGCGGCGCCGGGACGAGGATGATGTAGACCTGCGCAGACGCGGCGCCAGCCAGGGGACCAATAGCCTGGCGATGACGTCGATGATCCTGGGCATTAGCGCCGCGGTCGCCGGCGTCCCGGGTTGCCTTGGATGCTGTTGTGGCATCTTCACGGCGATTGCTGCGATCTGTGGCATCGCCGCCGTGATCTGCGGTTTCATGGGTAAGACACCTGGAAGCGAAAGCACGGCGCTCACCGGGATCATCTGCGGCTTTGTCGGAATTGGATTTGCCTTGATCGGCGTCGTCTTGATCGTGCTAAGCGTTTTCTTCCATATCGGAATCGCCGGGATGCAAGGCATGCAGGGGATGAACTTCCCGAACAATCCCCCGCAGCGATTCCGATGAGCTGTTGTCCGTGGTCACTGACAAGGCGCACCCGCACCGCCGCCAAGAGGCGTGCTCTATACGATTTGGTGGCGTGCGCCACGCGGGTTTGAGGTACTCCGAAGCCCAGGCTTCGCTTCAGGGCCGCGCCGCGCTGTACCCCAGCACCGTATCCGTTGCGCCGAGGCCGGCCGCGATCTTGCCCTTGCGATTGACGAAGATATCGTCGCCATCGCCAAACGTGCGCTGCGGCAGGAAGTGGACATGCCCGTCGGCGAAGAGAACGTTTTGGCCCAGGCCGCCATGATTGATGCTATTCGCAAACACCCCCTCCGCCGGCGGACGATCCGCCATGATCGGCGTCTGGCTCCAGGATACTTGCAGCTTGTCGCCCGGCCCGTGATAGGCGCCGGCATCGTCTCGGTACCCAAGTGAATAGGCATACGACATCGACAGGCTAGGCGAGTACTGATCGAACTCGGCATCACTCATACCCGCCAGCATGGCCACGCTGAGCTGGCAGGATACCGGCGAGCCCAGACCAGGACATCGAATCGACGCTTTCGCCGACAGCGTACCGGCATCCTTCAAGATCGGAACCACCATCCCGGCCACATCGCGCGGCGACTGCTTGGCAACGTCGGGCAACTGCCCGTGCTGGTCGCGGTAGGTTTGCAGCGACGTGTAGAACTGCCGCAGGTTTTCCTTGCACTCCGCCAGCACGACTGCCGAGGTCGGCCCGCGCATGCGCCCCAGCAAAATCAAGCCCACGCCCGCCACCGTGACCAGCAGGCACGCAGCCACCAATACGTCAACACGCGACCACCAGTTGCCTCGCGGCGACAGCGTCGAGGGGAACACCGCAGGAGGCTGCGGCAGCGGTTCCGCGGCCGTTCTCGGCGTGCAGATTTGCTCAGCGATCCGAGCCAGGGTCCGTTCCACCAGTTGCGGCGGAAGCGTGTGGGGGTCTGCATCCGCCGCCAGCGGCGCAAGCGCTTGCATGAGCAAATCCAGGCGCTGCCTCGCTTCCGGGTGTTCCTGGAGATACGCGTCAACCTGCCGGCGTTTTTCCTCGTCGAGGCCGTCCAGCAGATATTCGATAAAATAGGTTTCCATGGCTCGATTTCTCGGTCCTGCCGCTTGCGGATGAGCGTTTGCAAAACGCCACGCAGGCGCAAACCCGCACGGGGCAACTTGAATTTCACTCTCCCAGCGCCGGCTCGGCGACCCATGCCTCATGCAATTTGCACAGCGCCGTGTGCAACCGCGACTTTACCGTGCCGACTGGAATGTCCATGATCTCGGCGATGTCCTTGTACTTCAAGCTCTGGTAGTAGGCCAGAATCACCACTTGCCGTAAGAAATCGGGCAATCGGTCCACGGCAGCGCGCACCAAGAGCCGGCGTTCCTCGGCTTGCAGCATTTCGGCGGGCCCTGGTTCATGGCTTTCCATCAACGTCAACAGGTGAGGCAGGTCGTCTGCCCCATCGGCGTCGCTTTCCTGGGTGAGCCTCACGGCCTGATGCCGCTTCTGCCGACGTAGCGCATCGATGGCTTGGTTGGTGGCGATGGCGTAAAGCCACGGACGAAAGCGGCGCCCGGACTCAAACTGGTGAATCTTCGTATACAACTGCAAAAACGTATTCTGGAAAACGTCGTCCGCAAGGTCGCTGTCGCCGAGATAGCGACGCAGATAGCCGTACAACTCCCCTTCGTAGCGGCGCATCACGGCTCCGAACGCCTCCGGGGTCCCCTGTCGAAATAGGGCAAGGAGTTCCTCATCTGAAACATTGACGTACGGGGAGGAGCTAGCCACGGCGTCTCTGAAAGTAATACGCAGGAGGTGCCGAACCGGTTCGCGCCTCGTTTGGCTGGCGCGCTCGCTGCCGGCCAAACGAGGGCGCGAAATGGTATTTCTGAGATTTCTCGCCCATCCCCACCCCAAACAAACCACGGGGAGCACGGGGAACACGGGGAAATACAAGAGAGAGAAGGGTCCGAGTGACGGTCGCGCATGGAGGTATGCCGAATTCGCATTTTGCGCGTTCTTTGCTCTTCAACTCCAACTCCGCCCCGTGGTTCTATCTCCGGTGGAGATCAGCGAGAACTGTCCTATTTCTTGCCCTTTTTCTTGCTAGCCTTGGGCGAAGTCTTGGCCGCCTTCGCTTTCTTGGCGGGCTTTTTTGCTTGATCCTTCTTGGCGCTGCCGCCAAAGATGGATGCGTAGCCTTCGGAAAAATGCTTGGTCTCTGCCAGTCCGATACGAATGATACTCACGGTAAAAGCCTCCTAGAGAAAACGACAACCCCGGGGGTCGATTGCTTCACCGCACGGGCCACGCCGGGTGGTCGAGGGAAAAATCCACGTCAATCTCAAGTGTAAAAGATTGGCTGCGGCTTGTCACGCAAATTCCCGAAGCGACTCGGGCCCGCCCCTGGCCCGGGTGTAACCGCCGATTCCGGCAGTCTGCGGCTTGTGTAGCACAGGCATCTTGCCTGTGCTCGCAACTGAACGCTGCGTGATGCTCCCTGCACAGGCAGGATGCCTGTGCTACACCCACGGCTGTCTGCCGAAATCCGCGGGCACATCCCGTGTCCTAATCCGCGGGCCAGGGAATTTCGCAGACGATGCGAAAACCGAGGGTAACCGAGGCGACGCTGGGGACGGCCGACCGGCGCGCGGCGGAGCGGGCAAGCTGGGGCAGGTCCAGGAAACTGCCGCCACGCACGACGCGTTCCACCTTGGCGCCCGCGAGCGCTCCTCGGGGATCGTCGAGCGGGCGATTGGCGTAGCTGGGGCTCCAGAAGTCCGAGCACATCTCCGCGACATTCCCATGCATGTCAAATAGCCCGAAAAAATTCCCCTCTTTCTTGCCGACCGAATGCGTCGTCGGAGAACTCTTGAGAAACTTGGCTGAAAACAAAGGATGCCACAGGTACCCATAGGCAGGGAACGCCGCCGGGTCATCGCCGAACGACCAGTGCGTGGTCTTGCCCGCACGGCAGGCGTACTCCCATTCTGCCTCGGTTGGCAGGCGATAGGTTTTCTTTTCCTTCTTGCTGAGCCATTCGCAGAACGCCTCGGCGTCCTTCCAGGTGATGTTGCAAACAGGATTTTCCGGGAACTGCTTGAATCCTGGCTCCCTCCAGGTGTATTCGGGTTTGGCTGCGCTCTCCTTGAAAAACTCCACCGAGGTGCCTCCCCTCCCTGAGAGTTCGACCTCCGTCTTGTAAGGGGGATTCGACGCGACGACAAACCGGGAGAACTGCGCGAACGTGACCTCCGTCATGCCGAGATAAAACGGCCTCGTGATGCGCACACGGTGCTGCGGTTTTTCGGCGGCAAACCGCTCGGCATACTTCTCCGGCGGCAACTTGCGGTCGAACTTCTTGGTAACCTCGTTGAGATGCTGAAGGTGCTCGTCGGTGGACCCCATCAGAAACTCACCGGGTGGGACGAGGACCAGCTTGGCCGTCAGTGAATTCGTGTCAATCGCATCGCAGCGCAGATACGCCGCCCAGTTTCGCTGCAACTGTTTGGCGTCGTCGCTCGTCACCACTCCCAGGGTAGGCCGTGCCGGTCGCGGCGGCCCCGGCGGCACGTAGCGAACCACGATTTCAACCGTATCGGTCCGGCCCAGGGAGAACTGGTTCGGCGTGACCTGCAACCCCTCGGCCAACCCCTCCGCATCGAGCTGGTACCCTCCCGCCGGCAGGCGATGGGTACCGAGCGCGACGACATGTGGCTTCTTGTGGTGATCGAGAAAAGTCAGCCGGTTCGCGCCGAGTCTTTCTTTCGCCTCGTCGTTGGCCGCGCTGATGTTGATTTGCCCCTGGTCGGTCATCAGCATGAAGCCAACGCAGCAGCAGACCGAAAGGACGGCGGCGAGTGCGACGCCCAATCCGGCGAGCAGCCAGGGCCGGTGGGGAGGGGCCGACTTCGTCCCGCCCGGCTGAGGCGATTGCAGTTCCAGCTCGGTGATGGCAGACTCTTCGAGGGCCGGATCCACTTCCGAGTGCGTTGCGCCGTCGAGCGTCTGGTCTCGGGCGCCCACAGGCGCCGTCAAGGTTCGCGACGCCATCGTCTTGCCGTTCGCGATCCATTCTCGTTCGATGTCCTGAATCGCCTGCACGACCACCTTCGCCGACATCGGCCGATCCTCGGGCTTCTTGCCCAGAAGCTTGTGAATCAGATCAGTGAGCGCCGTCGGCAGATCCTCCTTGATCTTCTGGAGCGGCGGGGGCTCCTCATTGATGATCGCCAGCAGCATCGACATCGTGTCCTTGCCCGTGAACGGCAGCTTCCCCGCGCACAGCCGATACAGGACGCAGCCAAGGCTGAATAGATCACAGCGTTCGTCAACGTTCCAGCCGCGCGCCTGCTCGGGGGACATGTACGCAGGCGTGCCGAGGATCATGCCTTCCTGCGTGAGATGCGTCTCCTCGTTGGTCGGCCTCGCCAGGCCAAAGTCGAGAATCTTGACGCGCCCCTTGTTGGCGGCATCGAGCCAGATATTGGATGGTTTGATGTCGCGGTGAATCAAGCTCTGGCCATGGGCAGCGACCAACCCCTTGGCGATCTCCTTGCCGATACGCAAGATCTGCGGAATGTTGAGCAATTTACCGGCGCGCAGCCAGTCATCCAGCGTCATCCCCTTGAGGTACTGCATGGCGGCGTACGGGACGGGAATGTCTTCGCCGCTGACTTCGTAGATGGTGATGATATGGTCGTGTTCGATCTTCGCGGTTGCACGCGCCTCGCGGATAAAGCGATCGCGGGCAATGGCTTTCTTGGCGACCGCGGGCAACATGACCTTCAGCGCGACCACTCGATGAAGCTTGGTGTCCTCGGCCATGAAGACCGTGCCCATGCCGCCTTTGCCGAGCACCTTGAGAACGCGATAATGGGCCAGCCGCCCAAGCTCGTCGAGGTTTTGCGGCGGCGCGAGGAAATCGAAAGACTCTTCGTCTTCGCCCCCCGAACTGGTCCTGGCCGACGACGCGCTCTTGCTCCCGGTAGCGGCAGCGCTCGCCGGAGCTTTCGCGCCCGGCTTGTCGCCCGCAGGTTGAGGCCTCGCGTTGTCGCTCATGACACTCTCATCGCGCCCGTCGAATGAATGGTGCCGCTTATTCTACGGCATGACGTGTTCAATCCTATCGCATTTTTGCAGAGCTGGCAAACGACTTGCCGCAAGCGCCAAGACTCACCGCTCCCACGAAAGGGTCACCCGCGACGCCGGCACCGCCAGGCGCAGACGCACGAAGCCGATCTGGTCGTCCCCCGATGTGGCCCGCTCGATCTGCACGCGCCCCGGCGACGCGCGCATGCCCGCCAAATAGTGCAAACTGATGACGACTTCACCATTATGCGGCACCACATTGGCAAGCCGGATCGATTGGCCGTCCACCTCCAGAAGCTCGGCCTGCCCGCGCAAGGCAAAGTTTGGCGTCCGGTTGATCTCGAAGAGCCAGCCGATTTCCTCATCGACCAATCGATTCACCTTGCGGGCATCGCCCCATTCCTCCAGACGCTGGATCACGGTGGGGGACCACGCCACAATCCAGCGAACGTTGTAGCGCCGGCAATAGTCGGTCAGCTTTTCGTTGGTCCAGGCTTCGCTGCCGATGGGGAGGCCGTCGAGGTTTTCGTCGATCAAACCAACCGACGAATGCACAATGAATCCGTCGGGATCGAGCGCGCCGATGTAACTTCGGCCCGTCAGCAGAGGCAGCAGCGCCGGCCAGCGCGACGATTGCCGTGGCCGTTTGCGGTCCTCCCACAGTATGCGGGCGTCGTTGCTGGTGGTTTGCAGGAGCGTATCCACCACGGCCTGACGGCGAGGCCCAATGCCGATCTCGAACGATTCGCCCGGCAAACAGCGCTCGATCAGAGTCTGGGGCGACTCCGTCAACAGAACAAAACTGCCGACCGACCCAATCACCAACCCCGTAACCGCGCCGCGGCCGACGACGCCGAACGCCCACAGACGGCTGACCACGGTGACACACCCATGAGCAGCCGGAATGCACGCGAACCACAGCGCGGGCGTCAGCAAGGCGGCCGTGCCGACCGTCCCCAGCGGCTCCCAGGAAATGCCGAGTAGCGCCAGCACCAGCGCACCCCCGGCCGACAGGCCGAGCAAACGCGCCGCAGGACGCTGTTGCGTCTGGTTGAAGATGGCAATGCCCACAGCACCGGCCGAGATCAAGAACACCGCAAGCAGCCGGCTCGTCGAGCCGCCCCAGAGCGGAGCGTTCCACACGGTCGTAAACGTGCGATGCTGCAATAGATCCGGCGCCAGCGGCAAAGGCGTTCGCAGCCACCACGATTCGAGCCAGTCGGCCAGCCACGGCAGATTCAAGACCACCGCCAGCACCTCGGCGCCCCAGAATGCAAAGTGCCAGGTCAGAAAGTCATGCTTCACGCCAACCGACAAGTAATACGCGAGCAGCACCGGCAACGCGATCGGGAAGAGCAATGGCTGAAGAAACCAGCCAAGCGCTGCCGTGAACCACAAACCAATCCACGCCGTCACGCTGGCGCTCCGATGAAACGAGATCAGGAAGCCGACATGCGCCAGGGCTGCAAGCGAACCGAGATAGAGTTCGCAGTCGCCCGTCAACAGTGCAGCCCGGCCATGAGGGCCCCACCAAATCAACAGCCCGAACAGCGTCGCCAGCAGCGACGTCCCCCGTCCGAGTCCCATCGTGATGCACGCCACGAGGAGGAAGATCGGCACCAACATGCACATCGCCGCGAAGCCGATCTTGTACGCTGCCGGTTGATAGGTGCCGCCACCGAGGAGAAAGAAGAACTCCGCCAGACGGCTGCCGTCGAAAATAGGAGTCTTGGGCTGCCCGGTGCCGAACGCGAGGTCAAAGACAGTCGCCCGGCCCCGCAAGACGATGGAGGCCGCGCCGAGTTGGCCAAGGTATTCGTGCTGCGGATGGACCCCCGACATCAGCGGTTCAGCGCTGGTCAGGTTCCGCAGAGGTTGATCGCCGAAGAGAGAGAGGGTCAGCCAGCCATGCCAGGAAAGCAACACAGCCACGCCGAGCAGCCATGCCCAAGCGGGCGTCGTCCAGGTCGCTGATCCTTCAGCGTTTGCGTCAGGTCGTTCCATCGCCGTATATCGTAACGCTTTCCGTCACCACGGGCAAGACAGCAATCCAGCCGCGCCGAGCCCCGTCAGGGGCCGGGTTAAGGGAGCTACCTGCGAACTATTCCCTGCGCGCGTATTTTGACAAGAAAGGCGAGCCGAGCCGCGTAAGCGGCCGGTTGAAGACGTGTGACGCAGACTCAACCGGCCCCTTACGGGGCTCGGCTCGCCGAAAACGTGCTAAACCAGACCGCGGGCAGAATAAAGCCCCCCCGGACGCGCTCGGCTCGCCAAAAAAAGCGGGAAATCTGCGCAAGTCGAAGCAATTAACGCGTTTCTCCTCAAATGCGTTCCGGATCACTCAGGCGCCAGGAAAGTTTCCCAAAAACAAGCATATTTGGCTAGCGTTGGCGAGCCCAGGAAGATAGCATTAAACCATTGGGGAACCATGGATTCCTTCCAATCTCAGAGGAGCCTCGATCATGTCGCGGATTATTTTACCTGGCTTGGCTCTCTTTACATTCTTCTGCTTTGCGCTGATCGGTTCAGGCCAGGATCTGAAAGACCAGGCCGCCCGGCAGAAAATCGCCGCCGACAAGCTCATTAGCCAGGTCAAAAACGCACTCGATCAATCGCGCCGGCTTGAACGCACCGACCCGGCCGAGGCCAAGTTCATGCTGCGCAACATGATCGCCCGGGTGAACGACTCCACCGATCTGCTGATCAGCGATCGAGCCTCGCTCAAACAGCAGCTGCAAATCCGCCTCAACCAGGTCGATGACGCCGCTCGTGGCCGCAAGATCGCCGACGATCAACGTCCCCTCCAGACCCCGCCCAAGTCCCGCCCGCCCGTCAACAGCAATCCCGGCGGCGGCGCCGGTTCCGTCGCCAAGGGCTTCATCGACAGCGCCAAGGGCGCGCAGAAAACAAACGCTGACCTCATCCGCGAACGCGAAAAGGGCATCCTCGGCGTCAATATGGGCATCGAGAAATCCCTGGTCCTAACCGACAGGGAAATCGAATTTCCGCCCTACTGGAAAGAGCTGACCAAGCGACGCGCCGATATGGTGAACCAGAAGCTCACCGAAAAAGAAATCGCCTTACTGAAGACGCTCAACTCCGTCATGTCGGTTGACTACGACGGCGAAAAGTTCAAGGCCGTCATCAGCCACATCCAGGATCGCACCGGCTTGACCATCCTCGTCGATGAGCCGTCCCTCGAAGACGCCGGGACCAATTACGATGCCGCCGTCAACCTCAAGGCCCAGAAGATCTCGGTCCGCATGGTGCTCAAGAAAGTCCTCGGCGACCAGAAGCTCACCTACATCATCAAGGAAGGCTGCATCCAGGTCATGACGCCGAAGAAGGCGGCCGAAAACACCGTCATCCGGACCTACAACGTGGACGACCTCATTCAGCCGAGCCAGCAGATGCAGCAGATGTTCAACCCGCTGCTCAACGAATTCCAGATGCGGCAAAACGCCATGATGCTGATCAACCTGATCCAGCAATCGGTCGAGCCGTCCTACTGGCAGCCGAACGGCCCCGGCAGCATCATTTTCTACCCGCCGACGAAATCGCTGGTCATCCGCGCAAGTGCCGAGATGCACTATCAACTCGGCTCCCCAGGCCTGTTCGGCGGACGCTAGCAAAACCTCTCTCATACAATAAACCTCGGCTTCACCGCCGAGGTTTTTTTGTTGCGCGGATTGCGGTTTAGCGCACTTGACGCCATGCGAACGCTAAACGGCAAGCCAAAACGCGGAGTCGAATCCATGAGCCTCTACTTCCCCACCAAGGACGAATGCGGGCACCACGCCATCTTCCCGGGCGTCACCATCACGACAGCCGCGTGCGAGAAGATGATGCTCTCCTACGTCGATCTCGCGCCTCATTCCGTGGTCGCCGAGCACAGCCACCCGCACGAGCAGGTCGGCATCCTCCTCGAAGGGAAGGCGCTCTTCACCATCGGCGGCGAGGAAAAGCTGCTCACCAAGGGAGACATGTGGCGCATCCCCGGCAACGTCAAGCACAAGGTCGTAACGCTGGACGAGCCGACGAAAGCGCTCGACATCTTCACACCAATTCGCGAAGATTACCGCTGAGTACCATCCCGAAGCGCAAGCGACGGGATCGCGAACCCCGTCGCTTGCGCTCCGGGCTGGTCAGGATACATCCATGAACCTCCACCTCCGCAATCAAACCGCCGTCATCGTCGGCGCCGCCCGCGGCATCGGCCACGCGATCGCCAAGGAATTCGCGCGCGAAGGCGCCGATCTTGCGCTCATCGATCGCGAAAAACCGCTGCTCCACGCCGGCCAGCAGCTTGCCGCCGAGTTCGACGTGAATGTCACCTCCTGGGTCGGCGATGTCACCACCTACAAGGACATGCAGCACGCGGCCGGGCATTTCAAGAACGAACGCGGCCGCATCGACCATCTCGTCTACGCCGTCGGCGTCGGTTCGGGCAAGTTCGGCTTTCCGTTCTGGAACCTCGAACCGAGCGATTGGCCTCGCGTCTACGACATCAACGTGCAAGGCGCCGTCAACGTCGTGCACGCATTCACTCCCTACTTTCTTGAAGCCAAGGCGGGTTCGATGCTGCTGATCGCGTCGGTCGCCGGCCAGATGGGCTCGCAAACCGATCCACCTTACAGCGCGTCGAAGGCAGCCCTCATCAATTTCATGCAATGTGCGGCCAAGGACCTCGCGCCGTATCAGGTGCGCGTCAACGCACTGTGCCCCGGCATGGTGAAGACGGAGCTCAACAAGTCGATCTGGGACGCCTGGAACCGCCGGCAACCCGACGAAAAAAAGCAATCCTACGACGACTGGGCCGGCGAAAAGATCCGCAAGGTCGTCCCGCTCGGCGCCTGGCAAACCCCCGAGGAAATGGCGGCGATGGCCGTGTATCTTGCTTCGCCTCATGGCCAAAACATCACCGGCCAATGCGTCAACGTGGACGGCGGGTTTGTCATGCACTGGTAAACCGTGTTTACGTTTAGCGTTCGCGCGGCGCCGGGCGAACGCTAAACGAAGAAAAAGGGAATCATCATGTCTCGCCTCCTCCTCATCGTGTCCGCCTTGATCCTGGCACTGCCCGCGTTCAGCCACGCCCAGGCCAAGAAGAAGCCGCCGAACATCATCTACATCATGAGCGACGATCACGCCAACGCGGCGATCGGCGCCTATGGCTCCTGGCTCAAGCCGGTCGTCAAGACGCCGAACCTCGACGCGCTGGCCAAGAAGGGAGTGCGCTTCACCCGCTCGATGGTAACAAACTCCATCTGCACGCCCAGCCGGGCCGCCATGCTCACCGGCCAATACGCCCACAAGACCGGCGTTTACACACTGAATGACGCTCTCGATGCGAATCGCATCCATCTCGCCCATCTCCTGCGCCGTCTCGGCTATCAAACCGCCCTCATCGGCAAGTGGCACTTGCTCACAGACCCCACCGGCTTCGACTACTGGAACGTCCTGCCCGGCCAGGGCGTTTACATCAATCCCAAGCTGCGCCCGATCGGCGCCAAGCTGAAGGAGTACAAGGACGGCTACTCCGAGGACGTCATCACGGATTTGTCGATTGAATTCATCAAGAAGCGCGACAAGGACAAGCCGTTCATGCTTTTCTGCCATTTCAAGGCGCCGCACAGGCCGTGGGACCCGGCGCCGCGCTTCAAGGACCTGTACAAGGACGTGAAGATCCCGGAACCCGCAACGCTGCTCGATGACTACAAGGGGCGTTCGAAGCAGGTCGCCAACATCAAGATGCGCATCGGCCAGGATTTCATGGAACGCGATCTGCAAATGCCGATCCCGAAGCTGGAGCCGAACGAGCTGCGACAGTGGGGGTATCAGCATTACCTCAAACGCTACCTATCGTGCGTCGCCGCCGTCGATGAGAACGTGGGCCGACTGCTTGCGTTTCTCGATCAGGAGGGGCTCACTGACGACACGATCATCATCTACACCTCGGACCAGGGCTTCTTCCTCGGCGAGCACGGCTTCTACGACAAACGGCTCATGTACGACCCGGCCCTGTTGACGCCGCTCATCATCTCCTGGCCCGGGCATACCAAGGCAGGCACGGTCAATGCCGACATCATCCTCAACCTCGACCACGCGCCGACGTTTCTCGACCTCGCCGGCGGGCCGATCCCGAAAGAGATGCAGGGTAAGAGCTACAAGTCGATCCTCGAAGGCAAGACGCCGCCGGGCTGGCGTCAGTCGATGTACTACCGCTACTGGATGCACCTCGACGGTTCGCACAACGTGCCCGCTCATTACGGCGTGCGCACCGAGCGCTACACGCTGATCCATTTCTACGGCAAGCATCTCGACATGAAAGGCGCCAAGAAGCTCAACCTCGACCCCGAGTGGGAGATGTACGACAACCAGAAAGACGCGCAGCAGATGCGCAACGTCTTCGCCGACCCGGACTACGCGCCGGCGCTGCGCGAACTGCGGGCCGAGCTGGATCGGCTGCGGCGTGAGGTGGGGGACGAAAGATAATTGGTTTACGTTTAGCGTTCGCGCAGCGTCGCGCGAACGCTAAACGTAAACAGGATCATGATCATGACAATCATCGAAGGAACACTCGCCGACATCGACGGCGTACGCCACGGCCAAATCGCCATCGATAACGGCATTATCACCGCGGTCGGGGCGCATCTGGGCACGCCGACGCACGTCTACGGCGACAACTGCCTGATCTTTGCTGGCATGGGCGACATCCATATTCACGCCCGCGAAGACATTACTGGCAAGGAAATGCACAAGGAAACGTTCGCCTGCGTCAGCGCAGCCGCGCTGCACGGCGGCGTGCTGCACGTAGCCGACATGCCGAACAATCCGGCTGCGCCGATCGACGACGCCAGCTACGCCGCCAAGGAAACGCTGCTGCACAAGCAGAATCTCCCCGTCGTCTTCACGCTCTACGGCGGCATCGGGCCAGGGACGAAGCCGCTCACCCGCAATGTTCCCTACAAGGCGTACATGGGCCCCAGCGTCGGCGATCTGTTTTTTTCCACGCTCGAACAACTGGACGCCACGCTGGCACATTACGCAGGCCGCGCGGTCAGCTTTCACTGCGAAGACCCGGTGCTCCTGGAAAAGCACAAGGTGGCCGCAACCCATGAAGAACGCCGGCCGCCCGTATGCGAGCTAAGCGCAACGCGCTTCGCGCTGGCGATGATCGAGAAGTATCAACTCGTAGGCAAATTGTGCCATTACTCCGTCGGCGAAGGCTTGCCGCTCATCCGCGCTGCCAAGGCGCGGGGCCTGAGCGTGACCGCGGAGGTGACGCCGCACCATGTGTTTTTCGATACGGCACAAATCACGCCAACGAATCGGCAAGCGATGCAGATGAATCCCCCCTTGCGCAGTCCGAGCGACCGCGAGGCGATGCTCGAAGCGTTACGCGACGGTACCGCCGACTATCTCGCCACCGACCACGCCCCGCACACACTTGCCGAGAAAGCGAAAGGCGTCTCGGGGCAACCGCACCTCGACACTTATGGGCCGTTCGTTACCTGGCTAATCGTCGAGAAGGGCTTCACGCCGGAGCGCATTGCCGCGATCTGCTCGGCGAATCCCGGGGCGTTCGTCAATCCGTATCAAAAGGACAAATGGGGCCGCCTGCTGCCTGGATACGTCGGCTCAATGACGGTGCTGGACCTGAAGACGCCGGTGACGATTCGGCGTAAGGATCTGAAGACCAAGTGCGGATGGAGCCCGTTCGAAGGGGTGACGTTTCCCGGGAGCGTCGCGGCGGTGTTTGTGCGCGGGCTGGTTTACGTTTAGCGCTCGCGCGGCGCCACGCGAGCGCGAAACGAAAAAATACATCAAATCCACAGCTTCACCCGCTCGCGCAAGCCCGCCGGCAGCTTCGCTTCCACAATCCGCAGCACTTCGTTGTCGTGATAGCGCGTGCTGAAGTGGGCGCACACGATCAACTCGTTCTTGAAGCGGTCGGCCCGCTCGATGAAGTCGTCCAGGTGCATGTGGCCGAACTTGTGGATCTTCTCACGGCGATGCTTGGCACGCACGAAGCTCATCTCCGTGATCAGTACCTTCGCCTCATACACCGGCGGGTAATTGTCCAGCCCCGCGGGACTCGTGTCGCCCGTATAGGCGAGGATCGGCGTGCGGATTTCGCGGGTCACCTGTACGCCGGAGATTCGCAGGTCGCGGATCTGATCGCCCGGCAGGCCGTGGTATTCCTCCTTGAGCTTGTTTCGGCGTTCCCACACCATGTAGCCGACGGAGGGGATCGTGTGCGTCGTCTCGAAGGCGTGAACGACGTGGTCGCGCGACAATTCGATCTCCTGCCCCGGCTTGACGCCGATCAGCTCGCACGTCTGCCGCCCGCGATCGAGCCGCTGCATGATCTGGAGCAGCCGGCGGACGTCCTCCACGGCATATTCCGGCAGGTAGATCGTCGGCGGGGCCATCTTCATCATGCGGCGGCGCGCGATGTAGACTGGCAGGCATGCCATGTGATCGAGATGCGTATGCGTGATGAACCAGCTACCGGTCCCCATGAAGTCCCAAGGCTGACCGCCGAGATCGAACCCGAGCTTGAGCTCCGGAATGCGCCAGTAGCTCTGCACGGCCGCGCGCGAGTAGCCTTCGATCGTCAGACCGGCGTGATGGTGCGTCAGGAAGGGAGCGTTGTCAACCATTTTGTCAGTAGAAAGGGAGAAGGGGAGAGCGGGAGAAAAGGAGTTGGATATCTCCTGGCCTCCCCTTCTCCCCCTCTCCCCTTCTCCCCTTCTCCTCTTAATTGATCACTTACTTCTTGTCTGGGGCTTTCTTCTGAAAATCGCCCGCGCGCACGATCACGAGCCTTCCTGGAGAGAGATAGGTGGCCAGCGTGCGGTTCACATCTTGAACTGTCACGGCAGCGATTCTTTTCTCCATGTCGGCAACGAAATCGAACGTCCGGCCCAGGTATAGGCCCGAACGCAGCATCTCGGCCAGGCTATCGTCCTTGCCACGCTCGACTCTCAACTCTTCGAGGTAGGATTTCTGGGAGAGCTTGAGCTCCTCTTCCGTGACGCCTTTCTTGAGGATGCGGTCGAGTTCTTCGAGAGCGCCTTTGTCAAGCTTGTCGATCACGTCGGGCTTGCAGAAGGCATACATGAGGAACTGGGCAACCTTGTCCTTCGAGCCAACCGAAAGCTGCGAGCCGCAGCCGTAGCTCCAGCCTTCTTTCTGCCGAAGGCGATCCATGAGGCGTGACGTGAAGCTCCCGCCCAGGATGATGTTGCCCATCTCGAGGGCGGCATAATCGGGATCGGTATCGTTCATGGCAAATCGAAGTGCGGCGCCGAAGACGGCGTTCTCCTTGTCGGGGGTGTTGATCGATTGCTTGCCGCCTTTGACCCCCTCGACCAGGACGCTGGGGACGCGCACATAAGGGACATCGCTTTTCCAGTCAGCGAAGATAGCTTCGAGCTGCTTCTTGGTGGCGTCCACATCGAAATCGCCGACGATGGCAAGTTCGCCGGTCGTGCCGCCGATCTGTTCCTTGTAGATCTTGACGACGTCGTCCCGCTTGACCTTGGCGACGCGGGCAAGCGATTCTTCGAACGTCGGCACATAGTGGATGCTCGTCTTGGGATGCGGGTTGAGCTGGCGGGTCAAGGCGTTGAAGGCCATCCCTTGCGGATCGCCCATGATTTGCTGGATGCTCTGCTTGCGGTTCTCCTTGAGGATCTCCAGCTCCGATTCCGGGAAGGTCGGCTCGCGCAGCACCTCGTGGAGCACCTTCATCAGGTCGCCGTGCATTTCTCGCTTGCTTTCCCAGTGAACGCTGAGCGAACCGGTGTCGCTCGAAGTGCTGAGAGTTGACTTGAGGATGTCGAGCTCGTCCTGGATCTCTAGCCGCTTGTACTTCTTGGTGCCACGCGTCAGCATCGATCCGACGAACCCGGCGGCCGATTTCTTGCCCACGAGCGATTGTTCGTTGCCGAAGTGAAGGGTGAGCGTGCCGACAATCGTTTCGCCGCGGGTCTTCTTGGGAAAAAAGGCGACGTTGAGGCCGCTGGAAAGCTTGAACCGCTGCACGCGTTTTTCGATATTCGCGGGGGTCGGATCGAAGACCTCGCCGGCGGAGACGCCCTTGCCTCCCTTGAAGTTCTTGACGAGCTTGTCTATGTCCGGCGTCTCGGGGATCGGCGTGCGGGCGCTTTCCTTGGACGGGTAGAACACGCCGACGGTGCGATTCGATTGGCGCAGATACTTCTGGGCAACTTGGTTGACATCCACCGGGGTCACCTTGGCGACGCGATCACGGTGGATGAAGAGAAGCCGCCAGTCGCCGGCGCCGACCCACTCGCTGATCTCAAGCGACGTCGTGGCGCTTTTCGCCAGGCGCTGCTCGCGGACGGCCAGATACTTGCGCACTGCACGCTTGACCTCGTCCGCGGTCACCGGGTTGTCAGCAAACTTCTCGACCTCGGCAATCATCAGGTCGCGGACTTCCTCCGGCGTGGCCTTGTCGCTGACGTTGGCCGTGAGCTCGATGACGCCGGGATCGAACCAGGTGGTGGCGTCGTAGCTGATCGCGGCGGCTTTCTTCTTCTCCTGCACCAGGCTCTTGTAAAGCCGGCCTGAGGGAGTGGCGCCGAGCACCATGCTTAGTATTTCTGCGGCCGGATGATCGGGATGCGCCGCGGCAGGAATGTGGTACATGAGTCCAACAACGGGCACCTCGCCGACGCGGCGCAGAATCACCGAGCGCTCGCCGTCCTGGGCCGGCTCCTCGGTGTAGGTCTGCCCGAGCACCCGCGCCGGCGCCTTGAGCTTGCCGAAGTGTTTGCTGACCGATTCGAGCGCCTTCTTCTCATCGAACTTGCCGGCCACGATGAGGACGACGTTATCGACCTGGTAGAATTTCTTGTAGAAATCGTGCAGCCGATCGACGGGGACCCGTTCGATGTCCGCGCGGTTGCCGATCGTCGATTTGCCGTAGTTATGCCATTCAAACGCAACCGCCATCATGCGCTGGCTCAAGATCTGGTGCGGCTTGTTCTCGCCGATCTCGAATTCATTGCGGACGACGGTCATTTCCTTGACAAGGTCCTCGCGGCGAATGAAGCTGGTCAGCAGCCGGTCGGCTTCCATTTCGAGGGCAAACTCAAGGTTGTCGTCCTTGGCGGGGAAGGTTTCGTAATAGTTGGTGCGATCGGTCCAGGTGGTGGCGTTATAGTCGCCGACGCCGCGGGCTTGCATCGCCTTATCAAGAGCGTCGGACGAGGGATAGAGCTTGCACCCCTTGAAGAGCATATGCTCGAGCAGGTGGGCCATGCCGGTCTCGCCGTAGCCTTCATGGCGGGACCCCACGAGGACAGTCATATTGATGGTGACCGTAGGAGATGCGGGATCGGGGTAAGAGAGGAATCGCAGGCCGTTCTTGAACTTGTACTCCGTGATGCCTTCAATGGTCACGACCTTTTCGTACGGCGCGTCTTTCTCCTGCGCGCCCACGAAGGATGCCGAAACGAGCAGAATGCCAGCGATAGTGAAAAGATGGACAGCTTTGGCGATGCGTTTCATTCCATGACTCCTCATTGCCGATAAAGGGTACGACGGCCGCGATGTGCCCATTGTACGGCGCGCACGAATCGGGAAAACCGCTTCAAATCGACTTGACGGAAGAATTGTCAAAAGGCATAAGCGTCCCACGGCAAACTCGAGAAAACTCGCGGAGGCGAAACATGAAGATCAAGAGCTGGATTCTCAGCACGCTGCTCGTGTCAAGCGTCGGCTGCAGTGCCATGAATAACACGGAAAAAGGCATGCTCGGCGGCGCTGCCGTGGGGACTGGCGCTGGCGCCCTCATTGGCCGCGGACACCCGGGAGCCATGCTCGCCGGCGGCGTCATCGGCACGATGGTCGGCGGGCTGGCCGGCTCGGGGCAGGATGCGCGCGAGGACCGTCGCGCCGCCGTGGCCGCCGCCAACGCCCAATCGGCCCGGCAGATGGGGCTCAACGAGATCGTGCAACTGGCCCAGCAAGGCCAGAGCGACTCGGTCATCATGGGCCAAATCGATGCGACCCACTCGCAATTCCAGCTCTCGACCGATGATATCAACTACCTACACCAGCAGCGCGTCAGCGACAACGTCATCCGCTATATGCAGGCGCGCCGCACGCGCACGGTGATCGTGCAGCCGCGGCCAGAGGTGATCTATGTCTCGCCGCCTCCGCCGCCCGTTTACATGGAGCCCGGCGTGAGTGTTGGTGTGCGCGTGCGTTAATCAGCCCAACAAGGAGGGGCAGCCGAGCCCGAGCGCCGAGCGAGCAAAGTCCCTCGCTTGGTGCTCGGGCTCGAAAGTTCCTGCGTCACTCGAACGTCGAATTGATGCGAATCTTGCCCACCAATGGCGGGCCTTTGCCTTCCGAACGCTGGACGAAGTCGAACGCCAGGCGCACGACTTGATCTCCCTGCGTTTCAATTTCCCAGATCACGAACTCGCCGGCGACCATATTGCTGCCTCGCCCCTGGCCAAAGAAATCCAGCCCCGGCGCCGTCGGGCTTGGGCTTCGTTGGGCATTCGGATACTCACCGACGTCCAGGGGCGCGCCGCCCGGGGCGGCGGCGAAGAGGGTCCAGCCGGCGCAAGAAAGCTGCAAGCCGCGCGGCCCAATCTTGGCATTCACCTTGTCCCCCGGGTAGGCATACGATTGCCCCTGTCCGATGTAATCTCCTTTGCTGCTATCCAGGTTCAAATAGGAGGTCAACGCTTTGCTCTTTCCGGGCTTCGTGAAGGCACCGCCCCCTTTGGGTCCGACAGGAAGATCCTTTCCACCTTTGGGGAGGGCGCCTGCCTCCCCTTGTTCTTGCACGATTAGCTGAAACGGGCCAGTGACGTTTTCCGTGTAGGAAGTCGCCACGACCCGATGGCTGCCAGTCTGGACCGGGCGATAAATGATGCGGGCGTTCAAATCGCCGCCGCTGTCGTCATCCTCGGCAACCTGCCGCCCTGCTGGATCCACGAGACGCAGGTAGGTGTCAAAGACCCTGCTGTTCATGGAGATCACATAAGTCTTGCCGGCTTGCAGGATCAAGGGGAACACCTTCATGCGTACCGCCAGTCCCTTGGCGGCGGGGTCGAAGAGATCGTTGTTGGTCAAGGCGTTGTTGATATTGAGCAGGATCTTCCCATTGGCGACGATCGGGCCGGGATTGGTCACCGTGCCTCCCTTGTCTTTGCCAAGGGCCAGGCTCTTCGGATTGCCCGCGCTGCGCTCCAGGTCGATATCCTGGGCCATGGATTGCTGAATAGCGCCAAGGCCTGGGACCTGCTCCTCGTTGTCAGCGACGATCTTGATCTGTGCGGAGGAGACGAAGCCACCAGCGATGTCAAATGCGAGCTTGCCGCTGACGAGGCCGCCGACCTTTCCCTTCAACTCAAAGCGTCCATCGAGGTGGCCGGCGACCGTGATGACGGCTTCGTCGCGCCCGTTGCGTTTGCGAATTCCCTGATGGGTGCAGGCCAGATTGAGATCGACGATGGTCGCCCGCCGGTTGGGCCCCTGGGCGTTGGCTGTGCGCAACATCATGGTGGATCGCGACTGGAATTTCTCGAGCGGCTGCACCATGCGGTTGGGCATCTTGAACTGAGTGGCCTCGAACGGATTGTGGACCATGCCGTTGAGTTCATCGACCACGTCCTTGAGTGGGCCTTGCTTCAGACTTACCTTGATATAACTTGCGGTGGCGTTGGAATCGTCAATGACGAATACCGGGGGCATGGTGCGCACGGCGCCCATCGCCTGTTGCTGATTGAGAACCGGCGTCGGCTTGCCGTCGCGACCAAGGCTGATCGCCAGCTCGCCGAAAGCCGTCTTGATCTGGGCCGTCTTCTTGCCGTCCTTTTCTTCCGGGGTCTGCACGACTTCGAGTAGCTCCGCCAGCGTTTCCTCGGTGGCGACCGTGCTCTTCTTGCCGATGGAAAGCGTGACCGTGAACTTGCTGTTGACGCGAGCCGTCCGCTCTTTCTCCGTGGTCAGACTGACGGTGAGGTTGGCGGGTTTGCGTTCCAGAAGTGCCATGCCCACCGGAGTGGGGAGTGCCGGGCCCCAGTGGGCCCCCTTGGCAGTCGTGAGGACGGGCTGTACCCAGTAGACCTGGCCTGCCTCCAGGGGCGGGAGGGGCACGTCGAATAGGCCAACGCCTTTTTGATAGAGCACGGGGTAAGTCTGTCTCGGCCCATCGCCAGCCATGGGATCGGGTTTCTCCCGCGTCGGTGGCCGAGTGGGGCCGGGGGTGCCGGCCCAGACCTCGACACGCAGCTCGCGAATGCGATTGAGCGGATCAAGGCAATTGCAGGCCACGGGGAGATGGCCTCGGCCCCCCTGGGTGAAGGCCTCGCCCAGCTTGGTTTCCGCGAGTCGGCCATCCATGATCATTCGGACTTTCTCTGCCGGAATCGCGAAATTGATACCGGCCCCCTTGATGCCGGAAACCAGGACGCCGACCACATTGCCGGCTGTATTGATGACCGGCCCACCCGAGTTGCCAGGGTTGGCGCCGCCGCCGAGCTGAATCTGTTCGAGCGCGCCGAAGTTGTCCTTGGGCAATCGGGACACCGATGAATTGCTCACGGTAATCCCTTTGCCCAGCTCGGACCCGAACGGGAATCCGCTGATGTAGACCGATTGCGTTTCGACAAGTTCACGCTCCGTCTCAAGGCTCAGAGGCGCGGGCAAATTACCCTCGTCGACCCGAATCACGGCTAGATCGCTAGCACGATCAACGCCAAGCACCCGCCCGACCATCGTCCGCTCGATCTTCTTGTCGCCGCTGTTGACCGTAACCAGTACGTCGCGGGGCGGCGGCGCGCTAGGCAGCAGCATCCCCAGCACATGGGCGTTGGTGATGACCACGCCGGGCTCAATCGCGAAGAAACCGCTCCCCTCCGAGCCCAGGCCGTTCCCCATCGTTACTTTCAAGTAGACCGTCGCTTCTTTGCCACGCGGCACCGCGTCGAGCGGCAGCTTGTCCGGCAACTCTTTGCCGAGGTCAGGCTTCTTCTTCGGGCCAGGGTCCGGCTTCGGTTCTTTGCGGTCATCGTCCTTCACGAGCGGCGGCGGGTTTTTGTTGGCGGCCTGCGCCGCATCTTCCTGCTGCTGAGGCACATCGCGCGAGGCACGGAAGAATCCAAACCCCAGCAGGCCGATCCCGCCAATGCAGAGCGGCAGCAGCACCACGGCGGCGATCCCCCCCACGATCAGCAACCCCATTCCGCTCTTCGCAGCCGCCTTCTTCTTTGCCGGCGTGCGAGCATCGCCGTCGTCGCTGTCGTCGCTTTTGCGCCCAGAGGCCTTGGCCGTGACGCGCGGGCGGTCCTGGATCGCAGCGCTACTTGCCCCGGGAATGCTGATTGGCTTGTCGCACTCCGAGCAGCGGACCTTGCGGCCACGCTTGTCGTCGCCCACGGTCTGGGATGTTTTGCAAGCCGGGCAGGTAATGCGAATGGCCATGGCACGCTCTCAAATGGGTGATGCAGTGAAACGCAACCTCGCCGATGCGCAAACACCACATCGCCACGCGGATTTCGGGGAAAAGATGGGTTGATATTAAACCGCGAGGCATCGCCACGCAAGAAGAATCTGCCACAAGTTACCGCGCCGGGTGTGTCCACAGTTTCCGGCCGTCGCGCGCCGCTGCGGCGTGTGTAGCACAGGCATCTTGCCTGTGCTTGAAAGAATCGCAATGGTTTCAGGTTTCTGATCTGAATGCGGGCTGGCTCTTCCAGCACAGGCAAGATGCCTGTGCTACACACGCCGCTGCATGGCGGGCTCGGGCGCCTGAATCCACGAGTTCACCCTACATCGCCTCAAGCACGCCGAGCCTATGTGGACGCCGGTTTGATGACGAGCCAAAGAATCTTGAAATAATTTCCAAGAAACCCTTGAAACCATTTTTGGGTCGGGTATAGTTGTGGAGAGAAATGGGAGCTTGTGGATCGAAGTGGTAACAACGATCATGGCGATGAAACTGTCAGGGAGCGACGCGGAGACGGCCGAACATGCTTCTGACCGGCACGCACTCGCGAACCCTGGACGAGAAGAAACGCATGACGCTGCCGAAGCGGGTGCGGGAACAGATCGGCGATGAAGCCCAGCTGTTCGTGGTGCCCGGGGCGGATCAGACGCTGTGGATCTACACCAAGGACGAACTCGAAAAGCTCTCAGGCAAGCTCGACGATACGCCCGCGACCGACGCGGAAGCACGCGTCTTTCGAAGGCTGTTTTTCGCACAGATGGAAGAGGTCGATCTCGATCGCACCGGGCGCGTCCTCATCCCGGATCGCCTGATAACGTTTGCGGGGCTGGAGCACGAAGTGGTATTGCTCGGCGTGCAGGACCATCTGGAAGTTTGGGATACGAACCGCTGGCAGGCCTACTTTGCCGAGCACAGCCCGCAGTTCGACAAGGTTGCGGAGGAAGCGTTTCGTCCGCGTAAAGACAATTGACTCGCCGAGGCTTCGAGGACACAGAGCGGGATAGACGGTTATGAGACGAGGGAAGGGATTCTCTCCGATCATTGTTTGGACAAGGAAGTTCGAAAATTCGTCTTTTCCAGGACGCGCAGGACGGTCTCTCTGTGTCCTCGTTGTCGCGGCAACACCAGCCCGGAGCGTGCGCGACGGGAGTTTCGGACCCCGTCGCGGAGGCTCCGGGCCGGTCAAGAATTTCATTCGTTCGCTGACACCGACTTGGAGCTGTCGAAGGTCTCTTGCTTGAGTAGAAGCGGCAGGCCTGAACTTTGCCACGATCCCCCAATCCGTCAAGGTTTGCCGACAGCTCCTTGAACAACCCCCGCGTCCGGCGCGCCAAAGCCCGGATTTGCGGTTACACTTAAGAGAAGCGTGAGAGTAAGGACGCCCTCCTTGCTCCCACGCTTTTTTCATTTAGTTGGGAGCGGATGTTTGCACCTTTCTGTGTTACCCGCTGAAGTGTTGCACTGGCTCGCTCCGCAGCCAGGACAGATCGTCGTCGATGCGACGGCCGGCGCCGGTGGACATGCTGCGCTCCTGTGGGATCGCATTCAGCCTGGCGGCACGTTGATCGCGCTCGATCAAGATCCATTCATGCTGGCGCGGGCCCAGCAACGCCTGTCCGATCCGCGCGTCCTTTGGGCACACCGCAACTTCGAGGACTTGCCCAGTCTTCTCGACGAACTCAAGATTCCGACCGTCGATGCGATCCTGGCCGACCTCGGGTTTGCCTCCGATCAAATCAGCGACCCGGCCCGCGGCTTCAGCTTCCAGACCGACGGCCCGCTCGACATGCGGCTCGACTCGACGCGAGGCGAACCAGCCAGCGCATGGATACGCCGGGCCGACGAAAAAGAGCTTGCAGACGTCTTCTGGCACTTCGGCGAGGAACGCTTTAGCCGACGCGTGGCGCGGCGGATCGTGGAAACCAGGAAGCAAACGCCGATCACGACGACGGGGCAACTTGCGGAACTCGTCTCCCGCTGCGTACCACGCTCAAAGGGGCACTCCATCCATCCCGCCACGCGCGTCTTTCAGGCCATGCGCATCGCCGTTAATGATGAATTGGGCGCTCTGGAGCGATTCCTGCAGGCGGCGCCGGCGTGCTTGAAACCCGGCGGCAAGCTCGCGATCATCAGCTTTCATTCCCTCGAAGACCGCTTGGTCAAACAGGCCTTTCGCAAACACCCGGAATCGGTTAAAGAGCTTACGCGCAAACCGGTTCAGGCGGGCGACGAGGAGATTCGGAACAACTCTCGAGCCCGCAGCGCCAAGTTACGGGTCGCGGAAATCAGGTTGCCGCTTACGGCGTAGCACTTACGAAACGCCAAGCCGCGAACGGCAAACTCGAACGGCAGGAGAGGCACAATGACGCGCGAGACCAAAGTCGGACTGATCGTGGCAGCTTCATTTCTCTGTCTGGTATCGATCGTGGTAGCGTCAAAGTGGCGCCGCGGCGACGCCCCGACGGGGGCTGAAGAACAAAGCGCGCAGCAAGTTGCGGCCGTGAAGCAGACCCAAGGCAACGCCGCCAAGGACGCGAAGAAAGACGGCACCGCCAAGGACGACAAGGGGCCATCGCTCCCCTCCTTTCCAGCACGTCCGCAGGCCGGCGACGAGAAGAAGTCCGATAAGCCCGATATGCTCGACGTCAGCAAACTGCAGCTGGTGATTCCGCCGCCGAGTGCGGGTCCCGATCCGGTCAAGAAGGAGCTCGAGCAGGCGATTGCCCGCAACAAGCCGAACAACGAGCCGGCCCCGCCCAAGAACGAACCATTGCAGGTGCCGGGCACCTTGCCGAGCTTTCCACAGTTCGAGAACAAAGACCCCGCGCCTCTGGTGATCACACCGCCGGGAAACGTCACCGACATCAAGATCACCCCCGCGGACCCGGGTAAGAAGCCGGAAACCGCTCTTGAGTTCCCGGCCATCAAGCCGCCGCCGGGCGACGACAAGAAACCAGCCCCCCTTGGCGCGCTCGAAATCCCACCCCCGGTCGTTGATGTCGGCAAACCGATCACGAAGCCCGATAACAACACTGCAATCCCGCCGTTGACCGGGAACGACCCGATCCCTGCATTCCCATCGATTGGCAAGCCCGCGACGCAGGAAACGCCCAAGAAGGACGACTTCCCCGGCGTGGCCATCGTGCCGCAGTTGAAAGAAGACCCCAAGACCCCGCCGGTCACGCTGCGACCGCCGAATTCGATCCCGCGCATCGGCGGCGATGAGCTGCCGAGCACGCCCTTGATCACCCCGAATACCCAGAGCGAGAAAAAGTCTCTGCTTCCAGTTGTCAAAGACGTGAACAACGACTTCTATGAATGCCGACCGGGCGAGACGAGCATGGCGATTGTCAGCCTGAAGCTCTACGGCAGCGACAAGTACGCAGACGCCCTCCTGGCGTACAACCGCCGGCACAGCAGCGGAATCAGGAACGGCGAGGTGTTCTTGTTCGATCGCCCCAGCCTGTCCGCGGGGCAGCAAGTTCTGCAACCACCCCTCGGCATCCTGGAACGCGACTACGGCGGCCTGATCCGCGTGGGCGGAACAGGCTCCATACCGACGATCCCCAGCATCAACACACCTGTGAAGATCGCTACGCCCACCAACCCTGGCGTGGGCACTTCACAACCCGTTGCCTCGGGGCGCAAGTACGAGGTGCAGAATCCCGCTGGCGAAAGTATCCTCGACATCGCTGAACGGGCACTGGGCGACCGGGGCCAATGGCATCGCATCTGGCGGATCAACCAGCAGTACCAGCCCCAGTTCCGAATTCCCGTAGGTACGAAGCTGGACCTGCCGGGCAGCTGACATTCCGCTGGCCTCGTGCAGCTTGAAGTCCAGTTCAATACAAACCCGAAGCGTCAGCGAGGAACGTCCTCGCCAACGCTTCGGGTTTGTCATGAAACACCGAAGTAACGCTCACAGGCGGCCGCGCGATTGCTACGCCGCAAGCGGCAAACGCGCGCTCATAATCGTGTCAGTTTTTCGTTGCATTCACGTTCTGCGCCGGGTATAACCATATCAACCTGCCTGACCCATTTGTTACTTTCTACCCCTGGGGAATTGCATCCATGAGCAGAATCACCCGACGCGAACTCGTCAAAGGCTCCATTGCCGCGATGGCAACGATCACCATCGCCGGCACCAAATCCTCAGGGCGCGTTCTCGGCGCTAACGAGGCGATCCGTGTGGCCGTCGCCGGGCTGAACGGTCGCGGCAGCGCCCACGTCGGCGCGTATGCCGGCATGCAGGATGTGCAGATTACCTACCTCGTCGATCCCGATTCGCGCACGTTCCAGCGCCGCGTTGCCCAGATCGGGAACCGCGGCAACGCGCCGCGGACCGTGCCCGATATTCGCCGCGCCCTCGAAGATCGCAACGTGGATGCCGTCTCGATCGCCACGCCGAACCACTGGCACGCTCTCATGACCATCTGGGCCGCCCAGGCCGGCAAGCACGTTTATGTCGAGAAGCCATCGAGCCATAACGTTCACGAAGGGCGCATCAGCGTCGCCGCCGCGCGACGCCATAACGTGATCGTCCAGCATGGCACGCAAAGCCGCAGCGACCCGGCCTGGATCAACACCATCGCCGCCATCCATTCCGGCCGCTACGGCCGACTGTTGGTATCGCGCGGGCTTTGCTACAAGTTGCGCAACAGCATCGGCACGCGGCCCAATGGCAACGCGCCGGCGGAAGTCGATTTCAATCTCTGGCTTGGCCCGGCGCAGCGCACTGCTTTTCACACCAACCTCGTGCATTACAACTGGCACTGGTTCTGGGCCTTCGGCAACGGGGATATCGGCAACCAGGGGGTCCATCAGTTCGACATCGCGCGCTGGGCGATCCAGGGAGGCACCCTGCCCCGCAGCGTCGTCACCGTCGGCGGCCGATTCGGCTACAGCGATCAAGGCGAAACCCCCAACACGCAAGTCTCCCTCATGGACTTCGGCGAAACCAAGCTGATTTTTGAGGTCCGCGGGCTGGCCTCGACCGGCTTCCGCGGCCAGGGCATCGGCAACGTGTTCCACCTGGAGCAAGGCGTCATCGCCGGCCATCGCTTCTTCCCTCGCGGCGAAGGCGCCGGCGAGGCAATTCCGCAGATGAATGCCCGGCGCGGTCCGGGGGGCAACAATCACTTTGCCAACTTCATCGCCGCCGTTCGCAGCCGCCGCGTCGCCGACCTCAACTCCGACATCGAGGAAGGCCATTACTCGAGCGCCCTTTGCCACCTGGCGAATATCTCCTATCAGATGGGCAGCAACGCACCGTTCGCACCGCGCAACCGTGCCATTGCGGAGAACCGCGATGCACTCGAAGCGGTGGAACGCATGGAAGCCCACCTGTCAGGCGCCCCGCATAGCCTTCAGCTTGCCAACTTGCAGCTCAAGGTCGGTCCGCTGCTTCAGGTGCAAGCACGCACCGAAAACTTCAACGGCAACGCCGCGGCCAACCGGCTGCTCACACGCCAGTACCGCGAAGGCTTCGTGGTGCCGGATCGCATTGCGTAGGCTGCCGCCACGGTGAACGGCGAGACCCCCCATGGCAAACGAGATTTTCGGTCCGCGAAAACGTCGAACTCAAATGCACGTGATCGCGGACCTTGCCGTACATCATGTCGAAGGATTCATCCTCGAACGAGGGCATACTGCGGAGAAGGTTTATCAGGATTACGGATACGATCTCGTGCTGACGACGTTCGACACGGACGGATTCCCGGAACCGGGCGTCGTGTTCTTCCAGGTCAAGTCGCATGCGCGTCTGACGGAAAGCGTCGGACAATTCGTCCAGGATGTTGATATTCGCGATTATCATGCCTGGATGAATGAAATGCTGCCGGTTATTCTGGTACTGTACGACGCGACACAACGATGCGCGGTGTGGATAGACATTCAAAGATTCTTCCGGGAAAATGGAAGTCCGCGTCCCCGCAGCGGAGCCAAATCGATTCGTGTTCGCATCCCAATCGACCGGCGTCTCGACCATGATGCGATCGAGACAATTCGCGCCATCAAGGCGCGAGTGCGGGCAATCTCGGGAGAGTAACATGCATCAACGAAGCAATATCACCTACGGCCAACTGGGACGAATTCTACGTTCGTTCGGGTTTAGCCGGCGTGTTTACGAAGAAAATGGCAAAGGCGTCCGCTACCAGCACAAGCAAACGGGAGCACTGATCTTGCTGCCCCTTTACCCAGACTCCGCGCGAGTTTACAACCATCACCTCCTCGCCATTCGCGGCACCCTGGATAATTTTGGTGTGGCCGACCGATCCGTTTTCGAGGCCAAGCTCAAGAAGGTGGGCTAACGCAAAAATGCGTCGCCGCCTTTCGAGAATTTGCGGGAAACCCGATGGCCAAGGCTACGATCTGTGTGGACGCAGGTACTCCCGAACTGGCTACCGTGAGGGCCTGGTTTGTTCGTTGGCGGGACAAGCTTCCATTTCTCTCTGAAAATAGGGGATGTGGATGTTGCGTTCACATCTGGGACGTTGATGCGCCCCAGGATGCCTTGGATGATCTTCCTCAGACGGTGTTTGCAGCAAGCGACTGGGCTGGAATCCAATAGGTCTGATCCGTGAGAAAAGGCGACGGCCCTGGCCTTGCCAGTCCTACCCCACGAGAGCGACTCCTACCCATGGACGACCCCCTCCGAACCGGCGCCAAGGTTTGGCATCTCGTGCCGCACGATTCGTCGGCCATCGCGCATCTTGCTCGCACGCTGAATGTCTCGCCGATACTCGCGCAACTTTTGCTCAACCGCAAGATGGGTGAGCCGCCGGACGCCGCGCGATTCCTGGCATGCCCCCTCACGGGCCTGCTCGACCCGGAATTGCTCCCCGGCGTCAACGTTGCGGTCGAGCGCATCGTTGCCGCCGTTCAGGAGCAGAAAAAGATTTGCGTCTACGGCGATTACGACGTCGATGGCGTCACCGCCACGGCTATCCTTCTAACCTGCCTGACTCTGCTCAAGGCCAACGTTGACTTTCACGTCCCCCATCGCCTCGACGACGGCTACGGCCTGAATAGCGAGACGCTGCAAAAACTGGCCGACAACGGCGTCAACGTGGTCATCACCGTCGATTGCGGGATCGCCAGTATCGACGAGGCCGAGGAAGCGCATCGGCTCGGACTGGAGCTGATCGTCACGGATCATCACGAGATGAAGGCCACGCTGCCGCGTGCGTCGGCGCTGGTTCATCCGCGCCTGCCAGGATCGTCGTATCCGTTCGGCGGACTGTGCGGCGCGGGGGTCGCCTTCAAGCTGGCATGGGCGTTGTGCAAGAAGATATGCGGCGGCCCGAAAGTCACTGCGGAATTGCGTGAATTCCTGCTCGATGGCCTCATGCTCGCCGCCATGGGAACGGTCGCCGATGTGGTGCCTCTCTTCGAGGAGAACCGCATTTTCGTCCGGCATGGCCTGGCGCGCATACGTGCGAAGCCGATGATGGGTCTGCTCGCGTTGATGAAGTGCGCCAAGCTCGACACGAAGCTGAACGTCGGCGCCGTGGATATTGGCTACGCGATCGCGCCGCGCATCAACGCCGCCGGCCGACTGGGAACGGCCCGCCTCGCCGTGGAGTTGCTGACGACGCGCAATCAACAGCGGGCCGACATCCTTGCCGACTATCTCGAAAGGCAAAACCAGGAACGCCAGCTCATCGAACGCCGAATTTTGAATGAGGCACGCGACCAGGCGGCCAAGTATCTGCATGCGTCGGCGTTCGTGCTCGCCAGCCCCGATTGGCACCCAGGCCTGCTCGGCATCGTCGCCAGCCGCCTGGTGGATCAGTACGCGCGCCCCGTGCTGATGATCGCGCTGCGAGAAGGCCAACCCCACGGCCAGGGCTCGGGCCGCTCCGTTCCCGGCTTCAAGTTGCATGAAGCGCTCCAGGCGTGTAATGCCGATCTTGTCGGTCATGGCGGACATGCAACCGCGGCAGGCTTTCGCATTCTGCCCGAGGCGATCGACCAGTTCCGCGCCAACTTCTGCTCGGTTGTTACCCACCAATTCGGGTCCGAGCCCCATCGAGGCCGCCTGACCCTCGACGCCGAGATTCCTCTCTCGTCGTTGACGACGGGACTGATGGAGGCGATGGATCAACTGGAGCCCTACGGCTCCGGCAATCCGCCGCCCCTGCTTTTGGCGGATCGATTGCAAATCATCGGTGAGCCTCGCAAAGTCGGCGGCGGCGAGCGGCATCTGTCCTTCAACATTCGACAAAACGGCAAGCAAATGCGTGCCATCGCTTTCGGCATGGCCGACCGTTATGACGAATTGATGTCTCAACGCGGCGAATGCTGCCTCGCGTTCATTCCACGCTGGAACGAATATCAGGGCCGCAAATCGGTCGATATCGAAGTGAAGGATTTCCAGGCTGGACCGGAAGCGAAGCTGGAATAGCCCAGCCCCACGATGAGCCCGCAGAATCATCGGAGTTTCGAGCCGCCCCCATCTTGTTTCATGCTATCTTTTCACCTAAACTCGCCTCTGGAAATACTTTCACCGCTTATCAAGGAGAAACCCCATGGCTGCGGGACGAGGTAGAATCTTCGACGACATCACGCAAACCATCGGCAATACGCCTCTGATCAAGCTGCGCCGCGTCGTTGGCGACGCCAAGGCGACCGTGGTTGCCAAGATGGAGAACTTCAACCCTCTCTGGTCGGTGAAAGACCGCATCGGCGTCGCCATGATCGATGCCGGCGAAAAGGCGGGCAAAATCACCAAGGACACCGTCATCATCGAGCCGACCTCCGGCAACAC
>SXGT01542741.1_pt1 | contig 31521 bp, 20 predicted proteins | sample 3176221 | NCBI WGS metagenome assembly SXGT01 (sample SAMN11356862, study PRJNA531348) | freshwater metagenome | isolation source: freshwater sample F1-120 | place: China: Fuxian Lake, Yuxi | collected 2017-12-25
ACGGCTCGGAGGGAGCCGGCGCCAGCGAGAGCTGGCGGCTTCCGAGAGCCTGGCCCGGAGGCGCACGCGCAGCGTGCGACCGGAGGGGCCGCGTGTCGTTGTTGCCGCCGCCCTCGCTCCACCCTCGCTCCGCTCGGAGGCGAGCCGTCGTGGGGGAGGGTCCGCCTCCCTCACCAGCAGAAACGAGCAGCAGACTTGAGATGGTCTTCCTCTGCCCATTCGGAATGTCTCATGTGTGGGCGCGCGAGGTATAGTGCCCATCCCACCGGCGATCTGGATCAGCACCTCAAGTCGTCGGGGGTCGGATCCACACCCTCGCTCGGGAAGGGTGCTGCTGGTTCCTGGCCACCGAGGAAGAGGTAGCCGAGGAGGCGGATCACATCGGTCACGTTCAGGTCGCCATCATCGTTTGTGTCTGCGGAGTCCTCGCAAAATACCCCGGGCACCGGGTTGGTTCCGAGGAACAGGTATCCGAGTGCCGCGAGGGCGTCTGTGATGTTGATGACTCCGTCCGAGTTTGCGTCTCCGCGGATGAACAATTTCTCGCCGTTGGGTCCAAAGACAAAGATCTGGCCGTGGCGATGGAAGGCCTCCACCGTGGCGTCATAGTACTCGTAAGCACGCGAAACCGGCCCTTCGGCTCGCACGGGGAAAAGCGCTCGCATCTGGAACGCGAACGATAGCGGCTTGCCGGCGTCGAGGCCGTCAATGTAAACGATCACTTTTCGGCCCGCCAACTCCACGCGACTTGCGACCCTTGACTCGACGAGCGCGTCGAGAGATGACCGCATTGCCTCGAAGCCCGTGGGAATTCCGACGTCCGTGATCACCATTCCCGTGCGCGCCTTTGCGCCCGTATAGTTGAGAGAGACTCGCACATCAAGGACGTCGTCGACCTCTATGTGACTCGAGTCGTAGTCGATATCGATCGTCAGGTTTCGCGGTGGCGGCAGAGTGTCACCGGGGATGTTGAAGCGACGAGCCACCTGATATCCCACATTGCCGCGGCCGGTTGAGCGAAGCTCGAGGGGTCGATTGAGGGGGAGCTCGAGGGTCCGGGAGAGGTCGAAGTTGGACTCGTCGACGTGGACCGAGTACAGCGTCTCGGCGCCGGAAAGGACCGTGAGCACCACGTCGAGGTCGCGGTGAACCTTCCTTGCAGCCTGGAAGAGCGCCCGGATCGCAACCACGGTGTCCTGCGTCGATTCTCCGTATCCACCGAGTGAGTTACGCCGGGTGGAGAGCCACTCGATCGCTCCGGCTGCCTCCGGCCGACCCGCGCCGCTGTTGGCCTCCAGCAGCGCCATGGCGGCGTAGCCCGTCGTCTCCACTGGGTAGGGCTCCCAGTGAAAGCCGACCTCGTCGGTTTTTGCGAGCTGAAGCAGTCGATCGATGATGCCCTCGGTGGCAGCGGCGAAGCCAGGCACTTTCCCGAGCGCGACGGCGGCGATCGAAAGAGAGTAGGCGTCATCATTCACGGTCGTGCGGTTTCGCTCGAGGTAGCCCGCGGCGCGGGAGAGCGCCGTGGTGACATCGCCGCTCACGCCCCCGGGCGGGAGGTAAACATAGTCCGCCAACGCGTTGGTCACGTAGGCGGCCATGGCGAAGACGTTCGAGAGGCCGCCGTCCATCTCCTTGTGAATGAGGAAGTCGTCGGTGCGGAAGGACCCGTCGGCGTTCTGGCGTGAAAGGAGCATGGCTGCGGACCGTGCGAGGACGGTCTCGTCGATGTCGCGCACCTCGCGAGCGCCCGCGAAGGTTGAGAGCACGAACGCGGTGAGCCAGAGGCTGCCGTTTGCGCCCCCGAACGCAGCAAAGCCGCCGTCGTCCGTCTGGAAGGTCAGCTCACGCTGGTAGCCGACGGTGACGAAATACTCAGCCTTAGTGCCGTCTTTCATAAGTTCCTGTGCATTTCGCTAAGGTTTCGGGAACCACCGTGCCGATAACCAATCCAGTAGCGCGATCGATCGCGTCCCCACGCACCGAAGTGAAGAGAGGGGACGTATGCCTAAACCACCTGAATACCGGCCTGAGTTTTCGCGAGAAGAAGTCACCGCGGCGCAGGAGGTCTTGCGTCGGCGGACCTCTGCCCACGGGGAGGCCCGACGTGCGCGTCTGGCGCTCCTGCTCCATGAGGAGCCTGCGCTTTCCAACAAGAAGCTGGCCGAGAGGCTCGGCGTTCACCGAAACACCATTGGGTTCTGGTGCAAACGCTGGAGTGAAGACGGTCTCGATCTTCAAGACAAACCGCGCGCAGGACGGCCGCGGTTTTTCCCCCCCTCGCCTGATCACGTCCATCAAGAGCATCGCCTGCGAGCTTCCCGCCAAGCGCGACGAACCGCTCAGCCGTCTCTTCATTCCTGACATCCACCGGATCCTGATCGCCGAGCGGCTTGTCGACTCGATCAGCTTCTCGACCATCTGGAGGATCCTTGACGCGGATGCCATTAAGCCCTGGCGGCACCGTTCCTGGATCTGGTCCCGTGATCCGCTCTTTGCGGAGCGTGCGGGCGTCGTCCTGGATCTCTACGAACGCAGGTGGAATGGCCGACGCCTGCATTCTAACGAATTCGTCATCTCGGCCGACGAGAAGACGAGCATCCAAGCGCGTCGGCGGCTTCACGGCAGCGACCTGCGGGCCAACGGCCGCGGGCAGCATGTCGAACACGAGTACGAGCGTGGTGGCGCATGGGCGTATCTTGCCGCGCTCGATGTCCACCGGGCGCGAGTCTACGGACGCGTCGAGCAATCGAATGGTATCAAAGCCTTTGATCGCCTCGTGCAGCAGGTCATGAGTCGCGAGCCATACCGTTCTGCTCGACGAGTGTTCTGGATCGTGGACCAGGGGAGCTCGCACCGTCCGACGACATTCCCGCAACGACTTCGCCGGCAGTTCCTCAATGCCACTGGAGTAACCTTGCCAGTCCATGCGAGCTGGCTTAACCAGGTCGAGATCTTCTTCTCGATCCTGCAACGCAAGGCGCTCACGCCAAACGATTTTCCCAACCTCGACGCGGTCAGAGAGCGGCTTCACGGGTTCGCAAATAGATTCAACACGGATCGAAAAGGCAAGCCCTTCGACTGGAAGTTCACCCGTCACGACCTTCACGACCTACTCGAACGCTACAGCGACCGCGTGCTCACCAGCGAAGCACGGCGTGCGTACCGCGACACCGGCTGACATGCACAGGAACTTATGAAAGACGGCACTTAGCTCGAATCTCCGGCGCAAGCTCCCCGATTTCCCGCAAGTACTTGAGGATCTCGATGTCCGGGGCCAGGAAAATCATGTTCTGCTCGCCGCAGCCGTACGGCATGCCGAGAAGATCGGACACGCCGCTCAGGGTCTGTGCGACTGGGCTTGGGGTGATGTTGAGGATCACCCGACCGGATCCGGAGACGGCCTCGGGTGGCAAGGATGTGTCGAGCAGAACCGCGGAACTTGGTTTGATGACGCTGTTGGAGAGCAACTCGACGGGCCGTCCCTCGGGAACGATCAGGATCTCCCGTGCGACGGCATCCGACAGTGACGATCCACGGGCGGTGATGGCGAGCGGGAAAACGCCGAGACCGGTCGGACGGATCTCAAAGTGGACGGCGACGGCCGAATCGGCAGGCGCTCTGGCCTCGATCCTCGATTCGCCCGTAATCTCGAAGCCTGGCGACGCGCCGAGCGTCAGCTCCACCGTCTGCTCCTCGGTGAGGTAATTGAAGACATCGACCTTCACGGGGAACGTCTCGCCGCGCACGACCGCGTAAGGAAGTGACGGCTCGACGAAAAAATCCTGAAAAACGGTCAAATCGGCTTCGCCGAAGGTGATTCCCGAACCGTTGGGCGCGGGATGAGTGCCGACGGCGGCGAGCTTCCAGCCCGTGATGCTGTCGGGCGTCGTGAGGTCGAGCGTGAGCTGGCCGGACTCGTCGGTAAAATGCAGGGGCTCCCAGACCCATGTCTCTGGGAAGTACTGCCGCACGCGAACGGCGTCCGGCGCGGGTCCGCTCGTTCCACCGTCAGCGACGGGGACGGGTGGCCCGGCGTTGTCGACGGCCTCTGCCCAGCGCCAGAAGTCGACCCTGCCGCCTTCTGGAAGCGAAACGCCCTTCGTGGCAACAACTGCGAGGCCCAGCTCGCTGAGCGTGTCGAGCGCTCCGCGAGTTCGAGGAGCGTCAAAACCGAAGAAGTCGCCACCGATGGCCGGCCGCCCAACGGGGCCACCGCCGGGCACCTCGCCCCCCTCATGGACCTCGGCCTGAGGCTCGAGGAACCTGCGTTCGAGCTCGGCGAAGACGTCAGCGAGGTGAAGCCGGCTCTGTCCGAGTGCAAGCACTGACTTGTCGACGATCGAGATGCCGAGGAGCGTGCGCCGCCCCGTCCCGGCGTTGATCGTCACCTTGACGGGCTTTCCGGGCGCGGCCTTCTCGGAGCTGAAGTGGGCGTCCATTGTCACTGAGACCGCAAGCTTGACCTCGAGCGAAGCGTTGTCGGCGGAGACCTCGTTGTCCGGGTTGATCTTGTAGGCGACGACCTTCGCGCGAGGCATCATCTCCGGCGTGACCGCGAAGGAGAACGCACCGCTTTCGGTCGCATCGGAGAGCACAGTTCTCCCGCCGGCATAGACCTCGAAATAAACGGTGCCTGGGTGCGTTGAGACAGTTGAGAAGCTGACGACCTCACCGACCTTGGCCGCAGCATCGCTTCCGATCCGGGCCAGTGATAGAAAGTTTCCCCCGGGCGAGTAGGCTCCGCCAATCTGCGCCGAGGCTGTCGTCGTGTGGCCAGAGAGTGAAGCGCGGGCCGTGACCTCTGCGTACGAGATATCGGCGGGGGGCTCGAGCTTGAGTGTTCCGAGGCCCTGGAAAGTGCTGATCTTTCCCTGTACAACGCCCAGCGAACCGCCGTTCGACGCGTAGTACGCGATGGTCGTATTGACCTCAACGTCGAGAGCAACGCCATCAGGACCTTTGGACTGGACCAGCACCTCGGCGGCCATGCCCGCCTTCAGGCTCTTTGTTCGCGGCACAAGGGTCAGGACGACGGGGGCCTCGGTCACCGTGAGGACCTCCGTGGAGGTCTGCTTCTGGCCTGTAGAGTCGGTGACAGTCACTTCCAGCGTCACCGTACCCTGTCCGCTCGCTCCCGGCGTTCCCGCGAGGAAACCCACGGGCGGCAGCTCGAACGGAAACCTTCCGCCGACGAGGTCACCCGCTTGGGCTGCGTACTCCTGCCACTCGCCCACCCATCTTTTCGCGATGATCGTGGCTTTGCCCGAGACGTCCTTGCCGAAAAAATAGCGGGCCTCGACTGTGCCCGCGATCCTCTCGTCAACGAGTGCCCAACTCCTGGGGAACTGCGCCTTGAGCTCAAAGCGAGGCAGCACGTACTCCTCAACACGCACATCGCGCACGCTCTCGGCGCCATCGCTTTTCGCCCGGACCTTCCAGGTGCCAAAATTAACCTCGTGGGCAAGCTCCAGGGAGAACGCCGCTGCGCCGAACTCGTCCGTGGATAGTTTCTGGCGGTCGACCCGAATGCCCTTTGCGTCATGGAAAGAGACCTCGACCGCCCCCGCCAGCGGCCTGAGCCCGTTGTCGAGTAGGATCACGCGGCCCTGAATGCGCTGCGAGGGCTTGTAGATCGGCTTGTCGGTTTCGATCAGGATCCCCGGCGCCCGGGAGAGCACGGTGGAGACCTCCAGCGTCTCGTCAATGCCGGTTACGATTGCTCGAAGCTTGTAGGTTCCGCTCGAAACACCAGGAACGTCGAACGAAGCATGCAGTTGGCCCCGTGGGCCCGTGGCCCCCGCGTAGAGCACCGCGACCTGCACCCCGTCGGCCCCCAGGAGAATCACGGTCACTGGGCGATTCACTGGCGCGCGGGTCGTCGAGTCCACCGTGGTGAGGGTGAACGCCGATTTGCCACTCGCGTAGAGCGTCTTGGGCGCTGTGAGAAGAGCTGCGTTTTCGGCTTGCGCAGGGTCGAGCCCAAACAACAAGGCAACAATCTGCAGGAGGAAATACAGCGGAAACCTTGCACGATGCGTCATGGCAAAAGCTCCCAAATGAAATATAACCCGATGCCCTGAGGGGTCTGAAGGACCTTAGCTTACAACCACCATCCAATTCAGGGTTCAGGCGGAAGTCCAGGAGCCTCCTCGTTTTTCCGAGCCTGGACGACTCCTTGAAGATATTTTGTGCGGCCGGGGATTCACTGATTGACGCGGCGTCCCTCGCCACGAAGAGTTGTGCCCTATCATTTTGGCCCATTGCAAGGAAAACGATACCTGCATGACCACTTCCACTGACGTCTTGACCTCGCATCGCATCTTTGCAGATGACGCTCGCGAGCTACGTGGACTCGCGGACGACTCCGTACATTGCATCATTACGTCCCCGCCCTATCCAATGATCGAGATGTGGGACAAGCTCTTTGCAGAGCTTCGGCCCCAAGTCCGGCCTGCCCTGGCTCGCGCCAACGGAAGGGCAGCTTTTGAGCTCATGCACGCCGAGCTCGACAGAGTCTGGCAGCAGTGCTTCCGCGTCCTCTCCTCCGGCGGTTTTGTGTGCATCAATGTGGGTGATGCCACGCGGACCCTGGGGGACGAGTTCTGCCTCTACCCCAATCATGCGAGGATCGTTGATTCCCTGCGCCGCCTGGGCTTTACACCCCTGCCCGATATCATCTGGCGCAAGCCCACGAATGCCCCGAACAAGTTCATGGGCTCTGGCATGCTTCCCGCGGGGGCCTACGTGACCTATGAGCACGAGTACATTCTCATCTTCCGCAAGGGCAAGAAGCGGGAGTTCAAGAATGCGGACGCAAGAGCTGCGAGATTCCGTAGCGCGTTCTTCTGGGAGGAGCGCAACGTCTGGTTCTCGGATGTCTGGACCGACTTGCGGGGCACGACACAGGAACTTGGCGAGCCCGAAACGCGCAAGCGCAGCGCGGCGTTTCCCTTCGAGTTGCCCTATCGCTTGATTCAAATGTATACGCTCGCGGGGGACACCGTGCTTGACCCCTTCCTCGGGACGGGCACAACGATGGCCGCGGCAGTGGCCTCGGGGCGAAACTCGATCGGGATCGAGATCGATCCTGTGCTTGCAAGGGCCTCCGGCGAGGCAGTGCTTGCGGCCCCGAGCATCGGCGAGCGGCGCGTTGCTCTAAGACTCGAAGCTCACCGGTGCTTCGTCGCGGAGCGCGAGAAGGCGGGCAAGAGCCTCAAGCACAGGAACCGGCCCTACGGATTTCCTGTCGTCACGAGCCAGGAGGTTGAGCTGGAGCTGTTCTGTCCCACGACCGTGAACGTGGAATGGGGGCAGTCCCCCCCGGAAGGCAAGGATTCCTGGCAGCCTAGCTGTCCTTCAGCGCAGCCGCGATCGGGACCCTCGCAGCCCGAAACGCTGGAAACAGGCCACCCAGAATCCCCATGAGGGCTGCGAAGCCAAGGCCACAGGCGTGGGTCGCCGGCGTGATCCGGAATGCGAAAGCCACCTCGCTGAAGCCGGGGCCGCCCGTCGCTGCGGTCAAGGTGCTGGCCGGCATCGCGAGCACGCAGCCGACCGCACCGCCGATCAAGGCCAGGAGCACACTCTCGACCATGAACGAAAAGAGAATGCTAGCTCTTGAGAACCCCAGCGCCCGCAGCGTGCCAATCTCCCGTGTCCGCTGTGACACGATCGCATACATGGTGTTCATGCCGCCGAAGACTGCTCCGATGCCCATGACGATCGAGACGAAGCCCGCCAGGGCCAGCAGGCTATTGGCGATGGGGCCCGCTTGATCCTCGTAGTACTGCCGCTCCTCCTTCAGCTCCACTTGCACCTTCGGGTCCGCCTTGAGCTCCTCTGCGAACTCTGGAATTACCGATGCGCTCGTCAGCCGCATTGAGATCGACTGCGCCATCTCACGCCGATTGAAGGCTTGGCTTAGCACCTTCGAGTCCATCCAGATCTCACTCTCAAAGCCGCTCCCCTCCGACGTGAAAATTCCGACGACCTTCCAGTTCAGCTTTTGAATCTTGATCGAGCCGTTCAGGTCGAGGCCCTCAATTCGCTCGGCAATCCGCTGCCCGACGATAATCTCTCCCAGGCCGAACGTAAGTCTGCGGCCTTCCCGGATCGAGATTCCGCCCCGCACGTCAAATGCCAACGGTGTCACGCCGCGGATGGTGACGTTGGTCGGCGTCAGGTCTTTTCGGTGGAGGAGGTTGGCGACGACGACCATCTCGGGCGAGGCGAGCGGTCTGCCGTTTGCGTCGCGCTGGATTCTCGCGTCAACCTTGAGAAAATTCTCCTGGTCCTTCGGGATTGACGAGGTCAGCTCCGATGCCGAGCCTCGCTGGTAGACGATCGCGTTGTCGGTTCTACCTGTTGAGCGTAGCGCGTGCCGGAACCCGTTGGACATGCCCGCCAGGGCGATGAAGACGCTCACGACCAGTGCGATGCCAAAGATCGCAAGCAGGCTGGATTTCCAGCGGACGATGACGTTCCGAAAGTTGTACGAGAGCGGCAAGGCCATGAAGATCGTCTCCTCCCGGATTACACGTGGCGCAGGAGGCTCGTGATGCGAGCCCGGTAGGAAAGGAAGGCGGGGATTAACCCTGCCACGAAGCCGAGCAGCACCGCGGTGCCAAAGCCGAACGCCGCCGTCGGCAGTGAGAGCCCAAGCCGCGGGAAGCCTCGCACCGCATCGCCTATGAAGGGCAGTCTGGGCAACACCTGGATCATGTTGTGAGCGAGGACGATTCCGACCGTGCCCCCGAGAATTCCGAGAAGCGTGGACTCGCTGAGCACGATTCCGAGCACGCGTCCGTCCGAGAATCCCAATGTCTTCAGAATGCCGATCTCTGTGCGGCGCTCGCGAATTGCCATGCTCATGGTGTTTGCTGTCACAAGAAGAATCGTGAACGTCACTGCGACACCGATCGACCGGAGAAGCAGCGCCAGGTTTCCACCGAGCGAGACGAAGCTCGCCCGGAAAGCGGCCTCGGTCTCTGTTTTTGTGGCCGAGTCGCTGTTCTCGAATAGCTCGTCGATCTGCCTCGAGATCGTGACTGCCATTGCAGGGTCTTCGATCTGCGTCACGAAGCTTCCCACTTGCGCCTTCTGACTGGTGGCCTCGTAGAGGTACTTGTAGTGGAAGATCATGATCGTGCCATTCGTGCCGGGGTGCCTGACAGTATCCGTCTTGTAGATTCCAGCGATCATGAACTCAAAGGGCGACTCCTTCCTGTAACGCGGAATGAAGCTTTCGAGCTGGAAGGAGTCTCCGACTTTCCAGCCGAACCTGTCGGCCGTCTCCTGTCCGACAATACAGGCCCGTTGATCCTTGAAAAATGCGCTTCTTGCAGCGTCGTCGAGGAGGTACTCCGGGTACATGGCCAGGTACTCCTCGCCGTCGACCGCGAAGCTCGGGAAGAAGAGTTTCATGTCATCCTTGTACTTTCCGCCGAACCAGTTGGAGACGCTCACCCGCTTCACACCCGGCAGGCTCTTGATCCGCTCTCGGTAGCTGACGGGCATGGGGAATACGAGGCTCACGTTGTGCCGTGTCACGAGTCGAGAGTCATTTGCGCTCTTCAGGTTGTATTTCGTGGCCTCCACGAACGTCTCGAGCGTGCAAAAAAGGAAGATGCAGACAGCCATGGCAACCACAGTACTCAACGTGCGGAGCCAGTTATGGCGGAGGTGGCGTAGAACCAGTGGGAGAAACTTCACGACACGAGCACTCCCTTCTCGAGGTGCTTTTGCGTCCGGGCGCGCTGCGCGGCTCTGGGATCATGCGTCACCATGACGATCGTCTTTTTGAGATCCCGGTTTAGCGTCTCGAGAAGTCGAAGGATCTCCTCGGCGCTCCTGGCGTCGAGGTCGCCCGTGGGCTCGTCGGCAAGAAGCACTGAGGGGTCGGTCACGATCGCCTGGGCGATCGCGACGCGTTGCTCCTGACCGCCGGAAAGCTGACGCGGGAAATGGTTCGATCGATCGGCAAGGCCGACGAGCTCGAGCGTCATGAGCGCTCTTTTCTTCCGCTCGGACCTGGAGAGGTTGGTGAGAAGAAGAGGTAGCGCCACGTTTTCCTCTGCGTTGAGGACGGGAATTAAATTGTAAAATTGGAAAATGAACCCGACATTGCGGCTTCGCCACTGGGCAAGGTCCCGCTCGCTCAGCGCCGTGAGCTCCGTGCCTGCCACGGTGACGGTGCCCGACGTGGGCCGGTCGATTCCGGCGATCAAGTTGAGGAGTGTCGTCTTGCCCGAGCCCGACGGCCCCATGAGGGCGACGTAGTCGCCGTCAGGAACTTCGACTGTAATCCCGTCGAGAACGACGAGCTCCTCCGCGTCGCGGTGGTAGACCTTGCGGACGTTTTCAACTTCGATGGTGGCCAAATTGCAGCTCCTACGGCCTTGTCTTGATCTCTTGCCCCTCTTGAAGTGTTTCCGCCGGGTTCAAGATAAGCTGTTCAGTGCCTCCGATGCCATCTTTCACGATGGCGCGGTCTCCCTTCACCTCGCCGAGCACGACCTTGCGCACCACGGCTTTGCCGCGGGCGGACTCGAAGACCACGTCGCCACCGGCTCGCTTCGTCAATGCCTGTCGCGGGACGGTGATGACCGGAGTCGGAGAGGCTCCGGGATCTGGAGGAAGCGCCAGGGTGGCGTCCTCGTCGAAGAAGGTGACGCGGGCGCTCAATTCGGGCCGCAGGAGATCGTCCTTCTCGAGGAAGGAGACCTTCACGAGCACGGTGGCCTTGGTGCGGTCAGCGCTGGGGATGATCTGTCGGAGCATGGCCTTGAACCGCCGCTCGGGGATGGCGTCGATTGAGATCTCGGCGGGATGTTGATCGCGTAGCTTTGAGATGTTCGACTCGTTCACGTCGACCTCGACCTCAAGCGTGGCGAAATCAGCCATCGCGACGATCGCCCCCGAGCTTGTCGAGACATTCACGCCCGGTGGGATCGGGGCAACGCTCTCGCCCACCTCGGCCATCTTCTTGATCACGATGCCGCTGAAGGGAGCCTTGATGACCGTGTTGTCAAGGTAGGCGCGAAAGACGCCAAGGTCGGCCTTCGCCAGCTTGAGTGCGGCCTCGTTGATGCGAACACGGCTGCGTGCCTGGTCGGTATCGTCCTGCATGGCAATGCCGTCCTTCGCCAGGCTCTCGGAGTTTTTCAGTTGTCGCTGGTTCTCCGCAAGCTCCACCTCAGCCCGCTCAACGGCAGCCTTGGCTCTCTCCACCTGCGCCTCCTGATCGGCGCTCTCGAGGCGGGCGAGGATGTCGCCCTCCTTGACTCGGGTGCCCTCCTCGACTCGGAGTTCGCTCAGACGTCCCTGGATCTTGGCCGAGACGACAGCCTTCTTGCGGGCCACGACGTAGCCCGAGGCGGTGAGGACCGGCATCCTTCGAGGTGCCTCGCCGGGCCGCATCACGAAGGGCCGAATGATCTCGACTTCCAGGACATCGGCAGTGTGGTAATTGCGCCACGCGTAGTAGCCGGCGCCTCCGATTCCGGGGAGCGCAAGCAGAAGGAGCGGCCAGCCGTAACGGCGCCGAGGGACGGCCTTTCGGTCAATTCGAAGAGAGGCGAGCTGATCCTTGAGATCGGCCAAACGGGTCGGGGTCCTTGGGGAGTGCCAGAGTTGCCTTGTGTGAAGGAAGCTGATTCTGCGGGGCGCATGCCTGGTTTTCAAGCGAGCACGTGGGGACGCAGAAAAAGAGGAGGACTTGCCCAGGGATCCGTGAGCCCCGGGCGACTTGGTGGTTCCACCGCCGTTCAACCCGTCACGCCTTCATCGGAGGCGGTGGCGTTCACGGACTTCAGCGCGCACGAGCCTTTCAGCTTCCGCCAGACGCGTCATCAGTCTCCTTGGCACGAGCGGCTGCTTCAACCAGCCCAGTAGCGCGTGCGAGAGCACTGGAAGGGCAATGGTTACATCCGAGCGCAGGTAGACGCTGCTCGTCTGCACGCACTCGGCGCTGGTCTTGCCCCAGGTGTGAGCCTCCCCGGCGTTGCAGCTCGACAGCGCGCCGTTGTCGGCGACGTCGACACAGATCTGGAGATCGAGGTCGAAGCCGCGGGCCTCAAGCCCGAAGATCTGCGATAGGGTCGGCTCTCCCTGGAGAGTAAAGTTTTTCGGCACGCCACCGCCAACAATCCAGACAGCAGTCTGGCTCTCGCGCTGCGTGACGAGCTGGAGGGCTGCCATCTGGAGGACGTCGCGTTCGGGCTCGAGGCGAAACTTGAAGCTGTCCTCGATGATGGAGAGGAGCACGCTCTCGAGAAAGAGGCTGCCATCCTGCGGTGCGCCGCAGAAGATCGGCACGTCATGGCGAAAGCAAGTGGCCAGAAGCGACGGCGCGGGGACCTTGTGCTTATCCTCGTACTGCGAGAGAGCGCGCCCCAGCTCATGGTGGAGCTCGGCCGTCGTCATGGGCTTCTGGAATGCGGGTGACTTGAGGCACCCGCCGATGAACTGGTCGGTGCCGAGGAGGATGTCGTTTGAGATGGCGAGGTCGTAGATCCTTACCGTGTCTTCTTGCCGGTAGGCCAGGTCGGAGCCGTGCGGATCGATCTCGTGAACCTGGTAGCCAATCGAGCGATGGATGTCGTGGTAGAGGTTGGCGCCCGTCGTCGTCAGTGCGTGGACTAGCCCCTTCTCGATGAGGGGGATGATGCAGGAGTGGTGCAAGCCGGCGGGAGTCATGGCCCCGGAGAGAGTCAGAAAGATGGTGAAGCCCTCTTCCACGGACTTCTGCATGAGTCGGAAAGCTTCGCGCATGTTGCGCCCCGCAAACGCCGGAAATGCCTGGTGGAGCAGATCGGCCGTGGGCTCCTGGCCGGTGATGGGCGGAAGGGCCACCGCGCGGCGGTGGGGTTGCAAGGGGGGGCGGTGTTTCCTGGACATTTTCTATCCCTGGGCTTCAGGAGTGGATTTCTGCTCTGGGGGATCGCAGGCGAGGACTCTATCCTCCGTTTCAGGGAAAATCACCTGCATCTGATCGCTGCGACCTGCCTTTGATTACAGCGCGGGTGCTCGTTTGTGAAAATCCGTGGCGCCTTGATAGGGGTGACCCAGTGCGAGGAGCGTGGCCTCGTCGAAGGGCCGTCCCAGCAACTGTGTGGCGAATTTCGCGTCGCTCGCGGCGCTTTCGCTCGTGGCTGCGACTCCCTGCGCGCCCACATGGGCGCTGGCAAGTTCGGGGGAAATGAAGACGGACACTCGATTTTCCTCTGGACAAGGTTTCCTACCTGTGGGGTGTGATCGATGATGTCGAATGAGGCTCCCCCGTGCTCCTCAGCGTAGCAGGCGTAGCGTCGCCGTCTTCGCCGATTCGATCAAGCACTCGAGGGTCCCGCTCTCAAACGGGCTCTGCCAGACCTGGTAAATATCCAGCGCGTGGCGCTCCATGGGGCACAGATACCCGATCGACCCATTGGAGAGGTTCGTCGAGACGACAGGACGGCCGGGGTGAGCTTGGCGGAGGGCTAGCTGGAGATCCGAGTAGGCCTCGCTGGGCTGTGCAAGAATGATCGCGTCGCCCACGCGCCAGGCCCAGAGGGGAATACTGGCGCTCGCCCCTTCGCCCACAATGCGACGCACCCGGGCGTTGCGGAGGAGACGTTCCTTCTTCACGCGATCCTGCTCAATGTTCATCTGGCGCTCGATTTCCACCGAGGAGGGAAGGGGCTTGAGCTTGAAATCCACGTCCACCTGGACAACCTCGAGGACTGTCGAGCGGATATCGGGGACGCGCTTCCATGTGCCTAGCGGGGCTCCGGATTCGACCACGCCGGCATACTCGAGTCGCGACCGTGGCGGAAGCATGGCCGCCAGCGTTGACAGCGCCGAGTAGCCGAGGATGGTACCGTTTCGGTCGGCCACTTCGGGATCGTTGGCGTAGGTGTCGCGTGGGGCGAGCTCACCCGAGTTTCCCTGGAGGAAGAGGCAGGGCGCGGCCTCTGTTGCGAGCTCGACCACCGAGCGCATGGCGCTCACGTAGTCGGGCGAGAGCACCTTGCAATCCCAGGCGACGATCGTCGGATGGCAGGCGTAGTTCACAACCGTGGCGAGGACTTTCCCCGATGTGTCGGTCACCCGACCCACCAGGAGCGTGTCGTCCGCAGGTCGTGAAGGGTTATAACCCGTCACGATGCGCTCTCGGTGAGGGTCGGGAAGGTCACGGTTTGTGGCCAGATCGCAGCAGCCGTAACGCCACTCCAGGGTCGCCGGAACGGCGCCTGCCACGGCTTTCCGCGCAGCCGAAATCAACACGTCGCGGACTTTCGTCAGATAGGCGTCGATGAGGTGTCCACCGGGTTTTTCGCGGTCTTCGCGGCAGATTGAAGGGCCGGCGTGAGTGTGCGAGAGGTTTACGATGACTCGGGAGGAGTCCCTGGCAAGCTCCCGTACAAGCGGGAGCCGTACGAATTCCTCGTCCTCCTTCGTGCGCCACCAGCCCAGATCAAGCGCTGCGAGAAGCAAGGGCGGGTCTTCCTTCCGCGCCTGGATGGAGAGCACCGTCGCCGTGAAGGGGCGGTGGATGGTCTCAGCCACGTCATGTTTCGCGGCGCCCCAGTTCCGGGAGAAGATCCCGACCGGCGGCGTGATATCCTCACGTGCCACGCCGATGAGGCCCGCGAATCCGGGCTGTGTGACGGGCGGCGGGATGGTCTCCGCGCGGACACTTCCAGCGAGAGAGATGAGGAAAGCCGGGCCCACAACACCCTTCCGAATCCGGTTGAGCTTCATGCTGGGATATTCAACACCCGGTATCTGTCAAGACAATGAATTTTCTGACCCAATCCAGTTGAGCTTCAGAAGCCTTTCGAGTACGCCTTCACACCTTCGTTTCCACTTGTCCCGTGACTTGCGTGATTCGTCCCGGGAGAGTATCCCCCGTCTTTGTTGAGGAAGGTCTTGGCGTCGGTTACACTTCCCATTTTGGGCTCCGGGTTTCCAAGATGACCGCTGTCCATGATCTACAGGGAGATCCCCGAATATGCGTGTTCTGACCCCAATTAGCTTTCTTGTAACCAACGCTGTGGTCTGCCTCGCACTGGGACTCACGCCAGGTGCAGACGCACCGGCCAAACCCGAAGGCCCCCCGGTCCGAAAGGCCCACGGCGTCGAGAAGCGCGTCCCCTGGACAACTTCGCGCGTTATGGGCACGCCCGATCCGCCCTCTCCCTACCGGGTCGAGCTGGCCTTCCCAAAGCTTCGCTTTCAGGAGCCGCTTGAGATCGTCACCTCGCCGGCAGGCGACCGTTTTTTCGTACTCGAGCGTTACGGCAAGATCTACAGTTTCGCCGCCGACCCCGTGACCGAGAAGGCCGATCTCCTGATGGATCTGGGAAAGACGGCGTACGGTTTTGCCCTGCACCCGCGCTTCAAGGAGAACGGCTATCTCTATGTCGTCTATGTCCTCGATCCGGTGGCGGTCCTTCCCCTCGGCTCACGGATTGCCCGCTTCCAGGTCGACCCCGCGAACCCCCTGCGCTGTGATCTGGCTACCGAGAAGATCATCTTTGAGTGGCCCAGCGGCGGACACAACGGGGGCTGTCTGCGCTTCGGGCCGGACGGCTATCTCTACCTCTCCGCGGGCGATGGAAGCGGCTTCGGCGACGAGTTGGGCACTGGACAGGACCTGAGCGACGTACTGGGCTCGATCCTTCGCCTCGATGTCGACCGGTCCGAGGCAGGCCGCGCCTACGGCATCCCCCGCGACAATCCCTTCGTCGGCGTCGCTGGGGCACGACCGGAGATTTGGGCCTATGGCCTGCGACAAGCCTGGAGGATCAACTTCGACCGCGTCACCGGCGAGCTCTGGGCGGGCGAGATCGGTCAGGACCTCTGGGAGACGGTACATGTGATCCAGAAGGGCGGGAACTACGGCTGGAGCGTACAGGAGGGGAGTCACCCATTCCACCCGACACGCAAGCTCGGCCCGACGCCGATCCTTCCACCTCTTGTCGAGCACCCGCACACAGATTTCCGCTCCATCACGGGTGGCTTTGTTTACCGCGGCCACAGGCTCGCGGACCTCCAGGGAGCCTACATTTACGGCGATTTTGACACCGGGCGAGTGTGGGCGCTCCGCCGTCAGGGCGGCAAAGTGACCTGGCACAAAGAGCTTGCCGACACGGCTCTCCGGATCGTTGCCTTCGCCGAGGACCGGGAGGGCGAGCTCTACCTTCTCGACTTTGTCGGTGGTATTTACCGTATAGTGCTCAACCAGCGCCCGGCGCAGCTCACGGAGTTTCCCCGCAAACTGAGCGAGACGGGCCTCTTCGCCTCTGCCAGCAAGAACTTGCCCGCGCCGGGGCTGATCCCCTACTCGGTCAACTCAGCGCTTTGGTCCGACGGGGCCTTCAAGGAACGCTTTATCGCCCTCCCCGGTGAGTCGCAGATCGGATTTGATGCCGTCACTTACCCGCAGCCCGCGCCTGGCGCTCCGTTCGGCTGGCGTTTTCCCAGCGGCACCGTGTTTGTGAAGACCTTCTCACTCGAGATGGAGGGCGGCAACCCCGCCAGCCGCCGCCTCATCGAAACGCGGCTGCTTCATTCCGAGGAAGTCACCGGCACGGAGGAGTTCGGCAACCAGAACTGGCTAGGATACTCTTACATCTGGAACGACGAGCAGACCGACGCCGTGCTGGTGGAGGCGCCGGGCCTGGATCGCGAATACGCCATCAAGGACTCCCGGGCCGAGGGTGGCCAGCGGCGGCAGAAATGGCACTTCCCAAGCCGCGCCGAGTGCACCCTCTGCCACACCATGTCGGCCAAGTTCATCCTCGGTGTCAACACTCCGCAGATGAACCGCGACCACAACTATGGCGGGGTCGTCGCCAATCAGCTTCGTACTCTCGAGCACCTGGGAGTCTTCACGAAACCTTTGCCCGCGCCACCCGAGGAACTCAAACGGCTGGTGGACCACGAGGATGAGAGCGAGGCGCTCGACTTGCGAGCCCGATCTTACCTCCACTCAAACTGCTCCCACTGCCACCGCAAGTGGGGCGGAGGCAATTCGGGCTTCCAGCTTCTCGCGGCGCTTCCGCTCACCGAGACCGGTACGCTTGAGGCACCGCCGATGCACGGAGACTTCGGCATTGCCGGGGCGCGGATTGTTGTCCCCGGCGCTCCGGAGCGCTCGGTACTCCACCATCGCATGACTCTCCTGGGTCTCGGGCGCATGCCGCACGTGGCCTCCAGCGTCGTCGACGAGGTCGGTGTCCGGCTCATCGATCGATGGATCAAACAGCTGCCCAAGGCGAAAGGCTCGGACTGAGCCCTTCCTCAACCCCGGAGTCCTGGAGTTTCTACGTGCCCCATTTTCTTGCTCGGGTGCTTTTTGGTGCCGGCTGTCTCGTCGCCGTCGGCCTCTCTTCTTGCGCGCTCACCGAACCGGATGTTCGCTGCGCGGTTCGTTTGGAGCTCACCGACGCGGAGAGCGGCAAGACGCTGGCGGGCCTGGTGCGCGTCCTCGATTCTCAGGGAGACCTGATTCCACTGGAGGGGCTTCTGAGCCGGGGCGAAGGTCTTGAAGAAAAACACAAGGCGCGGCGATGGTGGGTACTTCCCGGGAGCACCACGGTGGATTTGCCCCGAAAGCGCCTCGTGATCGAGGCGCTGCGCGGGATAGACACGCGACTGGAACGGGTGGAGCTGGACCTCGCGGGGAGGAGCACCGCGGAAACCCGCATCGCCTTGCGGCGTTTCCACAACGCCGGGGCGAACGAGTGGCGAAGTGCCAACACCCATCTCCATCTCCAGAAGCTGTCCCGTGACGAGGCGGACCGGTACCTCTGCGAGGTTGCCGCGGCCGACGGCCTCGACGTGCTCTTTGTCTCCCACCTCGAGCGGGTGGAGGCCGACCGCGAATACATCACGAACCGATATACTGCCCTTGATCTCAAGGCCCTCTCCGAGAAGTCAGGCGTCCTCTTTGGAAATGGTGAGGAGCACCGGCACAATTTCCTCAATCCCGGGGAGGAGCCGGGGAAGTCCTTCGAGGGCGAGGGGTACGGCCACGTCATGTTCCTCAACATCCTGAAACTGATTCAGCCCGTGAGCATCGGCAGGGGCATCACAGGGACGGGGACTGACGGCGTCCCCCTGCAGCGCGGGATTGACGAGGCGAGGAAGGACGGCGCTACAGTCCTGTGGTGCCACAACACGTTTGGTCTCGAGGATATCCCGAACTGGGTCACGGGTCGCCCCCACGCGCAGAACATCTTTGATGGCGATGCCCCGACCGACGGTAACTACAAGGGTCGCTACAAGGACACGTTCTATCGGTATCTGAACGTGGGGCTTCGCGTCCCGTTCTCGACTGGCACCGACTGGTTCATCTATGATTTTTCCCGCGTCTACGCGCAGGTCCCTTCGCTGAAGACCCCACGCGACTGGCTCTCGGCGCTCGAGAAGGGCCGCACGTACATCACCAATGGGCCCTTTCTTCATCTGACGGCGGACGGTCTCACCCCGGGCGATACCCTGCGGCTCGCGGAGCCGGGGCGGGTTCAAATCCGGGGCCAGGCGCTCGGCCGCGTGGATTTTCGCCGCGTCGAGCTCGTGCGTAACGGCGAGGTTGTGCAGTCGGCAGATAGTCGCCCCGCCGGGGATCATTTCGCCTCCGAGCTGCTCTTCGATCTTGACGTCGTGACCCCCTGCTGGCTGGCACTTCGGATCCCGCCGGCTGTCCAGGGGTCCCCCGAGAATGAGCTGGGCGGTCCGCTCTTCGCTCACACAAGCCCGGTCTACATTGAGGTCCAGGGGCGCCACGTCTTCCAGGCCGAGGTCGCGCGAGAGCTCCTCGCAGACGTTCAGCGTGCCCGCGAGGTCATCCTCAAGTCTGCCGATTTCGCCGACGAGCACGAGAAGGAGCACGTCCTGGCCGTCTACGAGCAGGCCATCACGGTTCTCGAAAGAATGTTGAACCCGTGACTTGCCGTGCAGAGAGGGACTCCCCTCGGCAATCAGTTCGATGGGCTGCAGCAAGGCCGACTACGAGTAGCAACGCCGCAGGCCGCGTCCCAGTCGCGGCAGCAGCTCAAGTTCCGTCATCCCGAGCTGTTGTGAGAAGGCCTCGCCGCTGATTGCGTCGTTTCCTTGCTTTCCGATGAGAACAACCTCGTCACCCACCGCGGCGCTGTCGATGCCGGTGAGGTCGAGCAGAAGATGCTCCATTGCGGCGAGTCCGATGACTCTTGCACGCCGCCCGAGGACGAGAACCTCCGCGCCACCCATGCTGCGAGGAAGCCCCGAGGCGAACCCGATCGCTGCAATACCCACACGCGCACCGGACGGCGCCTCCTCAACGCTCGGTCCGTAACCGTAACGTCGGCCTTCCACCAGGCGCTTGATCTGTAGCAGGCGCGACTTGACGGCCTTGAAAACCGGGCGGACGTCAGTGCGGTCGCGCCAGGGCGACTCGAGGAGGCCATAGAGAAGGCGGCCCGGATTCACGGCGTTCGATCGCAAGCCAGGGTAGCCGAGCAGAATGCGGCTGCTGGCGATCATGTATTCGAGCCCGCTGAAGCCAAGCCTTTCGGCGCAGCGCTGCGCGTCTGTGAAACGGTTCGCCTGAATGGAAACCGCGGCCGGGTCGTCAACGGCGCCCACGTGGGTATAGAGGCCTTTCAGTTGGATCCTGGGCAAGCCTTGAATTGTCCGCAGCACCGGCTCCATTTCGTCCTCCCGAAAGCCCAGCCGCCCAAAACCGCAATCCACCTTGACCAGGATGGCCAACGGCCGGTCGACCTTCGCCAGTGCGCCGAGGCATTCCGGCGAATAGACCGTCAACACAATTTCATGGGTCGCAAGCTCGGCGATCTGCTCGGGTACATAAGAGCCGTACAGGAGGATAGTGGCATCGGTCGAACACCGTCGCACCTCGATCGCCTCGTCGAAATCTCCGGCGGCGAAGGCGTGGATCTTCGAGTCCCTGAGAGCCTCCACCACGGCGGGGATGCCGACGCCATAGGCATCGCCCTTGACGACGGCATACAAGGTTGTGTTGTCCCCGGCGATCTGTCGCAGGAGTTGGGCATTGTGGCGCAAGGCGGAAAGATCAATTTCAATCCACGCCGGTCGCTGAACGCTCATGACACACCCGAGGTATCGGAGGTCTTGGGCGGGGTAAAGCCGGCAATGAGCTCACCCATGGCGCGGAAAAAGAATGCCAGATGCGCCCTTGAATTTGTCACGGACCGCGCCGCACGAAGGTTCAAGGTGGCTCCGGTGTCGAGCGTGCCGTCTGGCTGAATCACGACGCCATGAAGCGCTCTTGCATATTCGGGGGTGATCTTGCGATCGGCGACGTCCGCCAGTACAAGCTCTGCCGGGCGGTCGAATGGATGACCGTAACCACCGGCGCCGGGAAGGACCTGGAAGAAGACGTCTCCTTCCTCGACGGTATAGGCTTCCATCGGGAGGACTGGAAGTAGCCGGAGTTTCCCACCCTTCCTCTTGAGCACGTTCAAGTTTGGAGTGCCGAGATTACCCTCGAGGCCAGCGGGCGGCAGTTGCTCCCGGCGGTCCGACCGGAAAGTCATCACGCTCTCGGGCGCGAGGAAACGGTATTGCCGGAGGATCCCCAGCCCCCCTCGATGCTCTCCAGGCCCACCCGAGTCGGGAACGAAGCTGTATCGCTCGACCAGAAGCGGGTTCTCGGCTTCAATCAGCTCCACGGGCTGATTGGATTGATTTGCGGCGAGATTGGACGCGCCGTCGATGCCGTCGAGCGTGGGTCGTCCACCCCACGCGCCCATCACAGTCTCGTTGAAGACGTAGACCTGATCCCGCCATTGCCCGCCGACTGAAAAGTTGATCGCTCCGCCTTCGTTGCCCGCGGGGATGCGATCTGGGATCGCTTGCCTGAGAGCCCCGAGCACTGTGTCGAAAACGCGAAATCCGACAATGCCGCGGGCGTTGGCGGCAGCGGGCGGCTTTGGATTGACGATCGTTCCCCTGGGCGCGAACACGTTGATCGGAGCCGTGTAGCCCTCGGTATTGGGAATTTCGTGGCCGGCGAGGCATCGGAATGCGAGATAACTGGCGGAGGCAAGGAAGGGCCCCGGTGCATTGATCGCGGCCTTTACCTGAGGTGAGGTTCCGGTCCAGTCGAGCGCAACAGAGTCACCCTTCACGGTAACCGCCACATGAAAACGGACGGGTTTCGGGTCCTCACCCAGTCCGTCGATGAAGTCCTCGTGTTCGTAGCAGCCGTCCGGGATCGAGGCGATCACACGCCGCATCGCCACCTCCGCGTTCTCGTGCAACGCAAGGCAGTAATCGTAAAAATCGTTGGCACCATGGCGCTGAAGCAGTTCGAGGAGTCCCTGCTCGCCGCGCGTCACCCCTGCCATTTGCGCGCGAAGATCCCCGATTACCTGTCGCGGGATGCGGACATTGGCCGCGATCATGTCCAGAAGCGTCTGGTTCAGCTTGCCCTCGTCGGAAAGCTTCAGAAACGGGATGCAGATTCCTTCCTGATAGATCTCCGTGGCGTGGACTGCCATCGATCCCGGGGCGATACCGCCGAGGTCGGCGTGATGAACCAACGCTGTTGCGTAGCCCTCGATCGAGCCGCGAAGGAAGACCGGCTTGATCAGGTAGATGTCCGGCAGGTGCATGCCGCCGCTGCCGTACGGATCGTTGAAAATGAAGATGTCGCCTGGCCGCATGTTCCCGCCGGCCTTCGCGATCGTGCTGCGCATGGCGGTGGGGAAGGATCCGAGGTGGAGGGCGGTGGTCAGTCCTTGCGCCACGAAGCGGCCGTCCCGATCGCAGACCGCCGTGGAATAGTCCATGGAATCCCGCACAACGGGTGAATATGCGCTTCGCATCAGCACGAGGGCGATCTGATCCGCGATTGAATCGAGCGCATTCTTGACGACTTCGAGAGTGATCGGGTCACGCGCTGCCATCTTGGCCCTCCATTCGATCCAGAACAATATTCACATCGGCGTCGACCCTTGCCCGCCAGCCAGGGGGAATCAGCGTCGTTGCGTCATACTCCTCGACAACCAGCGGTCCGGACAGGACTCCCGCCGATCGCAATGCCCCCCGCCCGAGAACGGGTGCCTGCCGAAGGCCGTGGTCCCGGCCGAAATAGAGCTCGCGGGTAGGGGAAGAGGGGTACGCCGATTCGTGGCGCAGCGAGATCCTCGGCATTTCCGCGATCGGAGCTGGCTCCTGAGCGACAACCCTGACGCTCACGAGGACGACCGGTTCACCAGCCGCCGAATGGCCGTAGGTCCGGTTGTGCTCCTCGTGGAAGGCTCGCGCCAGCTCATCGAGGCTGAAGGCTCCGGATGGGGCCGGTGTGACGTTGATGGTGAGCTCGTACGCCTGGCCGGCGTACCGCAGGTCGGCCATGTAGCGCACGGTGATCAACTTCCGGCTGCAACCATCGGCCAACAGTTGTTGGATCGCCTTGTCAGCGAGGTCCGTGAGCCAGCTCTTGAGTTGATGCTCTGAAATCTTTGCCAGCCGCTCGAAGATGGTCCGCGCCAGCTCTCGCTCGGTCGGAGCGACCAGCAATCCGCACGCGCTGAATACGCCGGGAAGTGGCGGCACAACGATCCGCCGGACCTGCAGACTCTCCGCGATTTGCGGTGCCATCAAGGCGCCGTTCCCGCCGAATGCCACCAGGGCAAAGTCGCGAGGGTCCCGCCCGCGATACGTCGTCACGGCCTTGACCGCTCGGGTCATGACTGCGGCGGCGACTAGATAAATTCCGTGCGCGGCAGCCAGGACATCGGTTTTCAACGGTTGGGCGATCTGCTCCGAAATCACCTGTTCAGCCAGGCGTCGATCGACGGGCACCGTTCCTCCGGCAATACCGACATCGCTGATGTAGCCGAGGATCACCATCGCATCGGTCAAGGTCGCCACCTTGCCGCCCCGCCCGTAGCAGGCCGGGCCCGGCGCGGCGCCGGCGCTCTCGGGGCCGACCCTGAGGCGCCCCGTGGTGTCGATCCTTGCGAGGCTGCCGCCTCCGGCTCCGATCTCGGAGACATCGATCACCGGCAATCTCAGCGCGTGACCGCGGCCCTTGACCAGCTGACTACTGACGTTGATGCCGGAACCGACCTCATACTCACTGGTCTTGATCACGTGGCCGTTCTCGATGAGCGATGCCTTGGCCGTCGTGCCACCCATATCGATGGTGATGGCGTTCGACGGGGTCAGTCTTCTCGTGATCATCGCGCCGCCCACGACTCCGGCTGCCGGTCCGGACTCGACAATGGTCGCTGGAATTCGAAGGACAGCCTCCACGCCGAGAACGCCGCCATTGGACTGCATGATACGCAAGGGCGCCGTGACTCCAAGCTCGCTCAGTACTCCGACAATGCGCAGGAGATACGCCCGCACGACCGGCGCAACATAGGCGTTGAGCACCGTGGTGCTGGTTCTTTCGTATTCTCGAATCTCCGGCAGAATCCGGTGGGACGAGGTGATGTACACCTTGTCCCCGAGGATCCGCTCTGCTTCCTCCTGCGCACGCTGCTCGTGGATCCCATTCGCATAGGCATGAAGAAAGCAGATGGCCAGCGCATCGACGCTCTGAGCGGCCACCTCCTGGAGGGTGGCCCGGAGTCTGACCATGTCGAGCGGAGTGATCACGGCGCCGTCGGCCGAAAGGCGCTCGCGCGCCTCGTGGCGACGACGTCGCGGGACAAGCGGAGAAGGCTTTTCGTAATTGAAGTTGTAGAGCTCCGGGACGCGCATGCGGCGGAGTTCCAGAACATCGGCGAAGCCCTCGGTTGTCAGCAAGGCCGTCGTGGCGCCGCGTCCTTCGATGATCGCGTTGGTCGCGATGGTTGTTCCATGAACAACCAAACCAATCTCCGACGGCAAAATCCTGGCCCGGGCAAAAAGCCGCTCGAGGCCCTCCTGGATCGCCCGGCTGTAGTCGTCGGGCGTCGAGAGAATCTTTTCCTGATCGAGGAATTGGGCTCCGTCGGCGACCACGATGTCGGTGAATGTTCCGCCGATGTCGACGGCCACGCTCAAATTGCGGCTTGTCATTTCTCGAGTCGGGTGAAAAGAAGTTGTGACAGCGTTCCAAGCAAGTGGATTGGATCTCCTGGGACCTTGGCTCACCGGCTGGCGGTCCAAGGCATGTTGCTCATTTCTGCGGGGCGGGGAGGGCTTTCAAGTTCTGCTCCCGAGCCCCCGGTGGATTGACCTTCCTTGACTGAACGGGTGTCGGCGATCTTACACACGCTCGCCCCCCAGGGGCAAGTCGATGTGGAATGAGGCTCCTTGATCGGCCGATTCGACCCAGATCTTGCCGCGATGCGCCTCGATGAGGTTGCGGCAGATCGCCAGCCCCATGCCCGTGCCTCCTTGTTTGGTCGTCCAGAGAGGCTGGAAGATCTGCTCCCTGATCTCCGCCGGGATTCCCGGGCCGGTGTCGCCGAAAATGATTCGTGTGCCGCCCGGGAGAGCCCGGGTCTCGATGGTCAAGGTCCCCCCGTGAGCCATGACTTCGCTGGCGTTGCGAGCGAGGTTGACGAAAACCCGGGCCATCTGGATGGGGTCGACGTGGATCCTGCCAATGGAAGGATCGTACTTGCGTGAAACTTGCACCCTTTCGGCGACGGCCGACTCCTCGAGAGCATCATCGATCACCTTGTGGAGATCGCATTCCTCCAGATTCAGGTCCGAGTAGCGTGCGAACTCCAGCAGTGAGGAGATGTCTCGGAACATCTTGTCGATGTTGCGGTCGAGCTTTTCGATGTGGCGCTTCACGCGCGCTCCTACGGCCAGGTCTTCCGGCGGAGTATGTTCCCACTGGCGCCGCAAGGCATCCACGGAGGTTCGCAAGACGCCGATCGGGTTCTTGAGCTCGTGATTCACCGCCACGGCGACCGTCCCGAGCGCGGCCAGGCGTTCGTGACGTCGCAGCTTTCCGAGAAGGTCCTCGCTGTAAGATTCGAGCATGATGGCCAGCTCGCAGTCGAGGATCTTGTCGAGAGCCAGGCGCATTGCGAGGGTCTCATCGAACGAACCCCCGCCCGTCTGCGCAAGGCGGCTCAGAAACTGCCGGATCACGCTCATGGCGGTGATCATGTACCGCTGGGGCAGGCCAACCTGGACGTGAATCCTTCCAATGCGGGACCGCAGCGTGGCGTAAGTGGCATCGAATGGACCTGTGCAGAGCTTCACCGCCCACTGCTTCAGAGTCTGGCGGAGGCGATCCACTTGCTGTTGGTCCTTGAAGATCCTCTTCGCCTCAGGATGCTTGGAGAGTGAGCTGTAGAAGACATCCGCAAGCTCTTCAAGCCTCGGCTCGAGCTTGACGCGAAGACGATTGAGCTCTGCCGAGTCGGCCGAATCGAACCCGACGTAGTCTTTGATGGCCTCAAAAACTTCGGCGTTCACTTGATCGGTTCCTGGGCTTCCGGCATGCTGTTTTCCGTTGAGACGAACTTATGCAAGCTAACGAGGGCGAAGGTACTCAGCGGCTGAGCGGCTCCGGTCGTTCGCCTTGCGTCTTGATTGTAGATGACAATCGGGACTTCGCCGAGAACATTGCCGAGGTTGTGGAGCAACTTGGCTTCGAAGTGGATGCCGTCTCGCGCGGGCAGGAGGCCTTTGCCAGGATCCAGGCCAGGAGTTATCAGGTGGCTGTGGTCGATATTCAGCTCCCGGACGTGTCCGGGACCCGGGTCATCGCTCGAATCAAGGAGGAGCAGCCCGATTGCGCCTGCATTGTCTTCACGGGGAATGCCACCCTCCGCAATGCCGTCGACGCGCTCAACCATGGCGCCTTCGCCTATCTGGCCAAGGGGGGGGAGGTCGATGAGTTCCGTGCCGTGCTGCGCAACGCGATCAAGGCAAACTCGAACTCCGTCCAACTCCGCCAAATTCGGGAGATCAATGCTGCTGTCCTGAGCAACTTCCCGGGGCGAATGTTGATCCTCGATGCAGAGGGACACGTCGTTCTCGCCAACATGGAACAAGACGCCCCCGAAGAGACGCGTGGCCCAGCTTGTGTTCTTGAGAGTTGGTCGGGTCGACAGATCGAGGAGGTCCTTGGGCGCGATTCGCTATTCTGTGATCTGGTCATCGAGCATTCCAGAGACATGATCAGCGCCACCAAGCCCAGGGTGCTCTCTCGCCAGAGCGTGTCGGGTCCTGACGGAGAGTCAACGTATTTTGATATCCGCTTCGTGCCGCTTTTCCACTCCCTGGCTCGACTCCTCGTCCTCGTGGAAGACGTGACGCAGGAGGTGCGAATGGAGGGCGAGATGGAGAAAAAAAGCCGCCTTGCTGCTGTTGGCGAGCTTGCCGCGACGATCGCTCATGAGGTTCGAAACTCGCTGAGCGGTATTAGCGGCGCGATCCAGATCCTGAAGAAAAGGCTGCCCTCGACCGACACGGGCCGCGAGATCTGTGACAAGGTGATGCATCAGGTGGACCGCCTCAACAACACGATCGAGGATCTCCTGGTGCTTTCCAGGCCCATGGCGCCGAAGCTTACCGAAGTGCTCCTGAGCGATTTCCTCGACTCCGCCGTGAGCTTCCTGAGGGATGACCCGAATTTCAAGAGTATCTTGATTCAAGTTGAAAATAAGGGGGGCGACCCGATCTCGATGATCGACCCCTTTCTGCTCAGACAAGCCTTCATCAACGTCCTGATCAATGCAGGCCATGCGATGGGCGGGCGAGGCGTGATCCAGATTCTGACGTTCTCAAATGAAAAGGAGAGTCGGATTGTGATCGTGGACTCCGGTCCCGGTTTCCCGCCCAACGCCTCGCGCCTGTTCGAGCCATTTTATACCACGAAACCTGGTGGGAGTGGACTGGGCCTGCCGATCACGGCGAAAATTCTCGAGGTCCATCAGGGGAAAGTCCTGCTCCGGAACCACGAGCGTGGCGGCGGGGAGGTGACTTTCGTCATTCCGAATTCGCGTCTGACGAAGCGACGGGGTCCAGGGTCTTGAGGTTGAACTTCTCAATCCTGTAACGGATCTGGTCCCGGTTGAGCCCGAGGAGGCGTCCCGCTCGGGTCTGGTTGCCGTGCGAGAGCTTCAGGGCCTGGACGACGAGGTCTCGCTCGAGGGCTTCGATACGCACACCCTTGGCAGTTAGCTTCAACACCTGGCCCTCTGCAGCGGTGTGGTTGACCTCGTCGAGAAGCTCGAGGGGCAGGTCTTCCTGACCCAGGATGTCGCAGCTCGTGAGAATCATGACTCGCTCAATGGTGTTCCGAAGTTCCCGGACGTTCCCCGGCCAGTGGTACTCCATGAGCCTCTTCATGAGGGCTGGGGCGACGCCCTTGACGTTCTTCTTGAATTCCTTGTTGTACTCGCCAATGAAGTAATCCACCAAGAGTGGCACGTCATCAATGCGGTCACGAAGAGGTGGAAGGACGATCGGAATGACCTTCAGACGGAAATAGAGGTCTTCCCGGAACTGGCCCTTCTCGACGAGTTTCTTCAGGTCGCGGTTTGTGGCGGCGATCACTCGAGCGTCGACAACGTTGTCCTTTTGACCGCCGACCCTCCGGAAGGTCTTGTCCTCGAGGAATCTGAGCAGCTTCGACTGGAGATAGAGTGACATGTCACCGATTTCGTCGAGGAAGATCGAGCCGCCATTCGCCACCTCGAAGAGGCCTTTTTTCTGGGTCTTGGCGTCGGTAAAGGAACCCTTTTCATGCCCGAACAGCTCGGATTCCAGGAGAGTCTCCGGGAGGGCCGTGCAGGTGATATTCATGTAAGGCCCCGAAGCGCGAGGGCCACCATAGTGGATCGCCTTGGCGAGCACGTCCTTGCCAGTGCCGCTTTCGCCTTGAATCAGGATCGTCGCGTCCCCGAGGGGCAGAACCCGTTCAACGAGCTTGAAGATCGCTTGCATGGACTCCGACTTGCCAATCACTCTCCCGAAGCCGAAACGGGCGATCTGCTCCTGACGGAGATGCTGGATCTCCTTGCGCAGGCGGCCGGTCTCAAGCACTCGCTCCACTCTGAGTGCGATGTCCTCGGTGCGAAAAGGCTTGGCAACGTAATCGTTCGCGCCGGCCCTCATGGCCTGAACCGCGTGTTCAACGGATGAGTGAGATGTGATCATGACGACCGGCAGCTCCTTGTCTCGTTCTCTCAGCTTCGTGAGCAGCTCGAGTCCATTCAGATCGGGGAGCTTGAAGTCGAGGAGAACGGCGTCGAAGGGTTCGCTCTCCAGTGCCTCCAGAGCCGACTTTCCATCCTCGGCAAGCGTGACCTTGTAGCCTTCCTGACCGAGCGCCTCCTTGAGCGACCAGCGAATCAGTTTTTCGTCGTCGACGACCAAGATGCTTCCGCGTTGAATCGGCTTCCCTTCCATGGTGCCACTTCCCAAATGAGTTGTACGTGCTTCCAATGTATGCCCCGACCACGAAAAATTACACACCAGCGTGTTTTTTTTCCGTTTTCTGGGCTGGTTTGCGTGCCGGTTTCAGTAGAAAAAGCCTTATTGGCGAGGCCTCTTGGGCTGGCGCGAAAGGACCAAGTGCAAAGGGTAGGCCACAGCAGAGGCCATAATCCTTGGGGCCATGACTGGGACATCCTGGCCAAGGCTCACCCCACCATCTGCGCCGGGGGCGCCCGGCGCTCATCGAGCAGCATAATCGTTACGAGATCGCTGTAGCTTGCCCAATTCGGCGATCGATCAGAGCTTCGGGAACGGAAGAAAGACCAACACCACGGGGCTACTTTCCGGAGCCGGGCTTCTTGTTGCGTCTGCGGCCGCCGCGGTGCCGGCGTCGCCTGCCCTGACCAGAAGGTAGAGCCTTCTTGCTGGCTTCTTCGGAGCCTTCGGCGCTCTCGAGTTGGGGAACCTCGGTTTCTTGACCCTCGGGGGCCAAGTCGACAGGAGGCTCCTCGGCAAGCGGCTCGCCCGAATCTGGGTCCACGACGCGGTATCGTGGCTCGGGGAGCGGGGGTGGAGGAGCGTGCCTTCGCCACTCGGCCATGAAGTCAGTCGGCTTCCCCTGAGCGAGCAGCACAATTTCGAGGAAGTCCAGAGCCTCGGCGAGATATGGCTTCTTGTGGAGGCCCGAGACGAGCTGTTTCCGCTCCAGGCTTTGCATGAGCTTCCGCAAGCTAATCAGGATCTGCGTGGTGCGCTCCACATCACGCCGGGAGATCCTCAAGGTTTTCGAGATCTCTCGCCAGCTGGCGCTCAGGCAACTCCAGACATCGGTGGGGTTGTTCCTGGTGCCGAACCATGTGTCCTGCGAACGAAAAAGCAACGTGTGGAGCTGGACGCTGAGAAGGAGTGAATTGGTAAACGTCGCGCCGCGATCGACAAGACGGTCCAGCGCATGCATTCTTGACCAAAAGGGATGTTGGTCGCCGTATTCGCGAAGTTGTGCGGCAAGAGATGGCACGAGGCAGTCAAGGAGTTGAGTCTCGAAAAGAAGCTTGTAGTAGGGCTCCGCGGCGCCGCCGCGGAGGTCCCTAAGGTTTTCTTCCAGCAGCCGGGCGGTGTTGGCTTGACGGATCTGGGCAGTATTTTCCCGGATGGCTTGAAGCGTTCTTTTTTCAATATGAAACCCTGTTCTTGACGCATGGCGAAGCACGCGGATCATGCGGACGGGGTCTTCTAGGAAGCTTTGAGCAGGCTCGCTGATCGTGCGTACAGTTCGCTCGTGCAGGTCTCTAACGCCGCCCACGTAGTCGATGACAGAGAACGACTCGATGTCGTAAAAGAGCCCGTTGATCGTCAGATCGCGACGGAGCGCATCCTCTTGCGGCGATCCGTATTCGTTGTCGCTCAGCATTGTCCCCTTCGGGGTCTTGACCAGCGTATGAGAGCCCCGGCGAAAGGTTGAGACCTCCACGATCTTTCCCGACGGGAAGTAAATGTGAGCGATGCGGAAGCGCCGACCGATGATTCTGCAGTTCTTGAAGATCTTCTTCAAACGGGACGGGCGAGCGTCGGTGGCGATATCGAAATCTTTGGGTCGTCGCTGGAGGAACAGATCGCGAACGCTTCCGCCGACAAGATAGGCGAGGCACCCGAACGACGAGAGGCGATAGAGCACTCTCAGCGCGTGCTCGTCGATATCCTTGCGGGAGATCGGATGTTGGGCCCGGGTCAGGATGAGGGGCTCCCGCATCTGGTCGTCCTGGAGGTGGCTCGTCGGGGTTGCACTCACGGTGAGCTCGTGAGTTGATAATTGTGGAGGAAGTCCGTTACTCTTAATGGGTTGCCATGTTATCCGGCGGTCTCCAGGAACACAACTGTGGACGTTTTCTCGTCACCGGCTTCGTACCAGGCTCCCGTCTTGCTCCTCTGCGTTTGGGCTGGGTCCCAAGGGAGCGGCCTGGATCAACCGCTCTTAACTTCTTTCCCCGCATGAACTCGCCGCAATCTTCAAAATGGACCCTTGACCCAACTATATCTTGTAGTACCTTACCCGAACCTGAGGGATATATAGTGGTGTGTAACCAAGGCGGGCCTCAAGGGAGAGCCCGAGTTTCGTTGAAGGTTTGTCCCTTCGGTTGGTGAACAGCCTGGTTTCCGAAATGGCATAGGGACTCCTGGGTGACGTGGAGCATGGTGCCCCATGGGGTGCTCTTGTCTCTGGATTTTTGTGTCCATCCCGGAAGCCTCTGGGGTGGAGCCCCTTGAGTCAAGCCTCTTTCGGCCGGGAAGCGATTCGAGAAGCGCTGCTCGGCGCTAGCAGCTTGCTAACGGCGTATCTGGTGGAGAGAGTGCAACAATTCCAGAAGGAGAAGCTTTGGATCTCGGGTTCAGGGTGAGCCTCTGGAGTTGTTCCTGCTTCCCGGCGGAGGTTGCTCGTCGGGACAGGGCTGGGAACTCAACAAGACCGCAATGGATTAGGATGTCGTGGGGTTGGGTTGGCTCTTTTGTTCATGAGCCAACCCCGATGGAAGCTTGGGCGAAAAGAATGCGAAAAGAGGAGGCGGGTAGATCGTTTCAGATCATTACCCGACGAAAACATTGGCAAAGGACATGATTGGAAGAGGCTTGGCATCCAATTTGGGGGGCAGTTGCGCGAATCGAGATGGTGAAGGGGCGGCTGGGCCGGGCCCCGCTGGCAATTGCCGGGATTTTCACCCCGCCGGACTGACGTTGGAGCGGCGGTTCACGTCGGATGCCCTTGGTAGAAGGATGAATCCCTACGACACGATTCAATGGGAAAAAAGATCCTCCTCAATACGCGGGTCTGATGGGACTGTTTTCTTTGAGATGGATGACGTCGAGCTCCCGTCGTCCTGGTCCACCGTGGCAGGGGACATCATGGCCTCGAAGTACATGCGCAAGGCAGGAGTACCGCTCCGCGATGAGTCGGGCAAAGCCGTCCACGATGCCGAGGGCCGGCCCGTGCTCACGGGCGAGCGAAGTGCTCGACAGGTGATCGGTCGCCTGGCGGGTTGTTGGCGCCATTGGGGCGAGAAGTACGGCTACTTCCGCACGCAAGAGGATGCTTCGGTATTCGAGGATGAGCTCGCCTACATGATGCTTCACCAGATGGCTGCGCCGAACTCGCCGCAGTGGTTCAAC
>SXGT01013312.1_pt1 | contig 31509 bp, 29 predicted proteins | sample 3176221 | NCBI WGS metagenome assembly SXGT01 (sample SAMN11356862, study PRJNA531348) | freshwater metagenome | isolation source: freshwater sample F1-120 | place: China: Fuxian Lake, Yuxi | collected 2017-12-25
CTGGCGCCGGTCATCAGGCCGAACATCAGCGTCACCGAGACGATCAGCGCCGTTCCGCCGCACAGTCCGTCCATGTTATCGAGCAGGTTGAACGCATTGGTCAGGCCGACCACCCACACGATGGTCAGCAGGTTGTCGAGCAGCCGCGATTCGAGCCAGTAGAGGCTGTAGTCGAAGTAGACCAGCGTCGAGGCCAGGGCGATCTGCGCGATCAGCTTGGTGAACGGCTTCAGGTGGATGATGTCGTCGGTCAACCCGACGACGAAGATCACGAAAGCCGCCACCATCAATACCGGCAACTCTCGGCCGACGCCTGAGCCCAGCGCCGTCACCAGTGCGGCCAAGGCGATCGCGACGCCGCCAAGCAGCGGGATGGTGGTCCGGTGCCAACGGTCGTTGCGCGGGTGGGCGACCGCGCCGGTGCGGTCGGCCAGCCAGCGGCACGCCGGCACCAGCAACACCGAGAGCGCGAAGGCGGCGCCAAACGACACCGCCACGGACGTCAGGTTGGCGCCGTTCACGCGTGCCTCACCTCTGGCAGCAGGTTCAGCCAGCGCTCGAACGTCAAGAGCGTCCACAGGCGATGGCCGTGGTTCGCCTTGCGGTCGAGATGTGCGGTGACGAGCTGCCGGATGTACGCCTGATCGACAAACGCGCGCAGCTTCGCCGAGGGCGCCAGCACGGTGTCGCTGAGCTGGTCGCGCAACTCGCCGCGGAACCAGGCATCGAGCGGGACGCCGAAGCCCCTCTTGGCGCCCTGCTGCACCTGCGCCGGCACCAGGTCGGCAAACGCCTCGCGCAGAATGGCCTTCGTCGTCCGGCCGTCCAGTTTGTAGTTGTCGGGCAAGGTGGCCACGTACTCCATGAGGTCGCGATCGAGAAACGGCGCCCGCGCCTCGAGAGAATTGGCCATCGACATCCGGTCCGCTTTCACGAGGAGGTCGTCATGGAGATAGCTGTGGAAGTTCGCGGCCAGCAGCTGGTTGAGCGGCGACGCGCCCTCGATGCCGCCGAGGTCGCGAATGTGGTGGCAGGGGTCGATCGCCGGCCCGCTACCCACGCCCAACAACTGTCCAAGGTCGTCGTAGAATACGCCTGCCCACGCGACCAGTCGTTCCTGCCGCGACAGCCGCGCCGCGCGCATGAAACGCCGGCCCCGTGCCACCAGTTGGCGCTCGTTGCGCGGAGTGGGCAGGAATGACAACAGCGCAGCTCCGGCTTGACCCGCCCATTGGGGCACCCGGTCGGCCGCCAGCGCCGCGCCGAACCGGAGGTACCCGGCAAACACTTCGTCACCCCCGTCGCCGGTCAAGGCGACCGTGACGTGCTCGCGGGTGAGCTTCGACACCAGGTAGGTGGGAATCGCCGATGAATCGGCGAATGGGCCGTCGTGGTGATAGACCAGCGTATCGAGCAAGTCGATTGCGGAAGGCGTCACCTTGAATTCGGTGTGCCGCGTGCCGAAGCGCGCCGCCGTGGCGCGGGCGATGGCAGTCTCGTCAAAGTCCGAATCGCCCTCGAACCCAAGACTGAAGGTCCGCACCGGCTCCGTCATCAACTGGCTCATCAAGCCGACGATGATGGTTGAGTCGAGGCCGCCGCTCAGGAACGCCCCGAGCGGCACATCGCTGACCAGGCGGCGCTGGACCGCCGCGGTGACCAGCTCGCGCACCCGCTTCGCCGCCTCGACGCGCGTCTGCAATGTAGCGTCCGGCTTTAGCCGGACCTCTGGGAACGTCAATTGCCAATAGCGCCTGGCCGACTCCTGCCCGTGCCGATCGAACGTAACAACCGTCCCCGACTCCACGTGCCGCACGCCCTTGTAGATGGTCTGCGGGTGCGGGACGTAGCCATGGAGGAAGTAGTACGGAACCGCGTCGGCATCCACCTCGATGTCGAGGTCGGGGTGACCCAGCAGCGCCTTCGGCTCGGACGCGAACACCACCCGGTCGGCATTCGTGTAGGTGAATAGTGGTTTCTTGCCGCTGCGGTCGCGGGCCAAGAGCAGCCGCTGCTGCCGCTCATCCCACAGCGCCAGCCCGAACATGCCGTCAAGCCGGTCGATGGCCCGGTCGCCCAGTTCCTCGTAGAGGTGAACGATGACCTCGCTGTCCGAGTTGGACCGGAACACGTGACCGTTGGCCACCAGGCCCTTGCGCAGGTCCTGGAAGTTGTAGATCTCGCCGTTGAAGACGAGCTGGACGGAACCGTCCTCGTTGCCGATCGGCTGGTTGGCCGCGGCCCTCAGGTCAATGATGCTCAGGCGGCGGAAGCCCAGTCCGGTCCCGCCATCCTCAGAGCGATAGACCGCGCCGTGATCCGGGCCGCGATGCCGCAGCGTGTCGGTCATGGCCGTCAGCGCGCGCTCGTTGACCGGGCGCCCGGCGAAACTCATTTCTCCACAAATGCCGCACATGATGATCAGCGAGCCGGCGGCAACAGCGCCGGCAAAGTTTGGTCGCGCAGGAACTCGAACAGCACGTCAGCCTTGACGCGGTTCGCGTTGCCAAGCGAGTGGCCCGACGCCGATGGCATCTGCGAGGGCCGGTAGTGAAGGAACGCGCGGGTCGAGCTGACAACCGGCGTGCCCTGCCCCAGGACCTCGAGCACCGCCGCGTCATCGGCCAACGAACCCGCGTCGTGGAACCGATCCTCGGTGTCGCACTTCGTTGGCGCCATGTTGGCAAAAAAGACGACGCGGTAGTCGCCGCCGCGGTGCAGTTGTTGGAACTCGCGTACCGCCGCCATCCAAGCCTCGGCATCCGGTCCGCCGGCCAGTCGCGCTCGCAGCCCGCCCCCGCCGTCGAACGTCTTCCACTTCGGGCAGGAGAACGCGAGGACGGCCTGGTCGTCGAAGTAGTCGACCTCGGTGAGCTGCTGGTCGGCGTCGGCGGCGGTGGTGCCGGCCGGCGCCAGGTCCCTGTCAGCGTCGGCGAGCCGCTCCATGAACTCGCGATCCTGCTCGCTGGCGGTCATCCGCCACCGCAACGTGAACAGGGCTCGCCGGTACAGTTCGTACGAGTACAGGTTGCTCTGAAGTTGGCGCCGGATCGCGCTGGCGGCGCGCCGCAGGTACCCCGGCGAACGTGTCGGGAGCCCAGCCGACAGGTCATTGGGGAAAAATCCGACCACCACCAGGTCCGGGTTGTAGCGGTCACCCACTTCCTTGAGATACGCGAGCTCGTCAGCGGTGTTGTAACCAGGAACGCCGAGGTTCCAGACCTGCCAGTTGATATCCGCTCGCCAGGTCTTGAGCCGCTGCTCGAGCAGATACGGGTAGGTCGTCTCGTAGAGCGCGCCGTGGCCGAAGGTCACCGAGTCACCGAGTACCAGGATGCGAAAGGTCCCCGCGGACTTGGCGAGCGTGTAGTTGCGCGGATCACGAAAGCCGAGGTCGTTGATCTTGACGGGAACACCGGCGAACCAGCCGTCGTAGCCGGCACCGAGGCGCTGGCCGAGGACGGCGTCGCTGACATAGAAGCCGGGCGTGCCGCGGCGCTCATCCCACCGCACGCGGACCCACACTTCGATCAGCGCGACGGCGACGACCACTGACAACAGTGCTGCGGGCAGACCCAGGATCAGCAGCTTGCGGAGGCGAGCGCGCACTAGACCCACCCGCGTCGCCAGTAGTCGACGAGGGCGAGGTACTCGTGCAGGATGCCGCGAATCTGCTCGAGCGAAGCGCCGCGATCGTGGGTGTAAAACTGGCTCTGCGGCACCGGCGTCGGGATGACGACCACCTCGGGAGCCAACTTGCGCCAGACCATGGTGGCGCGCCGCATGTGATACGGCGAGCTGACCAGCAGAATTCGATCCCATCCGTGTTGATCGAGGATCTGCCTGGTCAGCAGCACGTTGTCGTGGGTGTTCTTCGCCGCCTCTTCGAGGAGAATCGCCTCAGACGGCACGCCGTTGTCGACCGCGACCGCCTTCATCACCTCGGCCTCACGCAACGTGAACACGTAGCCGGACGAAAAAATCAGGCGCGGCGCGTAGCCGGCACGATAGAGCTCCACCGCCTGGGTCACCCGTTCCTGGAATCCCCCACCGGCCTTGCCCGACTCGCCAACACCGCCGGCAAACACCACGATGGCCTCGGCCGGTTGCGGCGGCGCGGTCACCAGCAGAGGGCTCGCCACCCACCACAACGCGGGTGTCTGGAACAGCAGCAGATACACGGCCACGACAGCGATCAGCCCTTCGACCGTCCGGCGCCGGGCCGCCGCATACAGGCGCCGCAGCCGGTCTTCCCAGCCGCGAACGTCGTGCCCCCGAGACGCCACGGCGCCGTCAATCAGGGTGGACATATCGGCCAGGCGGCGGCTCCAGCCGTTGCGCTCGGCGGCGGCGATGCGTCGTTGACGCGGCTCGGCGCCGGCGTCGGCCGCGGCGCTGTCGATCGCGGTGGCAAACTCCTCAGCGGTCCGCCCGACGGCGATCACGTCGCCATGCTCCCGATTGAACCGGTGCACCTCCGGCAGGTCGGTGGCCACCACCGGCTTCCCCATGGCGAGGTACTCGTTCATCTTCGCCGGGTAGACGTTCGCGGTGTATTCGGCAATGCGATACGGCACCAGGCCGACGTCGAATCCCTGGACGTACGCGGGCACCTCGGTGTGCGGTCTCTGCCCCAGCAGGTGCACGTTGGGACAGGCCTGCAATCGCGACACATCGACCTGCGCCGGGCCGATGAGCGCGAAGGTCGTGTTCGGGAGCCGCGCCGCGGCGGCAGCCAGCAGGTCCTGGTCTACCCACTGGTGAATGCCGCCGACGTAGCCGGCGATCGGCCGCGGCAGCCGCGCCAGATCGTCGGGCACGTGCACGCCCGACTCGCGCGCGGTGCCAAAGGCCTCGAGGCTGACGCCCGATGGAAACAAATGCACACGCTCGCTGAACCGCGCCGCCCGCTCGCGCAATTTCTCCGAAGTCACGAACACCAGGTCGGCGTCACGAAACAGTTGCTCTTCGCTGGCCACGATCCGGCGGGCGTCGGCAGAGCTGGAGGCGAATTCATCGACGCAGTGGTAGACCGTCGCGACCGGATCGATGCGGGCAATCACCTCGCGCGCCAGCGGCGTCGGCAGAAACGTCCACACCACCGGCCTCGAGAAGCCGGTCGCGCGCATCCAGCGCGTGATGCTGCGCATCATGACCTGCCGGTTGATCCAGCCGGCAATGCGCGAGTACGGCAGCGGCAGCACCAGCGGCGAGTGGACGAACAAGTTGGGACGCTCCTCGCGGAACCCCTTGGTACCCCGCCGCCAGTTCTTCAGCCGGGCGCGAATGCGTCCCATGTCGCTGACGCGAACCTGGCGGACGCCGGTGTTCTCGATGAAGAGCACACGGTGTCCTTCGGCGGCCAGCCGCGACATGATCTCCTGGTGACCCTGCCAGATGAAGTCCCAGTCGATCGACGAGATGCAGAGGATGTCGTGCTGGCGATTCACGGGAATATAGGGCGGTCCTTTAGCGCCGCCGCCCGAGCACTTCGTTGTAGGCGTCAAGCCACATGTCGGCCACGCGCTCCATGGTATAGCGGTCCTCGACGATGCGCCGTGCCGCGATGCCCATTCGGGCGGCCGTGGCCGGGTCCGCGAGCAGGCTGCCGATGGCGGTGGCGAACCCATCGACGTCGCCCGGAGCGACCAGCCGGCCGCTCACGCCATCCTCCACCATCGTGTCGGTCGCTCCAGGCAGGCGCGATGCCACGCAGGCCAGCCCGCAGGCCATGGCCTCCAGCAGCGCGATCGGCATGCCTTCGCGAATCGAGGGCATCACGTACATGTCGGCCGCGCGGAAGTAGTCCTGGATCTGGTCGGTAGGCGGCACGAAGATCACCCGGTCGGTAAATCCGGACGCTTGCGCCGTGGTCCGCAGCTGATCGATCAGCCGGCCGCCGAGTTCGAACAGGGCGGGATCGGTGGCGCCAACAAACACCACGGTCGATGCAAAGGCCAGGTTCTGTTGAGTTTGCACCCACGCCTCAAGCAACACGTGGGGTTGCTTGTCCGGTGAGATGAGGCCGACGAAGAGGATGATTGGGCGGTCGGTCGGCAGGTTGAGCCGCTTTCGCAGCACCAGCCGCTCGTCGGGGCTGGCCGGCGAGAACCGCGTCGCATCGGCCCCATTGGGGATTTCGCGGATGCGCTCGGCGGGCAGGCCGGCTGCCAGGTAGTGCTCGGTCAGGCCGCGGCTCACGCTCAAATAAAGATCGGCCGTCGAATAGGCCCACCAGGCGAGGGATCCGAGCGAACGGACGGTTGCCGGCTCGTCGTGGAGTGACGTCTGCAGGTGCAGCAGTGCTGGCCGTGAGAACAGCTTGGCAAGCGCGGCAACGGCAATGTTCTTGGTCGAAAAACCCTGGACATGGACCACATCGACTTGCGGCAAGAGACGCCACAACTCGACGAACAGCCGCCACATGGTGAGGAGGCGCGTCCAGCGGCTGGCGAGGTTCACGACCACTCGTGACACCGGAACGCCGTCGACCAGATCGTGCCGGGGCAACGTGGGATTGGTGGCGGTCGTCAGGACGAGCACGGTCGCCCGCCCGGCGAGTGCGCGCGCCGCGTACTGGGACTGGAGGCCACCGGCGCTGAACTCGGGAGCATACGCGCCGGTGACGAAGAGCGCGCGAGGCTGCCTAAGGGCTGTCACCACGGTTTGAGGCGATAGTACAGGCGGCCGTACAGTTCGCGCACCGCCATCTGGGTCTGCGCCAGCGCACCTGCGGTGGGCAGAACATCCATCAGGCTGACACCAACACCTCCGGTGCCGGAGAAATCCACTGGAAAGACCGACACGGCCAGACCCGCCTGTTCGAACAACAGCCGGGCCCTGGGCACGTGAAACGCCGACGTCACCAGGATGATCCGCGGCGTGCCCTGCTGTCGCGCCTTGAGCACCGCCGCCACCGCGATCGCCTCTTCAGCCGTATTGAAAACCCGGCCCGTCGTCACGATTTGTTCTTTCGGAATCCCGATGGCCGTAGCGTAGTCGGTCATGACCTCGCCTTCGGTGGGGGCGTTTGGCTCCCAGGGCGACCAGCCGCCGGTGAATACCAGCAGCGGTGCCTTACCCCCTCGAAGCAGTTGGACGCCGCCAAAAAAACGGTCGGCATCCGTCCATTCGCTTACCGCCTCGGGACCGGGCGCGGTCACCCGACCCGTGCTGAGCACGACGATCGCATCGGCAGCGCCGACGCTTTGGACCGGCAGTCGTGTGGCACCGTCTTCGAGCGCTCGCGCGAGCCGGCCGGCAACCAGCGGCATACTCGACAGCCACAGCACGACCATTGCCGCTACCAACGGCCATCGCCGGCGCCGAACGATGCCCACACCGACCAACACCAGTGTGATCCCGATCGGGAGAACCAACAGCGGGAGGATCTTGCTGAGATAGACCATGCGGCTCACGAAGCCATCCCCTATTCGGGGGTCGGTCTCGGGATGCCCGGCTTGCGCGCGGTAAACACCACGTAATAGACGACTGAAATCGCCATCGCCACTAACAGGCCCAGCACGAAGCCAAGGGCCAGGTTTGTCGCCCACCGCCGCAAACCTGGCGGCTCCGAAACGGCGGCTTTCGAGAGCAACCGGAGCGGAGACTCGAACTGGGCCCTTTCGCCGGCAACAACGCCAAAGCTCTGCGTGAGCAAGTCATGCTCGGAAATCACTAACGCCGGCACGTCGCTGTTCGGTGGCAAGCGGTCTAGGCTCTCCGCCAATCGCGCAGCAGCGTCAAGGTTCTTCACGATATGGTCCCATCTGGCTCGAAGCTGCGCGAGTCGGACACGCCCGAGAATCACCTCGCGTTGCAGCGAAACCGACCGTAAACTGGGGTCCTTCAGCTGATCCTGGATCACCTGCTGGGCCGTCTCTTCGCCTTGGATCTGCGACAACAGGTCTGGCAGTTCCTGCCTCAGCTTGAGAACCAAGCCGAGTTGCGTCAACATTCGCGCGCGCACCTCAGCTTTGCGCGCCGACTCCCCCCCGTGGCGCGCCAAACTGTCGGCGGCACTGGTGGCCAAGTCTGGATCGTCGGACCGCACCTCGATCGTCAGGATACCAGCCGCGTCGGCGGCTGAGACAACAGTCTGCGATCGAAGCCGTAACGCCGACATTTGATGGGGCGCCTTGTCGAGCCCGAGTTCGTCGACGACTTGCTGCGCAACCTCCAGGCTGTCCAATTCCCGCCGATAGTTCGCCACCATAGCCGACGTCACTTCGGTGTTAGGTCTCGCAGCGAAGATCAACTGGGTTGTGGCGACATAGTCCGGAGGGAATGCGTAGGCGACCAGGGCCGCCAGCAGTGCGCCTGCGCAGGCTGCGCCGATGATGAGGCTACGCTGCCTCAGAAACATCCGCATCCATTCTCGGACGTTGATCTCGTCGTCGTAGGGATCTCTCGGCGGGGGTGGCGGCACCCGCGAATTGTCAGTCATGCTTCCTCGATTAGAACGCCGACGCGGAACATTGGCCGACAGGGCAATGGGTCCTGCTAGCCGCGGGAGGTAACGACGCTATCGGAACCGGGCGGCGCCTGCGGCACCAGCGGCTTCTGCCGGCCCGCCATTTCGACCAGCGACTCGGGCGCGCCCAGCTGCCGCAACAGACCCTGTACCCCTTGCAACGCGTGCGGCCGCGACACAATCGCCACGGCCGTCAGCACGCACAACTTCACGTCCACGAGCAGCGACCGGTGCTCGACATAGAACAGGCCCAACAGGCTCTTCCCCGGCCGAATCAGCTGGTTGTAAGCAATGTCGGGGTCGGCCTGGTCCTTCAGGATGTCGCCTTCGTCCGAGAACACAATCGACGAGAAGTCGGTGATCCCTGGCGCCACCTCGAGCAGCCGGCGCTCGAGCGGGGTGTAAAGGTCGGTCTCGCGCTTGACGTTGGGACGCGGGCCGACCAGGCTCATGTCCCCCTTCAGCACGTTCCACAACTGCGTCAGCTCGTCGAGCTTGTAGCGGCGAATGAAATGGCCGACGGGGGTGATGCGGCTGTCGTTGGCGCCGGTGGAGTCGACCCCGGTGCGGTCCGCATTCTTGACCATGGACCGCAGCTTCACCATGAGGAAGCCCCGATCGTTCTTCCCCGTGCGGGGCGCCACGTAGAACGGCGAGAATCCGTCCTGGCGCCAGACTAGGAACATCACCGGCAACAGGATCGGCGACGCCGCAATCAGGCCGGCCAGCGAGACCACGATGTCGAAAGCGCGCTTCATCATCGGACCGGCGCCTCGCACACCCGCGCGGCGGCCTTCACCACTTCGTCGACCTTGGGATAGTAGATGTCTTCGAGCACGCGCGACGACGGCGCGGGGGCGTCGGGCAGCGTCACGCGCGCGGGCATGGCCAGCCAGGCGGCGGGCTCGAGTTGCTCCGCGACCGACGCGATGACCTCACCCGCGAAACCGCCGTTGCGCCAGCCGCCGTCGACCACGAGCAAACGCCGCGTGCGGCGCACCGAGTCGACGATCACCGTGGCATCAAACGGATTCAGGACGCGCAGGTCCACGACTTCGGCCGAAATGCCGCTCGCCTGCAGCCGCTCGCGCGCCTGCGAGGCCAGATACGTCGAGTAGCCGCAGCCGACAATGGTCAGGTCCGTGCCAGCCGCCAGGCAGCGCGGCCCCTGGGCCGCCAGCGACAACTCCTGGATCGGCGGCAGCTCGGCTTCCTGCTCGTACAACCACCGATCGTCGATATACATCACCGGGTCGTTGCACAGCACCGACGCGATCAGCAGGTCGCGAGCGTCGGCCACGGTCGACGGCAGCACGACTCGCAACCCCGGCACGTGGGCAAACCACGCGTGCAAGTCCTGCGAGTGTTGCGCGCCCTGCTCGCCGCCGCGATTGATGATCGCGCGGACGGTCACGCCGGGATGGGCCTGGCCGCCGAACATGTGGCTCCATTTCGCCGCCTGGTTGACGACCGCGTCCATGGCATAGAGCATGAAGTCGATGCGCGGGTGCACGACGATTGGCTTCATGCCGGCAAGCGCCGCGCCGACGCCGGCGCCAGTGCAGGCCAGTTCAGAAACGGGCGTGTCGATCACGCGATGGACGCCGAACTTCTTGTCGAGTTCGGTCATCGAGTTGCCGACGTACCACGGGCTCCACAGCCCCTGGCCGATCACGAACACCTCGGGATAGGTCGACAGCAGGTACTCGAACGCCGAGAGGATGGCGGTACCGTAGTTATGGCGGCGTATCGGACCGCTCATCGCTGGCCCTCCGTCTCGTAGACGCAGTCGAGCAGCTCCGAGGCGGCCGGCCACGGATCATCGATTGCCTGCTGCCAGGCCGTGGCAATCTCGGCCTCGATCTCGGTCACGAGCGCGTCGTAGTCGGCGGCCGTCCACAGGCTCTTGGCTTCGAGCGCGGTCATCAGGCGTGACACCGGATCGCGCGCCCGCCAATTGGCCAGGTCTTCGGTTGAGCGATTGACGCCGACGTCGATGTCTTCGCGCCAGTCGACGTGGCCGTACCAACGAAACGTGACCGCCTCCAGAAACGCCGGGCCGGCGCCACTACGGGCATGCGCAATCAGCCGCGCGGCGGCCTCGCTCACGGCTACCACGTCGTTGCCGTCGACCGCGGCCGACGGCATCGCGTGAACCGACGCAAAACGCGACGTCGCGTCGAATGGCTGGCGCAACTTGATCTGCATGTGGCTCGAAAACAGGTTGTTCTCCACCACGAAGATCACCGGCGCCTTGAGCATGGTGGCCAGGTTCAGCGACTCATGAACGGCCCCCTCTTCGACGGCGCCATCGCCAAAGTAGCTCACGGCAACATCGTCCGTCCCTTGCAGGCGGGCGGCGAGTCCCGCACCGACGGCGAGCGGCACCGCGCCGGCCACGATTGGCACGGAACCGTAAAAGCCGCGGGGGCCGTCCCACAAGTGCATGGAGCCGCCCATCCCGCGCGACATCCCGGTCACCTTGCCGAGCACTTCCGCGAACAAGCCGTGCAGCGGCGAACCGAGGGCAATCACGTGCGAGTGCGATCGGTGGGCGCCAAATACCCGGTCGCTCGGCCGCAGGCTGCGCGAGACGCCAACCGCCACGGCTTCCTGGCCAACACCAAGATGCACCGGGCCGCCAATCAAGCCGGCCTGGCGCATGCGCGCCAGGTGCTGTTCGGCCAACCGGATCCTGACCATGACGCGCAGCTGCGCGATCAGCGTCTCTGGCGACTGGCCGTCGATGTTGATCGGCTCGTGGAGCTTCTCGGGGCGGGCGAGATCACCCAGGGTGTGTTGCGTCATCGCTCACTTTCCATAGAACGTCCGGACCGCCTGGATGACATAGGCCACGTCATCGTTGGTCAAGGCGACGTTCATCGGCAGCATCAGGCAGCGCTTGAAGAACGCGTCGGTCACCGGCAGGTCGACGGTAAAGCCTAGCTCCTTGAACTGGTGCACCGGCGTGCCGGCCCACTGGATGATGGTTTTCACGCCCTGCTGGTCGAGATGCGCGCGGAGGTCGTCCAGGCGATCCGCCTCCATCTCGTAGTTCTGGTAGACATCGAAATGGCGCGCATCGGCACCCAGCGCCGGCGGCAAGCTCACCTCGGACAGCGCGCCGAGGCCTTCCTGATACATGGTGGCAATGGCGCGGCGGCGCTCGATGTCCTTCGGGAACGACTTGAGCTTGTGGTTCAGCACCGCGGCCTGGAGGTTGTCGAGCCTGGAGTTGTATCCCCACGCCACTACCCGGCCATCGTCGTTGCGGCCGTGGTCGCGCAGCAGTCCGATCTGCGTGGCAATTGCCGCGTCGTTCGTGACAATGGCGCCGCCGTCACCGAAGCAGCCGAGCAGCTTGGCCGGGTAGAAGCTGATCGTGCCGAAGACTCCGAACGTGCCGGCGCTGCGGCCGTTGAAGCGCGACCCGAGACCCTGCGCGGCATCCTCGCACATCAACAGCTTGTGCCGCGCGGCCACGGCCCCGATCGCGTCCATGTCGCACGTGCGGCCGGTCACCTGCACCGGCATGAGGGCCTTGGTCCGCGGGGTGATGCGCCGCTCGGCGTCGGCCGCGTCGAGCATGTGGTCGGCGCCGCACTCGGCCAGCACCGGGGTGGCGCCAACCATGTGAACGGCGGCCGCCGTCGCGATGTAGGTGTGGGACGGCAGAATCACTTCGTCGCCGGCGCCAATGCCGGCGGCCTTCAGGCCGATGATGATCGCGTCGGTCCCGTTCGCCACGCCGAACGCATACTTGACGCCCATGAACGCGGCGAGGTCGCGTTCAAAGTCGCGGCAGTCCTGCTGCTGGATGTAGGCGCCGCGACGGCAGACATCGGCAATGACACCCATCAGCTCGGTTTCCTGGCTGGTGAAGAGCTGCGAGTAGGGGAAGAACGGAATGGCGCGGGGGGTCATGACTGTCTGATTCTCCGTGAGAGGAACACTCGACTATTGGCTGGGTAAGGTCGCCGCACAATACAGGACCTTGTGTCCGCGATCGGGCTGGCCCGCCGGCAGCGGCGTCGGGGCCTGCCGGGCCGCCGTGTCGGCCGTGATTTCAGCGGGCATCTTGACGAGGTTGCCGAACACCAGCCGCTTCAGCAGCTTCTTGCCACTCATCGACTTCGGCATCAGGTTAAGGCTCGTCACCATCGCCTTGACCGGACGAAGAATGCGCTGGCGCCACGAGACCTCGCCGAGCGGGGTATCGCCGTAGCAGCGCACCGTGAAGCCGTGGGCCGACAGTTCCCGCTCGAGCTCCACGACGCCAAGATAGCGGTGGCTGTGCGGACTGGGCGTGAAGTCGAACAGCTCCTTATTGGCCGTCGCGATCAGCAAAGTTCCACCCGGCCGCAGGACGCGGCGGCACTCGACGAAGAACGCCGCCAGGTCGGGAAGGTAGTAAATGGCCTCGAAGATCACGACGACATCGAAGGCGCCGTCGGCAAACGGCATCTTCTGCGCGTCGAACTGTTCGAAGCCGAAGCGCGAGCCGTAGTGACGGCCGGCAATCTCGAGCAGCGCCGGCGAATAGTCGCCGGCCCGCAGCGATCGCGAAACCGACGACAGGTAGCCCACACCCTGGCCGGCGCCACACGCCGCTTCGAGAACGTCCTTGCCGGTGCAATAGTCGGCGGCCCAGTAGTAGCGGCGCGCCAGGCGCTCCACCTGCTCCACCGAGACATCGTCTCCAGCCAGCTCGGTGAGCGAAACGAAATCAGTGGTCACAAAGCTGTCACTGAATTATACCCGATGCGCCGCGACGCACACGGGCGAGACCTTCGAGGTGGCCGGCCATTTCGCCGTAGACCCGTTCGGCGACATAGCGGTGTTCGAACAACACACGCGCGCGCGCTGCCATGGCCTGCTGACGGACGGGGTCCTCGCCAATGGCGCGCAGGGCCGCCGACAGCGCCGGCGCGTCGCCATGAGCGTAGGTGAAGCCGCACGCATGTTCGCCGATCAGGCTCGCCAGCACGCGGACTTGCGACGCCACAATCGGCAGGCCGGCGGAGAGGTACTCGATGGGCTTGTTCGGTAGGTTGTCATCGAAGTTCCGGAAGTCCCGATAAGGCGCCAACCCGGCGACCGAGCGGCGCATTAGGGTCCAGATCTCGGCGGGCCCGACAAAGCCAGGGAACAACACGTTGTCGAGACCGGCGGCTGCTTGCCGGAGTTGCTCCAGCCGCTCGCCTCCTCCGCACAACACGAACCGGGCGCCTGTGCCCGGCTGGTTCAGCATCGCCGCGGCCTTCAAGACCGTGTCAAAGTCGAACATCCAGCCGAAGGTTCCGAAGAAGCAAAAGACCGGTCGCGAACCGGTCGCGGGAATGCCGTGGCCGTCCCAGAATTCCCCGGCCCGGCGCAGGTCGTCCTCGGCGGGAACACGCTCGGAATAGCCCATGGGGAACGCGCGATCGTCGGTGGTGCGCGTCCGGCCGGCGGCGGCGGCCCCCCAGTCGACGAAGGCGTCGGTCACGCCGAGAATGGCGGCAGCCCCGGCGGTTGACCGGCGCAGTTGCGCGGTCATCCACGGCACCATGTGACGGGCGATCGGTCGCACCACTCCGGGCACCAGGTCGAAGAAGACATCGGGCCACAGGTCACGGACATCCAACGCGACCGGGATCCCGCGATCCTTACCGAACTTCACCGCTGCATCACACAGTTCCAGGGTCGGCAGCGAGCTCAAGATGACATCCGGCGACGGCTCAGCCGGCGCGAGCCTCGAAAACGCGCGCGCGACCTGGTGATGATTCCGCAGCCGCGCCAGCGACACGTTTCGGCGGTAAGCCATGCCGCCCAGGAAATAGACCGAGAGGCCTGGCCCCTGTGCGATGCGGGTATCAACCGGTGACCGAAGACGGCGGCTGAAGTGATCGAACGCCGAACTCCACCACACCACCTCGTGGCCGCGCGCAGCCAATTGCTCCGCCAGCATGCCTGTGCGCCAGGCACGACCCTGCCCGCCATCGCCCGGCATGGGCTCGCCCACGGTCAGGAGCCAGACAATCACCGCGGCTGCTCGGTCCCGGCCACACTCACCCGTGCCTGCTGGTCAGATGGCGGCGAAGGGCCAGCGCCGCACGGACCGGCGGACTGAACCAGAAGTCACCCGCGCGGCGGCGTTGCAGGGCGAGTCCGGCTGGTTCCCGGACCAGCTGCCAGTTGGCGTCGCGGATGGTACCCATTCGGTAGTAGCCGCCGCCTGAAGAACGATTGGCCCTGGCCTCGGCGCCGTCGGGATTGTAGCCAGAGGGATGGTTCTGGTGGACCGCTGTGACGACTGCGGTCACGTCCACGACGGGAATGCCGGCGGCACGAACGGCGTAGATCAACCAGCTATCCCATCCGGGCCGGCCCACGGCCATTGGTGGCCAGGCGATGGGCAACGTCTTCGGGAAGATGATGAAGTCGATCCCGGCCTTCCCGTGCAGCGTGCCCGAGACGTTGATTTCGCGCAGAAACGCGTCTTCGCCAACCGCGTCGAGATCGATCGGTTCGACGAGGTCAACGTCGTGCCGTTGCCCAACTATCAGCCACGTTTGCCATGGCGAACTGGCGACGGCCGACACCGCTGCCAGGAGGTTGCTGGTGAACATGATGTCGGTGTTGACGTACGCCACCACGCTAGTCGTCGCCAGGCGCTTGATTCGGGCATACGCGTCGCTCAACATGGGCGTGCCGTGATCGTTGCGGGCGATCTCCGGTTCGTGCCTGGCACCAGTCTCGGCGGCCAGCTCGGGGATCCCGTCCTCTTGCCCGAACAACACGACTTCGACACCTGGCAGACGCTTCCAGCTGCGAATCGCGTTGGTCTGGATGACACCGGTGTGGCCGGCGATGGCGCGGGGAATCGAGAACAGGGTCAACATGCCGAACCATCAAGCGGAGGCCGACGCCGGTGACGACCGAAACCACCGGGCGACGAGCGCACGCGCATCCGGCCAGCTCATCGCCGCACACAGGAACAAGAACACCTGCGACGTATAGGCGTAACGCATGGACGGATCGACCGAGACAACGACCTGAAGGGCGATCCCGGCCACAAACATCCACAGGCACGCGAGGTATGGGAGCCGCCGCTCCCGGAGCGCGACCGGCGCCGCCGCCACGATCAGGAGATAGCAAGGCGTGACATAGAGGGCGTAGTAGAGGCGGTGAGCGTCGCTCCACAACGCGGGCAAAGGGGTGATGGCGTACCAGAACCGAAGCCCGGCCAGGTGAATCCCGTACCGCAGCCACTGCGCCGGTGACGGATCAGCTGGGGGCACGAGGAAGGTCAGCCCTTCGATTTCGGTGCCGGAACCGGGCAGGACAAAGCCGTAGGTCTGCAGCAAGACGAATTGGTGCCAGAGATCGCCCAGCTGACGCCGCCCGAACCACGCGGTGGCCACCACCGCCAACAACAAGGTCCAACCGATTCGCCTATGCTGGCGCCAGAGCCGGGAGATGCACAGCAACAAGATTGGCGCCGCGTACAACGGGGTCTCGATTCGCACCACCGTGCAGACAACGATCGCGATACCAGCTACGGCGAGGAATGCCACGTCCCGGTGCTCTTCCCATAGTCGGAGAAGCACGAAGAAGCTGGCAATGAACACCAGACGATAGAGCGCGTCTGGCAGTGCCCAAGTATGCCATTGGTAGCCATCGGCATAACTCAGCCAAGCCAGGATCGCCCACAGCGCCAGCGCGTGCCGTTCGGTCATGTGCAACAACAAGTGAAAGATCAACGGGTAGACCAGCCACACGAGGGCAATCTGGGAATAGACCACCGCGCCCAGGCTCGCGCCCCAAGCCATGTAGCATGCCGCGACAAACGCGATGTAGCCAATCCGCGACCATGCGTAGGTGCCGATTTCCTGCACCGGTGTGTTGGAAAACTGGTCTACGCCCATTGCCGCGAGCAACTGCCGCGCCGCCGGATCGTACCGATACCGGAAGTCCGTTGGCGAACTGATACCGAACACGCCCACCCACACCGCGTGGACGATGAGCGCGATCACGCAGACGAGCAGGTAGGACCGCCAGTACCGGACAATCAAGTCGGTTCTGAGCACGCTCGCGAGCACCTTGGTCATGGCTTGGTCAAGATGGTAATCAGGGAGATGCCGAACGGCACGGCTTGCGGTTCGAGCCGGCGCTGCACCGGCACGACATACTTGTCGAACCAGCCGATCTCGGAACTGGCGTCGGCGCGCGGCGCCTTCCGCAAGACGCGATACACGACGAAGTAGCCCAGCGCGCCGATAGTGTTGAAGTAGAACTGGCGAATCGCCGGCAGCGTCAACGGACACACCCGCCGGATGAGCGCCATCATGCGCGACTTGTGGTAGCGCCGGAAGTGTCCGCTCTCGACATCGAACGGGCTGTAGAGGAGATCGTGCGCCGGCACCAGAAGGAAGAGCGTGCCGCCGGGCTTCAACAGCGCCAGCATGTGGCGCAGCGCCCGCTCGTCGTCTTCGATGTGTTCGAGCACGTTCATGCAGACGATGAGATCGAACTGGCCCGCCACATCCAGCACATCGGCGACGCGCACCTCGAGGGCGTCGTGTTGAACCCGTTCCCGGCAATGCGCCACGGCCGCCGCCGACAGGTCGATGGCCAACAGGCGCCGCAGGGCCGGCGTGTTCACGAGCCGGCGAGTAAACGTGCCCACGCCGCAGCCCACTTCGAGGACGTCGCCATGGACGAGCGATTCGAACAGGCTGAAGGTCCAATCCGAATAGTTGTCGGCGGCGGCCATTCCGGGCGCCGACTGAAACAAGGCGTCGTCAGCTTTCATCGCTCCCGCACCCGCAAGATCGCCACGACCATCAACGACCTGAGCGCATACTTTGTCGCCACAACATTAAGGCCCGCCTTCCCCGCTTCTCGCGTCACGTCCGCCACGGAAAACAGGTGCGCGAACGGCGTCAGCACCTGATCCATGTAGAGAGCCCGGCACGTCGGTTCGTCTAGCGCGCGGCCAAAGGCGACATAGCTGATGGGTTGGACGGCAAGCTTCCAGAGCCGGTAGGAAAATCGCGACAGCCGTTGCCATCCCCGCCAATGAAGGTTCCGGAGCGGCGAGGTCGCCTTGTGCACCAGCCAGAAGTAGGGATGCCACTTGTTGTAGACCGCCAGGTAGATATGGCCTCCAGGCTTCGTGATTCTCGACAGTTCGCTCAGCGCCTTCGCCGGATCTGGCGTGTGATGAATGACGCCGGCGCAGAAGGTCAGGTCCACAGAGTCGGAGGGCAGGTCGAGCGCGAGGACGTTGCCGCACACGGCACGGTACCCGCGTTGTGCGACCTGGCGCACGTTGGATGGCGCCAGATCGATGCCGAGCAGGCGATCCTTCGTGACTCCGCGGCGGACGAACTCATCCAGAAAGAAGCCGCCGCCGCACCCGATGTCCGCGACGCGATCCTCGGGGCCGATCATCTCGACGAATTCTAGAAACAGCGGATAAAAGCCGGCACGCCGGTCGCCGTAGCAGAACATCCCAAAGGACAGCCCTTCGTAGTGCTCGCGGACGTGGTCGATGGTCAGCTTCATCTAGTCGAGCGCTTTGGCGCCGCCTGACTTCCGCTTGGCTGCCGGCACGGCGGCCTTGTCAAGGAAATGCGAGCCCAGCACCAGGCCATCCATGTCCTCACCCAGGAAGCACTCGATCGCCTGTTCCGGCGTGTTCATGATGGGCTCGCCACGGACGTTGAACGAGGTGTTCAGCAGGACCGGGACACCCGCCTTCTCGCCAAACCTGACAATCAGATCGTAGTAGAGAGGATTATCGGAGCGCCGCAAGGACTGGACGCGGCCGGTTCCGTCAACGTGATCTACGGCGGGAATCGTCGCCCGTTTCTCCACCCGCGTCTTGTAGACGAGCAGCATGAACGGGCTAACGTAATCGTGCTCGAAGTATTCGCTCAACCGTTCGATCGGCAGGCTCGGCGCGAACGGCCGGAAGTGCTCCCGGTGCTTGACCCGCGCGTTGATGGTGTCCTTCATCGAGGCCGGAAACGGGGCCGCGAGGATCGAGCGGTTACCGAGCGCGCGCGGGCCGAACTCCATCCGGCCCTGGAACCAGCCGATGATCTTCCCTTCGGCCAGCATGGTCGCCGCACGCTCCACCAGTTGTTCCCGCTCGAGGGTCGTATACGGCAGGCCTTCCGATTCGATGGCGGCCCGATGCGTGGCGTCATCGACCGAAGGCCCCAGGTAGGCATGGGTCATCTCATAGACGCGCGGCTGCTTGAAGACCTGGTTCCAGAGATAGAAGGCCGCGCCGAACGACCCTGACGCGTCGTTCGCCGCCGGCTGGATGAAGACCTCCTGGAACGGCGTCTCGGCGATGATGCGGCCGTTGACCACCGAGTTGAGGCCAATGCCGCCGCCAATTGTGAGCCGGGGCATGCGCACCTGCTGGTGATGCCACCGGAGCAGTTCCAGGGTCACCTCCTCCACGACCTTCTGCGCGGCGGCGGCGATGTCCTGGTACTGCTGGGTCATCTCGCTCTCAGCCCGGCGCGACGGGCCCAGCATCTCGACCAGCTTCGGAGAGTACCAGCCGTAACGGCCGTGGGTGTGATAACGCAGGTACGAAGTGTCGAGCCGATATTGCCCGTGCTCGCCGACCTGGATGATCGATCGCAGCCGGTCGTAGTACGGGTTCGGGTCGCCGTAGGCGGCCAGCCCCATGACCTTGCCTTCGCCGCCGGCGCACTTGAAGCCGAGATACTCGGTCAGCATCGAGTAGAAGTTGCCCAGCGAGTGCGGAAAGAACACCTCGCCGCGCTTCTCCATCTGGTTGCCCTCGCCGACGCCGTAGAGCGTCGTCGTCCACTCGCCGACGCCGTCATACGACAGGATCGCAGCCGACTCGAACGGCGAGACGAAGAACGCCGATGCCGCGTGGGCAAGATGGTGTTCGACGTAGTGGATCTTGGCCGCCGGGATCGACAGGAACTCGGCCAGCTTGGGCTTGATGCCGGCGAGCAGCCGAGCCGTCTGGCTGCGTCCGCGCAACAGGTGAAGGGAGGCCGGCAGGTAGCGCAACAGGTGCATGGCCTGCTTGCCTCGATGCACGGTGGGATCCCAATAGAAGCCGACCGCGTCGAGGTCGGGCCCCCGCAGGCCCGCGAGTTCGAGGCAGCAACGGATCGCGTTCTCCGGGAACACGCCGGTATGCTTGACGCGCAGGAAGCGTTCTTCCTCGACCGCGCAGACCGGCACGCCGTTGACCAGGATCGTCGCGGACGAATCGTGTCCGTAGCAGTTCACACCGAGTATATTCATCAGGGGTCGTTATCGGCGGGCCAGTCGAAGGATGCTGCACATGAAGCTGGATAACACCGTCTGCAGGCCAAGGGCGGTCAGCGTCGCGCCCGGTATCACCCACCGCAAGGTGTGTTTGTAGTCAAGCGGGCCGAAATCGGCCAGCCGCCATTGGTTGACGGCCCCGCCAAGCAGGCCAAGTCCGGCAAGCAGGCAGATGGCGCCTGCGGCAATTCCACGTTCGAGGCTGACGGCCTCGGTGAACCGGCTAAACCGCTTGTCTTCCGGCAGCAGCCGGGCACCGATGGCGAAAGTCTTTGCGAAAATCGCGAACAGGATCGATTGCCAGCCGCACAGTATCGCGACGCTGCCAAACAGCAGCGTGTTCTCGTCGAAGGTTACCCCACGGACGCTGACCCGCGGCAGCGCCACGGCGTAAGCAATCCCCCCCAGCAGGATAGCCAACACGCCGGGTACGAGAAACAACCAGCGGGGACAAAACAGGAGAAAGAACCGCAGGGTGCGCCAGCCATCGCGGAAGGTACGCAGATGCGGGACGTGAGCCTTGCGCCCGTCCTTGTGCAGGGTAATGGGTGTCTCGGCGATGCTGGCGCCCTGCAGGCTCGACTTCAGCACTAGTTCGACGGCGAACTCCATGCCGGTGCAGCGCGGCTCGACGCGGTCGAAGATCTCCTTGGTGAAGCCGCGCATACCGCAGTTGATGTCGTGGATCGGCACGCCGAACCACCATCGGGCGAGCGCAGAAAAGAAGGGATTGCCGAAATACTGATGCAACGGCGGCATCGCGCCGGGCATCACGCGGCCTCCGCCCGACGGCAGCCGGCAGCCCATAACGATGTCGTTGCCGGCCCGCAGTTTCTCGATGAACGGCCGGATGCTGAGAAAGTCGTAGCTGTCGTCGGCATCGCCCATGATGATGTAGGTGCCACGGGCGGCGTTGATACCGCCCATGAGCGCTTCTCCATACCCGGGACGCGGAACGTTCACGACTCGGGCGCCGAGCGCTGTAGAGATACTGGCAGAGTCGTCCGTGCTCCCGTTGTCAGCGACGATGACTTCCGCCGCCAGCCCTTCGGCTTTGATGGCGGCGAACGCCTTCTCGACGACGGCGCCGATCGTATCGGCCTCGTTGAGGCACGGGATCACGATCGACAGCTCCAGCGGCGCGGGTGACAACATGGCGTCCGTCACACTGCCGGAATGGCGGCCGCGTGGCGATGCCCCGCGGCGCCGGAATAGGTCGCCCGTTGATACTCGACCGGCTGTAACGGCTTCGCTGAGAAGTCCCAGCGCGGCCAGCGGTCTTTCGCGAAATACTCATGACCCTCGCTCTGGTGGGAGGTCGGCAGCACCGCCAGCTTGAAGCCGTAGTACAGGTCCCAGAATAGTTCTCGTGTCCGCAGACTCCGCAGGAACCGGCGCACCAGGAACGCGGGATTGGTCAAGATGGCCCGATGGTAGGCCATGGCGGCCGTCTTCTGAATCATGTCGTTGGTCAGGTGACGATGGCTAAACAGCGGTGACGCGGAGCGGGCGTGGTACTCGTCCCAGTCGAACGAACGAATCATGCCCGCGGCATAGTAATCGTTGAACATCTTGGTGCCCGGGAACGCCACCGTGATGCCGAACATCATCACGTCCAGTTCAAGCGAGCGGGCGTATTCGATGGTATCGCGCATGGTGTCTTCGGTGTCGGCCGACAGACCGAGCAGGAAGAACCCGTTAGTGTCGATACCAGCGGCGCGGGCCATGCGCACGGCACGACGGCCCTGGTCCAGCGAGGCGCGGCCGCCCTTGCCGAATGCCTTCAGGACCGCGTCGTTGCCCGACTCGAATCCGAACGACACCCTGTAACACCCGGCCTTGCGGAGGGTCCGGAACAAATGGTCATTCGCCGACTCGACCCGAATGCCGTTGTTGCACGTCCACGTCATGCCGGTGTTGGCTTCGGCAATCGCCTCGGCCACCGCCCCTGCCCACTCGTTGTCGGAGGTGAAGATGTCGTCGGCCAGCATGAACTCGCGCCAGCCAAGGCTGGCCAGGAGCTTGACCTCCTCGACGCACCGGACGGGCGACTTCTTGCGATAGCCATAGGCCATGGTCATCTTCGAGGCGCAGAAGTCGCACTTGAAAACACAGCCGCGCGAGAACTCGGCAATCGTCGCCGGCGGGTTGCGCACCAGGATGCGGCTGACCTTGTTGCGGTAGTACTCGGGATCGAACAGGTGCCAGGCCGGCATCGCCAGCTGATCGAGGTCGCCAATCAGGGGCCGGGCGCCGGTGTAAACGACCTCACCAGCGGCATCGCGGTAATACAGGCCCTTGACCGACGCCGGCGAGTGGCCATCGCAGACTTCGCCAAAGGTCAGGTCGGCCTCGCCAGTCATCGCCACATCGAGCATGGACTCGTGCATGCTTTCGACCGGCATGCCCGAAATATGCGCGCCGCCGCCGACCACCAGGATATCGCGCGAGATGTCCTTGCAGAGAACCGAGATGTCCCGCAGCTGGTTCATCAGCGGCGTGGTGGCGGTGATGCCGACGATCTCCGGCTTGTGCTCGAGGATCGCGGCGCGGACCAGGCGCCAGTCATACAGGCGATGGCTCAGGTCGAGAATCTTCACCGCGTGCCCGCGCCGCAAGGCTTCGCCGGCGATGGTCGTCAACCCAAGAGTCGGATAGATCGGGTTGGTCATCGACCCCTTGGCCGCGCCATACGTCGCGTGGTACGACGGGTTAATCAAGAGGACTGTGGCCATGGTTAGCGTTCAGGAGGCGCGGACGGGTAATTCCTAATCATACAGGAGCAAGCCGGGGTACAGATGCCACGACGTTGGCGCTGCCGCCCCACGGAATCGACCGCAGCAGATCTTCTTCGCTCGAAAAGCGTCTGAACGTCTGCTCGTCGTAGAACGCATAGCCGTGCTCAGTCAAGGCATGGGTCAGCGCCGTCGGCGGCTCACCGCGTTCGCGCAACAGGTACGGGCACACTTCCATCACCACCGGCGGATGGTGGCGCGCCAGCGTGGCGGAGGCCCTCGGAGCACAGGCAGCTCGCTCCCGTCGACGTCGAGCTTGATCAGATCCACGCGGGGCAGACCGAACTCGGCGACAAGACCGTCGAGGGTCTCCACCTGAGCCGTCGATCGTTCAGGCGCCCCCTGGTGAACCGGATGCGTCCCACGGGCTCCCGCCAGCGGCCACCGCGCATAGTAGGTCCCGGCCGCCGAATCACCGGCCGCGCCGAGCGCGCGATGGACCAGGGTCACGCGGTCTTGCAGCTCGGGGTTGAGTGCGAGGTTGGCACGCAGTCGCGCCATGGCGCTGTCCGCGGGCTCGACGGCAATCAAGCGTCCCTCGGCGCCGATGTGTCGGGCAAGCGGCAACGCTTGCGAGCCGATGTTGGCGCCGACGTCGATGACGATGGCGCCGCGACCAGCAAGCCTAGTCAGCGCCGAGGTCGTGCTTCGCTCGTAGACGCCCAGGTACAAAGCCAGCTGGACACCCTCGTCGAGGTCCAGCGACCACCGCACACCCCTTCGAGTGCAAGCCACCTCTGAGGCATCACGCCCCTGCAGCGCGAGCATGCCGCCAATGGCCCAGCGCAGGTGGCGGGCGATATCCATTTTGCGAGCCGTGGAGAGTCGCGGCACTATCGCGTCCCTTCGCGGCGCCGAAGCACGACCAGGGCAAACATCGCCCAGCGGTGAGGCCATCGCTCCAGCGTGTGATCGATCCCGCGGCAGAGGCCGCGGCCCCACGACGGCACCAGGTTGCGGATGGAGACGCCTCCCGACAGGAGATATCGGAGCGGCCACCCCGGCCGCACGGACTCGACCTGCCAGCCGGGATGCTCACGCTCGAAGCGTGGCCGGTCGCGCTCGAACATGATCCATGGCAGTGCGCCATTTGCTCCAGAGAGAGGACCGGTGGAGGCGAACTCCCACTCCACGGCGCCCGGCTCGAACGGCTCGTGATGCAGCGATCGGTACACCCATGACGACCATGGCGTTACCCATGGCTCGATCACCGCGATCACGCCGCCGGGACGGACCACGCGAGCTGCTTCCTGAAAGAACGCCCCGGCCGCGGGCAGGTGATGCACGACGTTGGTCATGACGATGGCGCCGAGGGCGCCGTCGCGAAAAGGCAACGCGTGGGCGTCGAGGAGCAGATCCGCAGCAGGCGTTGAGCGCACGTCGGAAGAAATCAGCCCGGGTATGAAATCGGCCAGGTACCCGGCCCCACCGCCAAGTTCCAATGCTGGCCTGGCCTGGCCCACTTCGGCCGCGAGCGCGCGATACCACTCGTCGTAGACATCGCGCAGCAGCGGCTTCTCTCGGATGATTAAGCGATGCACGGCGGGCGCAACTTCATCGTCGGGAGACAACCGCCGCGCCAGCGGGTGCGTCAGCCACTGGCGGAGCGGATCACCCAAGCGTTGAGACAATCCTGCCATGGCTAGATGAACTTCATCCGGCGGGCAGCGACCAGCGTCATCTGCAGGAGCAGCCAGCCGTGAGCCCAGCGGCGGATGTTGGTATCACCATACACGCGCTCCCGATACCGGATCGGCAACTCGACAATGCGCAGGCCCTGCCGCGCGGCGCCAAACCGCAGGTCGAAGTCACCGAACGGATCGACGTCGCCGAAGTAGGCGCGATCCCGGGCGATAGCCTCGTAGTGCGTCCGCCGCAGCACCTTCGTGCCGCACAGCGTGTCCTTGAGCGGCTGCCCGAGCAGGAACGAGAACGCGGTCGCGAAGAACTTGTTACCGAGCATGTTGGCAAAGCGCATCGCGCTCTGCTCCATCGGGTAGACCAGCCGGCTGCCGTTGATGAACTCACCCACCCCGCCGGTGATGGCACGATAGAACTTGGGCAGTTCTTCCGGCGGCACCGACAGGTCCGCGTCCAGAATCATCAGCACGTCGCCGCGCGCCTCGGCGAATCCCAGGCGCACCGCATCGCCCTTACCCTTGCCGGTTTGCTGGAGCGTGCGGATCCGCCGGCCGGGCATGGTCGCGACGACGCGCTGGATCTCCTCCCACGTGCCGTCGGATGAGTGCCCCTCGACGATGATCACCTCGTCAGCCGGCCCCATGGACGGAATGCGCTGCAGCAGCGCCGTGATGTTGCCTCGTTCGTTGCGGGCCGCCACGACCACCGAGACAGACAACGCGGCATCGGGCCCGATCCGGCGCGGCCGGGCCACGCAGATATTGGCAAGCGCGAAGACCCGGAACACAGGCAACGGCGCGATCCATCGGTTGACGAACTCACTGAGCAGCGGGACGTAGATCGGCAGCAGGACACGTTGTGACCCGGCGACCAACTCGAACCCTGACAGCTCGAGCAGGTTCTTCACGTCAGACGGCGCCAGCCAATTCTGCGAGCTGCCAGTCTCGGCGAGTCCCAGGCGGGAGGCGAAGCTGAAGACGGGCTTCCACACATTGCTGAAATACGAGAGCACGACCCGCGTGTCGGCCGAGCAGGCGCCGTGGATGGTGTCGAGCAGCGCCTGGATGTCGGGGGTGTAGTGCAGGACCCCGTTGAGAACCAGTCGATCGGCGGGCGCGTCGCGCAGTTCCGCGAAGCTGGTGACGGTCGTCGGTTCCTCAGGCAGGTACTCGGGCGCGACCACCATAATCGCTCGCGGCCCGAGCGCCGCCCGCAGCAGCCCGGATCGAGGTCCCACCTCCGCGACGCGCGCCCCGGCCGGCAGATAAAACGAGATGTACCGGGCGAGGAGCTCGTAGAAATAGCGCTTGAGGCTATTTCTTCGCATCCAGCCGGGCCTTAAGCCGCTCGTCCACGATCGCGGTGATCCGTTCGTCGAGGGCCACATCGACGCGCTTCTCGATATATTCCGAGAACCGCGTCGACACATTCTGTATTTCCTTGTTCATCTGCGCCGACACCTCGGGCACGACCTCGAGGAACCGGTTCGTCATCCGCGGCAGTTCAGACTTGACCGCGTTGTCGACAACGGTCGCGACCCGGTCGACTGGCGACGCGATCAAGGCATCGAGCCGGTAGATGGCAAAAGTGAAGCAGATTAGAAACGTCAAGGCGATGAACCCGGAGATGACGCCGGTGCGCACCAGCGTCTGAACCCAGGGCTTGCGGTCGTCGTCGTGTTTCAGCCGGAACGCGGCATATTGCGCAGCAAGGCGTTTTTCGCTGTCGGCGACTCGCTCGTCCTCGCCCACGTTCACTGCGCGGCCGACGTGGCGTGCAACGTGAACCCTGACCAGCGCCTTGCGCAGCAGCGCGATGGCGAGATCGTGCTCGCCCTCGCGGGCAAGAAACTCGGCGGCGTGATACACGTGGTCGAGCGAAGATTCTGGTGAGGGATTTGTCTCTGCCATAACTGTCCCGGAGTAGAGTAACAGACTAACGATGGGCTCGCAGTGGCGTCCAGTGCATCAATGAGAGCGTGGTTCTGGATCGGAATCTCGGCGGCGCTGCTCGCGACATCGTATGCCGCGTCATCGAGCGCGCTAACGGGCGGCTGGGAGGTCCATGTGCTCGGCGTCGAGCACGGGTCGATTTGGGATCCCGGCGGCCCTTATTTCGGTGGCGGCGTCTTGCTCTTTCACCAGCCCTATGCGCCTTTCGTGGGGCATCCGGGGCTAACCCTGATGCTCCTCTGTCACCTGGTTGCGAAAGCGGTGTACCTGCCGTTCAGCAGCGACATGGCATTTGACGCCTTCGTCGCCCGCTATCTTTACTGGGTCATCGCGGCGTCGATGCTCAGCATCACCGGCGTGTTCCTGCTCGTGCTGGCGGTGATTGAGCGGCTGGCGCTCCGCGTGCTCGGGGAGCCGCGTCTGGCCATACTGGCGGTGGTCGCGTACGCCACCACATTTCCCGTGCTGTACTACCTGAACAAAATCTCCACCGAGCCGCTGCTCGTTCTGTTCACGCTGCTTGCGTTTCTGTGGCTATGGCGTTACTACGAACTGCGCGGTCAGCGTCTCGCGATGGTGTTCTTGGCGCTATCGGCCCAGGCGGCAGTGGCCGCGATCTACACCAAGGTTCTCATCGTGGCGCCAATTGCGCTCTTCATTCCGGCGCAGATTGTGTTCTACGGCGGCGCGCCCGTCCGGCGCCGGATCAGAGATGGCGGGCTCTACGTGATGTTCTGCGTGCCCGGGCTGCTGCTCGGCGCCTTGAAAACGGATTGGGCCTATTTCGTCCAGTTCTGGTTTGCGTACGCGCCCGGCGCTCCGCGGTATTCCGGCTCAAGCAACTGGCTCGAGAACCTCCTGGTCAACGCGCCCACGACCGTGCTCGCCATGCTCGGCTCGGCTCTGTCGCAACTGGCACCCTGGCGCCTCGTGCTCTCGTTCGAGACTCGTGAGGGACTGTTCTTCGCATCGGAGGGGCTGTTCCTGCTGTTGTCCGCTGCCGGCCTGGTGATGTACCTGCGGGCCTGCCGAAACCGGCCGGTCCTCCTCCTATGGTTCCTGGCTTTCCTCGGCCTGACGGCTGTCCCGTACTTACAGAAGGGCCTCAGTGCCTGGCACTATCTCTTCATTCACTTCGCCGTCGCCTCGATCTTCGTCAGCTACGCGATCGCGCGATTGGCACGCACCCTGATCGGGGCCAACGTGGCGACGCTAAGAGGATGGCTGCTCTGCTGCTGTGCGGTGCTGGCCGTCAATAGCATCGGCCTCTACCTGTTCATCGACATGCGCCGATACGATGCCCGGCAGAATCGATCGTGGGAGTTGTATTACCGGGCGCCATCTATGGTCGGTCCGGGAAGTCGAATCGGCCTCCTCCACGCCGCTCATATCGACGAGATCATGCAGCCGGTCTCTGCATACTTGCCGATCACGGGATTCTTGGAGGAGTTTCGTGGCTTCTTCGTTCCGATCTCAGGCGACGAAGGGAACGCCGTCCTGAAACGGCGCGGCATCGAAGCACTGGTAGAAGTCACGCCGGCAGGCTTGGTCTTCAGGCGCGTCGACTAGCCCGCTGGCTCGATGGCGGCCAGACGTCGGATCAAATTCGCCGGATTGCCGCCCACAATCGTGTACGGCTCCACGTCTTTCACGACCACGGCCCCGGATGCGATGACACTGTGGTCGCCAACCGTAACGCCCCCGCGAAGAACGCAGTTGGCGCCGACCCAAACGTGATTGCCAATGTGCACTGGCTTGTTGGTATGACCCGCCGCCGCGCGGGTCTGCCCGGGCGCGACGTCGATGGCATGGTCCGACGAGACGACCACGGAGTTCGGGCCAATGAGGACATCGTTGCCAATGATGATGCCACCTCTCGCATCAATGTGTGCTCCGGTATTGACGTGAAAATCGCTCCCCACGCGCAGGCCGTAAGTGTGGGACAGGGTGGCGCCTCGGTATACGTAACAGAAGCCACCGACTCGAGCCGACGTTAGCTTGAGGACAAGATAACGAAGGGACATGCCCTCGAGCCCAGGAAGGCTACGGACGAGGGCACCCAGATACTCCTCCACCACCAACGACGCGGTCTGTCGTAGCGAATGACGACGAATGAAGTTGAAAGCGAGCATCTCTTAGCAAGAACCGCGGACCGTGTTGCCCAAGCTCTGGCGGCACAGGCATAGGCCGACGACCATCCAGAACACGTTCCCGAAGATGCTCAACTGCAGAACCTCGCCACCCAGCCCCATGAAGACGTAAGACACGACCAATGCGCGCAACAACAGGCCGCCCTCAGAGCGTGCCGGCAGGGCGACGAAGACTGCGAGACACAGCAGGCCGTACATCAACAAACCCACGGCGCCTCCGGTGACGAGGTAGTATAGGATCTGGTTATCCATGGCCATGCCGTAGGAAAAGGCCCCATTCGAGAGATGACTCACCGAGTAGCCGGCACCAATAATCTTGTCGACGGGTCCCTCAATCCACTGCACCTTCCACCAGATGCCGCGGTCGGTTAGTACGACTAGTGGCGAGGTGAACCCGGTGTACCTGGTGAGCGCTCGAGGTGCCCATCCTAGCCGGGCCATCGCGACCGCACCCATCAGGAGGGCCACCGCCAGGGCCCCGTACGCGACCAGCTTCGTCAACATCCCGGCGCTGCGACGCTGCCATGCCTCCTGCAGCAGGTAGGAACCGTAAAACGAAATGGCCCCCAGGACGGCCACCTTGGAGCCCGTCGAGACCAACAGAACCAGGGTCGAAAGGAACAGGAACCGAATCGCGACCGCATGCCGGCCTCTGAGCCCGGAAAGAAACACCAGGTTTGAACAAGCAAAGTAAATCATCCCGGACGAGGCGGGCGATTCCTCGTGGCCCAGCGGTGAAACGCCGTAGATCCCCCGCGCGGTCGTCAGTAACTGATACAAGCCGAAGGCTATCGTCGGCAGAATCACCACCATCGCCACCCGGAGGAATTGCCGTGGTGCCGTCCGGTAACCCCGCCACACCAGATAGCCGAAAACAAAGTAGCTGGCCTCCTTCGCCCACAACACGCCGGCCTCGAGGTGGCCGGCCGCGGCATCGCGCACCAGGAAGATCACCCAGAAATAGGCCAGGTAGATGACGCCCATTGTCCAGACGGCCACTCGCGGAACCGCCAGCGGACCCGACAGGCCCAGCACGATCACCAGCCCGATCAGGGCCACTCCGGTGAAATCCTCCGGTCGAAGGCCGACGAGTCCGAAGCTGGTCTTCGGGAGGACGAACAGCGCCACGAGGTGAAGACCCACGAGCAATCGGATGAGACCGATAGTCGTGATCGCCGGTATCGACGCCCGGGCAGAAGCTGGCACAATCATCGTGAGGCTGCCAGGTCTGCCATCGCCTGGCGATGTTGCCTCAGTGCGGTCCGCACGCTTGCGAGGTCGGCCACGAACTCCACGCGGTCGCCGCCCGGCAAGGCCAAGAGATGCTCACGACGCATCCGCCTCGCCTCGTCTGGCATGCTATTCAGCATGTCGAGAATCGACAGCTTGCGATCACCGGCGCCCATCAACCCGGTCGAGGCCACGCCGATGGCAAAGGCAAATCGCTCCGTGATCAGCTCAATCGGCAGGGTTGGGTCCACGTGGATACACGCCGCACTCGGCACGCCCAGCTTCGCCAGCGGGTGATCCTTGATGTGCACGGCGTAGCCTTCCGCTATCGCCACGTCGATCAACGCCAGATAGGTGGCTCGCAAATCGTCGTCCGGTACAGGTTCGGTGCCGGTGATCAGCAGGACCGTGAGCGCTCGGCTCGAGGTTGGCTCTCCCCGATCCGCCTCGGCGCGCTCCGTTCCCGCGGGCCGCGCCCCGACAGGCGCGATCTCGATCGTGTCCGGGTATTGGCGATACGAAAAGGAGTAGTTGTATCCGTGATCAGCGGAATCCCGGGCGGTCCGATACACCACGAATTGGTTGCCCACCGCGCGCAAGACCTGGCGCTGAACCCACGCCTTCCACCCGGAAGGCTTCGGGAGATCCGCCAGGCTCACCTGCTCGAAGCTCGACATCGTCACCTGTGGAAAGAAGCGTCCCCGCGGCTTCACGACGCCCACGAGGATGTCGAAGAGCGGCCAGCAGCATTCGTGGAAGAACACGACCCGCCGGCGTCGCAGTTTCGCGGCGAGGAGCAGGGCCAGCAGCGACAACGCGGCGCCGATCGCGCCGCCCATGAGCCGCTGTACCGTGACACCCGGCAGGCGCCGCGCGACGTGGGCGAATGCCTGTTCGTGGACGGGGTTGAGGACGATGATGCGGCTGATGTTGAGAGCGGTACCGTACGCCGTGACAAAGCCCGCCGGCAGCAACGACACCACAAACGCCGTGCTTGGCGGACTACCGCTGGGCAAACTTGGTGGCTTTCAGATTCAAACTGAGTGGAATCGCACCAGACGCACCCGCCGCGATCGTGGCCGACGACCAGTCGCCCAGGTCGGCGCCGAACTCGGCTTTCGTTTGCCAGGGTTCCGGGCTGGCGTAACCACACTCTGCCAACAACGCGGTCAGTGAGCCGCGGGTGTACATCGCGCGGTGAAAGTTGTACTCGTAGCCCTGTCCGCCCATCAGCGGGAACTTGATGGTGTCGAAATTCTTGCCCGACGCCAGGTACGCCGTCACCAGCGCGTCGAAATCAGGTACGGCCACGATGATGGCGCCGCCTTCGGCGAGCTTCTGGCGAAGCGCCAGCAGCAGCGCGCGGCCTTCGGCGAACGACAAATGCTCGAGGACGTGGCAGATGTAGATCGCGCTGACGGCGCCGTCCGCGAATTCAGCCAACGCGAGCGACGTGGTCTGGGCGTGGATATGCGCAAACGCCCTGGCGTCGATGTTGATCCAGCCTTGCAGGTTGATCTCGCCGGCCCCCAGGTGCACGCGGATACCGGACGATGAGTGCGCGGGATAGATGGGCGCCGGCTTGTCCAGGTTCGCGAAAGCGGCCTGTTGCCACTGCGCCATTCGCAGCACCTTCCTGATTGGACCACCGAACCATCCGACCAGCCACTGCCGGACGCGCCTCACCACACTGACCTCCCGCCGTCCATGATGACGTTTTGGCCATTGAGGTAGGCCGATGCGTCAGAGCACAGGAACTGCACGGCGCCCCGGTATTCGTCGCGGCGCGCCATTCGTCCAAGCGGGATCAGGGAGGTCAGCCGCTGCACGAAAGCCTCGTTCTGTCCGGCAAAGACGCCGCCCGGCGAGAGGGCGTTGCAACGCACGCCCTTGTCCGCCCAGTAGGTCGCCAGGTAACGCGTCAGTCCGACCAGCCCCGACTTGATCACCGA
>SXGT01017110.1_pt1 | contig 31488 bp, 28 predicted proteins | sample 3176221 | NCBI WGS metagenome assembly SXGT01 (sample SAMN11356862, study PRJNA531348) | freshwater metagenome | isolation source: freshwater sample F1-120 | place: China: Fuxian Lake, Yuxi | collected 2017-12-25
GGCGTCGCGATCGTGTTGTCGACGATGAGCGGCAGGCCTGCGCCGTGTGCGACCCCGGCAACCTTCTCGATATCGAGAATGTTGATCTTCGGGTTGCCCACGGTCTCGGCGAAGAGCAGCTTCGTGTTCGGGCGGATCGCGGCCTTCCACTCGTCGGCGTCGTCTTGATTCTCGACGAACGTGACCTCGATACCGAGCTTCGCGAGCGTATAGGTGAAGAGGTTGTAGGTGCCGCCGTAGATCGACGACGACGAGACGATGTGGTCGCCCGCCTGCGCGATGTTGAGCACCGCGTAGGTCGTCGCCGACTGGCCCGAGGCCAGCAGCAGTGCCGCCGTGCCGCCCTCGAGCGCGGCGATGCGCTGCTCGGCGACGTCTTGCGTCGGGTTCTGAATGCGCGTGTAGATGTTGCCGAACTCGGCGAGCGCGAACAGATTCTTGGCGTGCTCGGCATCGTTGAAGACGTAGGCCGTCGTGCGGTAGATCGGCGTCGCCCGCGCGTTCGTCACCGGGTCGGGCTGCGCTCCGGCGTGAATCTGCAGCGTCTCGAACTTGTAGGGGTCGGCCATGAGGGCTCCTTGCGTCGCGGGTGGGTCGCCTCGACGGTACGTCGCCCCCGACGGCGGGTCAACGGCGCGCGTCACGCGCCGTAATGCGCGCCGGTCGTCGCCGACGGATGCCCGCTCAGCGCTCGCGGCGGAACAGCCACTCGACCCGCGGCTCGACGAGCGGCCGGGCCAGGCGCCGCACGAGCGGTGTCGAGAGCACCACGGCGATGATGATCGCGAGCACGATCATGCCGACGAGCCAGGGCCAGCCCGAGTTCTCGCCGCCGAGCACCCCCGACTCGCGAATCGGGTAGAGCGCGAACGTGTGCAGCAGGTAGACGTAGAGCGTGGCGCCGCCGAACGACGTGAACACGGTGGTGCGACGCGGTGCGAGCACGAGCACCGCCGCGCAGAGAGCCGTCGTCAGCACGAGCAGACCGAGCCTGATGATGCCGGCCCACCACTGGGGAGCATCCAAGGCAGCGAAGTGCTCGGTGTAGAACAGCCAGAGCCTGAGGTCGACCGCGCGCCAGTGCTCCAGGCCCACGACGATGACGACTGACCACGCGATGAGCAGGCTCGCGGCCGCGATGCGCAGCACCGTGCGCGGGGTGCCGTCGAGGCGGTCGCTCAGCCGATGACCGCCGAGCCAGAGCTCGCCGAGCCCCCACTCGCGCGCGCGCCAGCCGAGCACGAAGAACGGCAGCAGCCCGAGGGCGCGTGCGAGCGAGAACGTGTCGTCGACGTTGGGCCAGTAGCCGACCCCGATGCCGACGCCGAGCACGACGACCCACAGCACGGGCTCTTTCAGTCGCGCCAGGTACGGCAGCACGAGGCGGAAGATCGCGAGCGCGAGCAAGAACCAGAGCGTCCACGAGGCGGTCGTGGGGTTGAGCGTGGCGCCACCCTGCACGATGAACCGCACGGCTGTCCAGATCGTCTCGAAGATCAGGTACGGAATCACGATCGCGGTCATGAGCCGCTGCAGCGCGACCGCGTCGGGCGGAGAGGCCTTCGAGAACCATCCGCTCGCGATCGCGAAGAGCGGCATGTGGAACGAGTAGATGATCAGGTACAGCGCGAACGCCGCGTCATTGTCGGCGGTGAGCCGCTGAATCGCGTGCCCGATGACGACGAGCGCGATGGCGATGAAGCGCACGTTGTCCCAGTAGGCGATGCGCCCGGTCGCGGGTCGCTCGCGCACGGGCTGCTCAGGGGCGGGCGTCGTCACCGCCCCAGGCTAGCGCCCGGTAGCGTGAGGCTCATGAGCACAGTCGCACCGTCAGAGTCGTCAGCGTTCGCCGGCCCGCTGCGTACGGTCGTGACCGGAGCCAGCTCGGGCATCGGCGCCGCGACCGTGCGCCGCCTGTGCACGCGCGGTTGGCAGGTCGTCGCCGTCGCCCGTCGTGCCGATCGCCTGGCGGCACTTGCCGCGGAGTGCGGGTGCGAGACCGTCGTGGCCGATCTCACCGATCAGCCGGCGGTGGATGCCCTGCGCGACCACATCGCCGCGACCAGCCCGATTCACGCCATCGTGACGGTCGCCGGCGGAGCGATCGGCACCGACTCGGTCGAGACCGCCGACGCCCGAGACTGGATGCGCATGTTCGACATCAACGTGCTGAGCGCGCAGCGCGTCATCGGCGCGCTGTTGCCCGCCCTGCGCGCAGGCGCCCGCGAGCGCGGCGTCGGCGACATCCTCGCCGTCACCTCGACCGCCGGGCAGGTGGCCTACGAGAGCGGCGGCGGCTACAACGCCGCCAAGTTCGCCTTGCGCGGCATGATGGGCGCCCTGCGCCTCGAGCTCGCGGGTGAACCGCTGCGCGTCATGCAGCTCGCGCCCGGCATGGTCAAGACCGACGAGTTCGCGCTCAACCGCTTCGGCGGCGACCGCGACAAGGTCGACGCGCTCTATGCGGGGGTCGAGCATCCGCTGACCGCCGAGGACATGGCGGCGCTCATCGTGCACGCGCTCGAGACTCCGGCGCACGTCAACCTCGACGAGATCACCGTGCGGCCCGTCGCGCAGGCCGCTCAGCACAAGATCGTGCGCGGCCCGCTCGAGCTGCGCGACTAGAGCAGCGTCGGGCTCGGCTGCAGGCCCTCCTCGGCCGGAGCGTCGCTGAACGCGAGCTTCGGCACGAACACGAGGGCGAGCGCGGCGACGAGCGCGGCACCGCCGCAGATCGCGAACACCACGAGGTAGCCGAGCAGGCTCGACGCGGTCTCCGTCACGGCCTGACCCGCGGCGAGCACGAGCACGACGGCGAAGATCGCGCTCGCGAAGGCGCCGCCGATGGTCTTGGTCGTGTTCGTGAGCCCCGTGGCGATGCCCGTCTGCCCGAGTGGCGCTGCAGCGGCCGCGGCGGCCGGCAGTGCCGCGACGAGCGCGCCGGAGCCGATGCCTGCGACGACCATGTTGAGCGTCACGCCGACGGCCGTGGCGTTGTTCACGAGGAAGGCGAGGTAGCCGATCGCGACGACGAGCGTGGCACCGATGAGCGTGAGGCGCGGAGTGGTCTTGCGCGAGACGAGCGGGAACAGCAGCGCCCCGATGATCATCGCCACGAGGTAGGCGCCGATGATGTACGAGCGCTCGGCGGCATCGAGACCCAGGCCGAAGCCGTTGACGGGGTCGGTGCCCGCGAACGTGCTGAGCGGCGCCTGGGCGCCCAGGATGCTGATGCCGACGAGCCCGGCCGTCAACTGCACCGGCCACATGCTCGGCTGCCGCAGCACGCGCAGGTCGATCGCAGGGTCGGGGTGCTTGAGCACCCACTTGCCGAAGGGGTAGAGCAGCACGACGCCGAGCAGCATGAGCGCGTAGACCCACCACGTGTCGGGCCCGTTGATGCGCAAGAACGTGAGCCCCGAGGTGATCGTGAGCAGCGCGATCGTCAGCAGCACGAAGCCGATGGTGTCGAGTCGTCGACCGGTGACGGGCTGCGACTCGGGCACACCGAACAGAATGACGAAGAACGCGACGGTCACGGCGATGGCCGGAATCGTCAGCGTCAGGGCGATGTCGCCGTTGAACGCCGAGAAGATGCGCGCGCCGCCCAGGGCGCCGGCGATGGCACCGGCTTCGAGACCCACGACGAGCAGACCAGCTGCCTTGCGAGTCTGCGAGGCGCCGACGCCCGTGTGGCGCCCGCGGTCGAAGATGAGCGCGACCTCGAGCGGCAGCCAGACCACGTAGAAACCCTGCAGCGCCCACGCGGCGAGGAAGACCCAGAACGAGTCGGCGAACACGAGCCACCAGCTCGCCCCCGCGGTGAGCACGGTCGAGATCAGCAGAATCTTCTTGTGGCCGACCATGTCGCCGAGCTTCGCGAGCACGGGCACGACGAGCGCGCTCAGCAGCAGCTGGGCCGCCTCGAACCAGTTGAAGTCGGCGTCGCGAATGCCGAGGTACTCGACGAGGTCGCTGATGAGCGGCACGTAGTAGCCCTGCAGCACGCCGCTGACGAACTCGACGAAGAACAAGTAGCCGACCAGCGAGACAGTGATGGCGCCGGAGGCGCCGCGCAGCCGTGAGGCCGCCGTGGGCTCAGTCATTCCGCGATGCTAGCGCGCCGTGAGCGCGGGTGCTCGCGGGGCACGCAGTGGCGGGTAGCGTGCTGGCATGACCGCCCGCCGCCCGCTCGCCGAGCTCGTCGCGCACGACTGGGCCGAGGCCCTCGCTCCGGTGCAGCCGCGCATCGAGCAGCTCGGCGACTGGCTGCGCGCCGAGGTCGCCGCGGGCCGCCCCTACCTGCCTGCCGGTCAGAACGTGCTGCGGGCCTTCACGACCCCGCTCGCCGACGTGCGCGTGCTCGTACTCGGCCAAGACCCCTACCCGACTCCCGGGCACGCGATCGGCCTGAGCTTCGCCGTCGAGCGGTCGGTGCGCCCGATTCCGCGCAGTCTCGCCAGCATCTACCGAGAGCTGCGCGACGATCTCGCCCTCGAGCCCCCTGGCCACGGCGACCTCAGCGCGTGGGCCGCTCAGGGAGTGCTGCTGCTCAACCGGGTGCTGACGGTGCGGGCGGGCGAGGCGGGCTCGCACCGCGGTCAGGGCTGGGAAGACGTGACGACCCGCGCTGTCGAGGCCCTCGCGGCACGAGGCGGTCCGCTCGTGGCGCTGCTCTGGGGTCGCGACGCGCAGTCGGCGGCGCCGCTGCTGGAGGGTGTTCCGGTGATCGCGAGCGCGCATCCGAGCCCGCTGTCGGCCCGCGCCGGGTTCTTCGGCTCGCGACCCTTCAGCCGCGCCAACGCGCTGCTCGTCGAGCAAGGGGCACCCCCGATCGACTGGCGCCTGCCGACATAGACTGGCGGTCGATCACGAGGCGCAGAAGGAGGCGGGATGCTCGAAGACGAGTACCTCGAACGCCGCCGCCCGCCGCGCCACCTTCAGCGCCAGCCCGAGCCCGAGACGCCCTTCTCGTTCAGCGTGCGCGAAGCCGAAGCGCGCGACCTGCCCCACGTTCGCGAGATCTACAACCACTACGTGGCCAACTCGACCGTCACGTTCGACGAGTCGCCGTGGAGCCTGCGCGGGCTGCGCACGAAGTACGGGAAGGTGCGCGACCTCGGGTATCCGTTTCTCGTCGCCGTCTCGCCGAACGACGTGATTCTCGGGTTCGCCTACGTGTACCCCTGGAAGGAGAAGGCGGCATACCGGTTCACGGTCGAGAACTCGATCTACCTCGGGCCTGCCTCGACCGGAAAAGGCATCGGGCGCGAGCTCATGCGCGAGCTGCTCGATCGATCGCGCGAAGCGGGCGTCAAGGAGGTCATCGCGGTCATCGCCGACCGCGGCGCCGAAGCCTCGATCGCGCTGCACGAGCGCTTCGGCTTTCGGCAGACCGGCACGATGGGCCGCGTCGGCTTCAAGTTCGGGCGCTGGCTCGGCGTCGTGATGATGCAGAAGTCGCTCAAGAAGCAGCGCTGAGCAACTACTGGTAGACCTCGCCGGCGACCTCGTCGGCGATCATGACCGCCTCGTCGTAGAACACCTGGCCGCCGAAGGCGCTGATCACCGAGATCCAGCTGTCGTCGCGGATGATGTTGTAGATCGCGGGGGCAGCTGCCTCATCGCCGAACTGGCTGTAGGTGACGGCGCCCTCGTCGGTCGTGTCTTCGTTGAGGCCCTGGGCCGCGAGATCGTTCACGACGCCCGCGCGCGTGGCAGCGGTGATCGGCGCGACACTGACGAGCAGGCTCGAGAGATCGGTGCCGTCTTCGGCATAGACGCAGCTGATGCCGCCGACGAACTGCTCGGGAGTCGGGTCGAAGAAGTAGTCGTCGCCGTAGACGCTGCCGGGGCCGCCCAGCAGCTCGAGGTTCTGCTCGGCGAACGAGTCGAGCCGCTCTTGCGGAAGGATCGTCGTGCAGTCGGAGGGCATGACGAAGGCGAGCGGGGTCGGCTCGGGGGTCTCCGACTCGACAACGGTGGGCACCGGCTCAGGCGTCTCGGGCTCGGCCACGGGCTCTTCTTCGGCAGCGCAGGCCGAGAGCGCGATGACAAGCGCGACGACGGCAGAGCCGGTGAGCAGGCGGTGCGCGAACATGGTGCTCCTCTGGTGGTGAATGCGGCGAATCTAGCAGTCGAAGGTCACGGAATCGTTGCGTTTCAGGCCTCGCAGGCGAGCGCGGGCGCGTTCGTTGTGCAATCGATACGCGGGTGCTCACCACGGCTCGCCAGGGCCGTCGGGCAGACGTGCGCCTAGGCTCGCAGGGTGTTCGAACTGCATCACCTCACCGCCCTCGAGCAATGGGAGTGGCTGCACAGCGGCCGCATCACCCCTCGAGAACTCGTCGAGCACTACGTGCGGCGCATCGAGCGCCTCAACCCGAGCGTCGGCGCCCTGACGGTCGTCGATGGAGATCGCGCGCTGGCCCGGGCCGACGCGCTGCCGAGTCTCGTCGCGGCGACAGCGCCCCTCTGGGGAATCCCGATCGCCGACAAAGAGCTCGTGCGTCGGGCGGGCCAGCGCACGACCTTCGGCTCGCGCCTGTTCGCCGAGCACGTGCCCGTCGACGACGACGAGCTCGTGCGCCACCTCGATGAGGCGGGGGCCATCAGCCTCGGCGCCACCGCGGCGCCCGAGTTCGGCCTGCCGTCGTACACCGAGAGCCTCGTGGCGCCGCCCGCGCGAACTCCCTACGACCTCACGCGCGGCGCGGGCGGCTCGAGCGGCGGCGCAGCGGCGGCCGTCGCAGCGGGCCTGCTGGCGGTCGCGCCCGGCAGCGATGGCGGGGGAAGCATCCGTATTCCCGCCGCGGCATGCGGTCTCGTCGGGCTCAAGCCGTCGCGCGGGCGCGTGCCCGCGGGCAGCGGCCTGGAGCATCTCGCCGGACTCGTCGTGACGGGGCCGCTCGCTCGCACCGTCGCCGACGCCGCACTCATGCTCGACGCCCTCGTTGCTGCAGCGCCCTGGCCGCACGCCACCCGTGCACCGATCGATCCGCCGCTGGCCTCCGGCGCTCCGCACCCGCACAGCGGCCCGCTGCTGGGTGCGGCGGTGCGGGGTGAGGGACGCTTTCAGCTCGGGGTCAGCACGAGCTCGCCGTGGGAGGCCTCGGTCGAGCTCGCGCTCGACCCCGAAGCGCAGTGGGCGCTCGACGAGGCGATCACGGGCTTCGCGGCACTCGGGCACGGGCTTGACGCCGTGGCGCTCGACCCCGAACCTGAGTATGCGCGGCACTTCAGAGCGGTGTGGATGGCGGGAGCATCCCGCATTCCCGCCTGCACCCCCGATGAGCTGGCCCTGCTCGAACCGCTCACCGCCTGGCTCGTCGGCCAGGGCCGCGCCCTGTCGGCCGAGACGCTCGCCGAGGCGCTCGCCTGGCTCGCCGGCTTCGAGCGCCGCATCATCGCGCAACTCTCGCGGTTCGACGCCGTGCTGACCCCCGCGGTCGCCATGACACCCCGGCCGTTCGGCTGGTACGACGCGACGGATGCTGAGCGCAACTTCACGCAGCAGGTGCAATACACGCCCTTCACGAGCTTCGTGAACGTGGCGGGGCTGCCCGCACTGACCCTCCCGGTCGGGCTCACGCCGCCGGGATCACCTCAGCCGGGGCTGCCCATGGGCGTGCAACTCATCGGCCGGCCCGGCGGCGAGGCCACGCTGCTGGCGCTCGGCGCTCAGTGGGAGCGGTCGCGCGGCACCGCGCGCATCCACCCGCCTCAGTGGTGACGAGTCACTGAAAAGACTGCGCGTAGGCGTTGATCGTGAGAGGCTCAGCGCTTCCGCCGACGTAGAGCGTTCCGATCCAGACTCCGTCGAAGAGCAGGTGCGACTCTTCGTAGGTGATGAACTCTTCTTCTACGCGAATCGAGTAGAGCTCTCCGTCGGCGGTGGTCGCCGCCGAGAACCCGCCCGCGGCGAATGCAGCCTCGAGCTCCGACCGTGCCGCGTCGTCGATGATCGCGATAGTCGTCGTGGAGCCGCTCTCGCTCGCCGGCAGGTACCACCCGCAGCTCACCGTCTCGTCGAGTTCGTCGAAGATCGCTGAGATCCCGTCATCGAGCGAGCCCCTGCTGACGGTGCCGTCGGCGTCGCGCACTCGGCTCTCGCTGATCAGCGTCTCGACCATCGCCGGCGTGTAGATGTCGTCGCAGCCCGGCAGCACGATCGGTTCGGGGGCGGGCTCGGTCGGCTCGCTCGACTCGGAGGGCTCGCTCGCAGTCGGTTCAACACTGGGCGCAGCGGCGGGCTCGGTCTCGGGCGCACACCCGGAGAGCGCCAGCAGTACGACCACGGCGGGCACGAGCATCCATCGGCGCATGCCCGCAGAGTAGCGCTCTGTGACCGGTCTGCGCACTAGCGATAGCCGCCCTTTTCGAGCCCGGCCTCGATCTCGAAGCGGTTGCGCTTCGCGTCGCGCCCGGCGGCGAGATACAGCGGAATGAAGGCGAGGCCGTACTTCTTCCACTGTGCGCGGTGCACGGCCTCGTGCTCGAGCACGCCGTCGGCAGTGTTGTCGCGCGTGAGGTAGGCCGCGCCGATGGTCGTGCCGCCGCGCCCGAAGGCCCAGCGCGGCAGCCCGGCACAGACGATCACTCCGCCGCGCTTCGACACCCTGAACCCGCCGAGCACGGCGCCCCACGTGACGCCCGCCGCTGTCGCGAACCAGTATCCGGGCCGCGCGACCACCGGGTGCAGGCCGACAGCGCGCACGACGCGGTTGCGCGCCAAGCGGTCGACAGTGCGTGCCGCGCGACCCTTCTGCGGCGCGGATTCTGCGGTCACGGCCGCCTGTAGCCCTCGAGCAGCCGCAGCCAGATCTCGCTGAGAGTCGGGTACGAGGGCACGGCGTGCCACAGTCGCGAAAGGGGCACTTCGCCGACGATGGCGATCGTCGCGGCGTGCAGCAGCTCGCCCACGTCGTCGCCGACGAGCGTGAAGCCGACGATCACCTCGCGATCCTCGTCGACGACCATGCGGGCCGTGCCGCGGTAGTCGTCGCCGTGCACGGTCGCGCCGGCGAGCCAGCCGATCTCGTAGTCGACGACCCGCGTGCGCAGGCCCTTCGCCTCCGCCTGCTGCGCCGTGAGGCCGACGCTTGCGACCTCCGGCGACGTGAACGTGACCTGCGGCACCGCGTCGTGGTCGGCCGTCGCGACGTGCGCACCCCAGGGGGCGTCGTCGACGGATGCTCCGCTCGCGCGGGCCGCGATCACGTCGCCCGCGGCGCGAGCCTGGTACTTGCCCTGGTGCGTCAGCAGAGCCCGGTGGTTGACGTCGCCGACGCCGTAGAGCCAGTCGTGCCCACGCACCCGCAGCGTGTCGTCGACCTCGAGCCAGCTGCCGGGTTCGAGCCCGATGGTCTCGAGCCCGAGGTCGCCCGTCACGGGCGCGCGGCCCGTCGCGACGACGACCTCGTCGGCCTCGAGCACTCGGCCGCTCGGCAGAGTCAGCGCGACGGTGCCGTCGGCGCGGCGCTCGATGCGCTCGGGGCTCGTGCCGAGCAGCACCTCGGCGCCGTCGGCGCGCAGGCGCTCGGCGACGGCCTCGCCCGCGAACTGCTCCACGCCCGCGAGCAGTCCGCTGCGGGCGAGCAGGGTGACCGCGCTGCCGAGGCTCGTGAAGGCCGTCGCCATCTCGCACCCCACCACGCCGCCGCCGATGATCGCGAGCCGAGCGGGAACCGCCTCGGTGCTCGTGATCTCCCGCGAGGTCCACGGTCGCGCAGCCTCGAGCCCGTCGATGGGGGGCAGGGCTGCCGTGGTGCCCGTGCAGATCGCGACGGCGTGCCTCGCCGTGACGATCCGTGTCGAACCCTCCGTCGAGGTGATCACGATGCGGCGCTCGCCGTCGAGACGAGCGTGGCCGCGAGCGAGCGCGATGCCGGTCTTCTGCAGCCAGCGCACCTGGCCTGCGTCGTTCCAGTGGCTCGCGATGTCGTCACGGCTTGCGAGAACAGCCTCGGGGTCGACGCCGCCCGAGATCGCGGCGCGCGCTCCCGGAACGGCGTGCGCGGCCCGCAGCACGCTGCCGGCGCGCAGCAGGGCCTTCGACGGCATGCAGGCCCAGTACGAGCACTCGCCGCCGACGAGCTCGCTCTCGACGATGAGCACGCTCAGCCCGCCCTGCACCGCACGGTCGGCGACGTTCTCACCCACGGCTCCTGCCCCGATCACGACGAGGTCGTACTCGTCCTGCGGTGGGAAGTCAGTCTCGGCGGTGGTCGTGAGGGGGCGCATGCGCCTACCGTCCCACGAACTCCGGTTCGGTGCGAGTGAGAAAGGCCTGCATGCCGATGCGCGCATCCTCGGTCTGCATGAGGCGCACGAGCTCGCCCGGCAGCCGGGCTTCAGCGGCGGCCTCGCCCTCGCGCACCGCGAGTCGAGCGTTCGCGAGCGTCGCCTGCACGGCGAGGGGAGCCTGCGCCGCGATCCGACCCGCCAGCTCGCGAGCGCGGGCGAGCTGCTCGCCCGGTGCCACGACCTCCTGCACGAGGCCCATGCGGTGCGCCTCGGCGGCGTCGAAGCGGTCGCCCGTGAGCATCCACTTCATGGCGTTGCCCCAGCCGGCCGCAGCGGCGAAGCGCGTCGTCGCACCGCCGAACGGAAGAATCGCCCGCGCCACCTCGAGCTGGGCGAACACGGTGTCGCTCGTGGCGACGACGATGTCGCTCGCGAGGGCCAGTTCCACACCGAGCGTCAGGCATGTGCCCTGAACGGCAAGCACGACGGGCTTGCGCACGCGCGTGCCGTCCATGCCCCAGGGGTGAATGCCGCCCTCAGGCACCATGGCGAGACCCTTCGGGCCGATGCGCGGCACGACGTCGGCGAGGTCGAGCCCGCCCGTGAAGTGATCGCCGTGCGCGAAAACCACGCCGACGCGCAGCTCGGGGTCGCGGTCGAGCTCGCCGTAGGCCAGGGCCAGCTGCTCGAGCATGGCGACGTCGGCGGCATTGCGCTTGTCGGCACGGTCGAGGCCGATGAGCAGCACGTGCCCGTCGCGCTCGACGGTGATGCGAACAGGTGTCTCGGTGTCGGTCATGCCCGTCAGCGTAGCGACGCGACCTCTGCCGATGCGGAGGGTTTGTGGCTCAGCGACTGAGGGCGGCGACGATGCGCAGAATCGCTGAGAGGTCGTCGCTAGCGTCAAGCGCGTCGTCGTCGTCAGACGCCGACTCGGCGTCGTCCGTGACGGCGTCGACCGCAGCGGGCGCGTACTCGGTGAGCCCGGCGCCGGCGAGCGCGAGCGCCGCACGGGCATCGGCGACGGCCTGGGTCAGCGACGACAGGTCGAGGCCGAACGGCGCTGGAAAACCCACGCCCGCGAAAACGGCCGGGTCGAGCACGTCGAGGTCGACGTGGGCGTAGAGCACGGGTTCGTGGCCGGCCTCGCGCGCGGCGGCGGCGCGTTCGGCGACGGCGTTGCCGACCTCGTCCGCACTGACGCGGCGCATCGAGCGGGCATCGATGAACTCGGCCTCGGCATCGTCGAGGTCGCGCACACCGAGCAGCAGCACGTCGGCAGCGTCGACGATGCCGTCGTCGATGAGCGCCCGCAGCACCATGCCGTGGAAGGCACCGCTGGGCGACGACTCGGGGCTGTTCAGGTCGGCGTGCGCATCGGCCCAGAGCAGCACGACCCGGCCGGACCTCGCGGCGTGCTCGATCGCGCCGTACTCGACACCGCAGTCGCCGCCGACGACGATCGGGGTGCCCTCGAGCTCTGACAACTGGCGCTGCAGGCGCTCGCGCACGAGCCGGATCGAGCTGTACCGCAGAATGCCGGTGCCCTCCGCATCGCCGGCCTCGAGAGGAGCCTCGACGAGGTGCGTCGCCGCTTTCGGCAGCTGCTGGCGGATGCTCTCCGCACCGTCGACGAGACGCATCGCGCGCGCCGACCCTGAGCCCTGCCACTGCGGAACGACGACGAAGTTGCTGGTCATGCGCCCATTGTGGCACCGCGACGACCGGCCAGCCCTGCGAGCCAGGAGACCGCCGCCTCGAGGGGGCCCCGCAGGCGCCACGCCTGGAACGCCCCGGCGATGAGCACGGCAGCGATCGACAGGCCGATGAACAGTGGAATACCGACCTCGGGGGCGAATCGACCCGCCGGACCGAGCGGGGCGAAGCCCGCGATCACGATCACGTGCGCGGTGTAGATGGTGAGGGGCATGCGCCCGATGGCGACGAGCGGGAGGGCGGCGACCGTGATAGCCCTCGATGTGCTCGACCGGTCGAGCAGCAGCATCGCGAGCGCGATGATCGCGACGGCGAGACCGCCCGAGCCGAGCAGCTCGGCCGCGGTCGAGCTGTGCGCCTCGGCGTCGACACCGGGCAGCAGCGCGGCCGCACCGTAGCCGGCGACGCTCGCCAGAGTGCCGAGCGAGAGCATGAGCCATCGCGTGCGCGTCGAGGCGAGGTCAGACCGAGCGCAGAGCAGACCCGCGATGAGCAGCGGCAGCCAGAGCAGCACGGGGTAGTAGCCGGTGAGCAGGTACTCCGTTGCGGCGGCCCACGGCTGCTCGACGGGGGCGCCCACGGCGACCACTTCGTCGCGCAGCAGGGGTGCGACCACGAGCAGCGCCGCGCCGATGCCGAGCAGCACCGGTCGGGGCAGGAAGAGCAGGGGGATCAGGAGGGCGAACATGAGCCCGTAGTAGTCGAGGATGATCGCGATGCCGCTGGGGAGCATCCACAGCAGCAGCCCCAGGGCGATGAGCAGCCCGGCGCGGATCAGCAGGCGCCACCGAGCCGTCGCCCGAGGCACCGCCTCACGGTCGGCACCACCGGTGACGATGCCGAGCGCGACACCGGCGACGACGGCGAAGAGCATCGACGGTCGTCCATCGACCAGAAGCTCACCCTGGGTGTCGTCGCGCGGCCAGACGTGGGCAGCCATCATGCCGATGATGGCGAGGCCTCGCGCGGCATCGATACCGCTGAAGCGCACCGACGAGGTCGGGGCGAGCGCGCCGGTGGGCGCAGACCCCGACCTCGTCATGGGCGGGGACTACTGACCGAGCGCCTGCTGCGACGAGCCCGACTTGAGCGCCGCCAGGCGCGCTTCGACCTCGATCTCGACGCCCACGTTCTCGAGCGACTCGAACTGCGCGTCGAGCGTCGACGCGGCGAGCTCCTGGCGGCCCATGACCTTCGCCTCTTCGCGGCGGATCTTCTCCTCGAACCGGCCGAGCTCGCTCGTCGGGTCCATGATGTCGATGCTGCCGACAGCGTCGATGACCTGACTCTGGGCGTCGGCGATCTTCGCGCGAGCGATGAGCTGGTCGCGCTGCGAGCGCAGCTGGTCGAGCTTGCCCTTCATGGCCTCAAGACCGCTCTTGAGCTGGTCGACGATCGCGTTCTGGTTGGTGATCGTCGGCTCGACGGTCTTCGCCTCGGTCTCGGCCTGCAGCTGCTTGCCGAGTGCCACCTTGGCGAGGTTGTCGAACTTGTCGGCGTCGGCCGTGTTGCCCGAGCTGCGCAGCTCATCGGCCTTCGCGCTCGCGGCGAGCGCCTTGCGACCCCAGTCTTGCGCCGCAGCCACGTCTTCGGCGTGGTCCTGCTCGAGCAGCCGCAGGTTGCCGATGGTCTGGGCGATGGCCGCCTCGGCCTCTTGAATGCTCGACGTGTAGTCGCGCACCATCTGATCGAGCATCTTCTCGGGGTCTTCAGCCGAGTCGAGAAGCGCGTGGATGTTGGCCTTCGCCAATTGGGCGATGCGGCCGAAGATGGACTGCTTGGACATCGGTGGTGCCTTTCTATCGGTGGACTGAGAAACAGGAACGAGAGAGTCGAGAGCGGTCAGAACCGGCCGCCGCCTCCGCGGCGACCCGACGATCGAGTCGACGAAGAACGGCGCGTGCTGCCGCCGCTCGAGGGGCGACGACTGCTCGATCCGCCGCTCGAGCCGAAGCGCGGGCGGCTCGATCCGCCGCCGAAGCCGCCGCCGCCACCTCCTCCGCCGCCCAGCAGGCCGCCGATGAGGCCGCCGATGATCGCGTCGCTGACGCCGCCGCCGCGGGCTCCGCCTCCGCCGTAGCCGCCGACGAGTCCGCTCGGGGCCATCGCACCCCGCACATCGTTCTCGGCAGAGCTCAGTGCGAGACCCGCGAGGTCGAGCGCGCGCTGGGCTGCCGCGAGCGCGCCCACCGGATCGCTCGCACGGGTGCTTGCGGCGACCTGCTCCTGCGCCTGGGCTTCCGCCAGTCTCGACCGGGCGTCGGCGCCGACGGCCCCGCGGTGAGAGGTCACGTACTCGGTGGCGCTGAGAATGCGGCTGCGCGCCGAGGCGAGCGTGCGGTCGAGCGCCGCCTCGGCCTTGGCCCGCCGCTCGCTCTCCTCACGCGCTCCGGCCAACTGTGCATCGAGTTCGCGGTCGACGGCGATCAGTCGTTCGAGCGCCGCGATCGGGTCGCCCGCATCGATGCTCGACAGGGCCGACTCCGCAGCCGCGATCGCGCTTGCGAGCGTCGCACTCTCGGGCAGAGCGGCACCGGCGGCGATGCCCTGGCGCAGGTCGTCGCTCTGCGCGGCGACGGCCGTGCGCGCCTCGCCGAGATCTGCAGCGAGCCGCTCGACGGCTGCCGTGGCGCTCGTCAGCTGCGCGAGCGCCAGCTGCGCCGACCGAACGTCAACCGCCGCCTCGCTCGACTCGCCCGCCTGCTGCCGCACCGTCGCCTCGGCGAGCTCGGTGTCGGCGAGCTCGAGCAGTCGCTTCGCTTGCGCGGGGGTCTCGATGACGCTCGCCACCGCTGCAGCGCTGTACTCGGTCGTGAGCCGCCGCACGGTCGCTTCGGCGGCAGCCAGAGCGGCGGGAGCCGCCTCGCGCGCGCTCGTCGCTGCGGCGATCGCTGACGGCAGGTCTTTCTCGACGTCGCGCAGGGCGTCGAACGCGTCTTCCTGTGCTTCGAGCAGGTCGTCGGCCTCATCGCACGCCGCGACGATGCGCAGCAGCGCCTCGCGCTTCTGCTCGTCGGTCTCTGGATTCTCGTCATCGAGCTCGCGGCGCACGCGGAAGGCATCGGCGACGAGCGCCTTGGCCTGCGTCAGCGCGGTGCGGAAGCCTTCGGTCGGCGCGGTGCCGAACTGCGCCTCGGCGAATCCGAGCTCTTGCTCGCTCGTCGTCAGGGCATCGTCGACCTGCACGAGTCGGCGTGACGCCGTCTGATCGAGCTCAGCCGTCGACTGCGCGTCGACGGCGGCCGTCACGGGATTCTTCTTGCGCCGCGCGCGGGCGATGAAGAACCAGGCCGCACCGATGCCGCCGGCGCCCAGCACGATCGGAACGATCGGGATGCCGCCGCCCCCGCTGTCACCGCCGTCACCGGAGGAGCCGCCCCCCGAGGCCGCGGTCAGGCTGTCGGCGTAGGCGATGATGCCCGCCGCCCAGTTGTCGTTGCGCAGCTCGGGAATCAGAGCGTCGGTCTCGGCCGACGCGAGCTGGGCATCGGTGGCGGGAAAGGCGACGCCGACGCTCGTGGCGTACTCGCGATCGTCGACGGCGATCGCGAGCAGAGCATCCCGATCTCCGAGCCCTGAGATCGCGGCCGACTCGTCTGCCCAGGCGAGCGCATCGGCCGAGCCCTCGAAACGATCGACGACGATGACGTAGAGACCCGCCCCCGACGCCTCGAAGAGGCGGTCGATCGCCGATTCGACGCGCGAGAGATCGCCGCCGAGCACGCCGGTCTCGTCGACCACGTAGGCGCCCGCCAGATCGACGGGCGGCGCGGCCAGAGCAGGGGCAGACACACCGAGCAGAAGCGCGCTCGAGAGGGCGAGAGCGGCGCCGCCGCGCCGCACCTGCGAGGCCGTCGTGGTCGAACGGTGCCAGCGTGCCGCCATCGAGGTGCCCTTCGTCGATCGGGTCGACCGCGCGGAGTCGATACTGACCCCGCAGTGCGTCGTGCGGCGATTCTAGCCAGCCGGGATGGCGGCACGTCGACTGTTTCTCGACTCGCGGGCGCGGGGTTCTCAGTCGAGACTGATCGCGACAGGCTCGGCCGCGACTACGATCCACGAGCCCGACGCCACATCGAGCACGTCGAGCACCGCGATCACCTCGTAGCCTCCCGCAGCGAGAGCATCCGTCGCCGCGCCTCGGCAGTCGAGCGTCGAGATGATCATCGGCAGTTCGAACGACTCGCCGGGCCCGAGGTCGAGCTCCAGGGCAGCACTGTCTCGGGGCAGCTCGGCTCCGACCACGACGCCGTTCTGCGAGAGCACGGCAACGGCCGTCGTGCCCGTCAGCAGCGTCACCGGTTCTGCACCGCGGTTCACGAGAACGGCGATGGCGTCGATCGGTGCTGGGCCCGCCGCCGAGCCTCCGGCGATGCGCAGGTCGAGCGTCAGGTCTGAGGCCTCGCTGTCGAGCGGCAGCGGTGTGGCGCCGCACGCAACGATGCCGGCGACGTCGGCACCCGCGGTGCGCTCGTCGGCGCCGTCGGCGAGCGGGGCGGCTCCGCCCTCGGTCGCACCCGCCTCCAGGTCGGCCGACTCGCTCGCGGCGATCAGCACGGGCGGTGCCACGGCGGCGACGGCCAGGCCGCCGACGCCCAGTACGGCGCCCACCGAGAGCGTGCCGACCGCCCACTGGCGCGGCCGACGTCGGGCGCGGGCGGCGCGCGTCACAGCATCCACGTCGATGGCGGATGCTCGGGGCGCGTTCGCGGCGGCGTCGTCGCGCAACGCCTGCCCCAGGTCATCGAAGCTGGCCATGATGCTCCCTTCCGGGTTCGGTGAGAGCCGTGGCGAGTTTGGCGAGACCGTCGCTCAGATAGCGCTTGACCGCTCCCGGGCTGATGCCCAGCTCTGCCGCGATGTCGTCGACCTTCTGATCGCCGTAGTACCGCAGCACGACGCACGCGCGCTCGCGCGGGCTCAAGCCGGCGAGCTGCTTCTTGAGGTCGATACGGCGTTCGGCGCTCGCATCGGGCGCCTCGATCGCCTCTGCCGCGACGTGCAGGTGCGCTGTCGCCCGCCAGCGCGACGCGCGGCGTCCGCGGTCGATGTAGGCGCTCGCGATCGCCGTGCGCACGTAGGCCTCTGCCCGGTCGATCGCGAAGCCGTTGCGCAGCCGCCCGAAGGTGGCGACGAGGCCGGCCTGTACGAGATCGGCCGCGTCATCGGGGTCGCCGCACAGCACGTAGGCATAGCGCGTGAGGGCGTCACCGCGCTCGGCGACGAGTGTCGCGAGCACGTTCTGCCATCCCGCACCGGCGGTCTGCGCCACGGGGTCGATCCTCTCCGGTCATCCGCGCCGTGCGCGGAATCGTTCACTGCTCTCACTGTCTCAGACGTCGAGCAGTCTCGAAACGTTGGGGTGCGCCTGTTCCGTTCTCGGCAGAACCCTGCCACGCTGTGGCCGGACCCCGGGGCAGTCGAACCGGGGCCGCCACCCCCATCAAAGGAGATTTTCATGGCTGGACGAGTGAACGAACGCACCGCGAACTGGCGCCTCTTCGGCGGGGGAGGGCTCATTCTGGGCGGCGTGCTCTGGCTCATTCTCGCCATCGCGAGCCTCACGGGAGCCCTCGGCACCTGGGTGCAGATCATCGCTTTCATCGCGCTGGCAGTCGCGGGCTTCATGCTGGCCTTCGGCCAGACCGGATCGAACGGAGTGGTCGGCGGCTCGGTGCTCGGAAAGCTCGGCTTCGTCGCTTTCGGACTCGGGTTCGCGCTGCTGGCTCTCGGCCCGCTGCTCGGCCTCTTCGGCACGACGCTGCCGGCGGCACTCGGCACGGTCGGCGTCGTGCTCATCGCCCTCGGCGCCGTGGTCGGCGCCATCGTCGCCTACCAGAAGGGGGTCGCGCGCGGCATCGCACGGTGGATCTTCTTCGTGCCAGCCGTGCTCGCCCTCGTCTGGCTGTTCGTCACACTCGGCTGGGTCGCGATCGGCGGCAACATCCTCGTGATCCTGCTGTCGCTCGCTCTCGCCGTGGCGGGCGTCGCCTACCTGCTCAACCGCAAGTAGCGCTCTGCTCAGCCCAGCTCGGCCTGCAGGCGCGTGCGCAGCAGGTCGAGCTGGCGGCTGAGCTCGCTCGGCATGCGGTCGCCGAAGGTCGCGAAGAACGACTCGATGTCGTCGACCTCGTGCAAGAAGGCCTCGGGGTCGACCCGGAAGAGCTCGGTGAGCGCGTCGGCGTCGAGATCAAGGCCCTCGACGTTGAGTGCGCCAGCAGCCGGCAGCGACCCGATCGGGGTGTCGACAGCGGTGCGGGTGCCATCGAGGCGCCCGATCATCCACTCGAGTACCCGCGCGTTGTCGCCGAATCCGGGCCACAGGAACGAGCCGTCGGCACCCTTGCGGAACCAGTTGACCTGGAACACGCGCGGCACCCGCGCCGAGCGGCGCAGACGCCGCCCGAAGTCGAGCCAGTGCCCGAAGTAGTCGGCCATGTTGTAGCCGGCGAACGGCAGCATCGCGAACGGGTCGCGTCGCAGCTCGCCCACGGTGCCCTCGGCGGCCGCCGTCTGCTCGGAAGCGATCGTGGCGCCCATGAAGACACCGTGATCCCAGTCGCGCGCCTCTACCACCAAGGGCACGTTGCTGGCTCGGCGGCCGCCGAAGATGATGGCGTCGATGACGACGCCTGCCGGGTCATCCCAGTCGTCCGCGATGCTCGGGCATTGACGGGCTGACACGGTGAATCGAGCGTTCGGGTGCGCGGCGGTCGTTCCGCTGCCGGGAGTCCACGACTCCCCGCGCCAGTCGGTGAGGTGCGCGGGAGCGTCGTCGCTCAGGCCCTCCCACCACACGTCGCCGTCATCGGTGCGGGCGACGTTCGTGAAGATCGTGTTGCCCCAGAGGGCGTCGACGGCGGTCGGGTTCGTGCGCACGCCCGTTCCAGGCGCGACGCCGAAGAAGCCGGCCTCGGGGTTGATGGCGCGCAGCCGGCCGTCGCTGCCGATCCAGAGCCAGGCGATGTCGTCGCCGATGGTCTCGATCTTCCAGCCGGGCAGGTTCGGCGTCATCATGGCCATGTTGGTCTTGCCGCACGCGCTCGGGAAGGCGGCGGCCAGGTGGTACGACCGGCCCGACGGGGGAGTCACCTTGATGAGCAGCATGTGCTCGGCGAGCCAGCCCTCGTCGCGGGCCATGACTGAGGCGATGCGCAGCGCGTAGGCCTTCTTGGCCAGAATCGCGTTGCCGCCGTAGGCCGAGCCGTACGACCAGATCTCACGCGTCGCCGGAAACTGCACGATGTACTTCGTGTCGTTGCAGGGCCACGGCACATCGGTCTCGCCGGGAGCCAGCGGTGCGCCGACGCTGTGGACGGCCGGCACCCAGGATGCTCCTCGCGCGATCGCCGCGAGCGCAGCATCCCCCATGCGGGTCATGGTCCCGATGCTGACGACGACGTAGGGCGAATCGGTGACCTGCACGCCGAAGCGGGCCATCGGCGAGCCGATCGGACCCATCGCGAACGGGACGACGTACATCGTGCGACCGCGCATCGAGCCGCGGAAGACCTCGTCGAGCTCGGCGCGCATGGCTGCCGGCTCGCGCCAGTTGTTCGTGGGGCCCGCATCGGCGGGGTCGTCGGTGCAGATGAAGGTGCGGCTCTCGAGCCGGGCCACATCGCTCTCGGCCGAGCGGGCGAGGAACGAGTAGGGGCGCAGGTCGGGGTTGAGCTGCTCGATCGTGCCGTTGGTGACGAGCAGCTGCAGCAGGTCGTGGCGCTCGCGCGTCGAGCCGTCGACCCAGTGCACGGCGGCGGGCTGCAGGTGCTCGACGAGGCCGTCGACCCAGGTCGACACCTCGGCGGGGTACGAGCGGTCCGCACGTGCTGCGGTCGCGCCGACCTCGGTCTCCGAGTCGGTCGTGGTGGCCAGGGCGGGTCGATCGATCAGCGTCATGCTCGTCTCCCAGTACGTCGGTCAGTGTCGTCGTTCGCTGCGGCAGTCGATGAAGAAAACTGCTGTGTCTTCATCATGAGCGAGTCAGAGCGGTGGTTATCGAGACTTCGAGTGGAAAGAAGCACGGTTCTTTCGCTATCGTCAAGGCATGAGCGATCTCGTCACTCTCGGCCAGCGCATCCGCCACTACCGTTCGGCCGCAGGGCTCACGCTCGACCAGCTCGGCGAGAAGGTCGGCGTGGCCGGCAGCCAGCTGTCGTTGATGGAGAACGGCCGTCGCGAACCGAGGGTCACGCTGCTGACCTCGATCGCCGACGCCCTCGATGTCGCCCTCGGCGACCTTCTCGACTCGGCCCCGCCGTCACCTCGCGCTGCGCTCGAGATCGAGCTCGAGAAGGCCCAGCGAGCGGCGCACTATGCGGCGCTCGGCCTGCCCGTGGTGCGAGCCGGCCGCTCGATGCCCGACGACGTGCTCGAGTCGATCGTGGGCCTGCACCGCGCCCTGCTCGATCGCGAGCGCCAGGCGATCGCGACGCCCGAAGAGGCCCGACGAGCGAACACGGCCCAGCGCCTGCAGATGCGCACCCTCGACAACCATCTGCCCGAGATCGAAGAGCTGGCCCAGCAGGTCGTCGCCGAGTCCGGGCACGTGAGCGGCGCCCTCACCCACCGCGAGGTCGGCCTCATGGCGCAGAAGCTCGGCTTCGAGCTCGTCTACGTCAACGATCTGCCGCACTCAGCGCGGTCGGTCACCGATCTCGACAACGGGCGCATCTACCTGCCCCCGGCGTCGATTCCGGGCGGGCACGGTCTGCGCTCGATGGCGCTGCAGGCCATCGCCCACCGCTTGCTCAACCACGAGGTGCCCACGAGCTACGCCGAGTTCTTGCGGCAGCGCCTCGAGATCAACTACTTCGCCGCGGCCTGCCTCATGCCCCGCGACCAGTCGGTCGCCTTCCTCACGCAGGCGAAGGCCGAGCGCAACATCGCCGTCGAAGACTTCCGCGATGCCTTCGGCGTCACCCACGAGGCGGCAGCGCTTCGGTTCACGAACCTCGCGACGAGGCACCTCGATCTCACCGTGCACTTCATGCGCGTGGGCGGCGACGGTGCCGTCTACAAGGCCTACGAGAACGACGGACTGCGGCTGCCCGTCGATGTGACCGGGTCGACCGAAGGGCAGCTGGTGTGCCGCCGCTGGAGCGCCCGGGCTGCATTCGCGCGCACCAACCGCACGACCGAGTACTACCAGTACACCGACACCCCCGAGGGCACGTTCTGGGAGTCGACGCAGATCGGCTCGGGCACGGCCGACGAGTTCTCCATCACGGTCGGCGTGCCCTTCGCCGACTCGAAGTGGTTCCGCGGGCGCGACACGGTCAACCGCCACCGCTCGACGTGCCCCGACCCGGCGTGCTGTCGGCGCCCCGACGGCGAGCTCGCCGACCGGTGGCAGGGCAAGGTCTGGACGAGTGCCAAGCTGCACGCGCACATCCTGTCTCCGCTGCCGAGCGGCACGTTTCCGGGCGTCGACGATCAAGAGCTCTATCGGTTCCTGGATGCTCACGCGCAGTCGCCTGCCGACCGCGACTGATCCGGCGCAGGTGGGCAGGGCCGCGCGTCAGCCCGCGCTCGGGGGCGTGGACTTCGGCAACCGGCGCACGCGTGCCCTGCGGCGACGGCTCGGGATGAGCGACCGCATCTCCTCCATGTTGCCGAAGCAGAGCAGCCGGTCTTCGGCCTGCAGCACCTGACTCGTGCGCGGGTTGGGTATCACCGTGGTGCCGCGGTTGAGGGTGAGCACCGTGATGTCGCGGTCGAGAATTCCCGATTCGCCCAGCGTGCCCCCGACGATGTCGGCCCCCGCGTGCACGAAGAGCTCGGCGACGCCGTAGCCCGTCGACACGGCGAGACGCTGGCGGATATCGATGTCCGGAAACGCCACTTCGTTCGAGATGTAGTCGATGATGGCGCCGGCGACGTCGAGCTTGGTGGCGGTTTCGATGCCCTGCAGCCCGGGGGAGGAGTTGACCTCCATGACGAGCGGCCCGTCGTCGCTCTCGAGCATGTCGACACCGGCGACGCGCAGCCCCATGATCTGCGCTGACCGCACGGCGACGCGCGCGTAGTCAGCCGGAAGGTCGACTGCTTCGACCGAGCCGCCGCGGTGCACGTTCGAGCGGAACTCGTCGCCGAGCGCGGTGCGGCGCATCGCGGCCACGACCCGGTCGCCGACGACGAGTGCGCGGATGTCGCGCCCTCGGCTCTCGGAGATGAAGCGCTGGATGAGCACGTTCTGGTTGGTGGAGTGCAGCGTCTCGATGATCGCCTCGGCCACCTTGACCTGCGGGGCGAGAATCACGCCGATGCCCTGCGTGCCCTCGAGCAGCTTGATGACGACGGGCGCACCGCCGACGCGCTCGATCGCCGGGCGCACGTCGGCGCGGTTGCGCACGAACGCCGTGGCGGGCATCGCGATGTTGTGGCGCGAGAGAATCTGCGTCGCACGCAGCTTGTCGCGCGCATTGCTGATGCCGTTGGCGGTGTTGGGCGTGAAGACGTCCATCTGCTCGAACTGCCGCACGACGGCCGTGCCGAAGTAAGTGATCGAACTGCCGATGCGCGGCAGGATCGCGTCGTAGCTCGAGAGCGGCCGGCCTCGGAAGTTGAGGTCGGGTTCGGGCCCGGTGAGGTCGATCGCGAAGCGCAGGGTGTTGAGCACCTTGACCTCGTGACCGCGGTCGACGGCGGCCGCACGCAGCCGCTGCGTCGAGTACGCACGCGGTGCACGAGAGAGAATGGCGATTTTCATGAGCGGCCCTGAGATGATGGCGAGGTGAGAGAGCCTGCCCATCTAAGCACCATCGCCGGGTGGCGAGAATGGGTGGGCTTACCGGGTGCCGGCGTGCCGTGGATCAAGGCGAAGCTCGACACGGGCGCCCGCACCTCGTCGCTGCACGCCTTCGACATCGAGGTGGTCGGCGAGGGCGACGACGAGCGAGTGCGGTTCTGGCTGCGGCCGTGGCAGGAGTCGTCGGACGACGCCGTGCAGGTCGAGTGCGCGATTCACGATCGGCGCACGGTGCGCAGCTCGTCGGGTCACACCGAGGAGCGCATCGTCGTGATGCTCGACATCGCCATGCTCGGGCAGGAGTTCGCCGCGGAGGTCACGCTCACGAATCGTGACGCGATGGGGTTCAGGATGCTCATCGGCCGTCAGGCGCTGCGCCGGCGCTTCGTCGTCGACCCGTCGCGATCGTTCCTCGGCGGACGCGCCCCCAAGCACGTGCGCCGCACCAACCGCGGCAAATAACGGCGAAGCGGCGCGACCGCGCTCGTGCCGCGGAAGCGGCGCTGCGCCGCAGGAGCGGCGGCGCAGCCCAACAACATTGCGCCCCCGACAGGATTCGAACCTGCGACCCTCAGTACCGGAAACTGATGCTCTATCCCCTGAGCTACGGAGGCGGATTCAGCCTAGCGGTTCTCGCCTGCCCGATCGTGCCAGTGAAGTCTCGCCAGCAGGCCGGCCTCGTGCCAGGCTGACGCCATGCCCTCCAGCCGTCGCCGTGTCGCGTGCGAGATCGACGCGTCGCTGGGCGAGCCGACCGGCATCGTGCTCGCCGTGGCGGTCGCCGACGATGCGGGCCTCTCGATCGATGAGCACCTCGAGGTGCGCCTCAACGATGAGCCTGTCGCCCTCGACGAGGTGCGCGGCCCGAGCGGCACGCGCTGGCACACGGCTCAGCTCGATGCGGGCATCCTGAGCGTGCGATACGAGGCCACGGTCGAGGGCCGAGCGAGCGATCACACTGTGGCGCCGCTCGATCGCGTGCTCTACGTGCGGCCGAGCCGCTACGTGCAGAGCGACGAACTCGCGGGGCCGCTCATCGACGCCGAGGTCATCGAGCGGTTGATGGCGTTGCCCGACGCCGAGCGAGTGCTCGCCGCGCGAGACTGGGTCGCCGAGAACCTCGACTACGTCATCGGTTCAACGCAGCCGACCGACGGGCTGCCCGAAGTGCTCGCCACGGGCCAGGGCGTCTGCCGCGACTTCGCCCATGTGCTCGCGGGTGTGCTGCGCGCCACCGATCTTCCGGCCCGCATCGTCTCGGTCTACGCGCCGCAGCTCGAGCCGATGGACTTCCATGCCGTCGTCGAAGCCGTGGTCGACGATCAGTGGGTCGTGCTCGATGCCACGGGGCTCGCCCCGCGCGAGACCATGCTGCGCATCGCCACGGGGCGCGATGCCGCCGACACAGCGTTTCTCGCGAACGACGGCTCGGCGCTCGAGCTCTTCCGCATCACCGTCACGGCCGAGGCGGACGAGCTCGGAGTGGAACGGCCTGCAGCGCTCGTGCACCTCAGGTGACGCACGAGGCTCGCAGCGCTGCGCCGGTAGGCTCGACCATCGTGAATCCCGACCAGCTCGCCGCCGCCCTGCTCGCCGTCGTCGTCGCCGCGGTCGAGCGACGCGACGCGGCCGCGGCCAGCACGCTGACGGTCGCCGACATCGCGCTCGAGCGCCCGCGCAATCGCGATCACGGCGACTGGGCGACGTCGGTCGCGCTCAAGACGGCGAAGACGATCGGGATGCCCCCGCGGGCGTTTGCCGACGAGCTCGCCCCGGGCATCCTGGCCATCGAGGGCGTCGCCGCCGTCGACGTCGCCGGCCCCGGGTTCGTGAACATCCGCCTCGAGGCCGGTGCGGCGGGCGAGCTCGCCCGCACGATCGTCGAGGCAGGCGAGACCTACGGGCACACGGATGCGCTCGCCGGGCAGAGCATCAACCTCGAGTTCGTGTCGGCGAACCCGACGGGACCGTTGCACATCGGACACACGCGCTGGGCCGCGCTCGGCGACTCTCTTGCCAGGGTGCTCAGAGCCAGCGGTGCCGAGGTCGCGAGCGAGTTCTACATCAACGATGCGGGCACGCAGATGAACCTCTTCGGCGAGTCGGTGCTCGCCGCGGCGCTCGGCGAGCCGGCGCCCGAGAACGGCTACCCGGGGCAGTACATCGCCGATCTGGGCGCGCGGGCGCTGGCCGAGCATCCCGACCTCAGGACGATGCCGCGCGATCAGGCCGTCGAGATCGTGCGCGAGCTGGCCTACGGCTGGCAGCTCGCCGAGATCCGCGACTCTCTCGCCGCCTTCAACGTGCTGTTCGACGTGTGGTTCAGCGAGCGGCAACTGCATGAGCCCGAGGGCACGGGTACGAGTCCGATCGACCAGGCGGTCGACCGCCTGCGCGCGCAGGGCCATGTGTTCGACCTCGATGACGCGATCTGGGTGCGCACGACCGACTTCGGTGACGACAAAGATCGCGTGATCAAGCGCGGCAACGGCGTCTACACCTACTTCGCCGCCGACGCCGCCTACTACCTGTCGAAGCGCGATCGCGGCTTCGGTCACACGATCTACCTGCTCGGCGCCGACCACCACGGCTATGTGCACCGCCTCAAGGCGCTCGCCGGGGCTGCAGGCGACGACCCCGATCGCGACATCGAGGTGCTCATCGGGCAGCTCGTGAGCATCAACGGCGCTCGGCTCAGCAAGCGCGCGGGCAACATCATCGAACTCAACGACCTTCGGGCGTGGCTCGGCACCGACGCTCTGCGGTACTCGCTCGCGCGCTACCCGGCCGACTCGCCGCTCACGCTCGACCCGGAGCTCCTGCAGAAGCGCACGAACGACAACCCCGTCTTCTATGTGCAGTACGCGCACGCGCGCACCCACCAGGTCGCCCGCAACGCGGCTGCGGCCGGTGTCACGCGCGAGCAGTTCGCGGCCGAGCTACTCACCCATGAGACCGAGAGCGTGCTGCTCGGCGCTCTCGCCGAGTTTCCACGCATCGTGGCGCAGGCCGCGACCCTGCGCGAGCCCCACCGCGTCGCGCGCTACCTCGAAGAACTCGCCGCGTCGTACCACCGCTGGTACGACACGTGCCGTGTGGCACCGCAGGGCGACGAGCCCGTGCAACCGGTGCACAGCGCGCGCCTGTGGCTCAGCGATGCCGCCGGTCACGTTCTGCGCAACGGCCTGACGCTCATCGGCGTCTCGGCTCCCGAGAGGATGTAGTCATGACCGACGAGCAGCGACCTGAGACGCCCGAAACGCCCGACAGCGACGCGGCGGAGACGAAGGAGCTGCCCGATACGGCGCAGTCCGACTCCACGCCGACTGAGGTGCTGCCCGACTCCGCGGTAGCCGACGCGACAGCAGCCGACACGACCGAAGCACCGGCGCAGTCGGCCACCGTCTACGTCGAGACCCCGGCCCCGAAGCGCCGCCGCACCGGCCTCATCGTCGGGCTCGTGCTGCTCGGCATCGTGATCGTGCTCGCCATCGCGGCAGTGATCGCCGAGTCGATCGCGCGCCAGCAGGCCTCTGCGCTCATCGCCGATCAGGTGCGGCAGGCGCTCGCGCTCGAGCCCGAGCATCCGGTCGATGTCGTCATCGAAGGCCCGCCCGTGCTCTGGCAGGCAGCCGGCGGCGAGCTCGAGGCGGTGCAGATCGAGGTCGAGCGCGTCGCTTTCGGCGAGCTCGTCGGCGACCTGTCGCTGCGCGCGACGGGCACGCCGCTCGATCCGCTGCAGCCGACCGACTCGCTGAGCGCCGTCTACCGCGTGGCCGAAGTCGATGTGGCGGCGCTCGCCGGATTCTTCTCCGGCATCGTCGTCACCGACGTGCAGCTCGACAACCGCGAGGTGCGGTTCGAGACCGGGTTCGAGATCTTCGGTGTCTCGTTCGCGATCGGCATCGGCGTCACGCCGACGGTCGAGAACGGGCAGCTCGCCTTCAGCCCGACGAGCATCGTCATCAACGACCAGGTGATCGACGCTGCCGATCTGCAGAGCCAGTTCGGCGGGCTCGTCGAGCCGCTGCTCGCGACGCAACGCGTGTGCGTCGCCCAGTACCTGCCCCAGGCGCTCGAACTCACCGCAGTGCAGGTCGGCGACGAGCAGCTGCTGGTCGTGTTCACGGCAGAGGAAGTCGCCCTCGGCGGCACGGAGTTCTCGACGCGCGGCACCTGCTGATCGCGGTCGACGGGGGTTCCCCTCAGACGTCGAACTGCTGGCCCTGCTCCGCGACGATGGCGGTCGCTCCGAGCTCGCGCTCGATGCGCAGGCGCAGCGCGTCGGCCGAGCCCGGCTCGCCGTGGTTGAGCACGATACGGCTACCTGCGGTCGTCGCGGGCGCCAGCCAGCGCATGATGCCGTCGGCATCGGCATGCGCCGACATGCTCTGCAGCTGCACGACTTCTGCCCGTATCGGCATGTCCCTCCCGAAGATGCGCAGCTCGTCAGCGCCCGCCGCGAGCGTTCCCCCTCGCGTACCGGGAGCCTGATAGCCCGTCAGCAGGATCGCGTTGCGCGGGTCGTCGCCGTAGGCGGCGATGTGATGCAGCACTCGACCCCCGGTGAGCATCCCGCTCGCCGAGATGATGATCATGGGGCCGCCACGCAGGTTCAACAGCTTCGAGTCGTCGACGGAGCTCACCATGGTGGCGAGCTCGTACATCTCGGCGTAGTCGCGCTCATCGATGCGGTGCTCTTCGGGATGGGCTCGATACAGCGCGGTGGCGTCGACCGCCATCGGGCTGTTGAGGAAGATCGGTACAGCGCCGATCGCGCCACGCCTGCGCAGGCGCGCCAAGTGCAGCAGGAGAGCCTGCGCACGGCCGACCGCGAACGCCGGAATGATCACGACGCCTCCCCGTTTCGTCACCCGCGCGACTACCTCGCCGAGCTCGTCTTCAGGGTTCGCATCGGGGTGCAGCCGGTCGCCGTAGGTCGATTCGGCGATCACCAGCTCGGCAGGTTCGAGAGCCGTCGGCGCCCGCATGAGCGCGTCGTCGTCGCGGCCGAGGTCTCCCGAGAAATGCACCGTGCGCCCGAGATGTGTCAGGCGGGCCTGCGCTGCACCGAGAATGTGACCCGCTGCGACGAATCGTGCCGTCAGGTCGGCGCGGCCGTGGCCGGCCGAGAGGTCGATCTCGGTGTCGAAGGGGCGGGGCACGAGCGATTCCAGCGCGCGCTCTGCATCGGCGACGGTGTAGAGCGGCGTGGGCTTCTCGTGCTTGGAGTAGTTCTTGCGCTGCGCGAACCGAGCCTCTTCTTCGAGCAGATAGCCCGAGTCGGGCAGCAGCAGCCCCAGCAGCTCGGCGGTGCCCGGGGTGCAGAAGACCGGACCGTGGAATCCGTCGCGCACGAGCGCGGGCAGGTAGCCGGTGTGGTCGAGGTGCGCATGGGTGAGCACGACGGCATCGATGCTCGACGGCGGCACCGGGAACGGAGCACGATTGCGCAACCGCAACTGCTTGTAGCCCTGGAAGAGTCCGCAGTCGACCAGCACGCGACGGTCGTCGACCTCGACGATCGTCCTCGACCCCGTGACGGTGCCGACCGCACCCCAGAACTGCACTCGCATCGGCTCAGACATCTCGCGCCTCATCTCGACGGGCTCGTCGACGAATCCGCCGTCATCAGTGTCGCGCGACGATGGTCTCGCCACCAGGGTCGAGAGTCCCGATTCTGCGTCGGTACACTGGAAACGGCTTCAGGGACCAATCCGGGTTCGCTCGCCTCACTCTGCTGCAGACCCCCGTGAGGTGCTCGTGTCCGTCAACCCGCTCGCTCCGTCGTGGCTCGGCGATCCCGCCGACGCGCACGACCTCGCGCCGCAGCTGTGGCCGGCGACGGCGCGGCGCGACGACTCGGGGGCGCTCAGCATCGGGGGAGTCTCGGCGCGAGACCTCGCGGCCCGCTACGGCACGCCGCTCTACGTGATCGATGAAGCGGATGCTCGCGCCCGAGCATCCCGCACCCTCGCCGCTTTCTCCTCGGCCGCTGAGCGGCACGGCACCACGGCGACCGTCTACTACGCGGGCAAGGCGTTCCTGAGCGCCGAGGTCGCCCGCTGGATGACTGCGGCTGGCCTCAACATCGACGTCGCCAGCGGCGGAGAGCTCGCGGTCGCCCTCGCCGCCGGCACCGACCCCGCCCGCCTCGGATTGCACGGCAACAACAAGTCGCTCGCCGAGATCGACCGGGCTGTCGCGGTCGGAGTCGGTGCGATCGTCATCGACTCGCTGCTCGAGATCGAGCGCGTCGCGGCTGCGGCTCTCGCGCACGGCCGAGTTCAGGCGGTGCGCCTGCGCATCAACTCGGGCGTGCACGCCCACACGCACGAGTACCTCGCGACGGCGCGCGAAGACCAGAAGTTCGGCATCCCGCTCGCCGAGGCGCCCGCCGCGGTCGCGCAGATCCGGGCTCACGAGTCACTCCGCTTCCTCGGACTGCACTCGCACATCGGCTCGCAGATTCTCGTCGTCGACGGCTTTCTCGAGGCAGCGCGACGCCTGCTCGCCCTGCACGCCGAGCTGCTGACCGGGGGAGACGTGCCCGAGCTCAACCTCGGCGGCGGCTTCGGCATCGCCTACGTCGACGGCGACGAGGCGCCCGCGATCGAGCAGGTCGCCGATGCGCTCGTCGCGGCCGTCGACGAGGTGCGGTGCGAGCTGGGCATCCCGATGCCGCACCTCGTGGTCGAGCCGGGCCGGTCGATCATCGGGCCCGCCGGCGTCACGCTCTACACGGTCGGCACGACGAAAGACGTCGTCGTGAGCCTCGACGAGAGCGGCGAGCAGACCGCGGTGCGGCGCTATGTGAGCGTCGACGGCGGCATGAGCGACAACGCGCGGCCGGCGCTCTACGGCGCCGACTACAGCGTGCGCCTCGCCGGGCGCACGTCGAGTGCTGAGCCGGTGCTCGTGCGACTCGCGGGCAAGCACTGCGAGAGCGGCGACATCGTCGTGCAGGCCGACTACCTGCCGGGCGACATCGCCCCCGACGACCTGGTCGCCGTGCCCGCCACGGGCGCATACTGCTTCTCGCTCGCGAGCAACTACAACTACCTGACCCGCCCCGCGGTCGTCGCCGTGCGCGACGGCCAGCACCGCGTGATCGTGCACGGCGAGACGGTCGACGACCTCTTGCGGCGCGATGCCGGCCTTCACCCCCAAGGAGAAACTCAGTGATCGAGTACCGCAACCTCCGCGTCGCCCTGCTCGGCGCCGGCAGCGTCGGCGCCCAGGTGGCCGATCAGCTGCTCACGCACCGCGATGAGCTGGCGGCGCGCATCGGCGCCGGCATCGAGCTGGTCGGCGTCGCTGTGCGCGATGTGGATGCTCCGCGCGACACCGTCTTCCCGCGCGAGCTGCTCACGACCGACGCCGAGTCGCTGATTCTGGGCTCCGACATCGTCGTCGAGCTCATGGGCGGGCTCGAGCCCGCACGCACGCTCATCCTGCAGGCCCTGAACTCGGGCGCCGACGTGATCACCGCCAACAAGGCCCTGCTCGCCACCCACGGGCCCGAGCTGTTCGAGGTGGCCGAGCAGGTCGGCGCGCAGCTGTACTACGAGGCGGCCGTGGGCGGCGCGATCCCGATCATCCGGCCGCTGCGCGATTCGCTCGCCGGCGACCGGGTCGAGCGCATCCTGGGCATCGTCAACGGCACGACCAACTTCAGCCTCGACCTGATGGACACCCGGGGCGAGACCATGGAGCACGCGCTCGCGATCGCGACGGAGCTCGGCTACGCCGAGGCCGACCCCACGGCCGACATCGGCGGCTACGACGCCGCGCAGAAGGCGGGCATTCTCGCGAGCCTCGCGTTCCACACCCTCGTCCCGGCCGACGCGGTCTACCGCGAGGGCATCACCGAGGTCACGCTCGAGCAGGTCGTCGCGGCGCGCAAGGCGGGCTACGTCGTCAAGCTGCTGGCGATCTGCGAACGCCTCACCGACCCGGTCACGGGCATCGAGGGCGTGAGCGCCCGCGTGCACCCCGCCCTCATCCCCGACACGCACCCGCTCGCCGCCGTGCACGGCGCGAACAACGCCGTCTTCGTCGAGGCCGAGGCCGCTGGCCCGCTCATGTTCTACGGCGCCGGTGCCGGCGGCATCCAGACCGCCTCGGCCGTGCTCGGCGACGTCGTCTCGGCAGCGCGTCGGCACGTCGTCGGCGGCCCCGGTGTCGCCGAGAGCACGCACGCCGACCTTCCCGTGCTGCCGATGACCGCCGTCACCACGCGCTACCAGATCACCCTCGTCGTCGTCGACGAGCCGGGCGTGCTCGCCGGCATCGCGGCGCTCTTCCAGAACCACGGCGTCTCGGTCGAGACCGTGCAGCAGTCCGTGGCCAGTCGAGACGCGGCGGGGCAACCGGAGGCCTCCGACGCGGCTACCCTGGTGATCGGCACTCACGCAGCGTCGGAGGCCGACCTCGCCGCAACGGTCGCGGCACTGACCACCAGCAGCGTCGTCCACTCGGTGACGAGCGTGCTGCGAGTAGAAGGACTCTAGATGGCCACGCAATGGCGGGGACTCCTGCACGAATACGCCGATCGCCTCGACATCTCCGATGCGACGCCGATCATCACGCTGGGCGAGGGCGGCACGCCGCTCATTCCGGCCCCGTTCCTCTCCGAGCGCACGGGCGCGCGCGTCTTCGTCAAGTACGAGGGCATGAACCCGACGGGCTCATTCAAAGACCGCGGCATGACCATGGCCATCTCGAAGGCCGTCGAGCACGGCGCGAAGGCCGTCATCTGTGCCTCGACCGGCAAC
>SXGT01816362.1_pt1 | contig 31483 bp, 30 predicted proteins | sample 3176221 | NCBI WGS metagenome assembly SXGT01 (sample SAMN11356862, study PRJNA531348) | freshwater metagenome | isolation source: freshwater sample F1-120 | place: China: Fuxian Lake, Yuxi | collected 2017-12-25
ACCCGCATGCCGCGACCAGGTCGCGCCCGGTGACCGCCCGCGCCAGCCGGACGGCGCCTGTCGTCACGTCCGATCCGTTCTTGCCGAACCGCACCATCTCGGCGCAGGGAATAAGCCGCACCAGTCGCTCGGAAAGCTCGATTTCCTTCGGATGCGCCAGCGAAAACGTAATCCCGTCTTCAAGCTGTGCACGGATCGCGGCATCGACGTCCGGATCGGAGTAGCCGAGGATCACCGGCAGCAGTCCGAGTACATGGTCGATGTAGGAATTGCCGTCAGCGTCGCTAACGCGGCAGCCTTGCCCGCGCGTCAGGAACAAGGGCGCCGCGCCGCGCACCCATTGCTGCGAGCTCTTGGAAAATGTCTGGCTCGCGAGCGGTATGACCTTGCTCGCCCGCTCGAACAGCTCGTTGCTTTTGTCATAACGGCCGGTCATGCGCTCACCGGATCGGGCCACAGCAGCATCGGCTTCACATACGGCGCGAGCAGCTCCTTGAGCTTCGGGCTGGCGTCCAGAAACGCGATGATGTCGGTCAGCGGAATGTGCGGCGCCTTGTCCGTGAACGCGCGATAGACCTCGCGGCACACCACCAGATCTTCGGGATAATCGACCGTCAGCCGAAGGTCCATCCGGCAAAGCGCGGTGGGCATCGCAATCGTTTCCACCCGGAAATCGCCGCGGTGCTGCCGGATGTATCGCGAGCATCCCTCGCTACGATGGTATTCGTTGCCGCGCTGATGCGAGGCTTCGAGCGCCGACAGCTTGTAGATCTCGAAATGCGTACCCTCCGGGAGGCCGTCCGTCGCGGTCACGTCGTTGTCATTCTCGACATGACGTCGCCAGGCTTCCGCCACCGGCTCGGTGTGCATGAACGGACACTCGGTTGTGACGCGAAAGATGTCGGTTGCTTCGGCTGCACGGCCGCACTGGATCAGCCGCATCAGCACGTCGATCTCGTCGCCGATGATGTGGCCGATGCCGCGCGCCTGCGCGACCTCGACGAACGGCCGGTTACCGGAGCCTTCAGCGATGCCGAGCACCGAAGTCGCAATCTGCGGCAAGCGTTCTATGGTATCGAGAATCTGATCCAGAATGGTTTTACCCGGAGCGAGATTCTGCAACGGCTTGCCGTAAAGGCGCGTGCCCTGAACCCGGCAGGCCAGCGCCGCAACCAGCCGCCTCATGCCAGGTCCTCCGACAGGATCGGATCGCCGGCGGCGATCTGACGCGCGAGCTTGCGACCGACGACTGCCGATGGGTCATGGAAGCCGCAGAACTCCGCGATCCGCGGCGTGCGTTTGAGAACGATGTCGCCGGCTGTGACCGGCTCGCCCTTCGCCAGCGCGCGCGCCGCGATGATCTTCTTGACCGACTTGTCGCGATAGCGCCGTTCCGCCGGGTTGAGCTCCATGTCCTGAAGCCCGATGGCGCCGCCAAGCGCACGAAGCGTCGCGATGTACTCGGCGAACTCGTCCGGCTCTAGCGCCGAGACGAAATCCTCGACCTCCAAGAAGCGGCTGATCGTCAGGTGCTTCTCGATCCAGTCCACGCCAAGCGCCATCGCCATGACCGAAACCATGTTGCGGTGCGGGTCGGCGCCTGCGACGTGATCCAGATAGCCAAGCCCGATGCCGGGAAAGCGCGCGCGCAGCATCGGCAAACGGCCGAGGTTGCTGCTTTCCACCGGGGTCGGCTCGGACTGAAAGCCGTACAGCAGGGTGAGTCGGCCGAGCGCGTTCCAGCTTCGCACCTCGCCGATCAGCGCCTCGGTCTCCGCGACAGTCACGCCGCCCAGCGAAACAAAAACCTGATTGGCCATTTCGAACGCGCGCTTGATCAGCGGCCGATTGAAGAAGTTCGAGGAATGGATCTTGATGCCGTCGAGCCTGATCGCCTCCGCCACCCGCAGGGCGCGGTCGCCCGACACGTCGGCGAACAGCAGAATGTTGCGCTCGTCGGCGCGCTTGCGCACGGCGCGCCAGACGTCGAAGTCCATTTCGAGCTTCTTGTACCACTCGTAGTACTGGTAGCCCGGCTCGGCCACATCGTCCGCATAGACGATCTGGAACTTGACCGCCTCGGCGCCGGCCTTTGCGGCGGCGCGAACGTAGAAATCGCAATAGTCCGCGCGGCCTTCATAGCCCTGCGCGATCTCCGCGATGATCTTGGTCGGCATGGATGTCGATCGCTCCTTCAAACCGCCCGCGCCGCCGACTGGGTCAGGGCTTTGATCGGGACGACAACCCGGCCGTACGGCATGTCGATGGCTGGAACGCTCTCGCCCTTGGCAAGCGAAACGAGATCGTCCAGCAGCGGAACGCCCGCCGTGATGGATGCCGAGACCGATCCGGATGGCCGCGGGTTGATCTCCAGAATGCACGGCCGGCCGGCCGCATTGAGCATGATGTCGCAATCGAACAGCCACGTCAGCGTGACGGCTTCCGCGATCTTCCGTCCGATCCGCTCGAGCTCGACATGGTTCACGATCACGTGCCCCTCGTTCGGCAACGCCGAGTCGACGCGGCGGCGCGCCACGACGCGGATCGGGCGGCCCTCCCAGGCCAGCATATCGACGTCGTAGACCGGCGCTTCGAGGCGCTCCATGACGATCGCCGGCGCCTGCGCGGCGGCATCGTCGAGACGCGTCGCAAGGAACGTTTCGAGGTCCATGTGAAGCTCGCGGCCTCCGAACGGCGTCGTCGCCCCCGTGACGTCCGACCGGATCACGCTGACCCCTCGTCCGCCGCGTGCGACCGCCGGCTTCACCACGCAGGCGCGATGGCTTGCCATCAACGAACGCGCCGCCGCGGCGATTTCGGCCTTGTCGCGGCACAGATGCCAGGCTGGAAGCTCGAAGCCCGCGCGCGCAAGCCGCTCGTAGGTCGCGATCTTGTTGGAAAACAGCGTGAGGGTGTCGAACTCGCCCGCCGCCACGCGAGCGCCGGCCTGTTGGATACGTTCGCGCCCCTGCGCCAGGGCGAGCGCCTCCTCGTCGGACGTCGGCAGCACCAGATCGACCTTTTCACGCTGGACGATCTCAGCCACGGCGTCGACGTAATGCGGCTCGGTGCCAAGCGGAACTTGATAGAAGGCGTCTGCGACTCGCCGGCCGATGGCGTCGGCGTTGGCATCGACCGCCACGACACGAATGCGATGCCGGGTGCTGCTCCGCATCAGGCCGATCAGATAGGGAGCAAGCTCCCCACCGGCGCAGGTCATCAGCAGGCAAAAGGTCACGCTGCGCGCCCCATCAAATGCCTTCACGCGCTGTCAATGGCCGTGGACGTGATCGCGTCGAAACGGCGGATCGGCGCACGCACCCGGCGGCCCACGACGGTGCGGACCTTGGAAGGAGAGAATTCGCGCGGCGCATGCGGCGGGAGCCGCAGATAGGCGATATCGCCCTCGCCGATCGTGTCGCCAACCGCAAGGTCCCGTGCCGCCACGATGAAGCGATGACTGGCATGCGCCATGTCGCGTTCCTTTTCGGACAGCGGCTTGTTCGCGAGACCCCGGACGCGTTCGGCGCGCTGGATCGCGGCAATCATCGCGGAAAAGCCATCCGGCTCCAGGGAGAGCGCATGATCGAAGCCTGGCCGGGCGGCATCCAGCGTGAAGTGCTTTTCGATCACGCACGCTCCGAGCGCCGCCGCGAACGCCGCCGCATCGATCCCGACGCTGTGGTCGGAGTAGCCGACCGGCACGGCATATTTCCGATCCAACTGCGTGATGGCCGCGAGATGAAGTTCGCTCTCGGGCGCGGGATAGATCGACGTGCAGTGCAGCAGCACGATATCCGCAGCACCCGCAGACCGCGCGGCCGTCATGGCGGCGTCGACATCGGCCGCTTCCGCCATTCCGGTCGACATCATGAGCGGACGGCCGGCACGCGCCGCGCGCTCGATGAACGGCACATGGGTGAGCAGGCCCGATGAAATCTTGTGTCCGGCCGGATCGAGCCGGTCGACCCATTCCAGGGTGGCGGCGTCGCCCGTGGTTGCGAAGATCTCGACGCCGGTTTCGCGGGCGAAGCGAAACAGTCCGGCGATCTCATCCGCCGCGATCCACCCACGCGAGAATATCTCATGGCTGGCGGTCCCCGGTGCATAGTTCGCGTTCGGCTCCATGACCTGAAGCTTGACGAAGTCCGCACCGGCGCGCGCCGCGGCCTCTATCATCCGGCCGCACGTTTCCGCGCTGCCCTCATGATTGATTCCGATCTCCGCAATCGTCGCGACGGGATGACCGGCGCCGATCGGAACCCGGCCGAACTGCACGCTCTGTCCTTGAGACACTTCAATCATGCGATTGCAGAGGAAGCCGTCATTCCGGCTTGCGCGCGCAGATCAGGAATTCGTGGATTTCCGCGCCGCAATACTTGTGCGCCGCGTAGCCTACGTCATCGACGACAAATCCCTTCATGATCTCCACGAACGTCGCGACGTTTTCGGGGCACCAGGTGGGAACCGGATCGTCCTTTCCCGAGCCGCCGCGAAACAAGTAGACCTCGCCGCCAACGTGCTCGCTGCCGCGCGCGAAGTCGCTGTTCTTGCTGTTCACGTCGATGACCATCCGCCCGCCCGGCCGGAGAACCCGCAAGAATTCGGCAATCAAGCTCTGGGCGCGTTCCTTCGATCCCAGCAGCGACAGCACCGACACGCAGTTCACGTAGTCAAAGCGGCCATCCTCGTAGGGCAGCGCCTTGTCCTCGTCCCGAAGCAACGCAAAACTCGCCCGCGCGGCAAGCTCCGGATGGCTCTCGAGCTTACGCTTGACCAGTTTCTGAGCCTCCGGCGCGACGTCGATCGCGTCGATGGTATGGCCGCGCCCGAGCAGGTGGATCATGTTGACGCCGCTGCCGTGTCCGTACTCCAGCAGACGTCCCGGCTTGCCGCCGAAATACCAGCGCTCGAGCCGCACAACCTCCAGCGACGGATAGCTCTTGTCGCTTCCCGCGGTGAACGCCGATCGCCACTTCGCGGCAACCTTCGGCTCGACGAGTGTCAATTGCATTTTCCAGACTCGCTCAGTAACCCAACTGCTTGTCGACGATGTTCAGCAGCGGCACGCCCGCGGCGAACCGCGCGACATTGATCTTGATCAGCTCGAAGCTGCGGCGGCGGTTGTGATCCGACAGGCCTGCCTGATGCTCGGTAACGATGACGTTGTCCATGTGCCGCAGCGGATGATCCGGCGGAAGCGGCTCCGGATCGGTCACATCGATGCCGGCAGAGCCCGGGCGGCCCTGCTTGACTGCGGCCGTCAGCGCGTCGGTATCCACCGTCTTGCCGCGCGACACATTGACGAAGATCGCGGTCGGTTTCATCAGCGCGAACTCGGCCGCGCCGAACAGCTTGTCGGTCTGCGGCGTATGTGGCGCCGCCATCAGCACAGCGTCCGCTCCTGGAAGAACCTCGCGCAAGCGATCCGGAGGCACCACGTCATCGAGCAAGGAAAGCATGGGCAGCGGCTGCGGATTGACGCCGACAACGCGCATTCCAAACGCGTGCAGCCGCTCCGCGGCAAGCAATCCGGCGCCGCCCAATCCCACCACTGCCGCGGTCTTGCCCCGCAGTTCGATCGGCCGGGAGGGCTTGGCCGGCCGTCCGCGCAGGGCGGCATGAATGTTGCGCGCGATCGCGAGCAGCAACGCAACGGCGTGGTCGGCAACCTCGGGCCCCTGGATGATGCGACCATTGGTCAAGACCAGCGTATGAGCCTGGAGTCCTGGCGTGATGAATTCCTCGCAGCCGGCGCCCGACGCATGCATCCACCGCAGGCTCGGTCCGGCCGCCGCCAGCAGCGCGTCCGAGAAGATCATCCGCGGGCATCCGATCAATGCGCTTGCGCCGGGAATCGCCTTCCAAATGGCGTCGCGGGTGTCGGCCACGGCATCGATCTCGACACCGTCGGCGGCGGCCTGGATTTCTGCGACCTGGGCGGCGGGAAACCCGGTGGAGGTGCAAAGCACGATGCGTGGGCGATTGCTCATGGCGCGGTGGACCATTTGGTAGAGCCGGCGACCAGGTCTTCGAGCCCGCGCCGTTGCCGGTGGATGTTATCGATGATGTTTGCGGCGCGGCGGCCCGGATTGCCGGACGGGCCGAGGATCGCTTGCGAATACAGCCGCGCGCGCGCCTTGGCACGCGCGTTCCATGCGCGCACGATCTCATCGAACGGACGGCTCAGGATTTCCGCCAGACGGTCCGGCCAGTCCGGCCGGTCGATGTCCACGCACAGGAACGATTCGAGGAATGCATCCCGCCACGCTTCGGTCGTGATCGGATTGATCTCCCGCGACTCGAGCCAGACGATCGGGACGTCCGCGCCGACGATCCAGCCGAGCGTGCTGGTCGGCGAAGCGGTCACGATGATGTCCGCAGCAGCTCGCATGTAGCGCAAATCTTCCGGCGGAACGATGCTGACGTTGGGCGGGCATTTGAACAGGTCGGTGTAGTCGGGCTGCCAGGGATAACGCTTGGTCGGATACTCCTTGAACAAGACCCGGTACGGAATGCGCGCGTAGACGTCGGTGATGAGACGCCGGTCGACGTCGAACAACGCCGTGTCGGTCGGGGGGCCATAGCCGGGACGCATGTTGCCGGCATAGGGCCACGTCGAAACATGCATCACGGCGCGCTCGGCCCGGCGTAGCCCGAGGAACCGGCGCGCCAGCGCACGCTGGATGGAAGGACGCACCAAGCGGCGCGTCTGCTCGGCCAAGCCGATCACCTCGCGACGCACCCGCTCGGAATAGCGCGCAAACGAGAAGCCATGGGCGGCATTGTCGGCACAGACCATCACGACATCGCAGGTGGACGCTTCCGAGAAGCCGATCTTTTCCTGCGAATGGGCGGACAGGCCCGTGGTCACGCCATGCTCGAAGTCGATCACGGTGAATCCGGCTTGGCGCAGCAGCCCGTAGGTCATCGCACCGGATGGCCCGAACAGGCCGTGGCTCAGAAGGATGCGCGGCGGCGAAAGTTCGCGCGCAAGCGCGGCTATCCGCTTCTCCACGATCGGACGGACGGCCGCAAGCGCCGCGAGGCCTGCCGAAACGTGCCCCGCGGCGACCCGCTGCAGCGCCGCGCGTTCCTGCGCCGAGAAGATCTCCAGCGCCTCGCTCTGCTCCTGGAAGGCTGCTGCGATTGCATCGTCCGCAACCATGTCGAACCGCTGGTCCGCGTCGGTCCCAGCCGGAGCCGGGACGGATTCGAGCAGCTTGCCGACGCGCTTGAAGCGATATCGCTTGGCCGCGAGCCACGGCAAGGTTTCGCCCAGCGCCTCGTTGACGCCTGAAACCGCGATCTCCGGCCCATTGCAGCACCAGCGCGCAAGCTGGCTGCGCTCGAGTGCGTGCAAGACGAACTCTGCTGTCGGCCGGTAGACGAACCGCCGCAACAGATTTCGCGGCACCTCGCCGGTGGTGCGCGCCACATGGGCCTGGCCGGTGTGCGCAACCTGCACGGTCCTCGGAGCAAAGAAGCCCTCTTGCGCCAGCGCCAGATGCGGGCAGCACAGCCTCGGCAACACCAGCGGGCGTTCGGCCGAGCGCGGCGCCACGTCGACGACGCGCAGCACGATGGTGTCGGCGTCGTTCTCGCGCAGCTCCAACGCGAACACCGCAGCACGGTACAAGATCGCCGACAGGAGCCGACAGAACGAGCCGGCGAGCTGCAGGTGATCCGGCGAAATCCCGATCCGGGCGGCGGTATCGCCGGACCGCAGCTGGTCGTCGACGGTTTCCGCCATTCGGATCGCCGCCATGCCGAGGCGATTGGCGGTCGCCTGATCGATGCGGGCTTCGATGTTGACGACACTCATGGCAGAAAACTCAGCCGCAAGCATTGGATTGTCGGTCACAATCCGGCCGTCGGATGCCGCTCGCGCGGCCGCCACGGCGTCAGGCGTATCGACGAACGCCACTCTCATGCCGCGGAGTCCCGTCCCGCCGCCAGCTTTTCCACGGCGTCCGCAACCCGCTGCGTGCCGCGGCCGTCAATCATCGCGCGGCCCGCCGATGCAAGTTTGCGGCGCAGCACGCCATCGCCGGCGGCACGCGCAACGGCTGCAGTCAGCGCACCAGCGTCGAACGCCGCCGCTGAGCCGGCCTGCACGACCGCCTGCGTTGCCCCCAAGGCAGCGATGGCGGGCTGCTGATTGGCCGCGGTCGCGATGACCACGCTCGGCACCCCAAGATAAGCCCGTTCGAGCGCCGAGACGCCGCCCGCTCCGATCACCAGATCGGACGACACGACCAGATCGATGTAATTCGCCGGTGCAACATGGACGCTGGCGCGCGACTGCACGGCCGCTTCCTCGACCTGCCGGCGATGCTTCGACGCCGGGCCGACAACAACGTCGACCTGCGCATCGGGACAAGCGCGCCGAGCCGCTACGATGGCGTGCGTCGACATGTTGTGGCTGTCGGACAATCCGAAGCTCACGAGAACCCGCGCAACCCGGTCACGCACATCGCCGTTTCCACGGCGGCCGGTCACGGTTTGCGGCAGCAGCGCATAGTCCGCTCCCGACAGCACCGTCGAGCGCGGCGGCAACGCCGCGAGCCAGGCAGATGCCGCATTTCCCGGTCCCGGATCGATCAGGAGGTCGGCATCGTGCCGGCGGAGTCCCGCTTCATCGTCCAGCACGACGATACGGCCCGCCACCTTGCGAAGCTTGCGCTCGAACGCTGCGTCACGGCCGTAGTGATCCACGATGGCGACCGACGCCGCGGGGCAAGCGCGTTGAATTTCGTCCGCCTCGAAGGCTTCATCCTGTTCGAGCGCAATAGCCAAATCCACCGCCTGGGCCGCCTGCGGCATCGTCTCGAACGTCGGGCGCCGGCTGGCAAGCACAATGCGCCAGCCGCGCTCCTTCAAAGCCGCTGCCAGCGAAAGGCTGCGAGTCACGTGTCCGCCGCCGATGCCCGGTCCGGCATCCGCCCGCAACAGACAAATAGGCTGCTGCCTCATCAGGTTACTGCCTCGCGAAACCGCGCCATCTCGATGACATCCACCCGTTGGCCGTCGTCGAGCACAGCATGCAACCGGCGAACGCCGTCGACACCGAAACCGGATTTCTCGAACGCGCGCACCGATCCCCGGTTGGGCGCGTAGATGCCCGCGGTCAGCTTCGCCAGACCGAGTTCGGCGAATGCATGTCCGGAGATCGCCTGGATGGCCTCCGCGGCGTAACCTTGCCCCCACGACGCGCGATCGCCGACCAGGATTCCGATGGGCGCACGGCCGTGATGGCGATCGATCGGCCCGAGACGGATGTTGCCGATATGAGGACCGTTCGGCCTGATGAACATGCCGAGCAAAAGATTGGACTGGCTTTTGTTCATGTCGTCGACAAACCGCCGGCAACCATCGCGATCGGGCGGGGAGAAACGCGTTTCGAGGTATTGCGAAATTTCACGGTCGTGAAACCAGCTCGGATAGGGACCGTCGAGGTCCTCAGACTGCAAGGACCGCAGCCAGAGCCTGGGCGTCGAGAGCCCTGGAGGCGAAACGATCATTGCTTGACGATGCCGCTTAGCGTTTCGACGACAAAATCTACGTCCGACGTCGTCATGCCGGGATACAGCGGCAACGACAGGCATCGCTCGTAGAACGCCGCCGCTCCGGGCAGCGCCATCGGGCCGTAGAGCTTCCGATAGTACGGCTGCCATGGAACCGGGACATAGTGAACCTGGGTACCGATCCCAGCAGCGCGCAGCCGTTCCATGACCTTGGCACGCGATTGGCCGATGGCAGCGAAATCGATCAGCACGATGTAGAGGTGCCATGCCGGCTCGCAGCCCGGCGTGCGGACGATCGGCCGCACCAGCGGCGCGAGCACGGCCAAGCCTTGGTCATACTGCGCCGCCAGCGTGCGGCGCCGCGCAACGAACGCATCGAGCTTGCCAAGCTGCGACAAGCCGAGTGCGCAGTGCAGATCGGATGCCCGGTAGTTGAAGCCAACCTCCGGCATCTCATAGTACCAGGGGTTGACGGAGCCATCCGCCGCAAACGCAAGCTCGGCATTCTGCAATCGATCGGTCTGCTTCACCATGCCATGGTTGCGAAACATGGCCAGCCGCTCAGCCAACGCCGGATCGTTCGTGGTCAGCGCGCCCCCCTCGCCGGTCGTGATCGTCTTGACCGGATGAAATGAGAACACCGCCAGGTCGGAATCGGCACAGCTTCCGACCTCGACCCTCCGGCCGTTGCGCTCATAGGTCGTGCCCAGCGCGTGGCAAGCATCTTCGGCCACCCGCGCCCCCGCCGCAGCAGCGATCTCGCGCAAGCGGGGCGCATCGCCGCACTGGCCGGCAAGGTGGACGGGAAACACCGCTTTTACAGGGCCCCCTGCCGCGGACAGCGCATTCGAAAGATCGGCGGGCCGCATCAGCCCCGAGTCGGGATCGACGTCGGCGAACACGACGTCCGCGCCAACGTAGCGAACGGCATTCGCGGTCGCGAGAAACGTAACCGCCGGCACCACCGCGCGATCCCCCGGCCCGAGATCGAGCGCCATGGCGGCGAGATGAAGCGCCGCCGTCCCCGACGAGCAACTGACCGCCGCGTTCGCGCCGGTTTTGCGAGCCAACTCCTGCTCGAAACGCCCGACGGCCGGACCAGTGGTCAGGAAATCGCTCCGCAACGCGGCCACGACCGCGGCTACGTCGTCATCGTCGATCTGCTGGTGTCCATAAGGCAGAAAACGCTTCATGCCGCACTCGCAGCCTTATTCGGCCGGAACAGACTGGACGAGTGCTGCAAGCTCGTCCTTGGTCGCCCACCAATCGTTGGTGTTGCTCGCATACTCGAAGTAGCTCTCGATCGGCTTTCCGCGCGCGCGGATGCGCGCCTGGAATTCCGTCATGTTCCACCAGTGATGCGACGGCTGCAGCACGTAGTGGTCGCCCATATCGACGCAATTGCGCGCTTCTTCGCCGGGGATCATCACCTCATGCAGCTTCTCCCCGGGACGCACACCGACAATCTCGCAGTCGCCGGCGCGCGCGATGATCGGCACCAGATCGATGACCTTGATGCTCGGCAGCTTCGGCACGAACACCTCGCCGCCCAGCATTTCGCTCAGCGCACGCAGCACGAAGCCCACGCCCTGGTCGAGCGTGATGATAAATCGGGTCATGTCCGGATGCGTGATCGGCAGCTTCTGGCCGTTTGCGGCGAGCTTCTTGAACAGCGGAATGACGCTGCCGCGCGATCCGGCGACATTGCCGTACCGAACCACGGAAAAGCGCGTCTTGTGCATCCCGGCGAGGTTGTTGGCTGCGATGAACAGCTTGTCCGAGCACAGCTTGGTTGCGCCGGAGAGATTGATCGGGTTGGCTGCCTTGTCGGTGGACAACGCGACCACGCGTTGAACGTTGTTCTCGATGGCGGCGTCGATGACGTTTTCGGCGCCGAGCACGTTGGTCGCGATACATTCTGTCGGGTTGTATTCAGCCGCCGTGATGTGCTTCATCGCCGCCGCGTGCACGACGATCTCGACGCCAGCCAGCGCACGCAGCAGGCGCTGCCGGTCGCGCACGTCGCCCAGAAAATAGCGCAGACACGGATAGCGAGATTCGGGGAAGCGCTGCGCCATCTCGTATTGCTTGAGCTCGTCGCGGCTGAAGACGACAAGGCGCTTGGGTTTGTGGTGCTTGAGCAGATGTTCGGTCAGGCATTGCCCGAACGACCCGGTTCCGCCGGTGATGAGAATCGAACTGCCGTCAATCTGCATGTCAATGCACCACTATCGGCGGCCAATCACGACGCGGCCGCAACTTCGATCATCTTCCGGTAATAGCCGGGATCGCGCCTGAGCGTTTCGGGCTTTGCAGCCTCCTCGACCCGTCCCTCGTTGAGAACGACCACAAAATCCGCATCCGAGATGGTGGCCGGCCGGTGCGCGATCACCAGCAAGGTCACATTGCCCCGCGCCCTGGTCGCCCGCAGCCCGGCGCGGAATGCCGCCTCCGCTTCGAAATCGAGCGCACTGGTCGGCTCGTCAAGGATGATAACTGAAGCTTCACCTAGAAATGCCCGGGCCAGCGCAATCCGCTGGCGCTGGCCGCCCGACAGCAGCACGCCGTCTTCGCCGACCGGCGTGGCCGCTTTTTGCGGCATCTGCTCGACGAACTCCAGCGCGCCGGCAAGCGACAGAGCGCGTGCGATCTCGTCGCTGGTCGCGTCGGCCTTGGCGTAACGCAGGTTCTCTTCGATGCTTCCCGGCAGCACCTGGGTGTCCTGATCGACCACGGCGATGCCGCGGCGCAGCGACGGGAGCGCGAACTCCGCCAGCGGCACGTCGTCGACAAAGATCGACCCGCTTTGCGGCTCGATCAGCCGGGTCAGCGCGTTCACCAATGTGGTCTTGCCCGCACCCGACGGACCCACGATGGCGATCATGCAGCCGGCCGGAAGCTCCAGGTTGACCCGGTCAAGCGCGGGCGGCTGCCCCGGCTTGTAGCCGAACGTCACGTCGGCAAACCGGATGCCGCGCTTGGGCGGGAAGAAGCTGGCGTGTCCGGTATCGATTTCCCTCTGCCGGCGTGCGTCGTCGATGATGTCGAGCAATCTGCCGAGCGAGGCACCGCTCAATTCTACCGACTGCCGCAACCGCGCGAGCGCTTCGACGGATGGCGTGAGCCGGACGATCACCACGACAAAGATCGCGATCATCGCGAGCGAAAGATTGAAGTGGCTGGTCGCCACATAGATGGCAAGCAGGAGCCCGGCCATGACCGTCGGCGCAACGAACAGATGGAGCTTTCCGGCCTGCACCACGTGCGTGAGATAGAGCGCCGCAGGACGCGCGGCCCGCTCTCCAAGCTCGCGAGCCTCGCGCTGCTCCGCGACGTTCAGCTTGACCAGCCGCCAGTTGCGCAGACGGCTACTCACCGCGCTGGCATAGGATTCGGTCTCGCGGACATAGTCACGGCTGGTCGCCCGCGCCGAGCGGATGACGCCCGCCAGTAACCAGCCGAAGATCCCGATCAAAACAATGGCTGCAAGAGTCGAAAGCGGGGTGATCAGGATCAGGCCCAGGACGTAGATCAGGATCGTACAGCCCAGCACCACAGCCGAGCCCGCGATGGTCACGGAGTTTCCAGCCTGCTGCGCGGTCTGCCCGAACCAGCCAGCGACGGCGCCGCTGGTGTGCTCGTGGAGGAAGGCGGGCTTGGCGCCGATGACGGCATCGAACAGGGCTCTGCGCAATCGCAGCGTGAAATCTTCTTTGGCCCGGCCCGAAACGTAGCCCGACAGGAAGGTCGCGCCCTGCCGCAGCAGGACCAGCAGCCAGACGCAGGCCGCCAGGCTTGCGAAGCTGACGGCCAAGCCAACGCTCTGGTGCGCGTCGGCGAGCACCCGCCACAGCTTGGAGGACGCCGCGAGCTTTTGGACGTCGCCGCCTGCTTCGATGTAGGTCAGCAGCGGATAGATCAGCGCGAGACCGAAGGTTTCGCACAGCGCCGTCACCAGCGCGAGCGCGGTGAAGCCAACCACGCCGCCCCACGGCAGGATGCCGGCGGCCCGCATCGCCTTCACGATGCGGCGCGGCGTGCTCGGTTCCGCGCCGGCCCGCGCGAACGCTTCCAGGTCAACGGCCGGCATCGGATGTCCTGTAATGCTCGTCGGCGCGGTCGAGGTCGGCCGGATAGCCGACGTCCTGCCAATATTCGTGGATCGGAAACACCCCGACCTGGTGTCCCTGGTGTTCGGCCCGGTTGATCAGCTCGGGCATGTCGATCGCTTCGCCCTTCGACACCAGGGAGCGCGACCGCTTGGACAAGAGATAGATGCCGCCGCTGACCAAGTGGCGAAGCACAGGCTTTTCGTCGATCCGGAGAAAGGTGCCATCATCGCGATAGCGGATCACGCCGTACGGCAATTGCACCGTGTGCTCGCTGGCGCCGACCGTGACGTCGAAACCGTTGCGCAGATGAAACGACGCCAGGGCCGTCAGATCAACCTTGGTGATGAGATCGCCGTTGAGGACAAAGACCGGCGTGCCAAGTTCCGGCAGCAGGCCGAGCGCGCCGGCGGTGCCGAGCGGCGCCTGCTCCGCCACCACTTCTACTGCTGCCGTGTTCTTGCGCGCCGCCAGGAATGCTTCGATCTGATCGGCCAGGTAGTGCACGGCGACAAAGATGCGGCTGACGCCCGCGCGCTCGACCGCGCTCAGCACGTGATCGAGGATGGGACGGTCGGCGACCGGCAAGAGCGGCTTCGGCCGGTTGCTGGTGCGACTCCCAAGACGCGAGCCGCGGCCGCCTGCGAGGATCAGCGCTGCGTCGACAGGCCGGGGCTCGTTGTCGTGAACCAGCACCGCCTTGAGGCGGCCTTCGGCGTCCACCAGCGGCAGGAAGCCTGCGAGCTCCGGAAGCTTCGAGAGGAGCTGCTCATAGGCATGGTACGGCGCGGTCACAGGCGCGCCGTTCATCGCACGTCCGACCGGATCGTCGAGCGACACATCCCGCAGCAACGCGCGGCGGACGTCGCCATCGGTCAAGGTGCCGGCAACCCGGCCTTCCGCGTCGAGCACGATCTGAAACAGGTACGTGTTGGCGTTCAGACCGGCGATCGCCTGCCGGATCGAGGCGTCCGAGCGGCAGACCAGCCCGCTGCAATCGCTAATGACGCGCATGACCGTTCAACACGCTGTCCATGTGATCGAGCAGTCCGCTGTCGTCGCCCTCGCGGCCTTTCTTCACGGCAGCCGCGGGAGTCGCGAGGATGGTCCGGACCACCGAAGCAAGCTCAGCTTCGTTGTCGTTGATGAAATGGCGAATGAATTCGGGCCGCATCGAGCCGCCGGCCGTCAATGCCAGGGCGGCGTCGGTGTAGTCGCTGTATTCGATCGTCGGCACGCCCAGCACGGCGGCGTCGGCAACGGTTGTGCTGTAGTAGTTGCATGCGAACAGCCGGGCGCGCTGCGCCAGGACCATGGGATGCAGATAGCTGATCACGAACGGCGCGCCCGGGAATTCCGCGAGGATCTCGCGTAGCACCGCAAGATCGGTCACCACATGCGGCTTCAGAAAGATCGGGCGCCCGTCGCCATGTTGCACGAGGGCCTTCAACAGCTCACGCAAGCGCCGGCCCATGGTCTGCGGATCGCGAAGATACGGCAACGGATGAAACACGCCGAGCATCACGGCCAGTATCTCGCGGCTCTCCGGAACGCCGGCGCGGACGAACTCCTCCGCAAAATATGAATCGGCGCGGCTTGCCACGAAGTCGAGCCACGGCTTGCGCGTCCGTGTCGGGCCAAAGACGAACCGGTCGAGATGGCCGCACACCGGCGCCGAAATCATCGGCCATTGCGCGCTGAAGGCGATCAGCCGCTTGGCGTTGGGTGCGCGCGTGATCGGCGGCGGCGGCTTCATGGCGTGATACGTCACGTCGTACATCAGTTTGGTGAAGCCGTAGGAATCGCTTTCACAGTAATAGGTGCGGCCGGGATTGAGCCGGTACAACCACGCCAGCGGCCCATCGTTGAGCGCCTTGAAGTGAAGCGTGATGGCGCGATCCGCGACGGTGCGCGCGAACAGGGCAGAGAACGTCGATCCGTTCTCCAGCCGATGGGCAAGACGGGCCCGATCGCGCGGACGCCCGATATCGATCATCGCGCCGCTGGTGCAGATGGCGTCATAGAGCACACGGTTCTGCCGGATCGCATTGGCGGTGCTGTGGTCCGACACGTAGAACCGCACCGCAGTCGCCGGATTGCGCTGCTTGAGCTCGAGCGCCAGCGGCACGATGGTGTCGCAGCTGATCAGCTTGCGATTGACGAAGATGTGGAGATCGCGGGCCACGCGGTCAGACCGGTTCGCGGGTTTTTCGGTTTTCGGACAGTACCGACTGACCGGCTTGCTGACGGCTGATGAACCGGCGCAGCAGAGCGAGCCCCGCCGGTCCGCTTTTTTCGGGATGGAACTGAAAGCCTTCGATCGCGCCATGCCGCACTGCGACCGCAACGCGTTCGCCGTTGACCGCAATGGTGGCGCTGACGTGCTCGGGATCGGCGGGAACTGGAGCGTAGGAATGGACGAAATAGAACATTGACTGAGCATCCGCGGCACCAAACGTCGGATCGTCCGGCACGAATTCGATCCGATGCCAGCCCACATTGGGGATGCGGATGGCGTGCGGATCGCCGGGCCGGGGCGACGGCAGGCGCTTTACCGTTCCGGGCACCAGATCGAGACCCTGGTGCACGCCGAACTCTTCGCCGTCGCTCAACAGAACCTGGCAGCCGACGCAAATTCCAAGAATGGGCGTCTGCCGCGCGGCGGCTTTCTTGAGCGGCGCGACCAGATCGCGGGCGCGCAAGCCCGCCATGCAATCGCCGAAGGCGCCAACGCCCGGCAGCACGATCTTGTCGGCCTGTAGGACATCGTCGGCGCGCGAGGAGATGCAGAACTCCGCACCGACGTGACGCAATGCCTCGCCCAGACCGAACAGGTTTCCCCGTCCATAGTCCACCACGCAGATCATGGCCGGGTGGAAATCCCGTTTTGCTGCAACGCCGATTTCATCGCGGTAATCGGGCATGACCCGTAGTGGAACACGCTCGCGCACGCGACGGCGTCGGCTGACGCGCCACGCAGCAAATCCACCACGTGGCTGGCGGCGCCCGCGCCGCCGGCTGCGATGACCGGTATCGAGACCCGACCCCGCACCGCCTCGACCAGCGCGACATCGAATCCCTTGCGGGTTCCTTCACGATCGACCGATGTAATCAAAATCTCGCCCGCGCCCAATTCTTCGCCCTTCGCCACCCAGTCCCGCACGTCGACGCCCGTCCGTTCACGGCCATTGTCGGTAAGCGCCTCCCAGCGACCGGGTTCGCGGGCCTTGGCCTCGACCGACAGCACGACGCACTGCCGTCCCAGCGTTTTCGCCATCTCGGTCAGCAACTCCGGCCGCGCGATCGCAGCGGTGTTGACCGCAACCTTGTCGGCCCCGCTGCGCAGCGCCTTCACGGCATCCTCGACGCTGCGAATTCCACCGCCGACGGTGAGCGGAACAAAAACATCACGCGCTGCCTCCTCGACCACCGACAAGATGCTGTTGCGGCCATAAAGCGAAGCGACCGTGTCCATGTAGATGAACTCGTCGGCACCCTGCTCGTAGTAGCGGCGGGCCATCGCGGACGGCTGCCCTACCACCCGCAAGCCCTCGAGGTGAATGCCCTTGATGACATTCGGTCCCTTGATGTCGAGTCGTGCAATGACGCGCACCGCGCATCGTGTCGAGTGCACGCCGCGGTCCGCGGTCCGACCGGACAACGTGTCAGCGCGCACATCTTCGCCAGCAATCACGGTGCTGCCCGTCACTAAACGACCTTGTGACGCAGTTCCCACCCCGCGCCGGTCTTGCGCCAGAGGTGCGGCGAGCGGAACTTGTCCGCGATCTCGAAAAACTCCGTCTCATCCATGCTGAGGTAGTCGAGAAATTCGGAAAAATACCGGCGCGGAAACTCGCCGTCGAAGCGGCGCACCAGGGCCACACCCTCTTCGCGGTCGATATGCCCGTTGCGGATTTCCTGCGCGGCATCGTAGGTGGCGCGGCCGATGCCGAACTTCACGTACGTGGTCCAGTAGTGATAACCGTCGGTCTTGTCGTCGATACTGTTGTATTTCGAGTAGGTGCCTTCGGTGCGCTCCGTGTTCGCTTCGAAGCCGACGTTCTCCGCCGCGTAGTAGTAGCACTCCTGCGGCGTCCACTTCAGGTAATAGCCGAGGTATTGCACCTCCACGCCGGTTTCATCCAGATCCTGCTGATTGGCCGGCAGATAGGCATCGATATCGCCGTGGCCGATGCCGTGCGCCTCCAGTTCGTCAACCGAAACACCCCCAAGATAGAGCTTGACGTTGCTGCCCGCGCCAAGCGCGAAGTAGCCGTTCGCGCGCCGCGAAGAAGAGTTCTCGCTGATCGGATTGCCGTACTCGGCTTCGTTCTCGCCGTAAATCACCAGAGGAATCTTGAGACGCGCAGCGACTTTCGGTGCGAAGTTCTTCTGCCCCAGAATGAACGGCTGAAAGGGATGCAGCAGGTTGCGATAGGCAAGCTCGGTCAGCTTGCGATGCACCTGTCCGTTGGGCGTGAACAGGTAATTGTCGAAGCCGCCGCGGTGCAGCCAGCTCTGGAAATTGCGCCAGCCCACATCGGTATAGAGATGCGGCGACCAGGTCACCGTCAGTGGGTTCATACCGTATTTGATCTTTAGGACGTGCGAGGCATAGACCGAATCCTTGCCGCCCGATCCGGGCACGAGGCAGTCGTAGGAGCTGTTGCGCGAACGGAAGCGCTCGAGCATCGCTTTGAGCTCATGCTCCCGGCGATCCCAGTCCACCTCGCGGTTCTTGATCTCGGCGAACTGGCAGGCCTCGCACACACCATTGGCATCAAACGCGATGGTCTGCTTGCGGCTGCCGGCGTGATGGCCGAACTCCTGCGTCGAGGACGGGCGCTGGTTGGAGATGACGCAGTGCCGGCAGAACTTCACGACGCCCGGAAGGCCATACTTGACCTCGAGCCGTCCCTCGACCGGATCGATCACGTGATTGTCACCGGAGATCTGATCTTCCATCGCTTCCGTATTCCTGGCTTGCAAAGACATCGTCGCTCTCAACTCCGGCCTTGCGCGGCCAGCAGGTGCTCGGCGACAACAAAGTCCGCCATCGTGTCGATATCGACCGAGCGCTCGGGCGGCATCACATAGCCGACAGTCCGCTCACCCACGAAGCTCATGCGTTCGAACACCCAGTCGGGAGGCGCCGCGTAAACCGCGCCGTTGACCACATAGACGGGCGGCGCGTCCTGGCGCCGTCCCACTGCTTCGCCGCGCAGGACCGGCGCCAGCTGGCCTTTCGCGTCGATCACATACATCCAATGCGGCGGCTTGGGAGCGGGAGTGACGGAGACCACCGAGTCAGCGCCCACGCTCATCAGCAACTCGAGACTGCGATCAATATCCTGCGACTGCCGGAGCGGCGATGTCGCTTGCAGCAGGACAATGAGGGCATAGCGTTCAGGTAGCGAAGATGCCGCATGCTTGAGCACGTCGTAGATCGAGGCGTCATCAGTTGCGAGCGCCGCCGGGCGGCGAAACGGGACCTCACAACCTGCCAAACGGGCCGCCTCCGCGATCGCGTCGTCTTCCGATGAAAGCACCAGCCGGTCGATATAGGCCGAGCCTTTTGCGGCCGCGATCGACCATTGCAAAAGCGGCTTGCCACCGAGCGGCCGGAGATTCTTGCCCGGCAGCCCCTTCGAGCCCCCGCGCGCCGCGACAACGGCCAGCACCGAACGGCCGGCGATCATGCACTCAAATCCGCAAGGCTTCGATTGGAAGCGGTCAGCTGGCCCGCTGCAGCGCCCGCGCGGGCGCTGGCGCGGCTAGCGTCGATGGCATCCCATCCGGAATGCCATGATTTTGCCGCCAGACAACTTCGTATTCGTTGATGCGCTTGCGATCGAAATTAATCATCATCTCGCGCAAGCCAAGCAGCTCAACGGCGTTGAAGTTGCGACAGATCACGCTGGTGATCCGCGTCGCATCGCCAAGGTCGAGGATGAACTTCTCCAAATCACCGCTGTACTGCCGTTCGATGCTGCCACGGTTGACGGTGAACCATTCCGATCCAGGATAGGGCGTGGCGAAGAACGGCTTGACCACGATGCCGAGCTGCTCCCACGCATCCATGTTGTCCCGGATGCTCTGAAAATCCTCGGTCGGGAAACCGATGATCTGGTTCGGAATCGGCCGGATACCGGCCTTGAGCGTCCAGAAGAAGCTGCGGATATTCGTTTTCGGCGTGGCGCCCTTGCCGACCGTCTTCATCACCTGATCGGAGAAGCTCTCGTAGCCGTAGACCAAGTGCGAGCAGCCCGCCTGACGCATGATGTGCAGGATTTCCTCCGTGCACAGCGTTGCGTGGCTGGTGCCAGACCAGTGCACGCCGGTCCAGTTCTCGCCGCGCTCGACGCCCTCTGCGAGATAGGACGGCTGCAGGCCATAGTCTTTCCAGAGCCGGCAGATTTCCTTCATCCATTTGCGGCCGGAGAACTTGTCCATCGTCATCAGGTTTTCATCGAGGAAGCCGATGAAATTGACCTGATACTTGTCGTACATGTGGCGCGCCATGCGCACGATGTATTCAGGGCTGTGATAGCGGATGGTGCGCGTGTAGTTGCCGGGCTCGTCGAACGTGACGTTGTCTTCGCCGTTGCGCTTGACGTAGCGCATGTCGCCCGCGATCCCGAGATGGTAGCAGTAGCGGCAGATCAGCGAGCAACCGTAGCTGGCGTTGATGTCGAGCCGGCGCGAGGCCAGCATGCCTTCTTCGGAATACAGCACTTGGCTGTTGGGGAAGTAGATCTCCTCGAGCGGGAACAGGTCCCAGGCCGGATAGGGAAGCGAGTCGAGATCCTCGATAAGGGTGCGCGGCTTGGAGAAGACAAGCTTGCCGTCGGTCCGCCGCGAAATGGTGCCGTCGATCTTCGGCCAGTCGCGCAAGCCTTCGTCGATCATCTGTAGGATTTCGGGGAATGTGACGAAAGCCTCACCGACCACGCCGACGTCGACTTGCGGCAGCCAGGTCATCATCTCCCGCGGCAGCGACGTGATGACGCCACCGCCAAGCACAATCACTGCCTTCGGACACACCGTGCGCGCGATGCCAACGATTTCCTTGATCGAGGCGTAAGCGGTGGTGATGCCGCCGAGTGCGATCACGTCCCAGGCATCGGCCTCGCAGACCTCGCGGACCAAGTCAGGACCGCGCCGCCACGCATTGTGATCGTACACTTGAACAAGATGGCCCTTGTCCATTGCGATCGAGGCCAGCAGCGCGATGCCATAGGGCACATGGCGTGGCTCGTCCTCTTCGCGGACGACTGGGTTGATGAACAGAACCTTGGCCACTAGCCGCTCGCCTCGCTCTAGCCCACCGATGCCTTGGCTCGGCCAAAGCGCCGGAGGAACGTCCTCAACGGCTCGAACTCGATGCCGTCGCCGAACAAGATACCGCCTTCGGTGCAATTATGGACGCGTCCCATCGCGTCCTTGGCCATCTCCAGGAACGTCTCACGATACCACAAATAGGCAGGGTCTGTATAAAACCATTGCCCGATGTGCGGGTTGAAGATGCGAACGTAGATGGCATCGAGGTTTTCGGCGCCCACGAGGTTGACGGCCTCGTGGTAATACTGGGTCTTGGTTCGTGGCGTGTCGTCGTAATACGAGAAATCGACCCCAACCAGCGCCACATCGCTCAAACCGAGCACCGCGTCGGCCATCATCCAGCAGGCGGAACCCACGTTCCCTCCGGCATTGACCGCCGGGTATCCGTTGAGGTCCTGCAACTGGCGCGTCAGGCTGCCCGCTTCGAGCGGGTCGTCGAACATCGGGTTCCACCAGTAGATTTCCATGCCGGTCGCAAGTACGCGACCCACCACCGCTTCCGAGGCCGAGGTCGCAAGCGCGATCCGCATCTGCGGGCCGTAACGATCAATGAGCTGCAAGACCTCCTGGTTGACCGCCAGCTCGCGGGAAAAGTCGGCGTCCATGTCCTGGCGGCGGAAATAATCGTCCGCGGCCAGATTGCGCTGGTGGAGCGCCGGATCGCCGAACCAGCGCACGATCCGAGTGGCGTGCGGATCGAGCGTCACCACGAGATGCGGCACGATGCCGTTGCGTAGCAGGTAGTACAGCGAGCTCTCCGTCGCCACGATGGTTCCGTCGAAGCCGATCTCGCGGATCGCCGCAGCCGGATCGCGCCGCGCGACGCTCGGGCCCGCAGCCATCACCAGTCCGGCATCGATGGAGCCAAACCGGCGGCCTCGAAGCTCCGCCAGCGACCAGCCGCGCCCCGCAACGGTGAGATTCCGGCGCGCATTCTCCAGCGCCGCCTCCCCGACGCGGGCGAAGGTCAGCTCCGGCATCTCGGCCAAGAGCTGCCGCGCCACCTGACCGGCCTCGAACGATGCCATCGCCGCGTCCAACAACAAGCAGCCTGCCGACTAGTTCTTGCTCTTGTCGGGGTCGTTGCCCCAATCAACCCGCCGCTTCGCCACATAGGCGATGCTGCCGCCGAGCCGCTTCTTCGCGGCCTTCTCGAACTGTTCTTCCAAGCTTTCGTCCTTTTCCGATTTTTCTGCGACCGGTTTGGCGGGCTTGAAGTTGCCTTTGAGCACGTCAGCCATCTGAACCTCCTCAAGACGTTTGAGCGGCGGGAATATCGAGAGTGCGCACGGCGGAGCTTTCCCAAGGCGCGGCAAACGTGCGCCGTCCGGCGCGCTCGTTGAACACCTTGTACAGCAGCCGATTCTTGTCCGGCAAATTGGCAAGCACGGAGACGATCCGTTCGGCGCTCGCGCCGTCGCCATAGGGCGTGTGGCTCGGAAAGCGGTTGTTGCGCGCCACGATCGCGCGGAGCGCCGTAGTAACTGCGGCGGCGTCGTTCGCGACATGCCGCACGTTGGAACCGGCGAGCCGCCCGGCTTGACGATTGCCGACATTGACCACCGGGAGGCCGAACAACCCGGCCTCGATCACGCCGCTCGACGAGTTCCCAACCATCGCAGCCGCATGACGAAGCGCGTTGGCATAAAGCTCGCCGCCCAACGTCTCGCGGAACACCGCCTTGGGATATCTCGCCAGAAATGCCTCGGCCATCGCTCGCAGCCGCATGCCATCGGGATCGGAATTGGTAGCGGTGATCAGCACCGGCAGCTTGCAGGCATCGATCGCTTCGAGCACCGCGGTCATCGGCGCCGCCGGATCGCTGGCGTTGGTTTCCGGATGCACGGTCGCGAGCAGGAATGGACCGTTGGACGGAAGGCCAACGGTGCGCACGAAATCCTCGCGGCTCATCTCCGGTGCGTGGCGGAGCGTGTCGAGACCCGGCGCGCCGATGACATGGACGCGCCACGGCTCTTCGCCCATCTGCACCAGCCGTTCGGCGGCCTCGCAGCAGCTCGCGAAGTGCAAGTGCGCCAGCTTGGTGATGGCATGGCGGACGCGGTCGTCGATCGCGCCATAGCTCAGCTCGCCGCCATGGATATGAGCGATCGGAACCTGGAACGGCAGCGAAGCGTAACCCGTGGGCAGCATGTCGAGCCGGTCGCCCATCAGCACGAGACAGTCGAACGGAACGCGCGCGAGAACCTCTGCCGCCGCCGTCGCGCAAGCGATCATCCCGCGCGCGGCCTCCGGTGCGGACCGGCCGCCCAGGTCTTCGCCGCCGGAATGCCTAATGGCACGCGCCGGGAGGTCGACGTCAGGAACCTGCTTCGCACGATGCATGCCGGTGGTCAGCACATGCAGCTCACAGTCCGGCCGCTCGGCCAGCGCCTGCCAGACCGGCCGCAGGATACTCACGTCGGCTCGGCTGGACGACACGCTGAGGATGCGCGGCATGATGGCTAGTGCGCGAGATCGAGGTCGTGGACGGGCTGGTCGGCGGCGATGGCGCGCGTCAATCGCCGTCCCGTCGGATCGGCGCTCGGCGACAAGCCGTCGGCCGGGCGCTTGAGCACGATGTCGGACGCGGCGAGCACAGTGCCCGGCGCAAGATCGCGCGCCGCATGCCAGCTTCGCCGCACGAGCTTTGCGGTCTCCGCCTCCCCCGGCGCGGGCCGCTTGACGCCGTCGCCCAGCGCGTCTGCGGTGGCACGAAGTCGCGCGACCATGCGGGCGAATTCCGCAGGCTCGAGCGAGGCGGCGTGATCCGGCCCCGGCAGCCTGCGGTCGAGGGTGATGTGCTTCTCGATCACCGTCGCACCAAGAGCCACCGCCGCAATCGCCGCATAATCGTCGAGGCTGTGATCGGAGAGGCCCACCGGCCGCTTCGTCTGCTCCGCCATGCTGACCATCGCGCGCAGGTTCAGTGTCTCCGGGGGAGCCGGATAGAGCGACGTGCATTGCAGCAGCGTGACCGCGGGCGCGCCGGCACGATCGAGCACGTCGAGGGCGCCTTCAACCTCGGCCATGGTCGACATGCCGGTCGAAAGCAAGACCGGCAGACCGAGGCGGCCATAGCGCTCAAGCATCGGCACGTTGGTAATCTCGCCGGATGGGATTTTCACGAACGACATGCCGAAGCTGACGAGCTCATCGATCGCGTCCACATCGAAGGCGGTGCAAAGAAATCCGATCCCTTCGTCCCGGCAGGTGCGAGCCACAATAGACAATTCTTGGAGTCCAATTTGCAACGGCCGAAGGAGATCCGCTTGGCTTTCCTTTCCGGTGTTTGCGATCTGGTACGCAGCAGCACCCGCTGTTGCTGATACGATATTGCCGACCGTGAAATACTGGAATTTGATGATATCCGCCCCGGCGCGGCGAGCCGCCTGCGCAAGTGCGATTGCACGGCCGATGTCGCCGTTGTGATTAACCCCTCCTTCCGCAATGACAAGAATCTGCTTTGTCATGACCTAGTTGTTTGGTTGTTGATCTCGTCGTGAGGAACTCTGCGGCCCCCTATTTCGAAGTATGCACCCGGGGCCCCAGGAAAGGTTGTTGCGCGCACGCGACGATCAATTTCGCCTGAAGCCATGTCCCGATCGAGGCGGCAGAGCGCCTCAAGTTGCTTCCGTCTAAAGGCAGACCGTGTCCACCTTTCCGGGCTGGACGGCAAAGTCCTCTTGTGAATAAGGAATGGCGAAATTTCACAAAAAAGCTCAAACATAACTGAATTGGTTCGTGAAAGGAGCGTCCAGACGGTTTCTACCGGAGCGACATCAAAACGACGAACCTTGATAATATTTCCGCTATCAACTGCGGGAGACATATGATGGCAAGTGGCACCATAGGATCGGCTGTCATCATAGATTGCAAAGTTTACGCATCCGATACCCGGGTACTCAGGGGGGCCATTGTGGAAATTAATTGCAGCCAGACTGGCACGATCGAGTAGCTTGCACGGGACTACTGCCGGACAGAGGTATGAGATAATAAAGTCGCCTTGCCACGACAAGGCTTGCGGTGGAATTCTTTCTCCGCGACGCAGATCGAACACGTCGACGCGGCAATCTGCCTGAGCCAAAATTTCTGTCGCAACGCTCGCAAATTGATCGCCTTCTTTACGCAGAAAAAGAATGCTGGGTAACGAGTGCATTTGCGATCATCTGCCACTGAAATGCGTCCATCGCGCTTCCACGACGTGCGATCCGCGGAACGATTTCAGCGCCGCGGTCACCCGGTGGAGCTGTTCGTCGGTGATGTCGGTCGAGCACGGCAGCACCACGACTTTCCCCGATAGACGCTGGGACACGCCACGCAACTCGCGCCCTGCCCCGCGCCACGGCTTCTGCTCCGACAGCGATCGCCAGAACGTCCGCGCCTCGATGGCGCATGCCTTCATGTGAGCCAGCAACGCTCCGGTGTCGCTCTCGTCCCCCGTCAGGACGCCGTAGTGCCAGCAGCCGCTTTCGGCCCAGGGCCGTCGCGGCATGGGAACGAGATCGTTGCGGCCGGCGAGCGCGCGATCGTAGCGGTCCGCGATCTTGCGTTTGGTCGAGAGCATCTCGTCGAGGCGCTCCAGTTGCGCAAGCGCAATCGCCGCGTTGACGTTGGTCATCCTATAATTCCAGCCGACCTCTTCGAACACGTACTCGGCGGTGGCGCGTGCTTGCGCCGAAATCGACCGCAGCCGCTTCGCAACCGCGCCGTCGTTGGTGACGATCATCCCGCCACCGCCCGCCGTGACGGTCTTGTTGCCGTTGAAGCTGAAGGTCCCAAAATCCGCGAGTCCGCCGCACGGCCGGCCCTTGTAGCTCGCGCCGATCGCGCCCGCGGCGTCTTCGATCAGCACAACGCCGGCGCGCTTGCACACAAATCGCAACGCATCCATGTCGGCCGGGTGCCCAAGCGGATCGACCGCGATCACCGCCGACACGCCGTGATCGCGCCGGCTCAGGATTTCATCGACCAGTGCGGGATCGAGCGACCAGCTATCTGCCGTGACATCGACGAACAGCGGCTCGGCACCGCTGTGACAAATCGCGTTGACGGTGGCGACGAAAGTCCAGTCCGGCACGATCACCCGGCTGCCGGCTTGGACGCCCGCGCCCATCAGCGCAAGATGCAGCGCGGCGGTGCCGTTGACGGTCGCGATCCCGTGCTCGGTCCCCGCGAGTGCCGCGAGCCGCCGCTCAAGTTCGGTGACGAACGGTCCGGCGGTGGAAACCCAGTTGTCGCGGACGCACTGCAGCAGATACTCGGCCTCGCGGCCGCGGAGGTCCGGTACGGCCAGCGGAATCGGCGCCAGCCGTGCCTCGCCCGGCCGCTCCACGGCTACCGCATTCCGGGTGCCAACGCGCTCCGGAACAACCGCGATCAGAGCCGAATTCTCTTTATTTTTCAATGGTCTTTGCTGAGAAACGAGCGATCAAATCCTGTTCACACTATGAACATGAAGTCAAGTTCATTCCGTGAACAAAGGGCTTACGGTTAAGACCAGTCCCGCCGATACCATTGATAGGTCCGGGCAATTCCCTCTTCGAGCGGGACTCGGCTCCGGTAGCCGGTCAGTTGCGCGCACCGCGACATGTCGGGCGCCCGCCGCGCGGGCGACCCCTGTGTCGGCGGTTTCGGCGCGATCGCAAGGCGCTTGTTCAAAGTGGCAATGACGATCCCGGCGAGCTGGCCGACCGTAACCTCGGGGGTCTGCGTCCCGACGTTGACCACCTGACCCGCGGCGGCGGCGCTCCCAGCCAGACGAACGATCATCTCCACCGCGTCGTCGATGTAGCAGAAGGTCCGCGAATGCTCGACCGAGTAGACGTCGAGCGTTCCGCCATTCGGCAGACGATGGCCACGCTCCAGCAACTGTGGAATCACATGCGCGGCGCCCATGCGCGGGCCGTACACGTTATGCGGCCGGATCACAGTCACCGGGCAGCCCGAATGCAGGCAAAGCGCTTCGCCGTAGATTTTCGACAGCATGTAGGAGCTTCGCGGCCTTTCGACCGGCGGCAACGCAATCGGCGTATCTTCCGGCGTCGGGATCGCCATACCGAATGTCTCGAGCGTTCCGGCATAGACCTCGCTGGTCGACGCGAACACCAAGCGCTGCAATTTCGACTGCCGTCGCGCCAGATCGATCGCCGCAGCGGTCAGCGCCACGTTGGCTTCCAGCACCTCGTAGGGCCGGTCGATAACGTTCTGAACGCCGAGAATCGCCGCGAGGTGAAAGACAACGTCATAATCCCGCCCCAGACCCTCCACGAAGGCGCGATCCCGCAAGTCCCCTTCGTACAGACGCACCTGATCGTCTTGGCAAAGGCTCTCAAGTTCGCTGTCGCGCCGCCCGCGCGAAAAGTTATCGGCGATTGCGACCCGCCAGCCGTCCTGCCTGAGTCGGCGCGCAAGATGCAGGCCGATGAACCCGCTGCCGCCGGTGATGAGCGCCCGGCTCAAAGCCCGATCCCCCGCCCAGTGCTCTCAACCCGGATGCCCGCTTGCCGCAGGGCTGCGCGCATATCGCGCTTGAGAACGTTGTCGCAGTCGTAGATCAGCGGTCGCGCTCCCCCAAGCCACGACACAACATCGAGCTCACGATAGGCGCGATGCGGCACGGCAAACACCACGATATCGGAGTCGAGCGGATCGGGTATTTGCTCCGGCAACGTCATGCCGAGCTCGCTCCATTCACGAACATAAGGATCGTGGCAGCGCAGCCGCGCGCTGCGCCGGCTCGCCTCGCGAAAGAAAATCTCAGCCGGAGAGTATCGCGTGTCGGCAACCTCCGACCGGTAGGCGACCCCCAGCAGCAAGATGGATTTTCCTTTGACGCTGCCGGCCAACCGCTCGATGCGATCGAGATTTGCAATCGGCATCTGCCGGTTGATTTCGACCGCCGACCGGCAGAACGGAAACGTCAGCGCATCAGCGCCGCGGAACTGCTTGACCGCAGCCTCCGCAAACAACGGATCCTTGGTCAGACAATAGCCGCCGACCCCGAAACCGGGCTGACGGATGTTGTTGTGGGTCGGCCGGTCGCGGATGGCATCGATGATTTCGAACAGGTCGACCCCTGAATTTTCAGCATAGCGCGCCCATTCCTCAACCAGGGCGATGTTGATCGCCCGATAGCTGTTTTCCATCACCTTCGCGAGCTCCGAGGCCGTGGTCGACGCAAGCCTGCGGAGCGGAAACCGCTGCACGTTGACGATGCCCGACAGGAATCGTCCGCAAGCATCGCCCGCCTCAGGCGTATGGCCCGCGTACACGCGCCAGAAATTGACGATCGAACTGAAGTAGTCTGGGCCCGGCATCACCCGTTCGTAGGAATGCGCGAGCAGAAGCGCGTCAGCCGGCATGCCGCGCGCCGCAAGCTCGCGTGCCAGCACCGGCGCTACCACGCGCTCGCAGGTTCCAGGCGGCACAGTCGTTTCCACGATCACCAGCGCGCCGGCAGGCAGCTCTCGACCCAATGTGGCGATCGCCTTCTCGAAGTCTGCGAGCAAAGCGGTGGGTTCGCCCTTGTCGCCGGTGGCGACATCCAAATGGACATCGACGATTGCGATGCTGGCGAGGCCGAACGCGGCGTGGTCGGTGGTGGCGCCGAGATTGCCCGCGTTGTGCGCCATTTCGACGGCCTTGCCGATCTCCGGATCTGCGCTTGCGAACGGGAAGCGGCCGCTGGCCACACGGCTGGCTCTGTCGTGTCCGTTCGGGGTGTCGAGTTCCACGCCGATGACGTCGAAACACGGCCGCCCGTTGTGATCGCGGGCGGCAGCGACGGCGGCCGCCATGGCGGCACCGACAAAGCCAAGGCCTTGGACGCACACGACAGGGCGCGTCGAGTCGTCCCTCAGGCCAAAGCGGGAGCGCGGAACCATCATGTCTTCGGCCACAGGCGCGGGTCGGTCACCTCGCGCGGCAGATTGCGACCGGCGTCGAACGCCGCTTCCATGAGTCCTGACGGAATGTGCCCCACAGATGACGCGGCAACGAGCTCGTCGAGCTGCAGAATCGATTCGACACCAAGAACCAGGGATTTCACGCCTTTGACGCTCTTTACCGCTGCGATCAGCAATGCCGGCAACGACACCTTTGCCGTGTCGGCCAGGGCGCGCAACTCGGAGATGACCGGCGCCAGCCGGATGAGATGCGGCGGCAGACGATCGGGCGGCATGAGCAATGCGCCCTGCAGGAACACGCTGCGAACGAAAACCGTGATCCCGCGTGCGACCAAATCGGAAATCATAGCGCGGTCCGAAACCGTACCGGAGACGACGCTCAACGGAAGCTGAACAGCGCCAACGCCGTCGACTGCGAGCACCTGTTCCAGCTCTTCCGTCGTGTAGACCGATGCACCGAATGCCCCGATCCGTGCATCAGACCGCGCGGCTCGAAGAACGTCGGCGACGCCCGGCCTCCTGAGGTCAGCGGCGCGGTGGACGAGACATATGTCGACAGAGGAAACGCGAAGCTTTTGCAGGCTCTCCTCGAGCGAGGCCTTGGCATCGTCCGCGCAGACCCGATCCGAGCCGCCGGCGAGCGGCCTGATTTTGGTGACGATCCGGAAGCTCTTGCCGCCGGCCGCAAGCCAGTCACCGATACGATCTTCCGCCGCCCCATAGGCGCGTGCGGTGTCGATCCAGACGATGCCGGAGCGCGCCGCCCGATCGAGCAACGTCATCGTTTCTTCGTGATCGGGCTGCGCCTGTGCCAAGCCGTACTTCTGGCCGATCTGCACCGTGCCCAACGTAAATGGTCCGCTGCAATCACGGACTGCGCGTGCGGCAAGGCTCAGCTCGGCGACATCGGCCATACTACGTCACCGGCATGACCGCCGCGATCGGCAGCTCGACCACCACCTTGCGTCCCAAGAGCGACAGCAGCGCGACCACGCGCTCGTCGTCACGCTGGCACTCGAAGATCGCCTCGTAATCCGCAAAAGGTCCGGTATCGATTCGGATGCGCGCGCCGCGCTTGAAGTTGACGTGCTTCGCCAGCACGACGTAGCCCTGCTCGTCGCGCCGGCGACGCATTTCTTCGATGATGGTTTCGGAAACCGGCGCGGGATCGAGCCCGTTGCGCACGAGATCGATGACGCCGCGCGTCGAGCGGATCGCGCGCCAGCCGGCGTCGTTGGCATTGAACGCCACGAACAGGTAGCGCGGGAATAGCGGCGCCGGCACAACGTCGACGCGGCGCGCGTGGCTCCTGCGCTTCAAGTAAAGCGGAAGGAAAACTTCAAACCCCTGCCGACCGAGATGCTCGCTGGCGAGCCGCTCGTTGCGAAGCTGGGTATAGACAGCATACCAACTGTTCATTCAGCAGCCAGTGGCGCAGTGTCCTTGCCTGCGAGCGTCGGCATTGCGAGTTTCAGGAGGCCGGGCGCCATGATCCGGTCGGCGGGGATCGCGGCGCTCACCTGTTTGTAGGCCATCTCCGGCGCGGTCAGGTCGGTGATGATCGCGATGTCGAACGGGCCGCATTCCGCCAGCGAGGATTTCACCGGCAGACCGCAGAACCGTTCCCCTGCCCGCTTGGCGTCGACGATTGCCAGGAGGCTCACGGGGTGATCGTGCGCGCACAGCGTGCCGACCTCGGCCAGTTCGGAAACGCCCACCAATACGATCCGGCTGTGGCCGCGCGCTGCGGCGTCCGCCATCAGCGCGGACATCTGGGCCCGGGCGCGGCGGAAAAAATTGAACGACGCGGCGAAATACTGCCCGGCTAGGCGGCTCTTTTCGGCAAATCCCTGCGGAGTCAGGTAGTAGGCGTAGCGCCGCCGCGGCACCTGCTTGATCTTGATCAGGCCCTTGCGGACGCTGCGCTTGAGGTAGGCGTTGGCAAGGCCAAGGGCGACCCCAAGCTCCCGCGAAATCGACCGTTGCGAGGTCGTCGAATCACGCTCGATCGCGGTCAGCACGCCCAGCAGGATGGCGTCCTGATTGCCGAACAGATCGGGCTCCTTGCCCGATGCCTGCGAAGGTTCTGGCACGGTTAACCCATCTGACGATAAAGCCTATTGAGTGTTCATAGCATGAACTTTATGCTCCGTCATCACGCAAATGGACCATCGGTTTAAGGCCGACTAGGGCGGATCCAAGCCAGAATGAAAACTTTCGCGCTGATCGGCGCTGCGGGCTACGTCGCCCCCCGTCACATGCGGGCCATCCGGGACGTGGGCGGCGACCTGAAGGTTGCGCTCGACCCGAAGGATTCGGTCGGCGTCATCGACAGCTATTTTCCCGATGCGCGCTTTTTCGTCGAGTTCGAGCGTTTCGACCGGCACATCGACAAGCTCCGTCGCTCCGGCGAGCCGATCGACTACCTTTCGATCTGCTCGCCCAACTTCCTGCACGATGCGCACGTGCGCTTCGGCCTGCGGGCCGACGCCAATGTGATCTGCGAGAAGCCGCTGGTGCTGAACCCGTGGAACCTCGACGGCTTGGTGGAGATGTCAGAGCGCACCGGACGCAGCGTCAGCACCATCCTGCAACTGCGCCT
>SXGT01447813.1_pt1 | contig 31474 bp, 26 predicted proteins | sample 3176221 | NCBI WGS metagenome assembly SXGT01 (sample SAMN11356862, study PRJNA531348) | freshwater metagenome | isolation source: freshwater sample F1-120 | place: China: Fuxian Lake, Yuxi | collected 2017-12-25
CCCGGCCTGATCGACACGCCGATCTACGGCCAGGGCGAGGCGTCGGAGGCCTTCAAGGCGAACCTCGGTCGCAATGTGCTCTTCCCGAATCGGCTCGGCAGCGCAGATGAGCTCGCCTCGATTGTCGTCGAGCTCATCACCAACGACTACATGAATGCGGCGGTATTGCGTGTCGATGGCGGCATTCGCATGCCGCCCAAGTGAGCGGAGGGGCCAGATGTCCGACGTACTCCTGCAGGAAACTCACGGCCGCGTCCGGCTGATCACACTGAACCGGCCCGAGGCACGAAACTCGATCAACAGCGCGCTCGGCACGGCACTCGTCGCCGCGATCGAGGAGGCCGACGCCGACCCCCTGGTCACGGTCATCGTGCTGACGGGTGCGGGTGGCGGGTTCAGTGCGGGTATGGACCTGAAGGCGTTTGTGACCGAGGGGCCGCCGAAGGGCTTCGATCAGTTCCTGCGCAATGGCAGCCAGAAGCCGTTGATTGCCGCAGTCGAGGGTTTCGCGCTGGCGGGCGGCCTCGAAATCGCGCTGACCTGCGACCTCATCGTTGCGGCACGCGGCGTGAAGATGGGCATTCCCGAGGTCAACAAGGGTCTCTTCGCGGCGGGCGGTGGGCTCTTCCGCCTGCCGAACCGGATCCCCTACGGCGTGGCGATGGAAATGGCGCTGACCTCGGATCCGATCACCTCCGATCACGCCCACACGCTGGGCTTGGTGGCCCGGCTCGCCGAGCCGGGCCACGCCGCGGAGCTGGCCCTCGAACTGGCCGCGCGGATCGCGAAGAACGCCCCGCTCGGCGTCGCCGCCAGCAAGCAGATCATCCGTTCGAGCCGCGGCATGGACGAAGCCGCCTCGTGGAAGATGCAGGGCCCGCTCGTCGGTCAGGTCTTCCTGAGCGAGGACGCCAAGGAGGGCCCGCGTGCCTTCGCGGAGAAGCGCGAGCCGAAATGGACCGGGCGCTGATCGGGCCCCCGGGCCTCTTGCGATTACGCACGGCCGCTATTCCCCGGGCCGGCAAGGGGCAGTCACAGGTCAGAATTCTCGGGACTACAACGCGACCATCTGGCCGTAACGGGCGGCCAGTTCCACCAGAGCATCACGGTCCGGATGGGCCCAGTTCACTCCCCTGGCGAAGGCCTCGAACATCTTTGACGCGTTGCCCTGCGAGGTCACCGAGAAGAACTGGCCACCACCTTCGGCAAACTTGAACCAGTGAGTGACTCCGCTCGGCACGTGAATGAGTGTCCCCGGGGTCGCGAGCGTTTCTCTATCCGCGACGCCACAGCGGACGGTGCCGCCGATCACAAAGAACGACTCGTCCCAGAAGTGATGGTGCGGGCCGGGACCGGTACCCGCAGGGCCGGCGATCCTGAACAGTTCGTATGCCCCTCCGGTCTGCTCGGTCGATGCCAAGACCGTGATCTGGAAGCCGCCGATGTCGAGCGGCGGTGGGGCTTGTTCCGTGCTCTGGATCAAGGCCTGTTTCATTTGCAGATCCGGTTGGGGTGGTCGTCGTCGCGTTGCTGAGCAGGCCCCAGCTTATCGCCTGGTCCGGCAGGTGGAGGGCACTTCATACCACGGCTCGGATCATTCGTTTCCATTCACGATAACCGCCTGAAGCAGCACCCTCAGCGCGTTGCGAGTACGCAGCAGCAGAGTACGGGCCTGAGCGCGCGCTCCGAGATCGAGATCTCGCGCAACCCGGCGCGCCCGAGTGAGTCGGCGACCACCGCGGCCTTGCGGCGCGCGTCGTCGTCGGTGGCGCCCCGCGACATCGGTTGGAAAGCGATGGCGACACGGCCAGCGGGTGCAAGGACGCGCGAGATCTCGCGCGTGGCCACGTCGAGATCTCCCCAGAACTGCACGCTGTTGATCGAGAACAGGCGGTCAAATACCGTATCACCGAAGGGCAGAGGCGCCACGCCGGCACAGCGGAGGTCGGCCCGGGCGAGGTGACCCGTGCGCGCCAGCCGCCGTCGCGCCTGGCGGAGCATGATGTCGGAGTGGTCGACGCCTGCGATCGAACCCTCGGGGACCAGCGCTGCAACCCGGGCGAGATCGACGCCGGGGCCAAACCCGATTTCGAGGACCCGATGGTGCGGGGCCAGATCGAGGAGGGAGAGGACGAAGCGGCTGCGCGGACCGTTCTTCCAGGCCATGAGATGGCCGACCACGGCGCCGAGCGCGCCGGTCGGTTTGCCGAACTGCGCGAAGAAGCCCTGCGGTGGTTCGGTTGGCGGTGTGCAGCTCTCTGGTCTCATCGCGTAGCTCTCTCCGTGGCCGCGTAGGGTATGACTTCCTATTCCGTTCCGGCTGTGACCAGCCGGGCTACCGACATCGGGACGTTCTGCATGCCGTCCGAGGGCTTGTGCGCGATCGGCAGAACCGCGACTGCCGTGCCGTCCCCAGTAAAGTTGAGCGCCTGGTAGTCGCCGAACATGTAGCCGGGGCCTGTGCGCGGGAACCACGTCAGGCCCATCGGCGGACCAATATGACGGACGTCGCTCCACGAGTTGCCGCCGTCTCGGGACTCGAGGAACTCGACCCGGACCTTGCAGAGATCCGTCGGGCAATCGGCGCGTTGCAGGACCCAGGAGTAGAGACCGAGATGTGCGCCGGAGTCGGTGGTTCCTGGTCTGACATCGATCACCGGCAGATAGTACGCCTTGCTGGAGCCGACGCGCTGGAACGGAACCCGACGGATCGGCGTCCAGTGGATGCCGTCGTCGGAGGTCGTCATCACGACGTCTTGCGTGTGGCAGCCCTGCTCGAACCGGCAGTCGTTCCAGACCACGTAGATGCGGCCCGCGTCGTCCACGGCTGCGCTCGGCAGAACGCCGCCGCGGATATCGTGCTCCGGCCGGTCGAAGAGGTGCACCCTCCCGATCTCGGAGGTGTCGCCCCAGGCCGCGCCGCCGTCGGTCGAACGGAACGCGGCCATCGCCTGGAAGTTCGGGTCGGTGAGCGAGAGCTGCTCGAAGGGAACGACCACCGTGCCGTCTGGCTGGACGATGGGCTGGCCGCCGCCGCCGTACTGACCTCCTGCAACACCCGTCTGCTCGCCCCACGTGAGTCCGCCGTCGGTGGACGTGCGGACCACCATCGAGAGCGGATAGCCGTCGGGCGTGGGCGAAGGCGCGCTGTATTGCGTGTAGCAGCGACCGTAAAACGGGCTTGTCGGGTGGTTGTCGCAAACCGTCCAGTTCTTGTCGGCGATCGTGGGCGTCGTCTGTATGTCCATCGCGATGGGCATTCCCCAGGTCAGCCCATCGTCGGTCGAGCGCGAGACCATGACGGCGGCCGGCGGCCCGACGAAGCCGCCCGGAACGTTGAACGCGATGTAGGACACCATCCACACGCCGTGCAGCTCATCGTATGCGACGGCGGAGTCGGTGACTCGAGCGTAGGGCCCGCCGGCAACTGTCGTGATGCCGGGCAGGAAGCCATGGGTCCACGTCACGCCGTTGTCGGCCGAGCGAGCCCAGCCGATGTTGGAAGCGCCGCCGTTCGGCGCGCGTCCCGACTGGAAGGCCGCCACGATCGTCGAGCCATGCGCGAACGAGTCGGGCTCGACCTGCGTTGCGTGCCAGGTGTCGGGGTTGACGTAGGGGTCGTGGCTGATCGCCTGAACCGGGTGGTCTGCTGCTCCGGGCTTGTCGCCGCAACCGGCGAGCGCGGCCAGGAGCAGGGTACAGGAGACTTGACGGGATCGGCGCGACGGCATGAGCACGGTCGCCGTATCTCACGGCCCGCATGAAGCACTCAAGCCGTGGCTTCGGGCGTCGTTGCTAGATCACCCCGGCCGCGCGTAGTTCCCCGATGCGCTCGCCGAGTCCGAGTTCCTGCAGGATCTCCTCGGTATGCTGGCCGAGGGCTGGTGCCGGCCCGCCACAGGCGACGGGCGTGCCGCCGAAGAGAGGCGGGGGTCGTGTCTCGCGCAGGCGGCCGGCGAGCGGATGCTCACTCTCGACGAAGATGCCGTTGTGGCGCACCTGCGGCACTTCGGGCAGCTCGGCGATCGTCCGCACGGTGCCGCCGGGTACCTCGTGCTCGCGCAGGCGCCCCTCGACTTCGGCGCGGGTGAGCCCCATCGCCACGGGGACGATCGTGGCGAGCAGCGTCGAGAGCAGCTCGGCCATGTGTTCGGCGCGGCTCGTCAGCGTCGCGAAGCGCGGATCGTCGGCGACCTCCTCGTGCCCGAAGGCCCGGCAGAGTCCGCGGAACTCTGAATCTGAGATGACGGTCACGGTGCCCCAGCCATCGGCCACGGGCAGCATCTGATAGGCGGACGCCAGCGTCGGCCGGTGCTCGACACCGTCGCCCAGCAGGATGTCGTCGGTCATGTCGGGCCAGAGGAAGTGGATTGCAACGTCGAGCATGGAGATCTGGATGTGCTGGCCGCCGTGGCCCCGCTCGCGCGCGAAGAGGGCGGCCGACACCGCCTGCGCCACGCTGAGTGCGGTCAGTTTGTCGCAGATGATCTGACGGATGAGCTGCGGCGTGCCGGTCGCCTGATCTGCCTGCGAAGCCGCGATGCCCGAGGTCACCTGGATCACGTTGTCGTAGACCCGGTCGTGCGCCCACGGACCGGTCGGACCGAAGCCGCTGATCGAGACGTAGATCAGATTGGGATTGACGGCCCGCAGGTTCTCCCAGCCGAGGCCCATCTTCTCGGCCACTCCCGGCCGGAAGTTCTGCACGAAGACGTCGCTTTGCGCGACGAGCCGGCGCAGCACGTCCTTGCCCGCTTCCTGGCGGAGGTCGAGGGTGATCGAACGCTTGCCGCGGTTGCAGACGTGGAAGAACCCCGACATTCCACCGCGGCTGCTGCCGAGCCAGCGCAGGATGTCGCCGATGCCGCGTGGTTCGACCTTGACGACCGCAGCTCCCTGATCGGCGAGGTGGACAGTGGCAAGCGGTCCCGAGACCACCGCCGAGAGATCGAGATCGCGGATGCCGGCGAGTGGTCCCATGATGCGAGGCATGGTTCCTCAGGGCAGTTGCCCGGTCAAGACCTCCGCCGTGAAGTGAGGCCGCAGGAAGTGCGAAAAATCGGGTCCGGCGCGCAGGCTGTGGCCGCCGTCGACGTTGATGCACTGGCCCGTGATCCAGCGTGACTCGGGCCCCGCGAGGAAGCGACAGAGCTCGCCCACGTCCTCAGGCTGTCCGACGTCGCCGAGCGGCGTGTTGTCGATGTAGCTCGCATAGGTCGCGCTGTCGCGCGGGATCACGTCCATCATCTCGGTGGCGACGAAGCCCGGCCGGATGGCGTTGAAGCGAATCCGCCGCGCGCCGTACTCGTCGGCCGCGTTGCGCATCATCTGCTCGATCCCCGCCTTGGCGACGGGGTAGGCGCCGAACATGACGTGCGTCACATGGCCGGCGATCGACGACATGCCGATGAACGAGCCGCCGCGCTCGGCCATCTTCGGGACCGCATGCTTGATGCAGAAGAAGGTGCCGAGGACGTTGAGGTTGAGCACGCGCACGAACTCGGCGGTGTCCTGGAGGTGGTAGGGCGCCGGGAGCCCGCCGCCGCCGGCATTGGCGACCACGACGTCGAGGCGCCCGCCGGCCAGCTCCGCCGCGCGCTCGACCACGGCCCTGACCTGTGCCTCGTCGGTGACGTCGGCGGCCATCCATTCGACCCGCCCGCCGTGGCCGGCCACGCGATTGCCGCGCTCGGCCGATTCGATCAGCTTCGCCTCGGTCCGGCCGCAGATCAGCACCCGTGCGCCATCGGCGGCGAGCCGGGCCGCGCATGCGGACCCGATTCCCGTGCCGCCTCCAGTCACCAGTGCGCCAAAGCCTTCGATCCCTGCCATGGTGGACCTCCTCGGTCTCGCTCAAAGCAACCTCGTCCGCGCACCGCCAGCGGTCGGAGAGAGACTGTGCCCGTGGGGGAGCGCCGCGTGTGCCGCCAACGCGCCATCAAGCCTGTCGTCGCCCGTCGCCGAAGGGGAATCGCGACCGCTGCAGGTGGCGCGTGGTCAAGTAATATTCAGCCAGCTGGAGACCGGCTCGGGGAACGTACCCCTGCCGCAGAGTTGGGTCGGCCCTGGGGAAAACCCCTACGCCGGCAATTCTTGTTGCCGAAGGGGTTCGTCCTCGGCTAGGCTCCTCTCCGACCAGCGGGACCCCCAAAGGGACTCGCGAGGAGGGGTGGATGGGAGTGGCAGGTGGAGTGGTCCGGGCGCCGGAGGCGGCTGCTGGCGCTGCGGCCATGCCTCGGTTGCGCGAGTTGCGCGCTCTGGTGCACGACGAACTTGGAACGACACGCATTCTGCGAGGAGTTCTCGAGGGGCGAGCGGTTCGTGAACATTACACCGCGTATCTGACGAACGTTTGGCACTACGCGCGTTTCAGCCCGGTCATCATGGCGCAGGCCGCCTCGCGCCTCTCGATGACGCATCCTGAACTTTCGCTTTACTTGCTCGGGCACGCGCGTGACGAGCAGGGGCATGACGAGTGGGCACTGCGCGACCTCCGTGAGCTGGGCATGGCCCCCGAGGATGTGCGCGCGACCTCACCCGTTCCGGCCTGTGCGGCGCTGGCGGGATATGTCCGCAATATCGCGACGCACGACAATGCGGTGGGTGTCTTCGGCTGGATGTATATCCTCGAGGCGGTCGGTGCAGATATGGGCAGGCTCGCGGGCGAGAAGCTCCGCTCGGGATTCGCAGCGACGCCCGAGGCGGTGCGCTTCGTTGCCGGACACGGCGTCGCCGACACCGATCACACCGTCGAGATCGAGGAGCAGATCATCCGCAACATCAAGAGTGGCGACGATGCCGCAGCCGTGCTGGACGCGGCACGTGTCGTGGCGGATCTCTACCTGGCGATGTTCCGGCAGATCGGCGGCGAGCGCCCGTCGTGGGCCTGAGAGTCGCCCCCGCCGAGACTCCCGCTGAACGCGAGCGCGTTTACCGCCTGCGCTACGAGATCTACGTTCGGGAGCTCGAGCTGCTCACGCCGGAAGCGGATCACCGCTGGCGGCGGCTCACCGATCCGCTCGACGAGCACGGGCTCTCGTTCGTCGTGTGGGATGGTGACGAGGCGCTGGGTTGCCTCCGCGTCGTGCTGCTCTCCGATCTGCCCGATCCGGTACCCGTGTTGCGCAAACTGCATGCGTTGCCCGTACAGCTCCGATTCGGCAGCAGCGCGATCGCCACGACCAGTCGGTTCATGCTGCATTCGCGCGTTCGGCAGAGTCGCGCCGTCTTCGTCCTGATGCGAGCCGCCTTCGACTGGGCACGCGAGCGTGGGGTGCGTTTCAACTTCGGTGACTGCACGGCCCACCAGCTCCCATTCTACGAGCACCTCGGCTTTCGCAGTTACGAGGCGGGCTTCAACGACCCGGCCTACGGCTTCAAGCTGCCACTGGTCATGTTGATGGGCGATCGCGAGGGGTTCGCGGCGCGCCGTTCGCCACTGGGGCGAGTGGCGGCGGCCTATCCCGACGACTCTGCGGTGCGCGAGTGGTTCGGTCAGGTGTGGGCACGCTCGCCCTATGCCGAGACGGCGGCGATCGCGGGCGTCGAGCGGCTCCGCTCGACGCTGCGGCGTGCGCTGGGCGGGGAGACGGCGTCGATCTCGCCGGTGTTCGCGGGTCTGACCAGCAACGAGATTGATCTGCTCCTCTCGCGCGCAACCCTTTTCCGGGTGCGTGAGGGCGATCGCATCGTGCGTCGTGGCGAGCCGGCGCAATCGCTGCTGGTGATGGCGTCTGGCGAGGGGCTGCCGATCGGGGACGCCGAGGGCAGTTCTCCGGTCCGCGTCGGCGAGCCCTTCGGCCTTGGCGATGTGCTGTGGCGCGGACGCCGGGATGCGACCATCGTTGCCACGGGGGCAGTGCAGGCGCTCGCCCTCCCCGGCGATTTCCTCGACGGCCTCGAGCGGCGCGCTCCGGACGTGGCACGGCGGCTGGTTGCGAATCTCGAGGACTTCGTGGCCCGACGCCGTGCTCTGCGCTGGTTGCCGCACTCCGCGGTGGCGGCGGCTGCCGGAAGTTGATGGCCGACGCGCCGAAACCAGGGCCACGGGAGTCCCCTCGCGCCGACTGGGCCGAGCGGCTCACCGCAAAGCCTGGCCGGGTCCTGCTCGTGCTCGCGATGCTCGTCGTCGCGGCGGCGCCTGGCCTCGGCCAGCTGCGCTTCGAGGCATCGATCGAGCGTTTCACGGATCCGGGTTCCGCAGAGGGTCGCGTGCTCGCCGAAACACACGCGGCCTTTGGCAGCGACGATGTCCTCGTGCTGATCCAGATCGGCGAGGAACACGCGGTCGAACGCGGCCGCTTGCGGCGACTGCGAAATCTAGGTGAACGAATCGAGCAGGTCCCGGGCGTCGTGCGGGCCTGGTCGATCGCGCAGGCCGGCTGGATCGACGGCAGGGGTGAGGCGGTCGAGGTGCTCGACCTGGCCGAGGAGACTCCGGCGCCCGGGCCGGCGCTCGAGCGCCTCCGCTCCGAGATCGCTGTCTCCCCACTCCATCGTGCGCATCTTCTGAGCAGCGACGGACGCACCGCAGCGCTCGTGATCTTTCTCGAAGATCGCCCGAACGACCCGCTCTTCCAGCAGTCGGTGGTCGATGCGGTGCGCGACATCATGCGCGCGGCGCCCGGCCCCGAGCGGCTGGTGCTCAGCGGCAATCCCGCCTTCACGGTCGACGTGGGCCGTGAAATGGAGAAGGAGCAGCGCCTCTTCACGGGCGTGACGCTGCTGCTGCTGGCGCTGCTTCTGCTGCGGATCTTCCGCCGGCCCCTGCCGGTGGTGCTGCCGCTGGTGTCGGCCGGCGGGGCGGTGGTTGTGGTGCTCGGCGCCATGAGTTTGCTCGGCCACAGCGTGTCGGTGCTCTCGACCATCGTGCCGTCAATGGTGCTGGCGATCGGCACCGCGTACTCGATGCACTTTCTGGTGCAGGTCGAGCGACCGGGCGGCAGCGCGGCCCGAGCGCTGCGTGCCGTGGCGCGGCCCGCGCTTCTCACTGCGGCGACCAACATGGCTGGTTTCGCCGCGCTCGCCACGAGTCAGATCGACGCCATTCGCGAGTTCGGCGTGGTGGCCGCACTCGCGGTGTGCTTGACCGGTCTCTTCGCTCTGCTCGTGCCGGCCATGGTCTACACGTGGTGGCCGCCCGCACCGACCGGCCCCCGGCGGCCGGACGGGGTCGATCGTTTCCTCGAATCCTGCTGCAGCCTCGCGCGGACGCGCTCGCGGCTCGTGGTCGGTGGCAGCGTGCTCGCGGTGCTGGCTTTTGGCGCCGGGCTCACGCGCCTCGGTGTCGACACCAGTTTCGTGGCGTTCCTCGCCCCCGACCATGCTGCGAACCGGGACCGGCTGGAGGTGGTGGAGCGGGTGGCAGGGCCGATCCCGCTCGTCATCACGATCGATGCGGGGCGCTCCGACGGGGTGCTCTCTCCCGAGACGCTGCGCCGGATGGGGGCCATGGAGGAATTTGCTCTGACCCAGCCGGGGGTGCGCGCCACGCTCTCGGTGGCCGATCTGATCGCCGAGATGAATCGCGCCTGGCTCGGCGACGACAAGCCGCGCCAGGGCGTGGCGGCGGCACTGCCCGCGAGTTCCGCTGCCGCAGCGCAGCTCCTCCTGCTCTACGAATCGAGCAACTTCGCCGAGGATCTGACGCGGCTCGTGACGCCCGAACGTGACCGGGCCGCGATCTGGGTTCGCACGGATGTCTTCACCTCGGCCGAGGCCGCGAAGGTCTCGCTCGCTCTCCAGGACCGACTCGACGCGACCATGGGCGATCTCTCGCCCCGCGTGACCGGGACGGTCCTCTCGCTCTTCCGCAGCTCGGACGAGATTGCCCGTGGCCAACTGCGCAGTCTCCTGACCGCGTTGCTGGTGATCGGGGCCATCCTGGTGGCGGTCGTGCGGTCGCCGCGTTTCGCGATCGCGGCAGCGCTGCCGAATCTGTTGCCGCTGGTCGTGCTCTTCGGCGCCATGGGCTGGCTATCGATGCCGCTCAACATGGGCACGGCGCTGGTCGCGTGCATCTCGCTCGGGATCGCGACTGACGACACCATTCATTTTCTGCTTGCGGTCCGGGACGCCGAAGCGCGTGGGGCCGAAGACCCCGTCGGCCATGCCTTGCTCGAAGTGGGGAGGCCGATCGTACTGACCTCGGTCGTGCTGGCGGTGGCTTTCGGAGCGCTGATCGTCTCGGGCTTCGCTCCGGTGCGCGATCTCGGTGTGCTCACTGCGGCGACGATGGCGCTCTGCGTGCTGGGGTCGATCGTGCTGCTCCCCGCGGTGCTCCGGCTCTGGCCGCGGCGGACGGGCGAGGCGGCCACCGATTCCCGCGCGTCGCGCGAGCCGACCCGCCGCGCCGCTTCGTAAATCCCGCGTCCGACGCGGGCTCAGCGCGGGCTCAGGATCAGCACCGGGATGTCGCGCGTGGTGCGGGCCTGGTAGTCGTCGTACTCCGGGTAGAGGGCGTTGAGGCGCGGCCACAGGGCTTGTTTCTCGTCGCCGCTGGCCCGCCGGGAGTGCATCTTCCGCATCTCGGCGCCGAGCTGCACTTCGCAGGCGGGATTGGCCTCCAGATTCAAGTACCACATCGGGTGCTGCGACATGCCGCCCTTCGAAGCGACCAGCACGATATCTTCGCCATCGGCAAGATAGATCAGCGCGATCGTGCGCGGCTCTCCGGAGCGGCGCCCGATCGTGGTGACGAGACAGACGGGTGCGCCGTAGCGGAAGCGGCTGCCGAGGCGGCCGCTGCTGGCGCGGAAGAGCCAGACGTTGATGCGCGTCATCCAGCGCACGACGACCGAGCCAAAGCGCTCCTGCTGCGGTGTCCAGGGCGGTGCGGATTTTCTTGTCATGCTCGCGATGCTCCTCAGAATCCGGAAATCTCGTAGGTGATGCCACCCGTTGCCCCGGAAATCACACCCGTCGCACCGCGCTGCGAGCTGAAATAGAGCCGCGTGCCGGAGGGATCGAACGCCGGTCCCGCGATCTCCGACACCGGCTGGTCGACCACCTGCAGCAGCGGGACCACCGCACCGCGCCTGGTCAGGACGATGATCTGCATGTCGCCGGCGTCCTCAGCCACCAGGATGTCGCCGGCACCGCTGCCCGCGACGTTGTCGACTCCGGTCAGGACTGGCGTCGCGAAGGACGATGCGTCGTAGAGGCGTCCGAGCGTCTTCGTCCTCGGGTCGTAGATCCAGATCCGGTTGTCGCCCTTGGTGGCGAAATGGACGAGACCCTTCTCGATCCAGATTCCCTCGCCCCCGTCGAAGGCCGTGCTCTCGGGGACCTGCAGACGGGTCGCGGTCGTGCGGGCCAGCGGGTCGGGCACCTCGAGCCATTCCACCGCACCCGCGGGCACCCCATCCACCAGTTCGACGCGGGCCACCTCGAGCGTGCCGGCCGCGAGGCTGTCGGGGCCGGCGTCGGGCGCGTCTGGCGTAAAGCGATAGAAACGTCCGGCACGCGCGTCCTCGGTCAGGTAGACGTGTCCCGAGTTCGGATCCACGCAAGCGGCCTCGTGGACGAAGAGTCCGAGCGAGAGCCGCTCGATCGGTGCGGCGATGCCGAAGGGGTCGCATTCGATGACGCGCCCGTGCTGCTGGATGAAATCTTCCTCGCAACTGAGCCATGTCCCCCACGGAGTCGGGCCACCGGCGCAGTTGAACGTGGAGCCGGTCAGGATGGAGTAGGCGTCGACCAGCGTGCCGTCGCGGGCGAAGCGCAGCGCACCCGCGCCGCCGCCGTCGAAACGTTCGCAGTTCGAGACGTAGATCCAGCCGCCGTCGGGCGTGGCGAAGGTGGCGCCACCATCGGGTGAGCCGTGCCAGAGGTAACTGCCGCCGGGGAGAGGCGCTTCTCCCGAGCGTGCGATGATGCGCGAGGTCAGGCCTGCCGGCAGGCGGACGCCATTGGCATCGGGCTCGCGGAGTGGACCGAGCGCATCGAAGTCGAACACGGGCCGCCCCGGTGTGACCGAGCCGCAGGCGGTCACGAGGTGACCACCGATCAGCGCGCTCGCGCCTGCCAGTGCGCCACGGAGGACCGTGCGGCGGTCCATCTGGCCGGCCTGAGCGGCGGGTACGGGAGTTCTCGAAGGGTGCTTCTTCATTCCATCCTGCCTGCCGGCTGCGCGGCTCGGCGTCAAGGCCGTCCGGGGGTGCGGGCTCACCCGGTCTCGCCGCAAGCTGCCGTACCTGCGAGCACGAGTTCCGGAGACCCGGCCTTGCAGTGCTCCCGCGCGGCGCCGGGGGGCGTGGCGCAGGGTGCCGAGAGCAGCCGGACACAGCCGTTGTCGGTCTCGACTTCGATCCGGTCGAAAGCGCGCGGGTCGAGTCGCAGGTCGACCCGTCCGTGTGCCGGACCGATCAGACCCCGTGCCGAGACCTCGACGCGGAGTTCGCCCCCCGGCCCGGCGCCGCCGGTCTGGGCCAGCTCGAGGCGACCACCGGCCCAGGTCACGCCCTCGACGTAGCCGTAGATCCAGGCGGCCGCGCCGCTGCGCGGTGCCACCGGGTGCAGCACCAGATCGGCGCCGACGCTGTGCAAGCGCAGGCGTCGCGCCGGTGAGCTCGCGTCGGTCCAGAGTTCGAGTCGGACCTCCTTGTGGCGCGGCTCGACGACGAGGAGGACCAGTGCTGCGACCGCAAAGGCGGCGAGCCGCCTGCCGGTGCGGGCCAGTGGGACAGGGTCGGGGGTTTGCTCGCGGGTCGGCAATTCGAGCAGCACGTCGCAGACAAGCCACGCGCTCACCCAGATGCAGGCAGCCGACCAGAATACGTCGGATAGAAAATGTCCGCCCATCGAGACGCGCACCCAGCCGATCAGGACTCCCGCCGCCAACCCGAGGCCAAGCGCCCACCGGGCCCGGGTCACCTCGCGGCGCCGCAGGATGCGGTAGAGGCCGAGCCAGACGAATCCGGCTGCGGCATGGCCCGAGGGAAACGACGTGCCGGCGAGTGTCTCGCCCGGCTGGAGCGGCGGTAGATAGGTCTGCCGGCCACCGAAATCGGCGAGTTCCCGCGGCCGTGGCCGGCCCATGTTCTCCTTGAAAACATCATTGACCACGAGGCCCGGGCCGGTCGCGAGGATCAAGAGCAGGGCCAGTCCTTGCCAGGCGCGCAGCCGGCGTTCGGGACGCGCGAGTCCCAACGCGATCCAGCCGATACCCAGTGCCGCAAACGCCACGCCGAGCAAGGGTGCGGCGGCGTAGAGCGCAAGGACGAGGCGGCTGTGTTCACCGGGCCAGGGCGATCCCGGCAGCGTGGGGTCGTGGAAGAGTCGTGCCGCCCGGAGATCGAGGTCGGTCACCCAGAAGGGCAGGGTGAGCAGGCCCAGGACGATGAGGATCTCCAGACGACGCCGCCACGAGCGGTGCCGATCGGGCCGGTCCCGGGGGGGAGCCGGTGCAGGGCTGCGGCGGGAGACCTCGCCTCGGGGCCCGTGTGACACGCTCGCGCGCGTGTCGGTGGCGGGGCTCTCTGTTATCGGCGCCACGTGCTCAACTCCCATAGCGTACCTGGTTGGGCCGCGCGCCCCCGGTTGGTCGAGCACGGCCTCGCGATTCTGGCGATTCTCTCGAGTGCGATGCTGGTCGGCCGGCTGATGCTGCTCAGCCCGGACGCCGAGCCCGCCATCCTGCTTGGGATCTTTGATGATTTCGTCTGCTTCGTGTTCGGGCTCGACTTCCTGTGGCAACTCGGAGCCGCCCGCCGCCAGAGACGGGTCGCCCGTTACCTCTTCTCCGATGCTCTCTTCGATCTGATCGCGGCTCGATCGTGGCGCGTCTGGCGCGAGCGTCACTGGCGGCCGGTCAAGGCCGAGTACGGCGCGGGGGCGGCCTTCTATTTCGTGCCCTTCGGGACGATCGATTTCCTCTCGTCGATTCCCGACGGGGTGGGGGTCCTGCGTGTCGCTCGGCTGGCACGGATCGCGCGGATAGCCAAGGCTCTCAAATCGATCACGTTGATCGGTGACGAGATCCGCCAGAACCGTCGCGAGGGCCTGTTTGTCGTTGCACTTCTGGTGGTCGTGCTCTCGGTGATTTTTGCATGTGCCAGCGTGCTCTACTTCGAGAGCGGCCACCCCGACGCGACCATCCGCAGTGCGCCTGATGCTCTCTGGTGGGCGCTCGTCACGGTGACGACGGTCGGATACGGCGATTTCGCACCGCTGACCCCCGGCGGACGTCTCTCCGCGGTGCTGCTGATGTTCGTCGGCATCGGGCTCTTCGCCGGCGTCTCGGGGGTCGTGGTCGATTTCTTGCGCCACCTGAGGGCGAGCGCCTCGCCGGGGCCGAGTGCTCGGGCGCACGCTCCGGTGGCCCCCGAGATCCGCACCCTCGGCGAGGCGCTCGACGCGCTCGAGGAACTCGCCCACCGCCCGGTGACCCACCGAGACGAGCTTCGCCGGGAGATCCTGGCGATCCGCCACGGCATCGAGCGGCTGGTGGGTCGCGATCCGTCGTGAGATCCAGGGGCAACCGGCCCCCAGCGAATTCTGGCGCGATGTGGCGGGTGGCCTCCTTCGGCCTGCGACGCTGCGCGCGGGTCAGCTCCCGGTGGGGGCCGACCCGCGCGTGGGCTCGTGTCTGATCAGAAGATCACGGGCTCGGGGCCGGCGCCGTAGAGGTCCGGCAACGGTACGACCGCGACCGGCGCTGCGGGATCGGCGAGCGCATGTGTGCGCAGGCTGGTCGTGCTCCAGGCGTAGACGTGGTCCTCGATGAAGAGGCCGCGCCGCATTTCGGCCTGGGGGCCGCACACCGCGACATCGGACGCGATGCAGTCGGGACCGCCCACCGGGCCCGGGTCGAGGATTTCGGCGACTTGCCGGAAGCCTGCGTCCGGATCGACGTCGTAGAGGAGCAGCGAGGCCGCCCAGTTGGGGTGCCAGCGGTTGAAGGGCAGGGCCAGCAGTCCGAGCCGGCTGTCGTAGGTGAAGGCGAGGTGATCGGTCTCGGCCGGTGTCCAGCCCTCGCCGGCCAGGAGCTCGACGTGGGCGAGCCGCGGCGCGGTCGGGTCCGTCACGTCGAAGATCCGCAGAGCGACGCCGCGTGTGCGACCGGTCTCGTCGGCGTCGCGTCCAATCGTCAGCAGGTGGCCGTCGCCCAGCGGGTGGATGTATTCGCTGAACCCAGGCAACTCGACCTCGCCGAGGACGGTCGGAGCCGCCGGATCGGCGAGGTCGATCACGAAGAGCGGATCGATCTGACGGAAGGTCACGAGATAGCCGAGGTCACCGAGGAAGCGTACGCCAAAGATTCGCTCGCCGGGAGCGAGGTCCGGCGTGGCGCCGACGACCTCGAGGCCCTCTCCCGCAGCGCGCAGGGTCGTGATCCGGTTGGAGGTCTCGGTGCTCGTCCCCGACTGGTCGAGCGTGGTGACGGTGGTGGCGACCCGCAGGATGCCGTCCGCCGTGTCGAGGGCAAACGACGAAGGGGTCTGCCCCGCCACGAAGCCCGAGGCCTGGTAGTTCGTCTCGAAGCCGGCCAGCGCAAAGAGATGCAGGGCCGAGCGGTCCGACTCCTCGCCTTGCGCGAAGGCGCCCCACTGCGGGCTCACCAGAACCATCGTGTCCAGGCTGGCGAAGACTGTACTCGCGCCGCCCATCACCAGCGTCGAGCGAATCTCGGCGGTGGGGTCGTCGAGATCGAGCGCAACGATCGAGGACGAGCCGTCCTCGCCCACGCCCGCGGCCGGGATGTGGACATCGGAGCAGGCCAGCGCACTCTCGCCGAGGCCGCCCCCCGGACGCGACTCGGCGATCGCGGGCAGCCAGCCATCGAGCGAACTCTGGTCGATCGCCGCCAGGGCCTGCTCCTTCCACTGATCGACCCGCGCATCGAACGCGGCCTCGTCGGCCGGTGGCTCGGTTCCCCAGATCGTCACCCACGGCTCGGGCACCGTGATCGGGCTGCCCCAGCCGCGCTGCGTGATCACGCGGACGGCGTCGCCGTGGCGTCGGGCCCCGGAGTAGTAGCCCTCGACATAAACTTCGCGAGTCACGCGCGGAGCACCGTCAGAGAGATCGGCAAGCGTAATTTTAGTGAAGGGGGTGCCGCAGGCGATCGGCGCTCCCACATCACCCTCGAGGAGCATCGGCCGAGGCAGGGGACCGCCGAGGCCGCCGCAACTGTCGTCGCCACCAAGCCGGCCGTCGTCCCAGATGCTGGACACGATCGCCGCCCGGTCGCCATCCACGAAGAGGCCCACCGGCGACCCTTCGAGGGCGAGTCGGCTCGACACGGCCAGTGCCGACGGGGGCCAGGCCGCCGCCACGATCAACTCGCTGCCGTGCAGTAGAAAGATCCGCTGGCCGTCGGTTTCAAGGACATCGGCCTCGTCCACGCCGGCCACCTGTACGTTGGTGTCGGTGAAGTCATCGGGCGCGCCGTCATCGACCGGCATGGGCTCGGGGCCCGGGCTGAAGATGGGCGGTTCCCCTCCGCCTTCGCGAACCCAGGCGCCCTGCTCGCGCAGTTGGTCGGCCTGGATCGAGACCTTGAGTCGGGCATCCTGGCGGATCGTGGCGAGGAGTTCGCCGCAATTGTCGAAGCGCGAGAGCCGACCGCTCGGATGGCCGGGGGGCGGCGCTCCGCCCGAGCCCGAGGAGGTGCAGCCGGCCGTGCCGAGCGCGACCAACGCGACCAGCGCAACGGTGGCACCGAGATGCCGCCAGGCGAGCCGGGCAGTCCGGTCCTTCATTGCCGCCGCGCTGGGATCGTTCCCGCCGAGTCCGCGTGGCTCTGCCCGTGCGACCTGTCGCTCTCGTCCCGAAGACCTGTCGTTCGTGGGATGGTCCATCTCGTCGCTCCTCCGCTCATACCCTATGCCCGACGAACTCGTCGTGCGAGGCCTCGTCAATACATGACTGCGTACCGTGGTCGTGCTCGGACTGGTGAACCGGAGGCGCAGAAGCAGCCGGCTCGCCTCGTCCGATCCCTGGACAGGGGCTTGTTCTGTTCACTTATAGAGTGTAATTAAATCACAGGTAGAGTGAACACAATGGCCTCCCCCGAGAAAATCAGCCGCCGATCCCGGCCGGACCGATGGGCCTGGGTTGAGGTTGCCGGGAAGCCGGGGGCAGAACTGACGGCCCAGCCAGGGCCTGAGCGCCTCGGCGGCCCGCCGTGGCAACGACGCCTCGCTCGGGCCGTGGGGAACCGCCCTTGAAGCCCCGCACCATCGGCGACGTCTTCTACGAGACGCGCCAGGCCCGCGGTCAGCGGCGCTCGCTGCGGCGCTTCACCGCCGAGGCCCTCGACGGTCGCGTCGAGCCCGTGATGCTGAGCTACATCGAAAAAGGCGAGCGCTTTCCGAGCGAAGACCTGGTCCGCCAGCTTGCCGCCGTGCGCGGTGAGGATCCCCAGCCGCTGCTCGCGATCCTCTGGCGTGACCGCATGGCGCGAGCCATCACGCGTGAGCTGGACCGCGCCTTTCTGGTCGAGGCTCCTCCCGGCGAGGTCGAGGACGGTGCACTGGCGGTCCGGACCGCGCGCGCCATGGCGGCGCTGCCCGACGATGGCAAGTGGATTGCGGAGTCGCGCTGGCGGCGCGAGTTGCGGCGCGATGGCAAGCGTCGCCAGCGCAGCGGCGAGGAGGAAGCCGCGCTCGATGTTGGGGCGGTCGAGGCGCTGCTGCACCACGGTCTGATCGAGATCCGCGAGGGCTGGGTCCGGCGTCTCGGCCGGCATCTGCAGGCCGAGGGACGCGAGGAGCGGCGCGCCGTCGCGCAACAATTCGCGGGCCTCTTTGCGAAGGGGCTGATCGACCGCGTGGCGCTGCCCGAGGCTCCGACCGGCAGTCATCTGCGCAACCATTACCTCAACATCGAACGCGCCCGGATCGCCGAGTTCCAGGCGGCCGTCGATGCCGCGCTGCAGGCGTTGGTTGAGCGGTTCGCGCAGACCGCCTCGAAGGACACCGAATTCATGAACGTGCTGGCAACGGTGACGCCATCATGAGGGGGGGCAGCGTGAAGAACTCGATCGGGAAGGCGCTCGCGCTTGCCGTCGGTGCGCCACGCCGTTGTGCTGCGACGGACGCGGTGAACGACGCCATCGCCAAGACGCTTGCGCTCGTCGGCTTTGCCGGCGTCCTCGCGGCAGCACTTGCCGGATGCGGTGGCAGCGGTTCGACCGGCCTCGGCCCGGCTGGCGCGGCCGACAGTGTGATCCTGACGCGGGTCCGCACGGAGCACGTCTGCATCGAGGTTGCGGCGATCGAGTACTGCCCGATTGGATTGACGACTGCGGACGGGGTCGTGGTCGAGATGGGGCCGGATGAGCCGCCGGTACACGGGCCCGGGCCACAGCCGACGACCGAGCCGTGTACCGCTGACGGCAGTCCCTGTCGTGATGGCGATCCCGTGTTCGTGCTCGTGGGCACCGCACCGGGATCGGGCTGTGCGGTGGCCGCGCGCCCGGCGGGCTCGGCGGGGCGCTGGCAACTCGGCCCCTGGACGGCACTGAAGGCGAGCGGGCTGGAGCAGACCTTTGCCTTGCCCGAGGCCTTGCACGCCACACGTCCCGAGATCGTCCTGCTCTGCTTCGGCCCGGAGCGCGAGCCGTCTTCGGTGCCCGCCGCGGTCGAGCGGCTCGCCGACGCCGACCCCAAGATCGCTTTCGTGCCGGCAGAGCCCCCCTGAGCGCGGCCCTTCCCCCGCCGCACCCCCGACCTGCTCATCCCGAGGCGCGCAGGACGGCCGAGATCGGCCTCGGGACCGGGGTTCGGGCGCTCTGGAGCAACTCTTTACCCGTGGGTCACGTTCGCGGGGACACCCCTATGCCACCAGGGATTGTCCCGCGGAATAATCCCTCGCCTGGAGTTGCCCAGATGTGCGATCGTTCTCTCCTCGAGTCCGAGGAGGAATGATGATGGACGGCAATCGCATCCAGCCACTGGCCACGCTGGTCTTCGCCCTCCTGGGTGCCTCGCACCAGGTCCGGCGTTGGCGCAGAACGACAACGTGCCGCTCTACGACCACCTCCGCTGCTACAAGGCGAGTGACAGCGTCAGGGCCATGGCGCTGGCCGACCTGATCACCAACGACGCCCAGCGCGAGCTGCTTCCCGACGAGGCCGATTGTTCCATCGTCGTCAACAGCCAGGAGTTCTGTGTCCCGGTGGACAAGAAGCGCAAGCCGATTCCCCCCATCACCATCAGGGGCGTCACCATCAACCGGGACGCGCCCTACGGAGATTTCGCCGGCTTCGGGCTCAAGAACGATTTTCTCTGCTACAAGGTGAGATGTTCGCAGACCCAGGGCGTGTTGCCCAGGACCCTCAAGGTCATTGACCAGTTCGGCCCACACAACCTCGTGAACTTGAAGACGACCACCCTCTGCACTCCAGCCTACAAGGAAAGTGTTCGCGTCTACGAAACGCCGATCCTCCAGAGCGCCATCGTCGAGCAGCAGTTCGACCCCGTGAATCGCCAGGTCTCGTTCCGGCTGCTCACGTCCGAGTCCCAGGAATACTACCTGGCATCGATCGCAAACGTCGCCCGGCCGGTGGGCTGGGCTCTCCTCTCGGCCTCCGAGGACGTTGCAGCTCGCGATTGCCCACCGGGCATCCCCACCTTGGGCGAAGAAGGCAATCACTGTAACCAGTTCTGGGACCTCGTCTACCAGGTGGCCCCGGAGATCTGCGAGCTGAACGGAAACCACAGCTACAGCTTCGATGTCGACTGCAATCCGGCCATGCCCCACTGCGATCTCGCGAACCCGGCCGCGCCTGACGCGACGGTTGATTTCGCGACTGACTCGGCCACCTTCTGCGAAGAGATTCCCCCCTTCCTTCTGCCCGGAGCCCAAGCTCCCTCCGCACCGACCAAGTTTACCGCCGTCGCTCGGCGAGCCCCCTCGCGCTGAGCATTCCTGGAGCGTCCCCCTCGTCGCTGGCAGCTGCCCTCCAGAGGGCCTCGATGGCGCGGGCCGCTGCGGCCCAGTCGGGTTGCGACTCGACATGGTGGCGCGCGGCGCGAGCGATGCTGCGGGCAAACGAAGGGTCGGCGAGGAGAGACAGGGCGGCCCGGGCGAGGCCGGCGTCATCCTCGGCGACGAGCACCTCGATGCCCGGCCGGGCGCCGCAGGCCGCCGCGGCCGCCGGTGTCGTCACGACGGGTGTGCCGACGGCCATGGCTTCGAGAATTTTGTTCTGCATCCCCGAGCCGGCGCGCATCGGAATCACGGTGATGGTCGCCTGAGCGAGTTCGACGGCGAGCGACGGGACGTCGGCGGCGAGCGTCACCCCATTGCGGCCCGCGAGCCTGCGGACGGCGCGAGCGGGTCGCGCGCCGGCGAGCCGCAGCTCGATGCCGGGTCGTTCGCGGCGGATTTCGGGCAGAATCCGCGTGGCGAGTCGGCAGGCGGCATCGACGTTCGGGAAATAGCCGAGGTTGCCGGCAAACACGATCCGGCCGCCCTCACGCGGCCCCTCCTGCCAGGCAAAGGTTTCGAGATCAACGCCGTTGGGGATGACGTGCAGGCGAGCGTCGCCGCCCAGGGCATCGCGATCCGCTTGACTGACGACGAGGGCTGCGACGGCCCGCTGCAGCAGGCTGCGCTCGCGGCGATCCAGGCGCGCGGCTTCGAGCGTGAGCAGGGGGGCCAGAACACCACCGAAGGCCGCGCGACGGCGTGTGTTGGCCGAGAGCGCGTCGACCAGATCGAGGACAAGCGGCGGAGAGGCGGCCGGAAGGAGCGCCGCAGCGCGGACGAGCTGCGCATGGACCAGATCAAAGTTCCCTGTCCCCAGGAGCTCGCGTACCACTCGACGAGCACTCCGGCCGGCATGGATGAGCGACTGTACGGGATCCCCGCCGCACGCGGCGCGGAGGCCCGCGCGGGCGAGATCGAGGACGTCGACGGGTTGCACGACCAGTTCGACGCCGAGTTCGCGCGAAGCGGCGAGGTCTTCCGCCCGCCGCCGGCCCAGCGGCGCCACGACGCAGGTGATGTCGTGCCGCGCCGCGAGCTCCCGCAGCAGATGAAAGGATCGCACCTGATCGCCGCGGCGCGGTGGCGCGGGCAGGCGCGTGCAGAGGAAGAGCACACGCAGGCGCCGCGGCGCGCCAGGGCGCCCGCTCCGGGGTTGCCCCGCCGGCATCGACACGCGCCCACTCTAACCAGATCCCGGCATCGGTTGTAGCCGTGGCGGGGGCGCGGTTCCGCCGCGAGGAGCGGCACGACCCTCGCCGAGGCGAGCGGACCCGTCAGCAGGCGGAAGTGGTGACGCGCTCGGTCGATCCATGGAGCGAGAATGCTGGACAGGAGGGCTGGCAGCAGGTTGTGTTGGCCGCACCATGTCCCCGCGTTTCGAGCCCACCGTCGCGAGTCTCAACACCCACGTCGTTCCCGACTGGTATCACGACGCCAAGCTCGGGATTTTTATGCACGTCGGGCTCGCCTCCGTGCCCGCGTTCGCGCCGCGCGAACACGATATCAACGAGCTGTTGCGCGAGGACTACTGGCGCATGCAGCCGCTCTCGCCGTATTCGGAGTGGTACGAGAATTCGCTGCGCTACCCCTGGAGCCCGGTCGCGAAGTACCACCGCGAGCACTACGGGGAGCGGCCCTACGCGGCCTTTCGCGACGACTGGGAGCAGGCGCTCACGGGCTGGGACGCCGCACCTTGGGCCGACCTCATCGCCGGCTCGGGGGCGCAATACTTCGTCCTCGTCACGAAGCACCACGATGGCTACTGCCACTGGCCGACGCGCGTCCCGAATCCACCTCGGCCGGGCTGGAATTCGGAGCGCGATTTCGTCGGCGAGATGGCCCAGGCCATCCGCGCGCGGGGCCTGCGTTACGGCCTCTACTACTCGGGCGGTCTCGACTGGACTTTCGAGTCGATGCCGGTCGCCACGCTCGGTGACGTCATGTGCTCGGTTCCCGGCGGCGACTATCCGGCTTACGCCGATGCACACGTGCGCGAACTGATCGAGCGCTACGAGCCGAGCGTCCTGTGGAACGACATCGCCTGGCCGACCGACCAGAAAACGCTCAACCGGCTCTTTGCCGATTACTACAACGCTGTACCCGAGGGCGTGGTCAACGACCGCTGGCTGACCCGGAGCTGGATCACCTCGGCGTTGCGCGTCAAGCCAATCCGTTACGCAGCGGACTGGGTCCTCTCGCGGCTGCTGGCGCGGGTCGAGGGCGGAGCCACCCTGCAGCCGCCCAAGCCGCCGCATTTCGACGCGCGCACGCCGGAGTACGCGAGCTTTCGCGAGGCACGGCGGGAGAAGTGGGAATGCGTGCGCGGTATCGACAAGAGCTTCGGCTACAATCGCCTCTCGCGTCTGGAGGACCACATCGGCCGGGCAGAACTGCTCACCAGTTTCACTGACATCGTCGCCAAGAACGGCAACTTGCTGCTCAACGTCGGGCCGCGCGGCGAGGACGCCACGATCCCCGAAGTGCAGGCGGAGCGACTGCGCTGGCTCGGCACGTTTCTGCGCACCCACGGCGAGGCGATCTACCGGACGCGCCCCTGGGTCGAGGCCGAGGGTCGAACGGATTCAGGTCTGGACGTACGCTTCACGGCGCGCGACGGCGTCGTCAACGCGCTTCTGCTCGGGCGGCCCGCACCGGGGCCGCTCGCGATCGAAGGCCTGGTGGCGCGCCCCGGAGCGAGCGCACGCTGGCTCGGTCAGGGTCCGGCAGCGGCCGGCATGGCAGGAGCAACGGTCGCGATTCCGCCCTCGAGAGCAGCACGGATCACGCTCGTCGCTCCGCCCGAACTCGACGACTCGCCCGTTCAGGCGATCGTCCTCGAAGGCGTCGAGCGGGCCCCGAGCTGACGAGAACACGCACGTCATGGTCGAAGCGGCGGTCGCTGATCGGGCCGGCGAGTTTGCTTCCTCCTCGGTGACGTGGACGCCCGTGTCGCCAGTAGGGGCAGCTCCGCCCTGATCGACAGGTCGGGTGACGGGGGGAGCGAGTCCGTCAGTGCATGGACGACCGAACGCCCGCACGCGTCCGGTAGCGCACTGTGCAGGGCGCGTCGGCCCGCGCGACAGCGCCGAGCTGGCGCGGCAGCGGCCGGGCTTCGCGGAAGAGTGGCTCGATCGTGTAGCGCTCAAGCAGGCGGCGCAGGGCGATGCGGATCGCCGAGATGGCGAAGCGTTGCGCCGGGCACGAATGACGACCATGGCCGAAGGTGCTGACCAGCTCGCGGGCCGGCACAGGCACGGAATCGGCCAGCCGGCGGCCTTCGTAGTGGCCAGGATCGAAGTGCTCGAGGCCGGGAGCTGCCTGGGTGTTGGTGACCGAGAGCATGGTTGCGATCATCGCTCCGGGGTGGACGACGTGGCGCACAAATCCGTCGTCGATTTCGACCGGCACGAGCACCTGGCGCAGCGTGATCGAGCGCTGCGCCAGGCGGATCGATTCGCTGGCGCAGCGTTCCAGGAGATCGTCGTCGCCGGTGACGATGCGCTCGAGAAGGTCGGGGTGGAGCAGAACGTTCACGAGGGTCCACGCGAGTGCTGCGTAGAGATTCGATTGCGCGCCCAAGTGCAGCATGACCACGTCGCGCGCGATGCTGCGCTCGCGCTCGCCCGGTGGCAGGTCGGCATACGATTCGCGGATCTGCTCGAGGAAGTCACCGCCGGTGCCCGTGCCTTCGCGCTCGGCCAGGATCTCGGCGATGATGACCTCGATCTCGCGCAGAGCGCGCCGCTCGCGTCGCTTGCCGGTCGCCTCCACCAGGGCCGTGCGCAGCGGGTGCACGAATGAGTCCGAGGTGTCGATCCGGTCGTAGAGCGGGATCAAGCGGTCGAGGTAGCGCGGGCTCGCGGCTTCGGGGCCGGCCCACGCGGCAAACCCGAGCCGGTGGCCGAGGCGTCGCATGCGGCTGAAAATCTCGAAGGTGCCGGCGGGGCCCAACTCGTCGATCTCGAGCGCCACCGCCCGCTCGAGGTCGCCGAGATAGCGCTCGACGTCCGAGCCCCCGAAGAGCTGGTGCGGGCTGTTGCGCCGCCCGGCGAGGAGTTCGTGGGGAACTTTATGCCGGATCAACTGGAAAGTGGCGAGGCCGAAGCTGGCCTCTCGCTCGGGCAGCTCGTAGAGGCGCCGCACGCCGGCAGGCGAGAACACACAAAAAAGGCGCCAGCCGAGGGCATCGACCACGAAGGTATCGCCGAGGCGGGTTCGCGCGTCGCGAAAGAACCCGGTCGGATTGCGCAGCAAGCGGTGTCCCGCGCCGAGCCAGGGCACGAGGCCCGTGATGCGCGGCGGCATCGGCTCGATCGCGGGCAGGGACACCGCGACATCGTGGAGCAGGCCGGGCCGGGACTGCAAGGGCGACGCCGCGCCGCAGGCCGGAAGGCAAACGGGGGCCGGCCTCGTGGAGCAGGTCGGGCGCGGACTGCGGGTGCGGCTACCGTAGCGTGGAGCACCGTCGCACCGGCCGGCATCGTGGAGAGGGCCCAGGCAGGACTGCAAACGCCCCCGCACCAGGGAGCAGCCGCAGATGCCGCCGCACCGCCCGGCGTCGTGGCGCGAGCCGGGCATGGGCCCCAAGCGGGCTCGGGCTTTCAGGCCACGAGTCGGCTCAGGCGTTCGATCTCCACCAGCTCGGGCGTCGCCGGCACGAGAAAGCACTCGTCCACGCCCGTCGCTTGCAGGGCATCGAGTGCGCGGCGCACCGTATCTGGTGTCGAGCAGGTCATCGTCTCGGCGATCAGTCGCGCGACCGCGTCCCCCGCAACTTTCAGGTACTCGTAGACATACTGCTTGAGCCGCCGGTCCGCGTCGCCCGCGAGCGAGTACCAGAAGCCGGTCACGAGATACGGCTTGCTGCCGCGGCCGGCGTCGGCCCAGGCCTCGGTCGAGAGCTGTTTCTGCTGGTAGGCCGGAGCGGGATCGCCGTTCATGCAGAAGCCGTAGATCCCGTCGGCCCACTCGGCGGCACGCCGGATCGCCTTCGGCCCCATCGCGCCAGCCCAGAGGGGCGGGCCGCCCGGCTGCACGGGTGTCGGGCCGATCGGGCCCACGCCGGGCACGGGCTCCTCGCCACGCCAGCAGGATTTCATGATGGCCACGCCGGCGTCGAGCCGCTGCAGGCGGCGCTCAAGGGGCGCACCGACGGCCCGGTAGTCCTGGTCGCGTCCGCCGATGCCGACGCCGACCGTCAGCCGGCCGCCGGAGAGCACGTCCAGTGAGGCGGTCTGCTTGGCCGCGGCCACCGCCGACTGCAAGGGCAGCACGTAGAGCGAAGGAACGATGCGTACCCGCTCGGTCAGTGCCGCTGCCGCCGCGAGCAGGACCGGCATGTCCTGCGCGTAGGAGGTCAGGCGCTGGCCGCAGCCCACGCTGGCGAAGGGGCCCTGATCGATGGCTTGGCACCACTCGAGCGTGGTGGCGCGCGAGTACTCGAGTTCGTGGTAGGGCAGGCAAACGCTGATCTTCATGTGTTCTCTCTCTCCTGCTGCGGGATGGGCGAGCGCAACGCCGCCGCGCGCACCTCGGCGACCGTGACCCCGGCCGCCCGCGCCAGTCGCGCGCAGTCGGCGTGCTCGGGCTTCATGCGCACGCGGCCATCGGGCAGCGTCACGACCTTGACGCGTACGCTGCCAAAGGAAGTCTCGACGCTGCGGATGGCGCGCGGCAGTACCACCCGTGTCACCGGATGGAGGCGGACGCCGATCGTCGTCGTCGTGCAGAGCAGAACGTCGGCGACTCTTCCTGCATCCTCGGGCCGGGCAAGCGCCTGCACCAGGGTTCCGGGGCGACCCTGCTTCATGATGAGCGGGCTCAGGGTTACATCGAGTGCGCCTGCTTCGCGCAGGGCCTCCACCGCGTCGCTAAAAAGTTCCGGCTCGAGGTCGTCGATCGAGGCCTCGATCATCACCGCTTCCTCACCCACGGGCGAGAGGGGCAAGGCGGCCAGCGCGAGCGGGTCCGGCAACAGGCCCGACGCGATGGCAAGGCTGGTGGACTCGCGGCGTGCCGCCGTGTCGTCGAGTCCGTGCGCAAGCGGGCGCGCGCCGGGCTGATCCACTTCGATCAGCAGCGCCCGCAGCGTGTTCGGGCGGTCGGCGAGGTCGCGGGTGCCGGCACCGTCGGCGACTCCAAGCGGCCGGAATGCGGGCGGGGCATCGCTTCGGGCCTCGGCCGCGACGATCGCAGCACCGGTCGGTGTCACCATCTCGCCTTCGCCATCGCCGGGACGCACGGCGAAACCGCGCAGCAGTTCTACGGTGGCGGGCGCGGGCAGCGGCAGACGGCCGTGTGCTGTGCGGACGAAGCCCGTGCCGAGCGGCAGCGGTCCAACCCAGATTTGCTCGATGCCGAGATGCTCGAGAGCGATCGCCGTGCCGGTGATGTCGGCGATGGCGTCGAGCGCACCCACCTCGTGCAAGGCGACGGCCTCGAGCGAGGTCGCGTGGACGACGGCCTCGGCCTCGGCGAGCTTGCGGAAGATCTGCCGCGCCCGCTCGCGAACCGCAGGCGCGAGCAGCGAGGTCGCCAGCAGGTGATCGATGTCGGTCCAGTGGCGGTGGCCGTGCGTGTCGGGGCTGCCCTCGTGGCCGCCGGGGCGGTGTGCGTGCCCAGGCGCGTGGTGGGTGTCGTTGCCCGGCCCCTCGGCAATCTGACCCGCGACCAGCACATCGACCTTGGTCGCTGATATACCATGCTTTACTACGCGACGCTGGCGCAGCGTGAGCCCCGGCAGCTCGAGCCGGGCGAGTTCGCCTTCGATCACCTCGAGCGGCACGCCGAGGCCGACCAGCGCGCCCAGCATCATGTCGCCGCTCAGGCCGGAGAAGGCATCGAGGTAGAGGCCGCGCATCGCGCGGGACCTTAGCAGCCCGCTGCGGCCCGCGAGGCCGGAGCGAGCGCCCTCCGGCAGGGGGCATCGCCCGCGCGGAGGAGCCGCAGCTCCTGAGTGGCGCGGGGCGTCGGATTCACGTCGAGTCCTCGTGCCACCGCCATGGCCCGCGACCCGCTCCTGCGCCGGGTCCCCGGCTCTATGCCGCTGGCACGGGGCCCGGCGCGCCGGCCGGCGGCAACGAGACCTCGGTCTGCGCCACGAGATGGTTCGCGCCGCTGCGGGTCGCCCAGACCGCGCCCGTGCGTTCGGTCGCAGCGGGATCCCACACATCGGCGAAGTGATACCACTCGCCCTGGGCTCGCTCGTGATCGAGGTCGAGCAGAAGGTAGCCGCGCGATGCGGTCTCGCCGTATTTGAGCGCCGGGTTCTGGGAGAGGAAGACGACCTCGATACCGACCGCGGGGAAGTTCGAGGTCACGCCCGGAGCGACCATCTCGACGCCGAGCGAACCCGCACCGGTGCCTGGGTCGTAATGCGCGGGATCGTTCGGGTCGCGGCAGAGATCCGAGGCCCAGGAACTGTGGACGTCGCCGGTCAGCACGATCAGGTTGTCGCGGCCGGCCTCCTCGAGCGCGTCAAATAGGCGTTCTCGGGTGGCGTGGTAGCCGTCCCACTGGTCGGTGTTGGCGATGCGGCCACCACCCTGCGAGTTGGGCAATCCTTCGAGCTTCCACTGCGTCATCACGATCTGCTGCCCGAGCACAAACCAGCGGGCATCCGAGGCGCGCACCTGATCCGCCAGCCACTCCTCCTGATCGAAACCGAGCAGCGTGCGTCCGGGGTCGCGGATGACATTGACCTGGGTGCTGCGGGCCGCCGGCAGATCGCGACCCCAGAGGCGCGTGTCGAGCATGGTCAGGTCAAGCAAGTTGCCGAAGCGGAGCGACCGGAAGATCCGACCGTCGTCCTGATCGCGGATCGGCAGCCACTCGGAATACGCCTGGGCCGCGGTCGCCCGGCGATCCGCCCACGCGCCTTCGCTCTCCTGATGGTTCTCGGCGCCGCCGTGCCAGGCGTTGTTGGCGGTCTCGTGATCGTCCCAGACCAGCACCCACGGGTGCTGGATGTGGGCCGCCTGCAGATCGGGGTCGCTGCGGTACTGGGCGTAGCGCCGCCGGTAGTCCGCGAGCGTCACGATCTCGTGCGGCGGGTCGTGCGCGCGCTCACCGCCGGTGCCGTACTCGTAGATGTAGTCGCCCAGATGGATCACGAGGTCGAGATCGGAACGTTCGGCGAGACGCCGGTAGGCGTGAAAATACCCATTGCTGTAGGACGAGCAGGACACGACGCCGACTCGCATGCGCTCCACATGGTCGCGTGGCGCAGTGCGGGTCCGCCCGATCGGGGAGATCCGTCCGAGGGCTTGAAAGCGATAGTAGTACGTCCGCCCTCCGGCGAGCCCCGTTGCGTCAATCTTGACCGTGTAGTCGAGGCCGATGTCGGTCCCGGTCCAGCCGGCTGCGACGCGATCGGTGAAACCAGCGTCGTTGGCCACTTCCCAGAAGACCGGGATGGCCCCGGCGGCCACGGGGGAGAGGCGTGTCCACAGGATCACCGCGTCGGCGAGCGGGTCGCCGCTTGCGACCGCGTGCGCGAACAAGGTCGCGGGCCCCGGCTCACCGTCATACTGGTAATCGGGGAGACCGTCCGCCGCGGCAACGTTGCCACAGCCCGCGCTCGCGCCGCCGAGCGGCAGGAGCCCGAGCGTGGCCGCCAGACGCAGGACATCACGTCGTGAGAGAAGTGCCATCCGGCGACGTTATCCTGCGGCGTCGGGGTCAGACAAGTCGGCGGGGGTGAACTCGCACGTCGCGAGTTGGCTCGCGCTGTGGCACGAAGTTGTCCTGTCGCCGTTGATCGCCCACTCGACCTGCTTCGCGCTACGCGAGCCGGCCCGGGCGCCGCGTTCAGCGGGTATGCTTGCGGAAGTCCGGCTTGCGTTTCTCCCGGAACGCCGCCGCACCCTCCCGCGATTCCGCCGTGTCGTAGTAGAGGGCCAGCGTTTCCATACCCATCGCGCCGAGGCCGGCGGGGGGGTCGGCAGCGGCCTGGAGCGAACGCTTGGCGATGGCGAGCGCGGTCGGGCTCTTGGCCAGGATCTCCGCACACCAGCGTGCCACCTCCGCGTCGAGCTCGGCGTCGGGCACGACAGCGTTGGCCATGCCCATGGCGAGCGCTTGCGCGGCCGAGTAGCGCCGGCAGAGGTACCACAGCTCGCGCGCCCGCTTCTCGCCGATGACGCGCGTCATGTAGGCCGTGCCGTAGCCCGGATCGACCGAGCCCATCGCCGGGCCGACTTGTCCGAAGACGGCCCCCTCGGAAGCGATCGTCAGGTCACAAATCAGGGCCAGGACATTGCCGCCGCCGATGGCGTAGCCACGGACCTTGGCGATGACGGGCTTCGGCACGTTGCGAATCACCGCTTGCAGTTCATCGATGGGCAGCCCGATCGTGCCACGGCCGTCGTAGCTCCCGGCGTGGGCGGACTGGTCGCCGCCGGTCGAGAAGGCGCGCTCGCCCGTCCCCGTCAATACGATGACGCCGACCTGCTTGTCCCAGCCGGCGCGCTGAAAGGAGTCGATCAGCTCCTCGACCGTTCGCGCCCGGAAAGCGTTGAGTTTCTCTGGCCGATTGATCGCGATCGTCGCGACGCCGTCACTGACCTCGAACAGGATGTCTTCGTAGTCCACGTTGCTCTCCCTGGTTGAGCAGCGGGGTGCCTTCTGCCCCCGTGCGAATCTGGATGCTCCAGCCGATGACCGTGATGACTCGCCTCAGCCGCTCATGGTCAGACCGCCCGAGACGCTGATCACCTGACCGGTGAGAAAACCCGCGTCGTCGCTCGCGAGAAACGCCACCAGGCCCGGAATGTCGTCGGGCTGGCCGAGGCGGCGCATGGGGATGGCGCGGCGGAATGCCTCGAGCAGCTTCTCCGGGTTGCCGCTCGATTGCGCCACGCGCGCCAGCAGGGCCGTGTCGGTCGGCCCCGGACAGACCGCGTTGATGGTGATGCCGTGTGCGGCGACCTCGCGTGCCAGTGCCTTGCCCATGGCGACCACCGCTCCCTTGCAGCCCGAGTACACGACTTCGCCCGATGAACCGACGCGAGCCGCGTCCGAGGCGATGTTCACCACCCGGCCGTGCTGCCGCGCGACCATCCCCGGCAACACCGCGTGCAGCAGGTTGAGCGGACCTTTGAAGTTGACGGCGATCAGGCGCTCCCACTCCGCGGGATCACTCTCGAGGAAAGGCTTGAAGACGTCGAAGCCGGCGTTGTTGACGAGAATGTCACTCGGACCGCAGGCCGCCTCGAACGCAGCGACGGCCGCGCGCACCCCGGCCACGTCGGCGACATCGACGCTTGCCGCGCGGGCCTTGCCGCCGGCAGTCGTGATCTCCGCTGCCACGGCCAGGGCCGCATCGCCGGCGAGATCGAGCACGCCGACCACACAGCCTTCTGCGGCGAGGCGGAGGCAGATCGCTCGCCCGATGCCGCCCCCACCACCGGTCACGACCGCTGTCTTGCCCGCGAGCCCCCGCATTTCGCCCCCTCGGTCTGTCTCGCCGCCCTGCCTGCGCTCGTCGCCTACGAGTCGAGCCGGTTGATCCGTGCGGCGGCGACGGCGGCGCCGAAGCCGTTGTCGATATTGACCACCGTGAGCCCGGCCGCGCAGGATGAGACCATCGCCAGCAACGCCGTCAACCCGGAAAGTGCCGCGCCATAACCGGTGCTGGTCGGGACTGCGATCACCGGCCGATCGATCAGCCCGGCGACCACGCTCGGCAACGCGCCCTCCATGCCCGCGATCACGATCACCACCGCGGCCGCCGCGAGACGCGCCTGCTCGGCCAGAAGGCGGTGCAGCCCGGCGACGCCGACGTCATAGAGTCGATCGAAGGGATGGCCGAGCGTCTCGAGGGTGCGGCAGGCCTCTTCGGCGACGGGCAGGTCGGAGGTTCCCGCCGCCACCACCAGAATCCGGCCCCGCGTCGGCCCTACGGGTGCGGCCGGGCCGACCCGGGCCGTGCGCGATCTCGCGTCATAGTCGAAATCGGGCAGGAGGGTGGCACAACTCGCGGCCGCGGCTTCTTCCAGGCGGGTGATCAGCAGCACATGTCCGGCCGCCGCGATCCGGCGGGCAATCGCGACGATCTCGTCGGGTGTCTTGCCCGGCCCGTAGATCACTTCGGCGTGACCGGTGCGCAGGGCGCGGTGCTGATCGACGCGCGCGAAGCCGAGGTCCTCGAAGGGAAGAGCCTTGAGCCGATCGAGTGCATCGTCGAGAGGGACGCGACCTGCGCGCACGTCGTCGAGGAGCTCGCGCAGGCGCTCGGGGCTCATGTCTCGCGCCGTCGTTCCATGACCAGAACCTCTTCGACAGCGCGATCCGTGGTGCGGGTGGCGCGGAGCCGCAGCTCGCCGACATCGATCTCGTCACCCACTGCGGGCACTCGTCCCAGTATCGCCAGCATCAGGCCACCGATCGTCTCGACCCCGTCGCGCGCGAGTCGCCAGCCCAGGCGCTCGTCGAGCAGCCAGAGTTCGCTGCGGCCGCGCACCCGCCACCGCCCCGGCTCGATCTCGTGCGGCAGCTCGGTGGCGGGATCGTGCTCGTCGGCGATCTCGCCGATCAC
>SXGT01597451.1_pt1 | contig 31457 bp, 29 predicted proteins | sample 3176221 | NCBI WGS metagenome assembly SXGT01 (sample SAMN11356862, study PRJNA531348) | freshwater metagenome | isolation source: freshwater sample F1-120 | place: China: Fuxian Lake, Yuxi | collected 2017-12-25
AAATAGCGGAGTTCCAACTGCCATCGCGGCTCTAATTGCAATACTTGTGGGTGCATTTATTGGATTAATCAACGGAGCGATAATTGCATATCTGGCGCTACCCGCATTTATTGTCACTCTCGGTGCACTCACTTATACCCGCGGTATAGCTTATTCAATGCATGGTGGCCCAGTGCAAATTGCCGGTAAATCTGGAATTGAATCAATAGGAAATGGGTCTCTTGGCGGAATCCCTATGCCTGTATTCATCATGATTTTTGTTTATTGGTTTTTCTGGTTTCTTTTGGAAAGAACAAAATTTGGTAGACATGTGTATGCCGTGGGAGGTAATCCGCAAGCAGCGAGATTGTCAGGAATCAATGTCAAAAAAGTGTTAATGTCTGTCTACGTAATCTCCGGCATAACAGCAGGATTAGCTGGTTTGATGTTTGCGTCCCGAGTGCGATCAGGCCAGGTAACTGCCGGAGTGGGTTACGAGTTGGATGCGATCACTGCGGTCATCTTGGGTGGTACAAGTTTATTTGGCGGACGTGGACGCATTTTTGGAACTCTCGTTGGTGCACTGTTAATTGGTGTTTTAAGCAATGGCTTAGTTCTCTTAGGAGTCCCAATTTATACGCAGCTTATGATCAAAGGGGCAGTTATCATCTTGGCCGTTGCAATTGACACCCTTAAATCAAAGACTTGATTTTTCCAAAAAGTTATTGTTTTGCTAACAGTTCATAGGCCTTGTAAGGTTCAAGTGACGTTTGCAGTAATTGGGCTATACCTGCATATTCCACAGCGCCAAAACAGCAAGGGCCGCCTCTTCACCTTTGTTACCAACTCCAAGACCAACCTGTGAGCGATCAAGTGCCTGTTGCAGGTTATCGCACATAAGCACGCCGAATCCGATCGGCTTTGCCTTGGAGAGGCAGACTTGCATCACTCCTGATGTCAGGCCCTGACAAATATAATCAAAATGCGAGGTATCCCCTCGCATCACCAAACCTACAACTACAGCCCCATCAAAACCTTGATCTAATTTCAGTTGAGCGGCTAAAGGCAATTCGAAGGAGCCAGAGACCTTGAAGCACTCGTAAGTTATCTGTGCGGATTCGAAGATGAGCTGCGCGCCGGCAACTAGGTTATTACAGATTTCTGGGTGCCACTGGGCGGCAATTATCGCCACTTTCTTTGCTTTGAAACCAGAGAGATTTAAGGATTCAAGAGTGGGTGAGATACCAGTCATTTAATCTTTCCTAACATGTGTTGCATCTTGTCTCTCTTTGTTCTTAGATATGATTGATTGAACTCATTAATTGTTGGCGTTATAGAGATTATTTTCACCAATCGCCCAGTCTCAGCAATAGCATCAGCCTTTTTCTGATTATTTGTAATCAAATCTACGTCTCCTATCTTAAGTTGATCCAATATTTGAACAAGATCCCTCCACTCTCGAACATCACTAGAGTGACCTAACTCCAGATTTGCCTCGATCGTATCTAGTCCATGATCTTGGAGCACATAGGCTTTGATTTTCTCACTCAGGCCGATGCCCCGCCCCTCTTGTCCACGAAGATAAATAATGTAACCGGCACCTTTTGTGGCTATCAACTCGAAAGAGGTTCCTAACTGCTCACCACAATCACACCTGAGTGAACCAAAGGCCTCTCCGGTCAGACACTCAGAATGCACACGAATCAAGCTCTCAGAGGGGGCTTTGGCATACAAATCAGCACTTCCGAACCTGAGAATCACATGATCAAATCCTGAGGAGGCTTTGAAAGAGGCAATCTCCCAGCTTCCAGTCTCATGCGGTAGGCGTGCCCATTGCATCACTGGTTCGCTCACTCTCTCTACTGGCACTGATGCGAGAATGTAATCGGCTAAATCCTGAATAAAGATCACTGGAATTGAGAATTTCTGCCCGAAATCAAGGATCTGTTGACCCTTTTTAACAGTGCCATCATCATTGACTAACTCTGAGAGGACCCCTGACTCACCTTGATTGGTCACCTGACACAGCGCAAAAGCGGCTTCAGTATGCCCACGTCGTCCGGCTAAACCATCGGGATGAGCAATTAAGGGAAAGACGTGACCAGGCCGAACGAAGTTTCCAGCCTTTGCATCAGATGATGCCAATGCTCGGACAGTATTTGCTCTCTCCATGGCACTAATTCCAGTGCTCAATCCCACTTTTGCATCAACAGATACGGTGAATATCGTTCTGCGTACATCCTCATTTTCACTTACCATGACAGGAAGATTCAGATCTGCAGCTCTGCTACTACTGATAGCTGAGCAGATAATTCCAGAAGTGTGGCGAATCAAAAAAGCCATATCTTCATCGCAGATTCTTGCCCCAGCAATTATTAGATCACCCTCATTCTCACGATTCGCATCATCAACAACGATCAGAAATTTCCCTTGTGCGAAAATATCAATAGCTTTTGCAATATTGGTGAAGGATTTGGTCATCGTGGACTCATTTTGCTGACAAATCGCTCAACATATTTCGCAAGAATATCAACCTCAATATTGACCACATCACCAACTACCTTGTGAAGCAGATTAGTCCTGTTTAATGTCTCAGGGATTAACCAGACACTTATCTGATTGTCATCATCTGAGACTGACCCGACTGTCAGAGATACTCCATCTAGACAAATAGAGCCTTGAGCAACGACATACCTGAGCAAATTCGCCGGAAACTTGATATTCATCTGTAGTGATTTCTCATGTCGCTGCAAGAGCACGATCTCACCAGTGCTATCGACATGGCCTTGGACGATATGTCCACCAAGTCTAGAATCCACCAGAACTGCCCGTTCGAGATTCACGCAATCACCGACTTTGAGTGCTCGCAGCGATGTGAGTTTGAGTGTTTGAATCATCACATCAACTGAAAACTCTTGTGAATCTTGTCTGATGACTGTAAGACATGCACCGTTTACAGACACTGAGTCACCGATACTTAATTGATGAGCAAAATCTACTGCCTCAAAGTGAAAGACTGCAGAATCTGACCCCAGATCAATCCTCTTGATTCGTCCCACACCTTCAACTAGACCAGTAAACATTTAGCCCTGCCTCTCTCTCGTGAGAGTGATTTTCAGGTCATTACCGAACTGCTCGACTTTTTGAAGCTTCAAATCGATCTTCTCACTTATAGTGTGTGAATCAAGATCACCTATGAATGACTGGCCTGATCCAAGAAGACTAGGAGCTTGGAAAATAACCAACTCATCAATCAATCCGATTTTTAACATCTCTGTCCCCAACACGCCCCCTGATTCAATAAGTACCTGAGTGAAATCACGGCTCTGACAGAGCTTCACAAGATCATCAAAATTATGAGTACGCAAGTAGATTGTCTCAGCCTTATCATCATTGAGGTGAAATTCATCCGGTATGTTCCGAATGCCCATGACAATACGCACTGGATTAGTAGGGCGATCAGAGATATCACTGCGTGGGACCAGAGTTGGATTATCACTGATAGCTGTTGCAGTTCCTATTAGTATTGCATCACTTTGGGCACGCATTTTGCTCACCTCTTCGCGAGATTGTGCTCCTGTGATCCATTTGGAGCTACCATCGACAGCAGAGGTACGAGCGTCCAGAGTACTGGCAACTTTCCAGATGAAGTATGGGCGACCTGTTTTCATCTTGTGCAGCCAGGCACGATTTGCAAATGAGATCTCGCTGGCCTCTGGGATTTGGAGAGTCTCAATGCCGGCCTCTATGAGTTTTTGCGCCCCACCGCTTGCTCTTGGATTGGGGTCACTGACTGCAAAAACCACTTTTGAGATGCCGGCGGCAATTATTGCCTCCGTGCATGGCCCGGTCTTACCTTGATGAGTGCAGGGTTCAAGAGTGAGGTAGAGACAGGTGCCACGAGCCAACTCTCCAGCACTCTCAATTGCCACAACCTCTGCATGTGCCCCACCTTTGTGGTGACCTTCACCGACAATTACTCCATGCGAATCGACCAAAACCGCTCCGACAATTGGATTTGAACCTGTTAAACCCAGGCCAAGGCAGGCCAGTTCGTTGGCCCGGGCCAGGTAGGGACACACGGTGCTCTCTAGAACGCTCACCTGACACCCCCTCACAAACATGGAAATCCTAAGTAGCGATTTCCGGGGTGCAAGCAACAACAGTTAGACAGGGGCATGGCTAGCCCCTCTATTTATTGTTCCCTCTCATCCGGACTTTAACCGTCGGTCTTGGATTTACACCAAGTCCACCGAGCGCTGGATGCGTTCGGGTCGCAGACTTTCACTGCCGGTTCGGAATTACACCGACCCCGGAAACAATTGCTTGATATTAGCACGGCGTGAGAGTCTCTCGCGATCAGAGGAGACGGCCCCATAAGTGGTGGTACGTGCCCGTGCCGGACGAGCGGCCAACTGGGCAATCTCCTCTAGTTCAAAGACAGTTCGCAAAGAGCCATGAGTGCTCCCAGCCATTCGACTGATTGTCTCCTCCATCAGCGTTCCACCAATGTCATTTACCCCGCCAGCCAAAAGAGAGAGCACACCATCTGGGCCATGTAATCCGAGTTTGACCCACGAGCATTGAATATTATTTATTGAACCTGCCAATAACAATCTGGACATGGCGTGAACAACTCGATTTTCTCTTACTGTTGGACCTGGCCTGGCAATACCAGCCAAGTAGATTGGTGATGAGTAGTGCACGAATGGAAGTGGGACAAATTCGGTAAAGCCACCGGTCTCTACTTGCAAATTCCTAATTGTGATTATGTGATCATACCAATGTGACTCATTGTCAATGTGTCCATACATCATTGTTGCTGAGGATCTGATACCTAACAAATGTGCTTCGCGGACTATCTCTATCCAAGCTTTTGCAGGTAATTTTGCCTTTGTGAGAATCCAACGGATCTCATCATCTAAAATCTCAGCAGCAGTACCAGGAATTGTCCCAAGACCAGCATCTTTAGCTTGTTGTAACCACTCTCTATATGAGATTCCTAACTTGATTGAACCACTAAATATTTCCATAGGTGAAAAGGCATGAATATGAATATCGGGTGCCACTTCCTTTACTGCACGTGCCACATCAAAGTAGACATCACCAGGTAAATCAGGATGAATACCCGCCTGGATACAAACTTCGTTGGCACCCAGGGCCCATGCTTGATTGGCTCGTAACTTGATCTCTTCAATAGAGAGTAGATATGCATCTGCATCACTCTTACGTTGTGCAAAAGCGCAGAATCTACAGCCGGTATAACAGATGTTCGTGAAGTTGATATTTCTATTTACTATATAAGTGACATCATCACCCACTAATTCAGTGCGTTTTTCATCTGCGGCTTGCACGAGTGAGTCAAGCTCTTGACCATCGGCAGCAAATAGGGTCAGAGCCTCATTCCTGGAAAGGGCACTGGGATTTTTGCTCACTTTTGACAGCACAGACATGAAGGATGACTTCCAGGCAGGAGAGCCTGTCGACCTGAGTTGATCGAACTCATCCGAGATGCTTGGCCAGTGCCCATAAATTGAGTCAAAGTCACTTCGCATCTGACTATCACGACCCCGGATATCAATCGAGTCACCTAGATCAATTCGACCCACACTCTGCAGGCCCTCACTATGTTCTTGCCAAGGCGAACCAACTGCTCTGACATGCGGGGTTGCTAATCCATTGTGATCTGCCAATGAGTTGATGAAAGGCTTCATTTTTGGATCAACCCATCGATCCACTGACTGCACAAAGTTTGAATAAATAGTTAGACGTGCTCGTAACTCAAAACCAGCCAACTGGCCCTCATGGGCCAGTAATTCGATTTCTGGCCAAGGTCTCTCAGGATTGACATGGTCGGCAGTGACTGGTGAAACTCCACCCCAATCATCGATTCCGGCAGCGATAAGAGCGGCGAACTCTGAAGGCTCAGATAGGTTCGGTGGTGCTTGAATGCGCATTCGAGGACCAAATATTAGACGGGCAACGGCGATACATGCTAGATACTCTTGACGGTCAGCATCGGGTGAATTACGCATCGCGGTATCTTCTTTAGCTCTAAAATTTTGAATGATAATCTCTTGAATATGACCGTATGTTTTCGCTATTTTTGCTATCTTTAAGAGAGAGTCTGCCCGTTCCAACAGCGATTCACCAATTCCTACTAAAATACCAGTCGTAAACGGAATCGATAATCGACCGGCATCCTCGATAGTGCGTAATCGAACTTTTGGATCTTTATCAGGGCTGGCAAAGTGCACCTGACCTTTTTCAGTGAATAATCGAGTGGACGATGTCTCAAGCATCATCCCCATGCTTGCGGCAACGGGCCTCAGGCGCGAGAGCTCCTCAAAACTCATCACACCAGGATTTAAATGTGGCAGTAAGCCAGTCTGCTCAAGAACTGCGATTGCACATGCCCGTAAATACTCCAAGGTAGATGAGTATCCGCGCTCAGAGAGCCACTCACCTGCTACCTCCCATCTATCTTCAGGACGATCACCCAGGGTAAAGAGTGCCTCAAGGCAACCTGCACTTGCTCCCTCTTTGGCGATCTGAACTACCTGAGCAATCTCTAAATAGGCTGAGCTAACGTTGTTAGGCGTGGTTGCAAAGGTGCAGTAATGGCAGCGATCGCGGCAAAGACGAGTCAAAGGAATGAATACCTTTGGTGAGTAAGTAATGATGCCTGCACGCCCAGCTTCGAGTAAGCCTGCATCTCGCACTCGAGCTGCACAGGCACACAGCTGCGACAAGGCCTCATCCCTTGCCGAGAGCAAGATGGTTATTTCATCTAAATTCAGGGTTGCAGAGTCACTGGCTCGGCGGAGCGCTCTGCGCATAGCACTTTCGATGAACTCCCTCCAATTCCTGATCTGGGCCTACATAGTTTAGAGCCTACAAAACGCCTATGAGATCTCAAAGGTTCGATTCACATCTTTTCCAACCGTAGGGCGGGCAGATCAATCATTCTGTGGGAAGCCTAAGTTGATTCCACCGTGGCTTGGATCTAACCAACGACTAGTGACGACTTTGCCACGGGTGAAGAAGTGAACACCCTCGATACCATGTGCATGAGAGTCACCGAAGAGTGAGTTCTTCCAACCACCAAATGAGTAATACGCCATCGGAACTGGGATGGGAACGTTGATGCCGACCATACCGACCTCAACCTCATTTTGATAACGCCGGGCTGCGCCACCATCGTTAGTAAAGATCGCAGTTCCATTTCCATATTGATGGCCATTGACAAGGGCTAGAGCCTCATCATAAGAGTTGACGCGAATAACACTCAGTACTGGGCCAAAGATCTCATCGTTATATACCGACATCTCTGGTGTGATGTGATCGAGCAGAGTTGGCCCAAGGAAGAAACCATCACCAGCAATCTTTAACTCACGACCATCTACAACAAGGGTTGCACCCTCTTGTGCACCGGCTGCGATGTATGAGGCGACCTTATCTCGATGGGCTGCAGTGACCAGAGGGCCCATATCGGGATTCTGGCTCCCATCACCGATCTTGATATTGGCCATACGGGATTTGATCCGAGCAACGAGAGCGTTACCAATCGGCTCTACGGCAACGATCACAGAGATGGCCATGCAGCGCTCTCCGGCTGAGCCAAAGCCTGCATTGACTGCAGCATCTGCTGCAAGCTCGAGATCGGCATCGGGTAAGACGACCATATGATTTTTTGCTCCGCCTAAAGCCTGTACTCGTTTGCCAGCCTGTGTCCCAGTCTCATAGACATAGCGCGCAATCGCAGTAGAGCCGACGAAGGAGATCGATTTGATGCCTGGGTGTACAAGGAGTGCATCAACGGCCTCTTTATCCCCATGTACAACGTTGAAAACTCCCTGTGGTAGTCCAGCCTGTCTCCACAATTGGGCCATGAACATGCTCGCACTCGGATCCTTCTCAGATGGCTTGAGCACAACGGTATTGCCACAGGCGATTGCAACAGGAAAGAACCACATCGGGACCATCGCTGGAAAATTAAAGGGAGAGATAATCGCAACAGGGCCGATCCCCTGTCGAATCGAATAGACATCAACGCCGCTTGAGACCTCCTCGGAGAAAGCACCCTTGAGAAGATGTGGGATTCCGCAGGCAAACTCAACGACCTCAAGACCACGTGTTACCTCACCTGCAGCATCACTTAAGACCTTGCCGTGCTCATCGGTGATAAGGGCAGCGATTTTTTCTTTGTTTTGTTGCATTAATTCGCGAAAAGCAAAGAGAACTTGGGTGCGCCTGGTGAGCGAGCTATGGCGCCAGGTTGTAAAAGCCACTGTTGCGGCATCGACTGCGCGATCAATAGTTGCAGCATCAGCAAAGGCAACACTCTTCGTGCACTTTCCAGTAGCGGGATTATAGATATCACCGGTTCGATTTGGCTTTGAGATATCGGGGGCGCCATTGATCCAATGCGTAATCTGATCCATAGGCGCAATCTACTTCAGGGCATTAGACTGACGCCACCTACTAGACATAAGGTTGGTGTGATGACAGCCCCGATCAGTGATTCAGAGAAGCAGGCCTCCGTGAGTGCTGCAGACCATAAGTATGTATTTCACTCATGGTCGGCTCAAGGCGCTATCTCTCCCATGCCAGTAGCCAGTGGCTCTGGATCACGTTTTTGGGATCATGCAGGCAAGGTCTATTTGGATTTCTCCTCTCAGTTGGTCTTTACAAACATCGGTCATCAGCACCCGACCGTGATCAAGGCTATTCAAGCCCAGGCCGAGATTCTCACCACCGTGGCACCCCAACATGCCAACGATGCCAGGAATGAGGCGGCGCAACGCATCGTTGAATTAGCTGGCTCGAACTTTGCAAAGGTTTTTTTCACTAACGCTGGAGCAGAGGCAGTCGAGAATGCCATCCGTATGGCACGTATGCACACTCACAAACACAAGATTCTCTCTACCTATCGCTCCTATCACGGCAACACAGGTGCTGCGATCAATGCAACGGGTGATCCACGCAGATTCCCTAACGAGTTTGCATTTGGCCACGTACATTTCTGGGGGCCATATCTTTATCGCAGCGCCTTCTGGGCCAAGGATGAGGCCGAGGAGTGCAAGCGCGCACTCGAGCATCTTGAACAGACAATTATCTTTGAAGGTCCCCACACGATTGGTGCGATCCTCATTGAATCAGTACCTGGTACCGCCGGTGTTTTGTTCCCACCCAAGGGATACCTTGAAGGAGTTCGCGCTCTATGCGATAAGTACCAGATCTTATGGATCGCCGATGAGGTCATGTGCGGCTTTGGACGCACGGGTAAGTGGTTTGGATACCAACACAGCTCTGTGATCCCAGACCTCATCACCTTTGCAAAGGGTGTTACCTCTGGCTATATCGCTCTCGGTGGGGTTGTCATCAGCCAGGCAGTCTCAAAGACCTTTGATGAGCGAGTCTTTGCAGGTGGCATGACATACATGGGCCACCCTCTGGCATGTGCGACGGCAGTTGCAACTATCGATGTCATGAAGCAAGAGAAGATGCTCGAGAACGCAGCGATGATAGGTGAGAAAGTCTTGGGACCGGGGCTGCACGAATTGGCAAAGAGACACAAGGTCATCGGTGATATCCGGGGGGCAGGTGTCTTTTGGGGCGTGGATATGGTCAGTGATCGCGCGACGCACGAGCCCCTTGCACCATATGGCGCATCGAGTCCTGCGATGAACGAGTTAGTAGCGGCCTGTAAGAAGAATGGCTTGATGCCATTCAACAACTTTAACCGAATTCACTTGTGTCCTCCCTGCAATATCTCAGTCGAGGATGCTCAGCTCGGTATCGAGATCTTAGATAAATCATTGGGCGAAATCGCAAAATACTACACAGGCCTTTGATCTAACTCCATCCATATTGCACTTAATACATATGTGCACCCAGGCCTGGGTCCCATCTATCAGATCCAAGGTGGCCATGTATGTATGGATCAAATAACTACAGAGAAAGTCTTTCTAAATCACAGGCAGGAATTCCAAGAAAGGTAAAATTCGGGCCATACATATTTCCAATGTTGGTCATAAATTAAGTAAATATGTAGGGACTTGTTACTTTCTATAGAAGTGTAGTTAATAGAGTTCATCGGCTAGATACGCAGCAATATTTGCAAAATAACTTTGCTCATTCATCTTTAAAACACTCTCGATTGCTTGCTCCCACGTACTTCCCTTAGTAATGCTTTCAAGAAAAGAGTGCATTTGCTCAATTGAATGATTTAGATAAGTCCACTCTAAGGCAAACCAGCCTAGTGAATATCCTAAGCGCTTATTAAAGCAGAAATCTCTATTTTTCTTGAGGTCTTGAAGGACTGCCATCCAATCATCTTTTTTATAAATAGCTGCATTCGGATAAACCCCAAGAAGAAGCCTTTTCTCTGTCTCCCGATATGACGTCGGATCACCTTTCAAGGCTATGGGAGCGCCAAAGAGATTTGCTTGTCCTTCGGTAAACCAACAAGCTAGAGTGCTGGCTTTAGATGTTAAGTGGTTGTCTGACATTAGCTGCGATTGATAGATGTGAACTGCTTCGTGATGCACTACTAGTGGTGTGGGTGCATTCGTATAGTTACTGCCAATCAGATTGTATTGAGCAAATATTCCACCCTCTCGAACGCCAGTGCCATAACCTGTGAACATTTTATCTGTCACCTGGTAACCATTAAATAACCCCGTAACTTTATTCCAATTATTCCATACTCTACTTGCTGAATTAGGTCCTTCAAATTTTGCCGTATATTCATACCAACAATCCCAATCTTTTTCAGTCATTAACAACCAATTTACGCGGGACTTAGCTCGATAAACTCGTTCCCAGAACGAGGAGGCATCAATATAATTTCGTTTAATAAGATCTGCCATTGATTGATCAATGTTAGGACAGAGGACAAAGTTAAATTGAGAGCCTACGCTTCTAGAGGCTGTTAAAAAACGAGAGTAGAAATCTAAATACATTATCTCAAGTGGGGTTAAACTCTTGGGTGTTGGTGTTGGTGTTGGTGTTACTTGAGGAGCCGGGACCTTGACGGTTACGCCCTTACTCCAGAGGAGCTTGCCCCCAGATTTAATGCAGGTGTATTTCTTTCCAGAGGCTATGGCAGTTGATTTAAGCTTTGAGCACTTATCTCCTGCCTTGATAGCTGCAGATGCTGGAAGGGTAGGTGAGAGGCTTAATAGGAGGCCAAGGGCAAGGCCGCAGGCTAGAGCTCTCATTGGCATTAGACATTAAATCTAAACTCAACGACATCACCATCATGCATCACATACTCCTTGCCCTCCATACGGACCTTACCCATGGCCTTAGCCTGCGCCATCGAACCGGCTGCGATGAGATCACTATAGGAGACGATCTCGGCCTTGATGAAACCCTTTTGAAAATCGGTATGGATGACACCGGCTGCCATCGGCGCAGTGTCACCTTTGTGAATAGTCCATGCACGGACCTCTTTTGGCCCTGCGGTCAGATACGTCTGCAGACCTAATGTGCGAAAGCCAACATGTGCCAATGTCGCAAGACCTGGCTCCTGCAATCCGATCGATTGCAAAAGTTCGAGAGCATCTTCATCGCTAAGCTCTGCTAACTCGGCCTCAGTCTTTGCATCAAGGAAGATCGCCTCGGCCGGTGTGACTAGGGCCGATAAAGAGGCCCGTAGTTCACTATCGTTTAACTCGGCGGCATCGACATTGAAAACATATAGGAATGGTTTGGCTGTTAAGAGATGTAGTTCGGATACAAGTGCCAAATCAACTGTGCTACTAGATAAGGGCCTCCCAGAGTTCAGAGCCGCCTGCGCCTCTTTGATGGCATCGAGGATATGGTGGCGCTCTTTGTTGACACGCGCCTCTTTCTCAAGCCGGGGTAGCGCTCTCTCAATCGTTTGTAGATCGGCGAGGGCAAGTTCGGTGTTGATGATCTCGATATCACTTGCTGGATCCACGCGACCCTCCACGTGAATCACATCGCCATCGCTAAATACCCGGATCACTTGGGCGATCGCATCACTCTCACGGATATTGGCCAGGAACTTATTGCCAAGGCCGGCACCCTCGGATGCACCCTTGACGATTCCTGCGATATCGACGAAGGAGACGGTCGCTGGGAGCAGGGTCTGGGTGCCAACGATCTTGGCAAGTGCTGCCAGGCGTGCATCGGGAACGCCCACAACGCCGACGTTGGGCTCTATCGTGGCGAAGGGATAGTTGGCGGCTAGAGCATTGTTCTTGGTCAGGGCGTTAAAGAGCGTGGATTTACCCACATTCGGCATACCGACGATTCCGATGGAAAGGCTCATAGATAGCAGAGCCTACGCGCAAATGTCAGTGAGCCCTGACACGATAGCCCCATGCCCACATATGTAGTGACTCTGATCATCGGCCTTATCGCCGGGGTGGTAATCGGATATTTGCTGCGAGCCTTACGGTCCAATAGCTCTGCAGGTGATCGCGCCCTGCTCGATAACTACAAAGGTCAACTCGATGAGGAACGGAGTAAGACCGAGTCTGCACTCAAGTTAAATGCCGAGCTCACAGCGGTCAAAGAGTCGGTAGAAAAACTCTCCACTCAATCCAATGAGGCCAATCGAATCCGCACCGAGGCCGAGGCAAAGCTGAATATAACTATCCTTGAGATGCGCCGTGCATCTGAATCCATCTTTGATGAGACTAAAAAAATCGCTGGCGCACTATCTCATACGCAGACACGAGGAAAATTCGGTGAGGCACAGTTGGAGCTGCTCTTGCAGGCCGCTGGACTTCGCGAGGGCCACGAATACAGCAGACAGAAAGGTATGAGCGATAGCGATGCTTCGGGCATCCCCGATATCACTGTGAAGATGCCAGGTGGCAGCCACATCTTCATCGACTCCAAGTTTCCCTTTGATCGCTTCACCGAGGCCTTTGATCCGGCCAGAGAGAGCCAACGTGATGAGCTCTTACAAGCACACACTAAAGATCTACTCAAGCACGTTGATGCTCTGGCAAAGCGTGGCTATCACAAATCTGCAGGCTCTCCTGACTTTGTCGTTCTCTTTGTACCATTTGAGACGCTCTTATCAGAGGCGCTTCGGCTAGATCCCATGACTCTTGAGAAGGCCTTCAAAGTCGGGGTCACTATTGCTACCCCTACATCGATGATGGCCCTGCTGCGCACTATCGGCTACATCTTCACTCGAAACAAACTCGCCCAGAACGCCGATGAGATCCAAAAGGTAGCAAGTACTTTTTTGAAGAACATCACTCTGCTGCATACCAAGATCATCGCAGTTGGCAAGGCGATCACATCCACATCAAAGGCCTATGAGGATCTGGTGCCAACGGCTGAGAAGACGGTCCTGAGCCCTGCGCGCCGAATTCATAACTTAGGTGTCAGTGGGGATAAAGATAAGCTCGCCATCGAATATCCCGATGCTCCTGCATCGGTACGTGAGTTAAAGAGCGATCAGAGTAGTGGCGAAGATGATTTCATCGATGCCGAAGAGATCGATCAAGAGGATAGATAAATGAGTGGGATCAGAGGCATTGCGATATCAGGGCCAGGATTAAAGAAACAGGGTGTGATCGTGCTTCAGAGCCTGCTCATCTTCCTCTCCACCTTCATCGAGCTCTGGCTACGCAGTGGCGTTGGAATCATTACCGGTCTCATCCTTCTCTTGTCTTTCTTTGGTGGAATCCGTTGTGGTCGCCCCGGGACAATCTATGTTGCAGTTGTGACCCCTCCCCTGGCCTTTGCAGCCAGTGCGCTCTTGTGGAGTTTGATTCTTGATGGCTTCAAACTCTCGCGCGTTGGTATCGATGTAGTCGCCTCACTTGCCAGTGAGGCACCGTTTTTGATCATCGGTGCGATCTATGGCTGGTATGTCCTTCTCAACGCTCGGGCAAAGGCGCGGCCCTCACAACGACGTAGTTAACTCTGACCGGCGGCCTTCATATCTTTGCGAAGCTCTGGAGGCAGAGAGAAGAGAAGTGACTCTTGCATCGCAGTGACCGTCTCAACATCCTCAAAACCCCGCTGCGCCAACCAGGTTAAGACACCATCTACCAAAATCTCAGGCACCGATGCACCACTGGTGAGCCCGACCGTCTCTACTCCATCGAGCCAACTCTCCGGAATCTCTTGGGCATAGTCGATTAAATGCGCCGCCTTTGCCCCGTATTCAAGTGCGACCTCAGCCAAGCGCACCGAGTTGGATGAGTTCTGTGAGCCGACCACTATGACCAAATCCGCCCTTCCTGCAATGGCCTTGATCGCCTCTTGTCGATTCTGCGTTGCATAACAGATGTCATCACTGGGAGGATCTTGGATCTCAGGAAAGCGCTGCTTTAAAATCGCAACGGCCGTGAGAGTCTCATCAACACTCAACGTGGTCTGAGATAACCAGACTAGTTTTTTACCAGGCGTTGGAATCACTGTGCGTGCACCATCTAAGCCATCGATGACACGGACCGCATCCAGGGCCTCACCGGCAGTGCCCTCAACCTCCTCATGGCCGTGGTGGCCAATCAAAAGGATCTCAGCATCTTCGCGTGCAAACCGACGTACTTCATGGTGCACTTTTGTCACCAATGGACATGTCGCATCGATAGTCTTCAAATTGCGCCTGGCTGCCTCATCATGAACACTGGGGGCAACACCATGGGCAGAGAAGATGACCGTCTCTCCCTCGGGGACCTCATCGGTCTCATCGACAAAGATCGCACCCTTTGCCTCAAGTGATGCAACGACATGAACGTTGTGGACGATCTGCTTGCGCACATAGACAGGTGAGCCATAGAGCGCAAGGGCCTTCTCAACGGTGACAACGGCGCGGTCAACACCTGCGCAGTATCCGCGGGGCGCAGCAAGGAGAACTCTCTTGGCCATGAGATGAGTCTATTAGGCTCATCCCATGTTCGAAACTTCCAGTGATGCCCCAGCAACGGTAGCAGTGGTCACGCAAGCCATTAAAGAGTATGTCGATCGCTTGGGCCCGATCTGGGTTGAGGGAGAGATAAGCGAACTCAATGAGCGTAGTGGGGTGATGGCCTTTGTCCGTCTGCGCGATCTGCGCGAGGATATGTCCCTATCGGTGATGTGCCACAAATCAGTTATTGCTGCAGCGCAACCTTTGCCGCCCAATGCACGCGTTGTCATCTATGCAAAGCCCTCTTGGTATACAAAGAATGGTTCACTCACTCTATCTGCGCGCGAAATCAGACAGGTAGGTGTCGGTGAACTCCTGGCTAGGTTAGAGGCTCTGAAAAATCTGATGGCCTCACAGGGTCTATTTGATTCAGATCGAAAGATAGATCTTCCATTACTACCTAAGAAGGTCGGCCTGATCTGCGGTCGCAATACCGATGCCGAGAAGGATGTCGTTGAGAATGCCAGGCGGCGCTGGCCCAGTGTCGTCTTTGAGATCCGTGAGGTGACGGTGCAGGGCGCACTCGCCGTCTCTGAAGTATCGGCGGCCCTTGGCGAGTTAGAGGCAGATGTAGATGTCGATGTCATCATCATCACGCGTGGAGGCGGCTCCTTTGAGGATCTATTACCTTTTAGTGACGAGGGGCTCGTGCGCCTTGCAGCATCATGCCTGACACCTATTGTCAGTGCGATCGGCCATGAAAAAGACTCACCCTTGTTGGATCTCGTAGCGGATTTTCGTGCATCTACCCCGACCGATGCCGCCAAGCATGTAGTACCAGATGTGGCCGAAGAGATCGAGATGATCGCAGGGCTGCGCAATCGCGCCCACCGCAGGTTAATGAGTGTGATTGACGTGGAGTTTGCTCGGATCACAAACTTCAAAGACCGCCCGGTGATGAAAGATCCTGGTGTGCTCATCACTTCACGCTCAGAGATCATTATGGCCCTGCGCGATAGATGCAAACGTGGTTTTAGTGGCCATCTCAAACTAGCTAAAGAGGAGCTCGTACAGATTAGGGCCCGAGTCCGTGCGCTCTCACCGCAGGCCACAATGGATCGTGGATACTCGGTTGTGCAGTTGAGTACCGGTGAGATAGCACGTGATGCCAGCACATTACGAGGTGGAGATGTACTGCGCCTGCGTTTGGCTAAGGGCGAGACCAATGCCACAGTGACCGCCAATACTGCAAAGGAGTAGATTTGAGCCATGGCTGAAAAGAAGATCTCCTATGAGGCTGCGCGTGATGAGCTAGCCGAGGTAGTAGCAGCCCTTGAGACCGGTAGTGCAACGCTGGAGGAGTCCCTCAAACTCTGGGAGCGTGGCGAAGAGTTGGCCAAGATCGCCCAGGAGTGGCTCGATGGCGCTAAAAAGAAGTTAGATGCGGTTAAGCCGTAATCACCATGTCAAATTTCTCATACTCTGAGCTCTTACCGCTAGGAAAAGATGAGACTAACTACCGATTTCTTGGCAGTCAAGGTGTCCATGTCATCACATTGGGAGATAAAAACTTCTTACAGGTTGATGCAACTGCTCTTGAAAAATTAAGCGCTGAGGCCATCCACGATATTTCGCATTATCTGCGCCCTGCACATCTTCAACAGCTCGCAAATATTATTGCCGATCCAGAGAGCTCGCCCAATGATCGCTTTGTCGCCACAGATCTTTTGAAAAATGCCAATATCTCTGCAGGTGGGATCCTACCGATGTGCCAGGACACAGGTACGGCCTTGGTCATGGCAAAAAAAGGCCAGCATGTTCTTACGACTGCAAAGGATGAGATTGCGATCTCTCAAGGCATCTATGATGCCTTCACCACTTTGAATCTGCGCTACTCACAGATGGCTCCCGTTACGACATGGGTGGAGAAGAACACGGGCAATAACCTGCCTGCACAGATTGAGATCTTTGCCGATAGCGATCACCCCGATGAGTACAGCTTCTTATTCATCGCTAAAGGTGGCGGCAGTGCCAACAAATCATTTCTCTACCAGGAGACTAGAGCGGTTTTGAATCCAACGGCCTTTATAGCCTGGCTCGATGAGAAACTACGCTCGATCGGAACTGCGGCCTGTCCGCCGTATCACTTAGCGATCGTCATCGGGGGCACAAGTGCTGAGTACACCCTCAAAACCGCAAAGCTTGCCAGCACCAAGTACTTGGATTCACTGCCCACAAGTGGAGATGGCCTGACTGGATATGGATTTAGAGATCTCGAGTTAGAGGCGCAGGTTCTTGAGTTGACTCGAAAGTTAGGAATCGGCGCCCAGTTTGGCGGTAAGTACTTCTGCCACGATGTGCGGGTTGTGCGCCTGCCCCGTCATGGTGCATCACTGCCGATCGCAATCGCCGTATCCTGCTCGGCCGATCGCCAGGCGCGGGCCAAGATCACCCATGAGGGCATCTTTCTTGAGGAGTTAGAGCGCGATCCTGCCCATTTTCTGCCAGAGACGACCGATGAGCATCTCCAGGATGGTGTTGTGGCGATCGATCTGAATCAAGCGATGGATCTGATCTGCGCCGAACTCTCAAAGCATCCGGTTAAGACACGACTCTCCTTGACTGGAACATTAGTTGTCGCCCGTGATTTGGCCCATGCAAAGATCAAAGAGGATATGGATTCAGGTAAGCCCATGCCCGAATACCTGACTAACTATGCCGTTTACTACGCAGGTCCGGCCAAGACTCCAGTTGGATATGCATCGGGCTCTTTTGGACCAACGACTGCAGGTCGTATGGATTCATATGTCGAGTACTTTCAATCCAAGGGTGGCTCACGTGTCATGTTGGCCAAGGGAAATAGATCCAAAGCCGTTACCGATTCATGCAAGAGTTTTGGTGGATTTTATTTGGGATCGATCGGTGGACCTGCAGCCCGTCTTGCTCAAGAGTGCATCAGAAAAGTCGAGGTACTAGATTTTCAAGAGTTCGGCATGGAGGCCATCTTTAAGATTGAGGTCGTAGATTTTCCTGCCTTCATCGTCGTTGATGACAAAGGCAATGATTTCTTTGCAGCGACCAGCACGCCATTGAATATAGGGAGCAAGCCCTAAGCAGGCATCAGTAAAAACGAGTGCGCTGGAACTTTGACCAGGCCTTGCATGGGGTCTCATAGCGGATCGTGATGTAGCGAAGTCCCCAACGGATCTGTGTCACCGGATTAGTGCGCCAATCATCGGCGATGATGCTCATCTTGTCGGCGGGTAGGGCCTGAGGAATCCCATGTGCACCGGTGCGAGGGTTACGAGCCTTGTAGTTCCAGTGGCTCTCCCTTGTCCAGAGTTTGTTCAGGCAGATGAACTGGCCCTGACTCATCCCATACTCATCAAAGAGAATCCTCTTGGCAACAGACTGTGCCCCCGAAATCGTTCGTGCCATCTCCACCTGACGGCTAATCGATGAGGCCAGGGCCATCTCACTGGAGAAGATCAGATCGATGGGGCTCGAGGTCAGATCGATGGAGCCATAGAGGGCGGCCGCGCTCAGCGCAGGTAGCTCCTTCGGGGATAGGACCCGACTCTCGGTATCTAAATCAATCTGGCTCGTCATCGGAAACTCAATGCCATAGGCATTGGGCAGGGCCGAGCTCAGAAAGAGCATGGCGGCGATAACGCCCCAGATCGCTACATACTTGCGATGAAGATTCATCTGACCTGCTCCTTTCACCTGTGCCCACCCACGAGCGATCAGCCTAAAATTAGGCCTCATTGTTATCGGGGAGTGGCCTTAGCGTGCCTTTGAGGGGGATGTGGGGCAAATTTAAATGGGGAAAGTCGCAGATTCCCAGGGAGCTCTCTGTCTGTGGATAGGTAAAAGCGCAGGTCAGATGTGGGAATGTCCGAAATGCCCGAAATGTGACTGTGAGATTAATTCTGGTGCCGTCAAAGGCTATCCGGCGATGGGCCCCTCGAGCATCTCGGTGACAAGGGCGGCGATCGGGGAGCGCTCAGAGCGGGTCAAGGTGATGTGGGCAAAGAGGGGGTGTCCCTTGAGCGTCTCGACCACGGCAACGACTCCATCGTGGCGTCCCACCCGAAGGTTATCGCGCTGGGCGACATCATGAGTCAAGACGACCCGAGAGCCGGCTCCGATTCGAGACAGGACCGTCAATAAGACTCCGCGCTCAAGAGACTGGGCCTCATCGACGATAACGAAAGAGTCGTGCAGAGAGCGCCCACGTATATGGGTCAGTGGCAAAACCTCAATTAAGCCCCGATCCACGATCTCATCGATGACGGCCTGACTAACCAGTGCGCCCAAAGTATCAAAGACGGCCTGGGCCCAGGGCGACATCTTCTCACCCTCACTACCGGGCAGATAGCCAAGCTCCTGTCCACCTACTGGATAAAGGGGGCGAAAGATTAGAACTTTTTTATGGATCCGCTTCTCCATTACCGCCTCAAGACCGGCACACAGCGCCAGCGCAGATTTTCCTGTTCCAGCCCGCCCGCCCAGGGAGATGATTCCAACACCATCATCAAGGAGCAGATCCAGTGCGATCCGTTGCTCGGCGCTGCGACCATGCAGACCAAAGGCGCTGCGATCACCGCGTACTAACTGCAGTTGCCTATCGATGCTCACGCGAGCAAGGGCACTGCCGCGCTCGGAGTGAAGCACGACTCCAGTATGCACAGGTAGTTCATGAGCGGCCTGATGATCGGCGCGATCAGATGAGTAGAGATCATCGATTATTTGGGATCCCACCGTTAATTCGCTGATACCCGTCCATCCACTATTAGATACGAGCTCGGCTAAATACTCTTGTGCCTCAACACCGACTGAGGATGCCTTGACGCGAAGTGGCAGATCTTTAGTGACCAGTACGACGCTCTTTCCATCGCCCATTAGGTTCTTAGCGATAGCCAGAATGCGGGAGTCATTGGTTCCATCACGCAAAAAGCCTTGAGGCAGAGATGATAAATCATTGTGATTGAGCTCTACTGAGAGCGTGCCACCCTCGGGGGTGACTGTGAGCGCCTTATCGAGCCTGCCATGAGTGATTCGAAGATCATCGAGTGCGCGAAGGGCCGCTCGTGCGAAGTATCCCAGCTCTGGATGATCGCGCTTGGTCTCTAACTCCCCGATGACTGCGATAGGGATGATGATTTCATGCTCTGCAAACTTATAGAGCGCCCCAGGATCGGCCAGTAAAACACTGGTATCTAATACAAAAGTCTTCTTACCCTCGTGACTTTTGGAGGCCAAAGGCTGAGCTCCTTGATTTAAGTTGTACTAGATGAGGACCTGCTTCGGATAACTAAAAATGTAGGACTACTTGCCACATCCTTGGCTGCGACACGCCTGCCCTGTTGCTTAAATCTGGAGCAAATGTCTATGAACCAAAGCGGCGCTGTCGCAGTGAGTATGCACGTAGAGCACGCAAGAAATCAACGCGGCGAAAGTCCGGCCAGTATGCCTCGCAGAAATAAAACTCAGATGATGCGCTCTGCCACAACATGAATCCACCCAGACGTTGTTCACCTGAGGTGCGGATCAAAAGCTCGGGATCAGGCTGGCCGGCGGTATAGAGAAACTTGGAAACATCCTGGCTCGAGAGATTGCTCCTGGCCTGCTCGAGGGAGTGACCTTGGCCTTGTGCCTGCTCGAGATAGCCTTTGACCGCATCCACGATCTCACGCCGCCCACCGTAGGAGATGGCGACATTGACCTCTACCCCATCACCGCTCACAGATGGGATATCACTGAGTTTTTGGCGTAGCCAATCCGGGAGTAGATCCAGTGCGCCAACGGCCTTGATGTTCCAACGCCCTGTTGCTGCTAACTCATCGACAGTATCTCCGATTATCTTGAGTAACTCCTCGATCTCGGCGGTGCTGCGTTTGAAGTTATCGGTCGATAAGAGCCACAGAGTCACCACGCCTACCTTCGCATCATCACACCAGCCCAGGAACTCGATGATCTTGCTCGCCCCGGCCTTGTGACCATTGGGATCGCCCTGGTTGGGATTGGCCTTTGCCCAACGGCGATTACCATCAAGGATCACGCCCACATGGTGTGGTGTCTTGGAGAAATCTAAATCTCTGACCAATCGCCTCTCATAGATCGGATAGAGGGGTGCCTTGATGAGTTTACGAATATGTGCGTACAACTCGGCGCTCAGCAATCAAGGATGCAACGGGAAGGGTTCCAGCCAGAATCAAAGCCAACATCTTAAGAATCGACCAACGCGCTTTTACGGCAAATTGGATCGCGGTCAGGACATAGACCAGATAGACCCATCCATGGACAAAGGGGATCCAGGCGACTTTGGCCTTCAAGTCAGCGTTATCAAGGAGATAGGCAACGGGTAGATCCACACACCATAAGAGCAGAGACATCACGCCGGCGATAACTGCCATGACTCGAAAGCGAAGGAGCACGGATTTCATACGCCTACCTTACGGCGATAAAAGGGGAGATACAGCACCACTGCTGCCATCAGCCACCAGATAAGCACGTATGAAAGATGCTGCCAGTAAAAGCCTGGGATGCGAGAGAGCAGCCTTTCAGCACTGGGGCGAGTGCGCTCCAAATCCTTGCCCATATGCACCTCTTTGCTTGCCAGAATATATCCATCATATAAATCCAAATCAGTGGTTGAGATGATCACTGCGCTATCAAGGCGAGAGATCACCCCCGGGGAGTTATCTGTGCGATCACCTGATTGTGCTGCCCGAAGCTGTCCTTGGATTTCAATCGTCATAGACTCTGGGATATCGGGGTTGAGAAGGCGCTGCGACCATAACCCTCGCACCACTAAAACACCCGTATCGCCTCCAACCTGCAAAAGGGCCACCTGCCAATCATCGATATTTCCATCACCATCGACCTGCCCAGGTGCTCGAAGAGTTGCAACATAATTGCCCGAGACTCTAACCATACGGTTGATTGCATCTGGGGCTAGTAGAGAGTTTGTAGTGGCTATTGATTCAAGTGGCACCACTTCTTCATCGATAGTTGTGGCAATGACAAGACTTTCCTTCAAGGCGGCGGCGCGATCTAACTGCCAGATTCCAAGTGAGAAAAAAATACAGGCAAGAAGTAAAGCCACTACCCCTGTACCCACACGTGAGACAAGAGTTTTACTTCTCGCTGGTGTCATCACTTCGATCAAGGCCCATGAAACGCTTGTAGAAGCTGCGCATGAGTAGGGCCACTGCAATCACCAATAGAGAGATGGTCAGAGAGCCAGCTATGCCCATATCAATATTTTTTTCCATGCGATAATCCTCTCATGTCAGAAGAGTTCTCATACAACGAGCGCTATGGGATTCGCCCGAGAAAGGCTTGGGTTGCTCCAGCGGTTTTTTTTGGTATCACAGGTATTACCTGGTTGATCTGGACTGGCTTGCATCATTCGAACCCTCCTATCAGATACTCATTGATCTCCTACTCCATAACATCAGAGCAAGAGATATCCCTGCGCTATTCGGTGGTGCGCGAAGATAAAGATGCATCCATCATCTGTGTCCTCATCGCCCGAGATTTTGACAAGAATGTCGTTGGTCAAATCAATGACGAGATTGGGCCAGGGTTGGCCTCATTTGAACGAACTACCTCCGTGAGATCACGGGGCCCTGCAGTCAATGCAGATGTGGTGAGTTGTCGGCTCAAGTAGCCACCTAGTACCGTTGCACCTTATGAGCACACAGACATGGCTGACAGATGAGGCTGCCAATCGTCTGCGCGCCGAATTAGAAAACCTTGAAGGGCTTGGGCGCAAAGAGGTGACGGCAAAGATCGAGGCAGCACGTGCAGAGGGGGATTTAAAGGAGAATGGTGGCTATCACGCAGCCCGTGATGAGCAGGGCAAGATGGAGGCGCGCATCCGCCAGTTAAAGCAGATGTTAGAAAATGCCCATATCGGAACTCCCCCACCAAGCGCCGATGGAAAGGTAGGTGCCGGAATGGTCGTCACTGCCTTGATCGCAGGAGATGAGATGAGATTCTTACTAGGCTCGCGTGAGATCTCATCGGGTGATCTCGATGTCTATAGTGAGAACTCCCCACTCGGCGCAGCTGTCATGGGCTCTGATATCGGAGCAAAACTCTCTTATACCGCACCTAATGGCCGCCAGATCTCAGTCGAGATTATCGCTGCAGAGTTTTATGCCTAATTACTTAGCTTGAGGAGTTTGCGTACTTTCGCACACTCAACGGGATAAAAATCGCCATCAAGATGATCATGTAGAGCAGTGATGTCTCAAGTGGGTGCTGACTAGGCCACGAGGTGGCAGTTGCACCGAACTCGTTCTTCAAGCCAAATAACTGACGGCAGGCTGCCACCATCGATGAGACAGGATTCCATTCGGCCACATACTGCAGTGCTCTTGGCATTCCAGTTGTTGGTGCAAAGGCATTGGATAGAAATGTCATAGGAAATGTGACCAGGAATCCGACGTTTTGAACGACACGGGCATCTCTGACTACCAGACCCACATAGATACCGATCCATGAGAGGGCATAGCCGAAGGAGAATAGAAATAGGAAGCCCAGAGCGACTCTTGTGAATCCTGAGGTTGGGCGCCACCCGACTGCAAAGCCGGCAGCGGCCATCACGGCAAGCACCAAGATATTTAATAGCGCATCCCCAAATGTTCGCCCGATGACTAAGGCCCCACGAGAGATAGGTAGTGACCTGAAGCGATCGATGAGACCCTTAGTCATATCTTGGGCCAGGCCCGAGGCAGTTGCAGCCAGTGTGAAGGCGACAGTTTGCACGAAGATACCCGGCATAAGTAGTTGCACATAGCCTCCGGGTTGACTCGTTTGAATCGAGCCACCAAAGACGAAGCGGAATAAGAGGACGAACATCACCGGCTGGATCGTTGAAAAGATGAGTAGTTCGGGGATTCGAGCCAGCTGCAATATCTGGCGCTTAGTGATGACAATTGAATCACTGAGTAAGTGCTTCATCTCTTACCTCCTCTTTTTCTCTTTACTGGTTGACTGACCGTCTCTTCAGCAACATGGCCAGTCAATGACAGGAATACATCATCAAGTGATGGGCGCTTTAATCCGATATCGAGTGGATGGATACTCACCTCATCAAGGGCTCGAAGCGCCTCAATCAATGCAGTCGATCCAGTTGAAACCGGAGCACTCACGGTTCGTCCCTCGATATGAGGTGCATGAGCGCTGATACGCGCCACAATCTCTTGGACCTTTACCACCTCGCTATTTTCGACAGTGATCTCTAAGCGCTCACCACCTACCTGCCGTTTTAATACATCTGATGTTCCCCGTGCGATGACCTTACCGTGATCGATCACTGCGATCTCATCGGCTAACTGGTCGGCCTCCTCCAGATACTGAGTTGTGAGAAGAACTGTCACACCTCCAGTGACAAGCTCTTCGATGACTCCCCACATCTCCATCCGACCCCGAGGATCCAACCCTGTCGTGGGTTCATCGAGAAAAAGCACTTTAGGTTGGACAATCAATGATGCAGCCAGATCCAGACGACGGCGCATTCCACCCGAATAACTCTTAATCGTTCGCCGTGCGCTTTCGGTCAATGAAAATCTCTCGAGCAGGTCATTGGCGCGATTTATCGACTCTTGTTTACCCAAGTGATAGAGGCGGCCAAACATCACCAAGTTATCCCATCCTGTGAGCGTCTCATCGACGGCTGCATACTGACCAGAAAGACCAATCACCTCCCGCACCTTGTCAGGGTGTTTGATGACATCTATCCCAGCGACATGAGCACTTCCAGAATCTGGTTTCAACAACGTTGCCAGAACTCGAACCGTGGTTGTTTTTCCAGCACCATTTGGGCCCAAAACACCCAATACGGTGCCTTCAGTGACATCGATAGATAGATCATCGAGCGCTCTCACCTCACCCTTGTTATAGCTCTTGATGAGATGCTCAGCAGTGACTGTCTTCACGCGATAACCTTACTCGTATGGCAAGGAAGCCTTCCCCCAGCACCAATTCGCCGGAACATAGCCATCGCGAGATTATGGCCATTCTCGGTGGTCTCATGACCGGTATGTTCCTAGCCGCACTGGACCAGACGATCGTCTCAACAGCGCTTAAAAATATCGTTGAGGATTTTGGTGGACTCAATCAATACTCTTGGGTCGTCACCGCATACTTACTGACATCTACAGCATCCACACCTCTATATGGAAAAATCTCTGACATTTATGGCCGTAGGGTGGTCTTTCAGTTTGCGATTATTGTATTTTTGCTTGGTTCTTTCTTAGCCGGTGCCTCACAGAATATGGAACAGTTAATTGCCACTCGAGCACTACAAGGTTTAGGAGCAGGTGGCCTGATGGCCCTCTCCTTTATTATCATCGGTGATGTCGTCCCACCGCGCGAGCGTGGCCGATATCAGGGTTACTTTGGTGCAGTCTGGGGAATCTCCTCAGTAGCTGGACCTTTGCTTGGTGGATTCTTTGCAGATCATCCCCAGATTCTGGGAATTACTGGTTGGCGCTGGATTTTCTATATCAATATCCCATTTGGTATTGCCTCGCTCTTGATTACATCCGCAGTTTTACACACTCCTAAAGTCAAACGCGAACACACTATTGACTACCTAGGAGCCATTTTATTGGTGACATCTGTGACCTTGATTCTTCTCTCTGTTTCGATTTATGGACCGCAGGATGGTTGGGATAGTTTACGTACTCTTGCCTGTTTAATAATCGGATTTACCTTGGTGGCTATCTTTCTCTCCTGGGAAAACAAAGCTAAAGAGCCCATCATTCCCTTATCTCTCTTTAAAAATCACACTTTTTCTATCACTTCACTCCTTGGGGCAGTCATTGGTGCTGGAATGTTTGGTGCGCTCATTATGCTCCCACTTTATCTTCAGGTTGTGAAGGGATATTCAGCCACTGAATCAGGATTAAAGTTGATTCCATTCATGATAGGAATCGTCTCTACTTCCATCATCTCTGGAAAGTTGATTTCAAAATATGGACATTACAAGCGTTTTCCTATCGTGGGTACCACATTGATGACTTGTGGTCTGCTCCTACTCACACGCTTAGAAGTTGATACGCCATATTGGCAGATTGCACTATTTGCCATCATGGTTGGTGCTGGACTTGGCCTTTCCATGCAGACCATCATTATCGCAGTTCAAAATGCCGTTGATTTCAAAGACATGGGTATCGCAACAAGCAGTAATGCCTTTTTCCGTTCGCTTGGTGCAGTCTTTGGTACAGCTCTATTTGGAAGTATTTTGACCAATCGAGTACAACATTATCTCCAATCTAATTTTGCTGAACTCGCAAAATCAGATCCCACGGCACTCGCCGGCTTTGATACAGGAAAGCTGGAGAGTATCTCAAGTAATACTGCAGTATTGGAAACTCTTTCACCTGTATTGCGAAATACTGCTCTTGACGCCTTTGTGAGTTCGTTTCACATTGTCTTCTATGCTGCTGCGCCAATCACAGCATTGGGTATTTTGCTTGCACTAAGGCTGCGCGAATTACCATGGAGGTCGAATCAGGAGTACGCCAGAGCACGAGAAGAGACAACTGGCGATACTCTTATCTAATGCGCTCACCATTTAGGGATCTACCGCGCGAGATTTCAGTCCTTGTTGCTGCATCTTTCTTTGTAGCAGTGGGTTTTGGAATCGTACTTCCTGCAATCCCCGTATTCGCCCGTACCTTCGGAGTCGGTAATACAGCAATCGGTTTGATAATCTCCATGTTTGCGATCACACGTTTTGCATCTGGGCCAATCGCTGGGAAACTTGTGGATCACTTCGGTGAAAGAGCGATATTTTCATCCGGCATTCTCATGGTCTCTCTCTTTGTATTTCTTGCCGGACTCTCCACAACATATGGTCAACTTCTCTTCTTTCGTGCAGCTGGTGGCCTTGGCTCTTGTATGTTCTCAGTGGCTGCAGGTTCAGTCCTCGTACGCTCAGTCGATGACGCTAATCGCGGTCATGCCCTAGCCGTCTACAACGGCTCCTACTTAGTCGGGGGAATCTCAGGACCCATCATTGGTGGTCTGCTCTCGCTGATCTCACTGCGTGCTCCATTTTTTGCATACTCTGCGATGTTATTGATCTCAGGAATCGTTGCACACTTTTTTCTCAAAGGTGAAAAAATTGGTAAGAGAGAAAAGGGGCTTGATTCTGGCGAGTACACGAGGGTGAGAGAAGCTCTGGCAATGAAACCTTTTCGGATCGCATTAGCGATTACTTTCATGGTGAGTTGGGTCTTTTTCGGCCTGCGCGCATCGATTATGCCAATCTTTGTTATTGAAGAGCTTGGCTCTACCACCGCTGTTGTCGGATATGGCTTTGCTCTCGGGGCAGTATTTCAGGGTGCCCTGCTTATTCGCGGTGGAAAATTATCTGATCGCCGGGGCCGACGATTTGTATCTGTGATTGGTTCTAGCATCGGTCTGGTGGGAATGATCGTGCTCACACTAGCGATTGATCCATGGATGTATCTGCTTGCAATGTCGATTCTTGGGATTGGAGGGGCATTTCTTTCGACCACGCCAGCAAGTATCGTCGGAGACGTCATCCGAGGCCGGGGTGGACAGGTAATCGCCATATTCTCGATGGCCGGGGATGCTGGAATGATTGTGGGCCCGATAATTATTGGCGCTCTCTCTGACATGTACTCATATCGCACAGCCTTTGCTGTTTCCACTCTTGTCTTTGCACTCGGTGCCTATCTCACAACACAGATCCCTGAGACACGAGAAAACTTCCTATCTGGCAAAGGCGAAAGGCCCCAGGTCAATCACCTGAGGCCCCCCGAGTAAATCTTTTTTTAGTCGTTACCGCGAAGAATCGATAGCACGCGTAAGACCTCCATGTAGAGCCAAATGATCGTGACCATCAGACCAAAGGCTGCGCGCCATGACTCTTGCTCTGGAAGACCGGCTTCGATCCCCTTTTGGATCTGATCAAAATCTAGAATCAAAAAGAAGGCTGCAAGGACCATTCCACCGGTTGCGATGATTAATCCAAAGCCACCCATGTTATAGATACTTGCGCCAAAGAAGGATCCAACGAAGGAAACGAGTGCAAGCACTACATATCCGATTAAGGCGGTCATCAATACTTTTGTGAACTTGGGAGTCACGCGGATGCGCCCACTCTTATAGGCAAACAACATTCCAGTGAATGCACATATCGTGACCATGATTGCTTGGCTGACGATACCCTCAAACATATCGTTATAGAGATGGCTCAGAGTGCCAAGTGCCAAGCCTTGGAAGCCAGCATAGGCAAGGATCAGAGCTGGCTTAACGCTCTTACTGAAAATGTTGACCATAGCCAATGCAAAGCCGCCAAATAGGCCAAGCATCAAAGCTCCACCACCGAGATTGAGTGTCCATGCAGCCCCGCCGACAGTGACAAGAACTGCGAACATGATCGCTGTACGCGTGACAACATCATCAATAGTCATGCGACCGGTGCGCATCGAGGATGCAGCAGGTGAGTTGTACAGATTCTCTAGCGCTGCGTCGGTCTCAGGTGTGGTCTTGGGATCAAATGCAGCGTATCCACGCTGATTAAACGCCCGTCCTAAAACAGGGTTTGAACTGCGCATATCTTTTCTCTCCTTTTGTTGTGCGACCAGAACCTCTGGTAGCTACTTTCCGGAACAAGTTTAGGGGCTAAAAGATTCCCAGGCGAGCCGGGTAACTACTTCTTCTTATAGCCAGCTGGGCAGACTGGTTTAAGGGCCGTTACCTTCTTAATCAGCGTGCCCTTGACGCAGGTAATAGTAGTTTTCTTTTCAGATGCAGCTTTTACTGCCGCCAAAATCCGCTCTGCCTCAGCCTTTGCATCGGCAAATGCCTTATCAGCTGCCGCCTTATCAGCTGCCGCCTTTGCATCGGCCTCTGCCTTGGCCTTTAACTCAGCTGCCGCTTTGGCATCGGCCTCTGCCTTGGCCTTTAACTCAGCTGCCGCCTTTGCATCGGCCTCTGCCTTGGCCTTTAACTCAGCTGCCGCCTTGGCTGCATCGATGATGGCTTGGCGGGCTGGGGGGCAGATAGGAGTTACTGGAAAGCCCGTGATCTTTCCACAGTACTCAATCTTTGTCAGAGAGGTTGCCTTCTCAAATGCATTTGCTCCAAGGCTCTTTAACTCATCTGGAATCGAGATAGTCGTAAGCGTTGTGACCTCAGAAAAGGCACCTTGGCCGATACTTGTCACAGAGTTAGGAAGAGTGACCGATATCAGCTTGCTATTTTTGAATGCATTCAGACCGATTCCAGTCACAGAGTTACCGATTGTAATTGTCGATAGTGGTGTATTTCTAAAGGAGCTTGCACCTATGGTTTTTACCGTGTTAGCAACCGTAAACGATGTGAGTTTCGTGCCCATAAACGCGACATCACCAATACTGATCAGAGAGATTCCGTTTGTCACCGATGTCAGGGGTGAATCAGCAAAGGCTCTAACGCCAAGAGTGGTCACAGAGTTAGGGAGTCTGACCGTTGTAAGTTTAGTGCCCGAGAAAGCTCCTAAACCTATAGTGGTGACTGCCGTGCCAATTGCAACCGAGGTGATCTTTGTAGCAAAAAAGGCAAAATCACCAATAGTTGTTACTGAGTTACCTATGACCAATGAGGTGATGGGTGCGCGATAAAAGGCTCTATCTGCCACTGATTTCACGCTGCTATCGAGAGTAAGCCCACCAACGCATGTGGTTCCGGCACTAGCTTCCGCTGCTGGCATCGTCACAGAATAGGTCTGCCCGCTTGGCCCACATGAGAACTTCACGGTCTCAGCCATTGCACTAGGTGCCAAGACCACATTCAATAACAGTACGAGTGCGAGTCCTATTCGCTTCATAAATCCACCTCACTAATGACTTTTCTAGAGGCCAATAGTACTAATCAGCAACCCTTTGGCTTAGGTTTTAGCTTGCAGATCGCTGCGAGTTTTTTCGCCGTTAATGTATTCTGTAGTTGAATCGACTTCAATGAGTTATTTAACGCCAAGATTTCAGCTTTGAGACTTGCAAAATCTATCTTTAGTTTTGCTAGCTCAGCCTCGGCAACTCCTCTGGCCTCAAGGTAAGCACTAGCCATCGCCTCAGCCCGAGTTTGGGCCTCGAGCGCAGCCTTTGCATCATCCTCTGCCTGTGCCTGTGCCTGTGCAGCCGACTTCGCCTCTAGGTCAGCCTTGAGCTTGGCATCGAGGGCAGCCTTTACATCGGCCTGTGCAGCCGACTTCGCCTCTAGATCAGCCTTGAGCTTGGCATCGAGGGCAGCACTTGCATCGGCCTCGGCCTTTGCCTGCCTTTGCTTAGCTAACTCAATGCTCTCTTGAGCAAGCTTGGCCTCCACATCCGCCTTTGCTTTTGCATCGAGGGCCTCTTTGGCATTTGCCTCCATCGTGGAGGCAAAAACTAAGTTTGCATATTTTGTTACTAGGGTAATGAGAGTATAGAAACTACCTCCACTTTTGGAATTGCACTCAGGGCCAGAAGATGATGAATCACCGCCTGTGATGATACCTACAAGATAGAGTTTTGTGGGAGAACTTACAATCACTGGTCCTCCACTATCACCAGGGCAGGCACTTGAAGTTGAACTCGTGAGATATGCCGAGTTCTTGACTCTTGTGGATAGTGATGAGAAGTTCATACTTGCTTTTTTAGGCTTTCTCACTGAACTATCCTGAAATACCGTTTGACCATAGCCATAGATGGTTACAGCAGATTTATTGGTGATAAACGATTGTGTCTCCTCGTCAGAGGCGATGACGATGTCCACCGCTAGAGGCAAAGCCTTGTTCAGTACTAGAAAAGCGATATCGTTATCACTAACTACGTTTCCTGAGGAGTAATAGGTTGAAGTGATCTTTATTGATATAGCCAGGTACTGCTCATAAATAGCCCGGCTTGCCGCTAGAGTCGAAGTATTTTCTAAGATTGAGAAGTTCTTTTCGTTCTCTACTATCGTTTTATAAGTAGCTCCCGGTGGTGCTACCCAAACATTTTTAGCCAGAAGTCCGCTTACCTCCTCAGTTACACAATGAGCCGCTGTTACGACAACACGTGGAGCGATCAAGACGCCCGAGCAGCTTCCATAGCGGTTTCCATCTGTGTTCTCTTTAATCACATTTACAAGAAGAGGTGACCCAATCGCATCTAAACCGTTATAAACAGCACTAGCCGGCACAATTGATACCATGAGGGCAGTAGATATGAAGAAAACTAATACAGTCCCAATGCGCTTGATCACAAATGCCCTCCAACTCTTTAAACTTGAGGAAAAATCAAAGATCTTTTCTAATATTTTACTGATTTTGCCAGAAAACTTCTCAGCCAGAATTCGGGGAATTTTGAGTGAAAAGTGCCAATGTCAGCCCACTAGGGGGCATGACAGAGGATCGATCTCATGCCTGGACCACGCTTAGAGCACACTCATATCTGCACACTCTGGTCGATCAATCAGTAGTCCTCGATATCGGCTTTTCATAGAGTTTCTTTAATGGGAATTTTTTCATCTGTTCAAAGCTGGTGACTCCATAACCAGCCAAGCGCTCAATGATGCCATGGAGGACATCCACAGTTGCCCGGGCATCATCGAGTGCTCTGTGATTGGGACT